>Ga0187877_1002824_pt1 | contig 14957 bp, 15 predicted proteins | sample June2016WEW_17_1_3_FD_132430 | JGI IMG/M metagenome (GOLD analysis project Ga0187877, IMG submission 132430) | Peatland microbial communities from SPRUCE experiment site at the Marcell Experimental Forest, Minnesota, USA - June2016WEW_17_100 | ecosystem: Environmental > Terrestrial > Soil >... | reverse complement strand
GTAGCGAAGTTCAGGCAAGATGTTCCATAAGATCGAGCTGGGGCGGAACAGCAAGAACGCGGACACTCCTCCAAGCACCGTAAGCAAACGCCAAACGTCCGGCGCCTCGCGTCTCAATCGACGGGTGAGTACAGCCGCAAGGGCAGCAACGGCCACCAATACAAGAGCAAGGAATGACAGCCCCCTGTTGAAGAGCAGCATTCCAGGGTTCTTGATTTGAGCAAAAAGGAAATTGCTCTCCGGGACCCAATCTGGACGGAGCGCGAGGTTAATGTTCACCCACTTTCGCTCCCACGCCGCTGGAAAAAGGAAGAAAGTAAGGCTCACGAAGGTCGTTAAGATGGCGAGCCCGCCGTGCAGGATAGGCCGCAGTGAACGGTGGATGAAACTGTTGCACAATAGCAACAAAGCCAGAGAGTAGCTTGCGATCATGCCGGCGGGAAGGTCCGCAAGCCATATGGCTGCGAAAACGATTGCCAAGGGGAAGATGGTCTTGGTAGTATCGCGTCCCATCCGAACCGCGGCCCACACCAGCAGGGGAAAGAAGGCACTTGCCAGCAGCTCTCCATAGCTGCAGCGTTTATAGACCATCACCATGATGTAGGGATTCACGGCATAAAGGAGACTGGCCATCACAGCTTCTGGCGGGTCCAGCCAATCGCTTGCGCATCCCCACATTGCGGCCCCGGCCAGCACAACTACCAGCCAGACATAGGCCCCCGGGACCATTCTCCAGGGCAGGATTGAGCCAAGTGTGGCTCCCAGCATCCAAGATAGAGGCGGATAGAAAATGAAGAAAGGATCGCCAAAGCCAGAGTTCGACCCGGCGGCCCAGCGAGGAAGTACGATACCCTCTCGAAATTGCTGTGCCGCGTCCATCCACCTCGGGACGTGAAAATCAAAGTCGTGCCCCCAGACGTTGCCAAAGAACAGCATCGGAATTACGGCAAGAGTGGCGGCAATCACGATCAACATGAAAGCGCGGACAGCGAGATTTGTTCGAGAAAACATGATCTCTAATCTCCACACACGCGGTCGGCGACCCATTGACAGGTCTACTTCCAGACTTCCATACTCATATTCCGATTGGCTGGCAGTATAAACCTGAAGCCCTCCATCGCTGAAATCAAGGAAATTGCTCTCTGTCGGTCCCCTGTACCCCCTTCAGGCACTGCCATGTCATGCCAGCGAAAAACAATCGAGTGGTTTCCAAAGCATTAGGATACCCCAGATTCCCGCGTCAGTGGTAACCCTGGCGCGAGCCAGATGAATGCCACCGCCAGGGTGAGCAAAACGTACGTGGCGAAAGTCCATACCCAAGTCACCTGTACTCCCGCATCGGCCAAGCGGATCATCCAGGGTAGCGCCAACTCCGCCGTCAGAACGCCTTGCCCCCGCCGCTGGTGTTGTCGCTCAAGACCACTGTCAAAGCTCTTTAGAAATGTCCCCTTTCTTACCTCATTAGAAATGTCCCCTTTTTGGTTTTCTCTTTGTCGTTTGCCTTGCCTGGAGCGAAGCCCTGCGGAGCCCGTAGGGCGGAGCGTTCAGGGCGCAGCGGAAGGCTGGGCCAACGACGCCGAGAGGCTCTCCCAGGACCCGACCTTCCGGTTGATCAGTTCGGAAAAGGTCTGGGATCAAGGGGCGGCTCTCACCTCCCGGCTGCAGACCTTCGTGACCGAGATGCTGGCCGAGGAGGAGAACTTTGCGGGACTGGCAGGACGGAAGCGCGCACCGATCGGGAGAGCGGAAGCGCTGGAATCGGATAAACGGACGGTTCTGGACATGGATCCCACCGAGATCCCGGTATACGGAGAGCAAGAGCAGAGCGCATGCAACTGACACTTCGATTCGACGTGTTATCACCCGCTGCTGTTATTCAGTCGCGAGCGCGACTGCCTGGCAGCCAAGTTGTGGCTAGGTAACGTGCACAGTGCCGAGGGCTGGCATGAGCTTTTGCTACCTCAGATCGAACGGCAGCAGGACCAAGGCAAAGACGAGGTGTTTCGGGCCGATGCCGCCTTTGCCAAGCCGGAGGTCTACGAAGCGCTGGAAGAGCGAGGCGTGAAGTACGCCATTCGCATCCCGGGGAACGACAGCCTGGAACGGGACATCGCGGAGCTGCTGAGCCGCCCCGTGGGCCGGCCGAGTCACAAGCCACTGATACGGTACAAGAGCTTCCTGTGCGAAGCGGCGAGTTGGCAGACGGCGCGGCGGGTGGTGGCGAAGGTCGAGCATCATGTGGGGGAGTTGTTCCCGAGAGTGGGCTTCATCGTGACTAACATGAGCCTACCGAGCCGGGCCGTGGTGCGCTTCTACAACAAGCGCGGGACCGCCGAGCAGTGGATCAAGGAAGGTAAGCAGGCGGTGAAGATGACGCGGCTGAGCTGCCACCGGTTCCGGTCCAACGAAGTGCGCCTGTGGCTGAGTGTGCTCGCCTACAACTTGGGGAACCTCTGGCGGCGGCTGGTACTGCCCCGGAGGATCGCCGGTTGGTCGTTGACCAGCTTGAAGCAGCGGCTGGTGAAGACGGGCAGTCGGCTGCTGAAACACGCCCGGTATTACTGGCTGCTGCTGGCCGAGAGCCATCTGACGCGGCGACTCTTCGGGGCCATGGCGGGGCGGATTGAGTCGCTGCCCTTGCCTGCGGGGTAGAGTCCGCAACCCGGCCGGAGAAAACGCGGGGAAGCAAGCGGGGGGATGGCGAGGTCTCCGAGAAATCGTAAGGGAAACGTGTCAAGGTGCCGGTTGACTCCATCCCGAAGGCGCACGCCTGGCTGCCAGATGGTGCGCTGGCGTCTGGAGTGTAAAATCGTGGTCGCGAACGAGCCGGCGGGCTGTATAATGCTGTGGGTCAGGATGCCAAAATGGAAATCCTGGCCTAAAGGAGAAGAAATACTTGCACTCGTTACAGGGGGTGCCGGGTTTATTGGTTCCCACATAGTTGACCGCTTGGTCGAAGAGGGAATGAAAGTGCGAGTCCTGGACTCTCTACAGCCGCGGGTTCATCCCCACGGCCTTCTGAATGGTTTCCCGCGCGGGCGGAATTCTTGCGCGGAAGTGTCTCGAATCAGGCTGCTGTCCGCCGAGCCCTCGAAGGGGTTGATGTCCTCTTCCACCAGGCAGCCTACCAAGATTACATGACTGACTTCAGCAGAAACCCTGAAGCGGATCGACTCCCAGGGCTTGAAGACTCCTTCGGAACCCACCATCCGGCGGGTCTTGCAAAAGCTGGACGCAGATGCGACGGACGCGCAAATCGGCCAATGACTGCCCGAGCAGGGCGGCGTGGTGGGCCAAGCCATCAGCTTGGATGGGAGGATCCTGCGTGGCGTGCGTGACTCCGCACGGGCCGCTCCCCACCTGCTCAGCGCCATCTTGCACCAGGAAGGAGTAGTGGTGGCAACGAGCCGTGGATGAAAATACCAACGAAATCCCCGAACTGCCCCGCCTGTACGACCCGCTCCCCCTGCAAGGGGCCGTGGACACCGCCGACGCCCTCCACACTCAACAAGACACGGCCCGCTGTGTGGCCGAAGTCAAAAAGCCCGACCGCCTCTTCACCGTTAAGCACAATCAACCCCCACTACGCCAAGACATTGCCGATCTCAACTAGAAAGTGTTTCCCCCCTCAAGACACCGCTCCCGATAAAGGTCGTGGTCGATTGAAAGTCCGGCACATCTGGAAAGGTACCTGGTTGCATGGCTATCTCGGCTTTCCCTACGCCGCTCAAGTCTTATGCATCCGACAGGACACGACAGAAGTGTCCACCTGAAAATTCCCCACCGAAAGGGTTTATAGCCTTACGAGCCTAGGACTTGAAAAAGCGGGCCCCACTTGCTCACGCTCAATCACAGTCATTGGTCGATTGAGAATCGCCTGCGCTGGGTTCGGGATTCCGTCTTCGATGAAGACCCTTCAGCGTCCGCCGAGGCGCCGGGGCTTGAGTGATGGCTTCCTTGCGGAATTCAGCCACCTTGCTGCTTCCCCTCGCGGGAGTTGCCTGTATCGCCGGAGCACGCCGCTCTTCCATCCACAACCGCCCCCGCCTCTTGCGCCTGATCGCTGTGGCTTGATCCCAGAGCTTTACGCGGCTCGCTGGTTTCTTCTCTCCCTGCAGTGTTAGCCGCCAAGCAAATCTACTGTCCCCGGCTCCTCCGCCCCTCATTCCTTGGCCTGTTCTCCATATTCAATCCACACTTGAAACCCGCCAGCTCCCACTGATCTCCACACCCCCGCTTCTCTCGACTAAGTGCCGCGCCGATTTTGAGGGAACGGTAACGTCGCGTGCATGCTCCTTGACGGTGACTGATGGTATAATTGTACGATCAAGCCCGATGGCACAACATTCGGTGAGGAAGCCAAAGATGTGTCGTCCTGATCTAATAAGCGGGTGCATTCCCTTGAGGTGTGAAAAGATATACTTCGCCGAGCGAGCCAAATGCGGAGAGATTACTTTCCTTTTCCGATGCGCAGAAGTCTCATGGCGTGACCCACTCAAAGAGGCAACATGGCCTGTCTGGTAAGTCGCCCTCAAGCGCCATCCGAGTCCGAGCCAAGAATGACGGCCTGGGTGTCGGGCATTCCCTATCTGCTCGCGTGGCTGCCGGGCGTATTCGCCACGCTCTACCTGAAGTACGCAATCATCCGCAGGTTTGAACTCGACCAGCCTGGCATAAAGCTTCGCATGAGAAATATGGGCTTTCTCGGTCCGCTCTCCTTGTATCGACGTGACATCCTTTTCGCTTTCCTCCTGATTCCAAGTGGCTTACTCGTATTCGCCAGTCTCTTGCCGCGTCGCTGGAGTGCACCCATAGTGAGTATTTTCACTATTCTCTGCGAAGTAATCCTCTACTTGGACTGCGTCTGCTTCTCGGCAGTCGGACGTTTGCTGCCCTTCAGCTTGGCACGTGACGCACTGGCTTGGGGCCAGAAGGATCCCGGATCCGTCCGCGCTTATCTGGTGCTTCGTAGAGTGCTCGCGACCACGGCGCTCATCCTGTGCGTTGTGGTGGTGTGCTGGTGGGGCGCCAGACGTAGCAAGATCATAATCGAGAACCCTAACGAGGAACGCCGCTGGCGAAGGGCAGCGCTGGTGGTTGCTTCCACCGTGACAGCCCTCACGGCGATTCTTTGGGTACCGAGAGCTCATGCGACTCCCTACCATGAAAGCATCTTTGTTACCACCCTGAAGAGCCTCGTAGATTGGAGAGACAGGCCTGAAAGCGAATTTAGTCCGCTAAGTCCGCCTGAATTGGCTCGCGCCTACCGGGGCTTTACGAACGCTCCTTCGCCCAAAACAGATTCACGCTATTGGGGAAAAGCCCAAGGATCAGACTTGGTGTTCTTTGTCTTCGAAACGGGACCTTTTAGGTTTATGCCGATGGATAGAAACCTCGATGATTTTCCCAATTCAAGACGACTCCGGGAAAGATCCTTTGTTGCCCTGCAACACAACACTACCTATCCTGATACCGACCGCGGAGTATTTTCCCTCTTCAGCTCGTGGTATCCCTCAAGTCTTGCGAATTTTTCCGTTCAGCAGCACGTCAACCTGAACGTTCCCGGGATCATGCGCACCCTTGCCGCGCGCGGATACAGTACCGCAGTCTTTAACCCTTTTATATACAGGCGACTCGACGATCGAGCACTCCAACTCCTTGGGTTCCAGCGCCGCTTGGTTGCCAACACCTTCGCGGGAATCGTCCCCATGGGCGTCGAGGAGAGGTGGTCCTTGGACCTCAATACGCTGACCGTCCTGACGCAAGATATGGATCGGTGGGAAACACAAGGACAGCGATTTGCTGTCGCCTTCCTTCCCGAGTGCGGGCATTTCCCGTTGCCAAGCCGGAGTCCAGGTGGCCAGCCGGAAACCGTCGTACAACGCGGACGAGCGGTGATGGCCAGGCAAGATACCTTTTTGGGACAGTTAGTGAGATTATTGGAGGCCCACCACCGCCTCGATCAGACCCTTATTGTAGTAACCTCGGACCATGGGGTACGTGGGAGTGTTGAAGACCCAAGCCTGCCGATCGGCACGACCGACCAGTACTCTTTTCATTTTCCATTGTTAATCTACGCCCCGCAAGCCCTGAATCACCCGGAGACGGTTCCGTGGATTGCCTCTCACATCGATGTTGCCCCCAGTCTATTGGACTTGCTGGGTACCGAGCGAGAAAGGGATCCCGAGCAAGGATCGCCCATTTGGGATTCCCGCCTACAGCAGCGAACCACCTTCTACTTCGCCAACCATTATTTCGGCGCGGATGCTTATTATTCGAATGGGCAGTTCTTCATGAGGAGCGCCGTTTTCGATACCGTTTACCAAAACGGCCGCCTGCACTTCGCCGCAAGCCATGTGGTTCCTCCGACTTCTCCGCGTTCGGAGGTGACCGCCACCATCCGGCATATGGTGGGGTTGCAGGAAACATGGGCTGAGAAGCTAGGCCAGCCAATTGCGAAAGACGAGCGTGAGAAAGTTGCGAATCACCGATGAACCTTTTCACGCCCCGAGCAAGGGTGCACCCGACAAACCGCTGACCCTTACCCAAGGAAGTGGATCGCTTACAAGGTTCATTGTAGCCCGCTAGTTTGCTTCTTCGGACAGGCGACTGCGCGGTGGCTGTGAAGGACAGAATCTCGGAGGTCGTCTACCATCTCCTCTGTTAGTAAAGATGCTATGGTGAGGAGCGGTACGATCGCCTACTGCCTCGACAGGAGGACCGTCCACGGAAACGGGCCGTGAAGGCCCTAATATCTCGGCTAACAGGTGACTTCGGGGCGAGTAGCCTAGGGAAGAGACTCACCCTGGTGTGGCCTGGCAGCGAACGGCCGGGACCACGCGCGTGAACGTCGGACACTACCCGAGAAGGGGTGGTGGGCCTACACCACGAGGACAATTTCGAGGGTCCAAGAACTTTGCGAAACAATGTCATGAACATGACTTACAGAGAAAAGGGCATTGACTCCTCAAGTCCGCTGCAATCGGCGGTTCCCTGGATAGGGCTTGCGGGGCTGACGATTTTAGCAACGTGGCTGCGTGTGATTGGAATCAACAAGGGCCTTTGGTGGGACGAAATCTATTTTCTGTTGGTTTCAGTCCGCCACCCTCTGGCAGAGATTATTACGCTATTCCCTGGAGATAACCAGCATCCCCTCTACTCTATTCTCGCGCGGCTGAGTGTTGTTGCTTTTGGAGAACATGCCTGGAGCCTGCGCTTGCCGGCGCTTGTCTTCGGCGTTGCATCTATCCCGATCCTGTATCTTCTGGGAGTTTCGGTCGCCACCCGTATCGAGGCTCTGCTTTCTGCGGCGCTCCTGGCCGTCTCATATCATCACGTGTGGTTTTCTCAGAACGCTCGCGGATATACCGCGCTCGCGTTCTGGGCAATCTTGTCGACGTTTTTTCTGCTACGCGGAATACAATCCGGACGACGCGGCTCCTACGTCGCTTACGCAGCGGCCGCGTCACTGGGAGTTTACACACACCTCACCATGGTGTTCCTCGTTGTGAGTCATCTATTGATTTGTGCATGGATCGCTCTGGCGGATTGGAAGAGGGGCTTGGGCTCGGAGAGGTGGAAGTTCCCGCTGCAGGCATTCCTCATGACCGGGGGATTGTCTCTGCTGCTCTACGCACCAATCGCGATGCAGGTCCAGAATTTCTTTCTTCACCGGCCGTCAGGCATGAGGGGGGTTTCGACGCCACGCTGGGCGTTTTGGGAGACCCTCCGAGGATTGACACTCGGCCTGGGGACCGAGAGCGTACTCGTGGGGGCTGCGCTGGTCGTCACCTGCGGGGCCTGGAGCTATTTCAAACAGAACCGCCTTGTCTTCGCATTATTCGCACTTCCAGGGGTGCTCACCGCACTTGGAGCCGTCCTTGCGCGCGGAACGATGTATCCCCGCTTTTATTTTTTCCTCATCGGCTTCGCGGTTTTGATTCTCACCCGGGGAGTGATGGTAATTCCGAGATGGATCGCGGCACACTGGCCTGGCTTTCCCAAGGTCGATCCCGGACCTGCACTGACAGCGGTTCTCGCAACGGTTCTCCTCGCGTCGTCCACCCTCGCCCTGATGCGGAATTACAAATATCCGAAGCAGGATTTCGAAGGAGCGATGCAGTTTGTCGAGGCGGAAAGGAAGGGCGGAGAGGCCGTGGTCACCGTCGGAGCAGCCATCTACCCTTATCGGCAATACTACGCGAAGCCCTGGGAGGGCGTTGAAACCGTAACGAGATTGCAGGAGATCTGCCGCCAGGGCCGGACCATCTGGCTGGTGTATACGTTCCCCAGGTATATGGAGATTGGAGAGCCTGCATTAACGGAGATGATCCGGAAGGATTTCACCGTCGTTCGGGTATTTCACGGAACGCTGGGAGGTGGCGACGTATTCGTCGTTCGATTTCAGCCCGGGGAACATGAGTTTCCCTCGAACACATGAGGTCGGTCGTCCATGAAGAAACTGATAGTCCAGATACCCTGTTATAACGAGGCGGCGACGCTTCCACAAACCCTGGCGTCTTTGCCGCGCCAGATCGCAGGCATCGATCAGATCGAGGTCCTGATCATTGACGATGGCAGCCAAGATGGGACTGCTCATGTGGCACGGGACGCTGGCGTTAACCATATCGTCCACTTTCCTCAACATCTCGGGTTGGCGGCCGCGTTTACAGCGGGGCTGGAGGAGTCCCTGCGGCAAGGGGCAGACATCATCGTCAACACTGACGCAGACAACCAGTATGAGGCGAAGGATATTCCCCGTTTGATCGAACCCTTGATTGCCGGTCGCGCCGATGTCGTCGTGGGGGATCGTCAGGTAGGACGACTTCCAAACTTCTCCCCCTTGAAGAGACGCCTCCAGGTGTATGGCAGTTGGGTAATCGGTCGGGCTTCAGGTTTGGATACTCCGGATGCCACCAGCGGCTTTCGAGCCTTGACACGGGATGCCGCACTCCGCACCTTTGTTATCAGCGGGTACTCCTACACACTGGAGACGCTGATCCAGGCTGGGGCATCTCGGATGACCGTGGAGTACGTTCCCGTCAGCATCAATCCGCAAACTCGTCCCTCCAGGCTAATGCGCAGTATCCCAGAATACCTCCGGAAATCGACCGTTACCATCCTGCGTGCCTACACAACGTATCGTCCTTTGCGGGTGTTTTCAGTGCTGGGGAGTGCCCTGATCATGCTGGGGATCTTGCCTGGAGTCCGATTTCTGTACTTCGTATATACCGGCCGGCGCGTGGGGCACGTCCAATCGCTCATCCTCGCCTCCATCCTCATCATCGTGGGATTCCAGGTGCTGTTGATCGGGCTCCTGGCTGATCTTCTGAGCCGCAACCGCAAACTCCTTGAAGAGGTGATCTATCGTGTTCGCAAGATGGAAATCACGCCCGAAACACCTCGGAACGACCGTGATTGCCGCCAGGAGGATTTGGGGGCTCCCACGAACGACAACGTGCGCCTGAAATCCGAAGGTAAAACTACCGCATGAATGGGTGATCTCTTTGATAGATTCTGCCAGCAAAGCTCGCTCCAATCCTAAGCCGAAGTTTTGGCGGTCCCCAGTCATTCGGCTGGGGGGGAGCGGGCTGATTCTGACGTTGCTGCTCACCGTCCTGCCGTTCCACCAAGTGTGGGCCGCTATGAAGCGCATACCCCCATTGCTCGGCTTGGGGTTGCTTTGCGCATACCTGGTATTACACCTCCTGGGGGTCGTGAAGTGGCGCCTGCTGATCAACACCGCAGGCGCCGATCTGACATTTTCCCAGTCGGTTCGCTGCTACTATGGGGGACTTTTCGGCAATATCTTTCTTCCGTCCCTGGTTGGAGGCGATTTGGTTCGCGGCGGAATGGCGTTCCTCGTTTCGCGTTCAAGAGCTGCGATCGTTCTCGGCAGCCTGACCGACCGCGTCCAGGATGTGATCGGCCTGCTCGGGGTTACCACCATCGGTGTGCTGCTGCTCCCTACCTCTCTCGATTATCAAAGTCATAAAAGGCTCTGGGCCGTGGGAATCACCCTCCTTGTTGCGAGTGCGTTAGGTCTGGGATCACTGCTCGTACTCCCGGCGCGAAAGTTTCCCTTCAAGATTCGCCGCATTATGGCCAAGCTCCGGCGCGGAATTCGGTCCATGTATGGCCGCCCCGGTCGTATGTTAACGGCTTTCAGTCTCGGGATGGCCCTCCAGGTCTGCCAGGCGGGAATAAACTACTGGCTGGGGGAGGCCTCGGGACTCCATCTTGCGTTCAATTTGTGGCTTTTTGCCTGGCCGCTGGCCAAGCTATCAGCGCTTATTCCGATCACGCAAGGGGGCATAGGAGTTCGCGAAGCGGCGCTGGTCGGGCTCCTGGCTCCTTTTGGCGCACCACCGGCCTTCACGGCAGCCGTGGGCCTGCTCTTCCAAGCCATCGTGATAAGCGGCGGGTTGATCGCGGGACTCATTGCACTCCTCATCGGTCGCGTTCCCTCGGCTCAAACCAAGCCGCCCCAGTACATTTCTGAATTCGCGAAAGACGGAATCAAAACACCCAATGGGGAACGATCTGATGGATCCCCAGTAACGGTATCGCCTGAGAACCCCGCAAAAGAGAAGGGACAAACAATTGCGGCGCCTGTAGAGAACGCGCGCCCGCCGGTGACACAACACGTGGTGATTCTCGGCGCCGGCCCTGCCGGCGTCGGCGCGGCCTACCAGCTTGTCCGAAAGGGGATCGCCCGCGTCACGGTGCTCGAACAGCGAGACGGAGTTGGAGGTAATGCCGGGAGCTTCGAGCTCGATGGCGTCTATTGCGACTTCGGCAGCCATCGGCTCCACCCCGTCGCCAAGGCGGAGATCATGGATGACTTGCGCCGCCTGTTGGGGAAGGACCTGTTGTATCAAACGCGGCATGGGAGAATCCTCCTGCAAGGCCGCTGGATCCACTTTCCTTTGAAGCCGATGGACCTGCTCCTTCGACTTCCGAAGACCTTCGCCATGAGCGTCCTTGCTGACATGGTCCGAAAGGTGTTGCCGCGAGACGATTCCGGACCCAAAACCTTCGCAACCGTGCTGGAGCGCGGTCTGGGCCGAACGATTTGTCGCGAATTTTACTTCCCGTACGCCCGAAAGCTCTGGGGAGTCCATCCCGAAGAACTGGCAGTTACAACCGCCCAAAGACGTGTCTCTGGGAGTTCCTTGGTGAAGATTCTGCGCAAGGTCGCCGCGCAGGTTCCTGGCCTTAAGCCACCAGGGGCCGGTCGCTTCTATTACCCGCGGCGCGGCTACGGCCAAATCTCGCAATGCCTGTTTGAAGCGGCTCGAGAAGCGGGAGCGGAATTCAAGTTCGGAGCTCGGGTCACGGCGATCGAACGGGAAGCCGGCCGGATCAAGGCAGTACGCTATCAGCTTGGCGGTGAGGAGTTTGAGGTCCCGACCCGAATCGTCTGGTCGACAATACCGATCAGTCTCCTGGTGAAAGGCATGCGGCCCGAACCTCCTAACGAGGTGCTCGAGGCAGCTTCGAGTATTACGTTCCGGGGGATGATCCTGATTTACTTGCTGCTCGATCAGGATCGATTCAGCAGCTTTGACGCCTACTACTTCCCCCAAGAGTCTACCCCGATCTCCCGCCTTTCGGAGCCTAAGAATTTCAGTGCCGCATCAGAACCTCGCGGCCGAACCGTTCTCTGCGCGGAGCTTCCCTCGGACCCCGGACGTCCGGAGTGGGAGATGAGCGACCAAGAGCTGGGCAGGCGCCTCTGCGATTGGTTGGGGCACGCCGGCCTCCCAACACCTACGCGGGTTTCAAAAGTCGTCACGCGCCGTCTGCGTCAGGCGTATCCCCTCTATCGCCGGGGCTACGAGGAGTGCTTCTCCAGGATGGATCGATGGCTTAGCGAAATCGAAGGAGTGCTGACATTCGGCCGCCAGGGCTTGTTTGCGCACGATAATACGCACCATGCGCTGGCCATGGCCTATGCCGCAGCGGCCTGCCTATCCCCCGAGGGCAGATTCGACCATGCGCATTGGGCGGAGCATCGGAGAGAGTTCGAGACGCACGTCGTGGAGGATTAGGCTCGACTGGTCGACCCCTGTAGTTCACGGCGCCTTCGGCTGGAAAGAGAATGCAATGGGGAAAATCCGACCTTTGGAGAGGACTGACTCGTCCCTCTGTGTTTGTTCCTACGAGGACCGCCCGGAGGCGATGGATGGATTAATACTGATGGGAGAATCCCTGTGTCGTGTCGATTCGGAGGTCTCGCTGCATCTGACCGTACCCGAAGCGCCAGCTTCGGTCCGAGCCTGGGCCGAACGCACGCCCAAGGTTGTCCTCTCCACAAGGCCACCGGACGGAGTAAGCGGCTGGGACGTAAAGCCCTGGCTGTTGCTCCGGGAGTTGAACGAGGGCTGGCCGGAGGCGCTCTGGCTCGACGCCGACTTGATCGTGACGCGCCCGATCTCCCGGTTGCTCAAAGAATTTCCGCGCGATTCGCTGATCGTGACGGAGGAATGGGACCGCCACGAGGCTATCCCAGTGACCCATTTGTGGGGGTTGCCTGAGGCGCGCCCGGTGCGGCCGATCAACTCATGCTTCTTGCGCGCCACGCAAGCCCACAGGCCGCTGTTGGCAGGTTGGCTTCAGATGACATACGACCCGCGCTACCGTGAGGCGCAGAGGCTCCCGTTCGATCGCCGTCCGTGGCACCTGGCAAGCGATCAGGTGCTCCTGACAGCCCTGCTGGAAACCGAGGAATTCGGCCGGGTGCCTTTCGATTACCTTCGCTTGGGCCGTGATATCGCCCAGTGCGCCGGGTCATCGGGGTACCTCCCCCACCATCGCTTACTCGATCTGTTCCGTGGGCTCCCTGCGCTGATCCACTGCATCGGCCGTAAGCCCTGGATGTCCAGGGACGATCAGGGTCGCATCCACCGGTTCCTGATCGATCTCGCGGACGACGTGTCTCCCTACGTCCTGGCCTCACGAAGGGTCGCAAGAGATCTCGATATGGCCCCAGCGTGGCTCGACGCGCGCACATCGCTGGGCGCGATGCTCCGCAGGCTGACCGCCTACCACCCGGCCTTGGCCGGACTTCCATTGGCGATCCTCCACGCCTTCCATCTGAGGATCGGCCAGATGATTGAATTCGGCGAAAGAAAGGTAGATATGAAATATTGAAGGTCAAGATCCGCCTGATGCGGCGGCCCGCGAAATGGGTTTTGAATCGTCTCGCCAATTACATGACGAAAGGCCAATTCCCGGATCTCAACAGCGGCCTGCGTTCGTTCCGCCGTAACCTAGCGTTGCAGTACTTCGTCCTCCTGCCCGACCAATTGAGTTGGACCGCCACCATCACCCTGGCGATGCACTGTGATAAGTACGCGGTGGCGTACCTGCCGATCCATTATTGGGCTCGACGTGGCCAGTCGAAGATCGTGCCGTGGGATGCAGGAGGTTTTCGCGGTGCTCAACCTGCGTGCGGCGATGCGCGGGCGATGCGTTTGGGTCGTTTGAACGCCAAGATCATCGGTGGCCGCACCGCTGATGCAGTGGAAATCGACGGCCGAACTGGTGCGGACGGGCAAAGTCCCACCCTAACCGCCCAATGGAATCTACTCGGGCGCGAGGTCCATCAGCCCAGTTGGGGATTTCGCCGATAGCCGGTCGCGGTAGGGACGGCGGTTACCCGCCGCCCCCCGCACAGATCCGTACAAGCGGAACGACCGCATCAAATGTCGTCGACAACGTTTTACCGATAATGTGGCGAAGTTAAAAATGTAGCCAAGTGGCTTTAACTGCTGGCTCTCAACGCACCGTCTCTCAACTTCGCCACATAATGAGATCCCATAGATGGTGTCATCCTCCTCCAAGGAGGTGCACACTATGTTCGAAAAGATCTTCTCATATCCTGCTGTTCAGCGACGACACCGTGAAGGACTACTTGCCTCGGAACGACCTGAATACTTGGGACTTCCATCGACTATCTCCTGCCAGCTTGGCGGGCGCACTAAGCGTCCGGTGAACCCATCTTCCCCGATTGAAGGTCGCGACGAATACTTCCTCACAGATGAGCACGAAATGCGCGCTTGGGTGCGCAGGTGGACGTTCGGGCAAAGAGCCGGAGGTGCGGGATGAGCAGTGGGAAGGGTGACCGTGAGAAGGCGCGTTACTGGTAGAGGACCAATCGGGAGGCAGCCCATGTCTGAAACCGCAATGCCGTGTCAACTACTTTTTTTGTTTTTTCTGTTCTTTTTTCTTCTCCTATTGCACACTTCACCGCCGGTGCTCTGCAGATGCGGAACTGCAGATGTGGAACTGCAGATGTGGAACTTGACACGGGCACCCTCCAGCTTCACAATGCTGCCCAGCCGGTGAGTCGGAGGCGGGCTCTGCTGGCGAGCAACCCGCTGAGGAATAGCCGGTTGGAAACTCATCGCGACGATGAGGGGGGCGACCCCAGGGCCGCCCTTCTTCCTTCTTCTGCCCCATCGCGATAGATTTCCCATGCCTGAGAAAACGCCTCGGCCCCACGCTGAGCATCGCTCCCTTTAGCCACCAATTCTGCCGAGGCGCCCCCGGACTTTGCAACGGTTTCCACCGCGCGCCATTTCCACCGCGCGCGCGGCTTCGCTTGTTGTGCCAAGCGAGCTAGGCTCGCCGCGGGCGGCTAAAGGGTGTTATGTCATGAGATAACCCTCTGTGTTGTCTGTTATGTTTATTTGCATTTCCTCCTTTATGTAGATGTCGCCTCGCTCCGGGCTCGAAGCGCAGGCGCCCCTTCGTTGGGCTCATGCTCTCAGATCCCGGGTTGCCGAGTCGGATCGGTCCCATTCATCTCTAAAGGGTGTCCGGGTACTCCCCGGCCCTTCATCAGGTTGTTCGGGACCGGGTCCTTATCAGGGCACGGTCTTGGTGGACCTAGCGCTACCTCAGGCTTCCGGCTCCAGTGCGCCGACTCGTCGGCCCCAACGTTCTTCCTG
>Ga0187877_1002816_pt1 | contig 14985 bp, 15 predicted proteins | sample June2016WEW_17_1_3_FD_132430 | JGI IMG/M metagenome (GOLD analysis project Ga0187877, IMG submission 132430) | Peatland microbial communities from SPRUCE experiment site at the Marcell Experimental Forest, Minnesota, USA - June2016WEW_17_100 | ecosystem: Environmental > Terrestrial > Soil >... | reverse complement strand
GCGAAGCGCCCGACCCCTACCCTTCGGCGCGCTTGATACCTGGGCATTCCGCCCGGACCGATGAAAGAACCAGCGCCTTGTGATGATGAGCATAACACCCTTTTGGTCTGGGCCTGGAGTTACTTTGAATACCACGATTTTTTGCCCATTGGCGAAAACTGGGGACGGGCATTACTGGATTGCGGTATCACGCGAGAGTTCCTGCGCATTTCTTCCCTCATTTTTTAAACTCCATTCTGAAAGCCGCAATTTTTCTTCCGGTAGGCTGGTTTAAATCCGAGTAATTTATTCTGTTGATATTTCCGTATCTTACCTTTAATTTCTGAGGATTCTTTTCCCCGCTGAAACCTTTTGATTATAATTCCATCAAAAGAATTAGTTACTGCCCCCAGATGGAGAGAAGATATCTCCTTGTAAAGCCCGGGATGCGTGGTGCCCAGTGTATGCAAAGAGCGTGGGCATTAAGTAGGACCAAATAACCAACTTGGGTATTAGAGGAAAAGCGGACGAGGTTCGGGAGTACAACCCATCCGATTATCAAGGAGGAGGTTGTGCGATCTCAAAAGCGAACGTAACGGCCGGAGGAAGAAATAAAAATATTTCCCGGCTAAAGGGGAGGAGCCAAAATGGAAAAAACCAAACGACTGATTGTATGTATGTTGATTATTTCTCTGCTTTCCATGCCTGTTGTCGCCGACGCTCATTGGCGGGGCGGCGGGGCGATTTTAGGCTTTGGGGCCGGATTGATAACCGGCTATCTGTTCGCCCCAAGACCCGTTTATGTTACTCCACCCCCGGTTTATGTTCCAGCCCCACCCGCTCCGTATCGCCCCCCGGAAAACGGGTATACGGACAATAACAACCAAGCGGTGCCGCCGCCCAGCGCTCAAGGGAAATGCCGAGAGTGGAAAATGATCGACCGGCATTTGGAGGATCGTTGGGACTCCTATTATGGAAAATGGCGGCAAGTTCCGGTGGAAAAATGGGGTTGGGTAGAGGTGCCCTGCAATTAAGTCCTTCCAGCAGGCCTTTTTCCGCACCCAGCTAAGGGCGTTAACTTATTTCCCGCTTCTACCCCTTCTTTTTTGGAGAATTTCCTGGGCCTTCCGCCTTAAGACAGATGAAACATCTTTGTCGCGAGATAATGATTTAAGATCCCTTTCTTGGAGATGGGCCAATAAACTCATGGCCACAGAAAGGGGAGTTTTGGGATTGGAGATTACGGCGAATTTAATGGGATAGCTTTTTTTCCATTTTTGCTCTTTGGCAATGGCCAGGATAACATCCTCAGAGAGGTCTTTTCTCTGGGCATAGTGCAAAGCTTCACTCTCATTTACTCTCCCATTCTTCAAAACAGCAAGGGAGACCATCTTTTTCGGATCGTGGATGAGCAGGTTCCGTACTTCCCGGTTGGCGAAGATGGCCAGGCGAAACTTTTCCGAGGCGTTCAACTCCTGAATTTTCTGGTATAGATTTGAGCGCTGTTCATCAGTGTAATTCTCCTGGGAATCCTGGATCATTTCTGGGGAAAACTTTGCTAAATCTTCTTCCTTGACATCGATCGCATCGAAGGGAGTTTCCTCTTGCCGTTCTTGGAGAGGTTCCCATTCTCCTTCTGGTATCAGTTCTGGAGAAGGTTTCGCCAAATCCTCCCCCTTGACATCGATCGTATCGAAAGGCACTTCCTCTTGTCTTTTTTTGAGAGGTTCCCATTCTTCTGATATAGGTTTTCCAACCATTAACGGCTCTTCCTTTTCACTTCCTTTTTGGCACTTTTGCAAGAGGGTTATTGGTCTTTCTTCTTCTACCATTTCCCATCCTTTCCATGTGAATCTTTTGTTTAAGTTATCGGAATTAGGAATAAAAAACTTGAAGATGAAGAGGAAATGAGTGGTAAAGTTTCTTCCACAATTGACAGGTCCCGGCAGAGGGTGTAGATTTTCTTTTATAATCGGTAAAGGAGGGTTAATAATGGATAGCCATCAGATGAAATGGAATGAGCAGGTCGCCAAGAAAATCATCGCCCAGCTGGACAAGCGGGGAATGGGGGGAAGTTACGCCGTGAGCGCCGCTCAGGCCAGAGAAGAGATTATTGCCATGATACCCCGAGGTGCCACAGTCTATCGTTGCGGCTCGATGAGCGCAGTATCCATGGATCTTTGGCAAGGGATCGCTAAAATCCCCGGTGTTGAGATCATCGATCCCTTCAAGCCCGGGCTCTCTTTTGAGGACTCCCTGGAACCCAGGCGAAAAGGCCTCATGGCTGATGTGATGATCACCAGTACCAATGCCATAACTCTGGATGGGAAATTAGTCAATCTCGATGGATTGGGAAACAGGGTAGCGGCTATGATTTTTGGCCCTCAAAAGGTCATTTTGGTGGTGGGTATGAATAAAGTTGTTCCTGATTTGGAATCGGCCATCGCCAGGGTTAAACACTACTCAGCTCCAGTAAACGCGGTGCGCATGAACATCAAAACCCCCTGTGCAGAAAGCGGGATTTGTTCCGATTGCAAAACTCCTACCCGTTTCTGCAACATTTGGAGCATCATCGAAGGCCAGAGGATCAAGGGCCGCATCCATGTGAAGCTCGTAGGCGAGAACCTGGGGTATTAAAAAGAGTTGATCCTAACGGGGCCTAGCCGGAATCAAATAGGCGTATTGCCCCAGAAATCCCCCCCATCCTCCCCTCCCTTTCGAGAGGCTGTGCCGTAATGCGGAGAAAGAGCCGTCATTCCCGCGAAATTCTCATGCCCCGCCTGGGGGCGTGGCACGCGCGAATGGATGAAAATGGCCTACCATCTCAAGCGGTTAGAATGTCTCTGCTTCAAAGTCACCCTCGAACCCCTCGAGGTCGCCGTACAAGAAAGGAGGGGTATTTTCTAACGGAGCGGGAATCCAGTTGTGGTTTTATTCAAAAATTTCATCTTCCTGGATGCCCGCCTTCGCGAGCATGACGAATTATGACCCAGTTTCCGAGGGAGGAGGGTTGAGAGGGGATGATTTTTGGCTGCGGCTGCGCCTCATTGTACCCTCTGCGGCTAAGCAATCTCCTGAATTCTCCCTAAGGGAGTGTCCAGGATTTAGCTTGACAGTTCCTTTTCACCCGATTCATAATTTTTCCAAGTTTTCAGCTGGAATCTGATTGAGTCCGGAGAATGAGAAATGCGCGTGGTTCTGATTTCCCCTGCGGGGAATTCCTACCTCTGGCGGAAGAGGCGGGCGGCTTTTACCCTTCCACCGATGGCCCTGCCCCTTCTGGCGGCGATCACTCCACCGGAAGTTAACGTCCGTCTGATTGACGAAGCGGTAGAAGATGTAGATCTCAACCTGGAAGCGGACCTGGTTGGCCTCTCCGCCATGACTCCAACTTCTTCCCGGGCCTACGCCCTGGCCGATCATTTTCGCTCCCGGGGGATGAAGGTGGTGATGGGAGGCGTTCATCCCTCCTGTCTTCCCGAAGAGGCGCTTCAGCACTGCGACTCTGTAGTGATCGGAGAGGGAGAGAGTCAATGGCCCCAGGTTTTAAAAGATACGGTTCAAGGAGGGCTAAAAAGGACATACCAGAATTCTAATCCCTTTTCCTTAGACCACCTTCCCGCCCCGCGGTGGGATCTTTTGCCGGCCAAGAGATATTTTGTTCCCCAGACCGTTCAAGTAAGCCGCGGGTGTCCCATGGCCTGTTCCTTCTGTTCGGTCAGTTCATTTTTCGGGCGGTCCTACCGGTACCGTCCCATTCCTCATATCCTGGAAGAGCTGAAAGCCCTGAAACGCAAGTTCCTGGTTTTTGTCGACGATAACATCTCCGGGAATCCGGATTTAGCCAAGGAACTTTTTGTGTCCATGGCTCCCCTGAAGAAAAAATGGGTCTCCCAATCTTCGCTAACCATTGCCGATGACCCGGAGTTATTAGACCTAGCCGCCCGCAGTGGTTGCATCGGCCTGCTCATTGGTTTTGAATCCATCTCCCCGGAGGTCCTGAAGTCCATCGGCAAGCAGGTCAACCTGCGCCGGAAATACGAAGAAGCCATCCGGAGGATTCATCAGCGGGGTATCCATATCCAGGGGTCCTTCATCTTCGGCTTTGATGGAGATACGCCCGAGACCATCCGGGCAACGGTGCAGTTTGTGAAGGAGAATCGGCTCACGGGAGTGAATTACTGCCACCTGACTCCTTTCCCGGGAACTCGCCTGTACGATGACCTGGAGAGAGAAGGAAGGATCATGACCCGGGACTGGTCCAGGTACGACCGGCAGAATATCGTATTCCAGCCTCGCCATTTTATTCCCGAGGATTTACAGGATCGAATTTTCTGGTCCTACCGGCAGACCTATAACTGGCGCTCCCTCTGGCAGCGCCGGCCTTTCTCCTTCCAGCACTTCAGTCTCTATCTATTCTTGAATTTCGGCTACATGAAGGGGCTGCGGAAGATGGAAAGGGATGCGCAAAAAACGAGGAGGGGGAGATAAGGGGATTAGGGGTCAGGCTTCCAGTTATCTTTTACTTTCTCTGTCCTACTAACGTGCAAAATCTTAAAATTTTGTTAGGCAAAATTGATCCGGAAACCAGCCTCTGAAACCTCCCACCCCCCCTTTGCTAAAGGGGGAGCAGGGGGGATTTCTGGGATTGAGCGTTGCCCCGGGTAAGACTTATTCTTTGGGTTGCGGCTCTGCCGCGCTGTGTTCTCTGTGGCCTCTGTGTCAATACGTCTTTATTTGGGATTTCTTGGAAACCGCTGAACATATTCAGACTCCTTACCGTTTCCCGGGTTTCCAGACCCTCTTCTCGGGAAAAGCGGGGGCTGTCGCACTCCCAGCATTGCGAAAATAACTGACTTCTCCATAGCGATCCGCAACTACCAGATCATTAAGACCACGCCCCCGGCTCAAAACCCGGGGTGAAATGTCCGACTCGAGTTTCATGGGTAATTTATCTCCCTCATTATCGAACTGAGGCTCGTAATTCGTCCCCCGATTGATAAAAATAAAGATCTCCCCATCACTGTTCCCGACCACCAAATCTTTCTTCCCGTCTCCATTCCAGTCCACTACATCCAGAGAGGAATTGGATCCTACATCCAGTTTTCCGCCATTGAGCTGGATCGGTTTTCCGAAAATCGGTTGCTCGTTGGTTCCTTCATTGAGGAAGATATAAATTTCACCATTCCCCTTCCCCATGACCAGATCTTTCCTGCCATCCCCGTTCCAATCGATCACGCAAGGGGACGCATTGCTACCCACATCCAGGTCTTTACCGGCGGCCTTAATCATGACCCCCGGGGCAAAGTCTCCGGACCCTTGATTCAGGAAGAGATGGAGGTATCCTCCTCCATTCCCGACCAGAAGGTCCGTCTGCCCATCCTCATTCCAGTCTACCAGGTAAGGGGCCGAAGGACTCCGTACCTTGATCTCCTTTCCCCCCGCCTTCAGTTTCGTCCCGGCATCATACCTGGGGGATTCCTGACTCCCTATATTGAGATAGAGGGTAACATATCCATCCCGGTCGCCTAAAAGTAGATCATTCGTACCCGCCCATTCCACCAGGATTTTTCCGCCGGCGATTCTGCCGGGGATAGTTCTTTGGATTTTGGGAGCCATGACCATGGGGGCCGGAGGCGGTGCCGGAGGGGAGGGTGGCGTCAATCCGGATGGTGGAACCGGCGCCACCGGAATTGTCGGAGCTGCCACCTTCATTTGTTCTCCTAACGCCTGTTTCGCCAGGTTCCCGGCGGAAATGTTGATCCCGGGCTCTTGTTGCACGATTTCGGCCCAGGAAGATTCTCTTTCCACATTTTGAACGACCATCTCTCCAATTCTAATATCCTCGCCCGCGAGCATCTTCCCCGTAATGGGATGACGCACAGGGGTTCCTTTGCGCATGGCAAAGAACTTCATCCCCGGTTCCACCCCATTCGTTCTTCCGAGGTCGATCATTGCCCGCTTTCCGCTGACCATTACTACATACCCTTCGAGAGGAAAATCTTTCTTTATAGAATCCGCCATAGAGTCCATCATCCCCTCAATGGCATCCAGGCTGGCTCCCCGGATTCTCTCCGCGTTGAGGATCGAACCATCTTCCACGCTGATCAAACGGGCATTCACCTCATAGCCATTCCCGATCTGGATGACCGACCCGGTGATGATAACTTTGACGCCCAGCAGTTCCCCCACTTTGGCGGCCGTCTCCTGATTGATCATTCCCGTCATACCCAACTGTTGTTCTTTCATGATCTTCTGGAGCTGGGACCGCTCTACCACCTCGAACCGTCCCGTGTTCACCAGAGAGGTAATCAGCCACTCGGCGATGATCTCTCCAATCTGTTTTCCTTGAAATTCCTGGTAGGCCTTCTGTTCGAAATCAATGACCGCTAAGCGGGCTCTCCCTGCGCACCAGGAGTTGGAAGGAAAGATGACGGCCAGGAATAAAGCCAAAAAAATCAAACCAGCGGAAACGACCAGACTTTTTCTCATGCTCTTCATTTCAGCCCTCCTGAGGTGAGGAAAGGAATTATCAAAGAAGTTACGAGTTAATTATTTCAGTATTCTTAGGTAACTTTGAAGGACGACCATACAGATATAAAAAGTATCTCTCACCGGACGGAAATTGCTCCTGGGGGCATTTCCGTTCAGGTAGATATTCTTGACCGGAACGCTGCTCAGCCGGTTTCCTCGGCGGGCTGCACGCAGAAGGACTTCCGTTTCAGTCTGAAAACGACAAGTGGTCAGCTGAACCAACCGGAGGATTTTTGCTGGATAGAGTCGGAACCCGCACTGGGTATCCTCGAGGTAATGCCCCAAAGCTTTAGAGATGAAAAATGCGGCGGTGCGGTTGGAATAGTAGCGCTGGCGGGGAAATCGATCCGCCTGGGCCATGCGGGAGCCAATCAAGATGGCATCGGAATCAAGTTCGTGGGCTTCCAGAAAATTGGGGATATCTTCCGGGTCGTGCTGCGCGTCCGCATCCAGGGTCAGGACGGCACTGCAACCATTACTCAAGGCGAGGGAAAAACCCTGACGAAGGGCATAGCCCTTCCCGCGATTGGAGGGGTGGGATATAATTTCCACCTCCCGGCTTCGGGCAATTTCTTCGGTACGGTCCGTGGACCCGTCGTTTACCACGATGACCCGGGACAAGTGCTCTCTCGTCCGATCGATGACTTCCCCGATAGAGACTTCAGCATTATAAGCAGGGATAAGGCCGCAAACAGGGTTTCGTTTCACGATGCTTTCCTCAAAACTTGACAAAAATTGAGCAAGTTGCTAAACGGGACAGAGACTCCCAGGCTCAAGAGCGCCCAATAGTTTAGTATTTTTACCAAATTTGCCCTATAATTAGCAATAATAAAATTATGAACCTGACCAGAGAGGGTATATTTTCCTGGATTGCCAGGATTTCCTGTAGTCGCTTCCGCCAGTTGATTTTGGGGGCGATGATTCTGGCCGCCCTTTCCGCTTTCCTGATTACCCGCCTCCCCTTCCAGAGTGACGTGCTCAATCTTCTTCCGGGAAACGCCCCGGCAACCGGGGCTTTCGTTACATTTCTCAAGGAATTCGGAAGCGCAGACTCGCTCTTCATCGTCCTGCAACGCAAGAGCGGAGGAGAGGTGGAATCCTTCGAACCTTTCGCTGAAGTTCTGGCCGACCGCCTGATGGCCACAGGGGAATTCACCGAAATTCTCGGCCGTATGGATCCGGAGATTAAAGAGAAAATGGCCCGTCAGTTCCTCAGCAAGGCTCTTCTTTATCTATCGGAAGAGGACCTGAAAACGCTGGAGGCCAGGCTTTCGGATCAAGGAATTGAGCATCAGGTTCATTTGCTGAAGATGAGGCTCTCCTCCATGTTCACCTCCCCTTTGACCTCCTATGATCCCCTGGACCTCTTTCCTCTCTTCCGTAAGAACCTGCCTTTAAGTTCTCCGGGTGGAGACCTGGAGTCTTCGGGATATTTTGTCTCCGCTGATCGGAAAATGATCCTCCTCATCGGCAAACCCAGAGGTTCGGCTACGGATGTCGATTATGATGAACTGCTGGTCAGAAAAATCAAGGCAGCGGAGCTCTCGGCCCGTGAGGCTTTTGCCCAAAAAAAGAACCTCCCTGCCTCGGCTCTCCTGAACGACCTTCAGACTGGACTTACCGGCGGTTTTATTCATGCCCTGGAAGATAGCCGGATGATTAAAAAAGAGCTCCTGCTGAACTTCTCCAGCTCCCTGGTCGGGGTGCTGTTGCTCGTGGTTCTGGCTTTTCGAAGTGGAATTTCCCTCTTTTACGGTTTCTTTCCGCTTCTGATCAGCCCTTTGCTCACTCTCGGGTTATTTTGCCCTTTTCTCGGACGGTTGAGTGAAGCGACGGGAGCTTTTTCGGCCATCATCCTGGGACTTTCCATCGACTTCATCATTCTTCTCTATGCGCGTTACCTGGAAGAAAAAAAGGCCGACTTGGACGTTCCGGGCGCGCTGAGAAAGAGCTTGACTTCTGTGGGTCCGGGCGTATTTACCGGAGCGGTGACCACAACCGCCGCCTATTATGCTCTCCTGATTTCCGATTTTAGGGGAGTGAAAGAACTCGGCCTTCTCACCGGCACCGGGATTCTGGTAAGCCTGGGGTGCGCTTTTTTCCTCTTTCCTGCCCTGGTTGCGTGGCGGGAAAGGAAGAGACCGGAGAAGACGAACCGCAGGACTTTATCCTCTTTTCTCGGGCTGGAACGATTGGGCACTTTCTCCATCAGGCATCCCCTCTTGGTCATCATCTTATGCGCTGCCCTCAGCCTGGGTCTTCTCGCTTGGGCCTTTCAAGTAAAGCTGAACAACGACCCCAGGCGCCTGCGGCCTGTAGACCATGTCTCTCTTGCTTTAGAAATGCGGGTCCAGGAAAAGATGGAAGAGGGAATGGAAACAATCGTCGTCGTAGCAGAGAAGGAAAGGGCCGAAGATGCCCTGGAAGTGCAGGGCAACTGGAAAATGAATTTCGAGAAAGGGCGATCTTCGGGACTTCCCATCTCCCGCTTCGAAACCCTTTCCGACTTTATCCCTCCTCTTTCTCAACAAAAGAGAAACCTGGAATGGATTCAGAGCCGCGGAAAAGAGGCCTTCGATCCCGACCGGGTGGAAAAAAAGCTCCGGGAAACCCTTCATAAAGATGGCCTTCGAATTGGACCCTTTGAGTCTGGTTTAAGAGCCTTGCGGGCGATGCTGGCCAATCGGGAAATGCTGACCCGGGAAAGGGTCGAGATGACCCCCCTGAAAAAGATAGAAGATAGGTTTTTGAAAAAAAGGGGGGCCGCTTCGCTAACCGTGGCGTATCTCCACATCCGGCCTAATTTCTGGTCGGATCCTAGGGCTGAAAAGTTTCTGGATAACCTTCAAGAATCCGTACCGGGAACCCGGGTAACCAGCCCTCGATTGGTGCAAAAGGAACTGGAAGGGGTGATGTCCCGGGAGTCTTGGAAAATCCTTCTCCTTGCCCTGGCGGCAGTTTCTCTATTGGTCTATCTTGGCTTTCGTTCCTGGCCGCTGACCTTCATTTGCTTATTGCCCGTGATTTTAGCCTCCCTTTGGACCCTTGGGCTAATGGGACTTTTCAAGATCGATTTGAACTTTATGAACCTGGTGGTCTTTACCATGATCCTGGGCATCGGAGTCGATTATGGCGTCTATATCCTCTACCGAGGTCTCGAAAGCACCTCAGTTCGTCTCGAAACAGGCCTGGAACAAGTGAGTAAGGGCGTTTTATTGGCGGGATTGACTACCTTATGGGGATTCGGGTCTTTAGTCTTCTCATCTTACCCGGGCCTCAGGTCCATGGGTACGGTAGCTCTGATGGGGGTCGGTTTCAGCCTTCTGATCGCGCTCACCCTCGTGCCGGTCTTATTCCGAAAATGGTTGCAAAAAAGGCGGCCATTTTGAATAATGGGGGATTCCAATAATTACTTTTCACCGCAGAGACCGCCGAGATCGCAGAGGAAGAATTAAGAGCGAAATTCTAAAACTTTCAAATCCTGATATTTTATTTTTCATATTCTTGAACCTCTTGCAAAAGTCGCTTGTTCCGTCATTCCCGCGAAAGCTGGAATCCCGAATTGTTTTAATCCCGCCGATGGCGGGACTGGATTCCGGGTCGCGCTTCGCTTGCCCGGAATGACGATTTACTTTTAGGCCGAGAGTTTTGCAGGAGCCTCTCTTGACTTGAATTTACTCGGCGTTCTCTGCGGTGAATATTTTGAAGGTTTATAATGGACGAGAAGGAACGATACGACCGCCAGTGGGAAGCGTTAACCCGGCAGCCCGGGGGTTTTGAAGTTTTCCAGGAGCCAGTCGATGAACCCGAGGCCCACCCGGAGAATTTTATCGACTGTGAATGCGCCTTCGCTGCCGGTCACATACAGCGCATTAGACCACAAAGGATCCTGGATGTGGGGTCTTACCGGCATTTTATCTTAGGACTCCTGGCCCACTATCCAGTCACTACCATTGATGTGCGCCATCGAAACACAGCCGGAGAAAGCGAAGTTCTGGTTACCTGCGATGCCAAGAAACTCACCCTGCCGGATGACTCCTTTGATCTGGTCTTATCGCTTTGTACCCTGGAGCACCTGGGCCTGGGAAGATACGGGGATGAATTTGATCTGGAGGCCGACCGGAAGGCTTTCAGCGAGATGATCCGGGTCTTGAAACCGGGGGGACACCTGGTCTTCACCACGACGATTACCCGCGCCAACCCTTCCATTGCCTTTAATGCCCATAGAATTTATAATCACCAAATGTTAAGAGCCTTTTGCGTCGGCCTGACCTGCGCGGAGGAAAAATTCTACAGCCACCAAAAGGGAAATTTCTGCACCCTGGAGGAAGTTACCGACAAGCCCAAATGGTGGGATGTTTATTGCGGGTGCTGGAAAAAGCGATAATTGATTAAACCGCCGAGGTCGCGGAGATCGCTGAGAACTATTAAAATGGCCATAAGAAGAAATCGTCATTCCGGGCAAGCGAAGCGATACCCGGAATCCAGTCCCGCCATCGGCGGGATTAAAACAATTCGGGATTCCCGCTTTTGCGGGGATGACGGAACAAACCACTTTTGCAAGAGGCTCAATTGTAAATCTTATCTCTGCGTCCTCTCCGGTGAATAAAACCGAGAAACGAAAATGATTACCAAAGCAGACATTGAAGAAGCTTACCGGAAGATCCAGAGTGACATCGTCCTTACCCCTCTCGTCTACTCTCAAAAACTGAGCCAGCTTTGTGGCTGCCAGACTTTATTCAAACTGGAAAATTTACAGATGACCGGTTCATTCAAAGACCGGGGGGCCCTGCATAAACTGCTGAGCCTTTCTTCTGAGGAGAGGGGAAAAGGGGTCGTTGCAGCTTCTGCCGGGAATCACGCCCAGGCCGTGGCCTTTCATTGCCAGCGTCTCGGTATAAAAGCAAAGATCGTCATGCCTCATGGCACACCCTTGATCAAAGTGGTTTCCACCCAGAACTACGGCGCCCAGGTCATCCTCCACGGGGAAACAGTGGATGATGCCTACGACCGGGCCTTAGAACTGGCTCGCTCGGAAGGGTTGATTCTCATCCACCCCTTTGAAGATCCCTGGATCATTGCCGGGCAGGGAACGATTGCCCTGGAAATTCTGGAAGACGATCTGGCTGGCGGCGTTGAGGCGGTTCTTTGCCCCATCGGCGGAGGCGGCTTGATCTCCGGCGTGGCTACCTATCTCAAGGAGACGAACTCTAAGATCGTGATCATCGGAGTGGAAGCGGCCTCCGCCCCATCCATGAAAAAATCTCTGGAAGGTGGACATCCGGTACGGCTGGAGAGCGCTTCTTCCCTGGCAGACGGGATCGCCGTCAAAAGGGTGGGACAGCTGAATTATGAGATCGTAAAAAAGTATGTCGATGAAGTGGTTACGGTGGAAGAAGATGAAATTGCCAATGCCATCCTTCTTCTCCTGGAGATCGAAAAGATCGTCGTCGAGGGAGCGGGGGCCGTTCCCCTGGCCGCTCTCCTGAACCGCAAGGTGCAACTGGAAGGGAAAAAGGTTCTATCCATTATTTCCGGCGGCAACATCGATGTGAATATCCTTGACCGGATCATCATGCGTGGTTTGTCGGTGGAAGGCCGGATTGCCCAGTTCAGGGTCAGGTTGAAAGACCGCCCCGGCGCCCTGTTGTTCGTCCTGGATATCATCAAGAAGTACCAGGTGAATATTCTGGATATCATCCATCACCGGTTTCAGTCTGCGGGTCCGTTCGGGTACGTAGATGTATCGATCACCCTGGAAACCAGGGGCCATTCCCACATTCAAGAAATCCGCCAAGCTCTGGGGGAAGCGGGTTACCCCCCGTGCGAGCCGGAATGCAAATTTTGATTAACCCTCTCCGCTCGGCGACTGTGGCGTAGCGAGGGGAAAGGGCCGTCATTCCCGCGAAAGCGGGAATCCAGGGTTTTTGAGAAAGACTAAGTTATCTGGAACCGCACGATATGTTTCTTTGATCGGGCCTTCCTGGATGTCCGTCTGTGCGGGCATGACGAATAACGACAGAGTCTCTCTAAGCAGAGGCTAAAGTTCGGACGAATGGAAAAGTCGAAAAGGAGGAGAAGAAGATGAAAGCCATCGACACCCATGTCCATCCGGGAACCAAAGAAGACGTCATCGATTGCGGAGGCAAGTACATCGAGGATGCTTTCCGTTACTTCGGCAAAAAGGTCGAGGTCCTGACCGAAGAGGGTCTGGCGGAACGGTACCAGTCATTGGATATCATGGGCATTCTCCTTGGCTGGGACGCGGAAACCAACACCAACCTGAAGCGCCTCTCCAACGAATATATCGCCAGGCTGGTGAAAAAATACCCCAGGACCTTCATCGGCTTTGCCGGGGTAGACCCCTGGAAGGGAAAAGTGGCGATTAAAGAAGTGGAAATTGGGATTAAAGACCTGGGACTTCGGGGAGTGAAGTTTCAGCAGGCAGCCCAGGGCTTCTACCCGAGTGACAAGCGCTTTTATCCTCTCTGGGAAAAGATCGCGGAGTCAAAAGTCCCCGTACTTTTCCATATGGGCAATACCGGTTACGGAGCCGGTGTCCCGGGCGGAGATGGAATCCGGCTCAAGTATACCCGGCCCATTCCCTACATCGACGACCTGGCCGTAGATTTCCCCGAACTGACCATCATCGGCGCTCATCCGGCCTGGCCGTGGCAGGAGGAGATGCTGGCCGTGGCCATGCACAAAGCCAACGTCTATATCGACCTCTCCGGGTGGTCCCCCAAATACTTCCCGCCCTCGCTGGTCCAGTATGCCAATACTTTTTTACAGGATAAATGCTTATTCGGGTCCGACCACCCCTACCTGACCCCGGACAGATGGCTGGCGGATTTTGAAAAGATCCAGATGAAACCGGAAGTGAGAGAGAAGATTCTTCTGAAAAACGCCCAAAAGCTATTCGGACTTTAAATTATAATTATATAGGACGCAGATTTTCGCAGATATTGATATAAATTGTAGGGGTCCCGCCTCGGCTGGATGGCCGTCCGCAACGTGGGCAACCACAGGGGTTACCCCTTCATCAAAAAAATCCTGAAAATCTGCGTTCATCTGCGTCCGAAATAAATTAAGAAAGACTCGATAAAAATTCTTTGGCCTGGTACTCCCACTCCTGGGCCACCAGGTTGACCCGGGTTTTCCCCTCTTCTGCACAGACCGTGGCGGTCACATACCCCCCGCCTCCGGAAAAGCTGAGGCAAAGGGGATTATCTTCAGTCAATTCCAGTCCCTGCCCCCCCTTCCCGAAGTACCTCTTGAGTCGCTTGATCACCTCTTCGGGTGAAAGCTTGGTCTTGCCTTCCAGATTGATCATGGTTCCTTCCTCCCCCCAAAACTAAAAATTGAGGAATTATGAAATTCCCATTTCCTGAAACTCTAAATCCTTCAACCCCGGAATTTGCGTTGACCTCAGTTTAAGAATCTTTTTCCAAAGGTCTCTTGAAGTACAATTTCTGGACCCTTCCCGACTGATCGGCAGCGAGGCCGACCAGCTCCCATCCCTGTTTGCCGAGTTCGTTCAGTTTTTCTTTGTGGGTTGGGGGATGCAAAGTGGATGCATCCTTTTCCGCATCCGTAAAATAAAGATATTCCCATCTGGTCATGGGTTCCCTCCTTGTAAATTCTATCTCCTTACCGGTAGAAGTCGCATTCTATTCTAGGAAGATCTCCGCGGGTTCTGCATTCTTTGCGGTGAAAAAATTGCTGAAAAATTTTCACTCCGCACTCCGCAAACCCCGATCCGCTTTTCTAGGTCTTTGACCTTTTCCAGAAAGGCCCTGTTTTGCCAATCGCCTTCAAGGCCTCGATAATTCCGAAAGCATATTCCCGGCTGCGTGAAACCCAGTCCGGATCCAGGCGTCTTTGGAAATAATCGGCTGAAAAAAGCTTAACCAGGTCGGGGAGAGTTATGATCCCCTCCTCCGTGGCCGGGTCGAAACGGGCCCAGTTGCGAACATGCTCTTCCGACCGGAAGAGGTTCATGGTGCTTCAAGCATAGGGAATGTTTTCCATCCATTTCCAGAAGGGCACGGCCACATAAGCCTTGATCCCTTCAGGTTCTGTCCGCAGCATCTGACCATCGCGAATCTCCACCCGTACGGGGAGACCGCAATCCAGACAGGGAGCATCGATTTGCACCGTTTTCCCGGGGAATAGCCAGCAGACCGCCAGCGATTCAAACCCTCACTGGCCGAACCACTTCTGCTGTCCCTCGACGGTGATCCGGTACTGGGTGGGAAGATGATTGAAAGGAGCAAAGGAGGTAATATAGTCGGTCCCGGGAAACAGCCATCCCGGAACTCCCGCGGCGAAAAGTTCCCGGAGGATTTTTCGTCCCTCCTCCATGGGGACCCCCAATTCGGAAGCGATCTCCGTGTAGTGGGGTGCTTGTCCGGTTTGGACCATTCGTTTAAGGATAAAGTGAAAAGTCCGATCTAAAACACCCAGGTCGCT
>Ga0187877_1002808_pt1 | contig 15001 bp, 12 predicted proteins | sample June2016WEW_17_1_3_FD_132430 | JGI IMG/M metagenome (GOLD analysis project Ga0187877, IMG submission 132430) | Peatland microbial communities from SPRUCE experiment site at the Marcell Experimental Forest, Minnesota, USA - June2016WEW_17_100 | ecosystem: Environmental > Terrestrial > Soil >... | reverse complement strand
TATGGGCCCGACTACATCCGCTCGTTCACTGCGATCTTTCACGATCTCGCTGCGAAGCACCACGTCGCTCTCGTCCCCATGCTTTATAAGAATCTGGTCGACGTTCCGGGCACGATTCAGGCCGACGGCATTCATCCCACCGCCAAGGGTTCCCAGATCATCGCCGGCACGCTCTTCCCCGTGCTCAAGCCATTGCTGCGCAAGGCCCCTTGAGCGCTGGCGCCTGAAACAGCAACAGCCGGGATATCTCCCGGCTGCTCCTCGTCAACCAACAAAATGTAAAGCTCGCGGTGCTACTTCGCCTTGGCGGTGGCCAGCGCCTTCACGCGCGCGTTCAAGCGGCTCTTGTAGCGCGAAACGGTGTTCGAGTGCAGAACGCCCTTCTGCGCGCTCTTGTCGAGGGCCGCAACCGTGGCGCGATACTGCGTCTCGGCAGCCTTCTTGTCGGCCTTCGTCAGGGCTTCGCGCAGTGCGCGCAGGCTTGAGCGCACGCGGCTGCGGTTCGAGCGGTTCACTTCAGTGCGAGTCTCGGTTTGGCGTGCGCGCTTGAGCGCAGATACGTGGTTTGCCATGGTTTTGCTTCAATCTCCAACGCCTGAATTGCAGGCGAGTTCCTGATTTTTCAGGGAAAATGATGCGGGGTACAGCGGTTCCAGAGTTGCTCTACCCAGAAAGCACAGGCGCCGAGCCGCATCCCTCGCAATTTCTAAGTCTACGGGAATTCCCGGGGCGGGTCAATCATGCGAGCGGCGTGATCCGCACCCCGATTCCCCATTGCGGCCCGCATCCAAAGCCGGCATTCAAGTGCTTTATTCCGCTGCGCAAGCCGGTTTGACCCGGTTTCCTCAGCCCGGTATACTCGAACTTGCGTCAAGCGGGAGTAGCTCAGTGGTAGAGCATCGCCTTGCCAAGGCGAGGGTCGCGAGTTCAAGTCTCGTCTCCCGCTCCATTCCGCAATTCACCGGCGCCGATAAGGCGATCGAAGAGTGGAATTGGACGTTCCGCAACGCGTGAGGCAGGCAGCCCGAGGCGCGGTACCCAAGTGGTAAGGGAGAGGTCTGCAAAACCTTTATGCGCCGGTTCGATCCCGGCCCGCGCCTCCAACTCTTTCAACAACTTAGTCCCGATCACCAGCAACGCCGATTCTGCTGCTGTGGGGACTTTTGTGGGGACTACTTGCATTTTCACCCCTTTTCCGCCCTCATTGCGTCATTGCGGGTTGATGTTTCTCGAAAGCGGCAATCTGTTGCGCCGCGTTGAACTGCTCTAACTGCTCCATTGCCTTCGCTTGGTGCGCCTGGGTTGGGTGAGCGTAGCGAAGAACCATCTGGATTCTGGAGTGTCCAAGCATCGCCGCCAGCGTCACAAGGTCAATACCGGACATGGCCGCGCGTGTTGCCCAAGTGTGCCGGAGGTCATAGAGGCGCAGCGGAGCGATCTTGCTTTCCTTCACCGCGCGGTCGTGCGCATTATTCACTTTGGGGATGGGTCGCTTTGAATCGGTTTCGCAAGGGAACACATACGGGCCTTCCAATCCTGCCATTCTCCGCATGAGGACTTCCACCGCCGCAGATGTGAGAGTCAAGAGCCGACGCGCCGCCTTTGTCTTCCCGTGGGGAACCTGAATCATCTTCCGCTCCAAGTCCACGTTCTCAGGTCTAATCGTGTAGACCTCTTCCGGGCGCATCCCGGTTTCAAGGATGAGCCGCGCCACGTCCCGGAGTACCGGCGAAGCCTTCGCAAAGTAATCCCGCTCTTCCGTATGTGACAAAACCCGCGTCTGTTGATTATCCTCCGCCAGAAACTTCACTCGGCTAACTGGATTCTTCGCCACCGCGTCGGCCTTGATAAAGAAACCGAACAGGGCTTTTAGGCAAGCCAATTCACGGTTCACCGTTGCCGGTCGCACTCTCTTCTTTGTCTGCACGCGGCCCGTCTTGCTTCGCGCTGTTTTGAACTCACCAGCGCGTGTGGTCTTGAATCGCTCCACCTCTTCCGGGGTGATCGTATCGAGCGGAGTATCGCCAAAGAATCTCAGCAGTGCCAAACTGCTCACGGCATACCGCCGATGGGTGCGGGGATGCGCTGCGTGTTCTTCCTCGGACCATTTCAGAAAATCGCTCGTGGCCGCGCGGAACCCCGGAATCGCTTTTCGTTCTGTAATGCCAACCTCACCCTTGGCGAGAGCCGTCCGAAACGCTCTTTCTATTTCACCAGCAGCCCGCTGATTCCCAACATTCGTGCTCTTACGATACCGCCGCCCGCCGTGCCAGAACTCGAACCAATAAACCCCACCCCGCTTGAACACTGACATGACTCACTTCCCTTCCTTTCTGTTGGTGCCTCTCGTTTTCCGCGCCTTGGACTTTGCTGCGTTTGCCGCGTTGACTCGCTTCCGCTCGTTGTAGCTTCGCACCGATTGGAGATGAGCACAGTCTGTACTGCAATAGAGCCGGGCGCGCTTGCTTTCGAGCTTGAACACCCTACCACAATCCTCCCGAGCGCAGCGCCGCCAAGGAAACCCATCTAATCGATCCAGAAAAACAGACGCCCGCATCGCATCCTGAATGTCTTTGCAGCGCACGATGACAGCCGGGGGCTGGTGAAAGACCATTTCCATCGGAAGCGGCTGCCACAAGTACCAATCCTGCATTAAGGTGCGCATCTCGTCATTCGTGGAAGCCTTCCGCACACTCCAAACCTCCCTGGACAGCAGCGCGTCTCGATAGAAGTCCCGCTGGCTAAGAACTCCGGAGAGTCGAATTGGATTGGACTCTGTACTGAGATGCTCTTTGATTTGCCACGGCCCGTAAGCCTGGAAGAAAGCCATTGCTTGCGCTGCGTCTTTGACGGAGAACAGGGCTTCCCTAATCTCGAAAACATTGAAGCTTGTCTGGTTCAAAGACCAGCTTTTGGAGCCGTCCTTTTCTACGATCTCGACGCGCCGCCAAGAGAACGTAAACAGGGGGTCTGATTCGTCGCTCAGGCTCACTTCCCAGCCGCCCCGTGTCTCCAAATAAGGCATGACCGGGAGTGAATAAACCCTCTTTGACATGAAGTTTGTCTTGTTCATATCAAAACCATAAGTATACAGTCGCATACAAAGGGCAACTTGTAAAGCGGAAACGGGCCGAATCTAGCCCAAAAATCCCAATCCGCTGCATGGTGTCCCTAGTGGAAGGGAGAAGAGGGAATGCTTGTAGGCGATCTGGTGACAACGAAAGAGGCGGCGGAACTGCTCAGGGTTTCGCCTTGGACGGTTTCGGCCTGGCTTTCGCAAGGGAAGCTCCCACGGATAAAGGCGGGAGGCCGGACGCTGATTGCCAAGGCCGATCTGGAGGCTTTTCTTCGCCGTTCAAATGAGGCGGGCGCGGTCAAGTAATGGCCGAACTGGTCCCCATCAAATCCTTTGCCAGCGCCAAAGGATCAAACTCAGGACAGGCAAAGCCTGGTCCCGACTCGCAGCCCGCAACCGCTGCGCGGTTCGCGGCAATTGACTACGCGCGAAAACTTACGGAAGCGCGGGACGGTTCAAGAATCACCTCCACTGAAAAAAATGTCCTGTTGCATCTTGCTCTAGCGTTCAATTTCGACTTGGGCGTGGCATGGCCTTCTGAGAGGACACTCGCTAAAGACGCTTGCATATCTGAGCGGCATTGCCAACGAACAATCGTGAGTCTCGAACGAAAAGGAATCATCCAGCGGATTCACATGCGCCGCGACGACCTGGGAGGGCAATCCTCCAATGACTATTTCTTCCCTGCGCTTGGAAGTCCATCTCAAACACTGCAAGCGAAAGGCCGCCGCCTGAAAATACAGAAGGTTTCGAGGACTCCAATGATGCCGATGGCTGGGAGGCGCGGACAAGCGCGGCCACTAGCGGCGGACATATCCTCCCACCCGGCCCCGACAAATGCGACGGGGGGACCCCGTCGTGGGTGTCCACCCATAGAGTCTTTAGGAGATTGTTCTATTGATTTCCAATCTGACTCTCCATCGGAAGCGCCAGCCGTGCGCAAGCGCACCGCGAACGTGCGACTAGCCGAACCCCGAAAAACCATTCCTGAGAGAGCAAAAGCGCCGTTTGCCGATTTAGGCCTTGCACGAATGGCTTGGAACTCGTTAGTCGAACGTGTGCGCGCAGCTCATGGAGCCAAAGAATTTAGGAAATTTCGATTCCGAGATGTGACTATTGTCTCCGCTGATATAGACGGAGCTGGTGCTGTCCATTTGACTTTGCGCAGCCCCGCGCCGGAAAAAGCGGAGGCGGGATTCGCGGAACACGAAACCACGATCTCACAGGCATTGCGCGGCTTTTACGGTCGAACAGTCAAACTCAGGGTAATTGGAAATGAGCCTGCGAGTGCTCCGCCCGATCAACCTTCCAAATCCAAACGAAATTGGCGCAAGCGCACACAGGGGGGATAGGGGGTCAAAAAGTATTTGACTTCGATTCACTAGACCGTTACGGCGTGAAATTCTTGCGTCTCCAAAATCCGAAAATCGGTTGCTGTAACGAAAAATAGCCGCTCCCTGCCATCGGTCATACAAGCTGCTAACGCTGGCCCTCTGAGGCCATCAGGCGCGGTCCGATAGGGGGATAGGGGGGTCAAAAGTATTCGGCTTCGATCTTCTAGACCGTCATGGAAGCACGCTTGCACGTCCACAAAATGGAAGTTTTCGCCCGAAAACAGCCGAAAACACGGCGCGCTTCCATCCCACCGCAGAGCGTTCGCGATGCGCCTAAAAGCGTCTCTGGTGGGCACAATAGGCACACGGGAGGGCGCAGCGGTGCTTTTCATGCACACGGAGCATCCCGCCAAACACTCCTCAACCGCGCCGCGCTCTGCGAGAATTGATCTTCACCCAAGAGAAGCCCATGCCGCTCTCGCTTGCTGAGTTTGTCGAACGCTGGAAGGCCGTCACTCTTACGGAACGCTCCGCCGCGCAATCCCATTTCATCGATCTCTGCGAAGTTCTGGGCCAGCCCGACCCCGCCGCCACCGATCAAACCGGCGAGAGCTTCACCTTTGAAAAGGCCGTCTCAAAGCTCCACGGCGGCAAGGGATTTGCCGATGTGTGGAAGCGCGGTTTCTTCGCCTGGGAATACAAAGGCAAGCATCACGACCTAGCGGCGGCATATCACCAGCTTGCAGACTACCGGGACGATCTCGAAAACCCTCCGCTCCTGGTGGTCTGCGACATGGACATTTTCGAGGTCCATACCAACTTCACCGGGACGCACACGCGCGTCTACAAGTTCACGCTGGCCGATCTGCTCACCAGCGCCCCGGCTCCCAACTGCGCTCTCCCGCCGCTGGAAGTTCTTCGCGCCCTGTTCACGGCCCCGGAGGAACTCCGCCCGGAGGCCGCCGCCGCGCGCGTCACGGAATCTGCGGCCAAGGAATTCGCCAAGCTCGCCGCCAGCCTTCGCCAGCGTGGGGTCGATTCCGAGCGCGCCGCGCACTTCCTCATGCGCCTGCTCTTTTGCCTCTTTGCCGACAGCATCGGCCTGTTGCCGGACCATCTCTTCCGGCAAATGATTGAGCTAAACAGGGCTCAGCCCGCCAAATTCACCAGCAAGCTCCGCCAGCTTTTCTCTGCTATGTCCACCAGCGGGAACAGCTTTGGCGTGCATGACATTCACTGGTTCAATGGCGGCCTGTTTGCCGATGATTCGGTCTTCGATCTGACTTCCGCCGATATGGGCACCCTGCGCGCCGCCGCCGATCTCGATTGGTCCGCCGTCGAACCTGCCATTTTCGGAACTCTCTTCGAGCGCAGCCTTGACCCCGGCAAGCGTTCGCAACTCGGAGCGCATTACACCAGCAAGGAAGACATTCTGCTGATAGTGGAGCCGGTCATAATGGCCCCACTGGAGCGCCGCTGGCAGGAAGTGAGGTCAGAGGCTCAGGAACTCGCGGCGAAGACGCAGACGGCCAAAGGCGGCGCGTATAACAAGCTCCGTGCGCAACTCCAAGACAAGCTCTTCGCCTGGGTGGAGGAACTCTCCAAGGTTCGCATCCTTGACCCGGCGTGTGGAAGCGGAAACTTTCTCTATGTGGCCCTCCGCCGGATGCTTGACCTCTGGAAAGAGGCTTACGTCTTCGCCGCCGCGCATAGCCTTCCCACCTTTCTCCCTTTCCAAGTCACGCCCGCGCAGCTCTACGGCCTGGAAACAAACGTCTACGCGCACGAGCTTGCTTCCGTGGTGGTCTGGATTGGTTATCTGCAATGGCTCAATGACAACTGCATCGGATGGCCTACAGAGCCGATTCTTCGCAAGCTCGATAACATCCAACACCGGGACGCGATTCTAACCCATGACGCAGAGGGCAAGGCGGTAGAACCCGCATGGCCGGATGCGGAATTCATCATCGGCAATCCGCCGTTTCTCGGGGGAAGCAAGATGCGCGCCGAACTCGGAGATGAGTACGTGAATGAACTGCGCACTCTTTATGAAGGGCGTGTACCGGGCGGTGCCGATTTGGTGACTTACTGGTTTGAAAGAGCGCGTGCGCTGGCGGAGTCTGCACAGGTAAAACGGGCTGGACTGCTTGCGACGCAGGCAATTCGGGCTGGCTCCAACTTGAAGGTGCTTCAGAGAATTGCGGAGAGCGGCAGTATCTTTATGGCTTGGAGTGACCGTCCATGGACGTTGGATGGCGCGGCTGTAAGGGTTTCAATCTTGGGTTTTGACAATGGCACCGAGCAGACGAAAACGCTTGATGATAGACGGGTTCAGCGTATCAACCCCGATCTCACAAGTGAGACGAATCTCATGGAAGCACAGCCTCTTCGAGAAAATGCTCTATTGGGATTCAAAGGGCAGGAAAAGAATGGAGAATTTGACATAGGTGCGGACATTGCTCGCGACATGTTGGAAGCTCCACTGAATCCAAACGGGAGGCCAAACTCGGACGTAGTGCATCCGTGGGTAAGCGGAACGGACATTGCGCATAGACCAAGAGGAATATTCATCATCGATTTTGGGGTAGACCGCTCAGAGGAAGATTCGGCACTCTACGAGGCCCCATTTGAGTATCTGCGCCAGCATGTTCATGCCGAGCGAATGAAGAACAATCGAAAGGTCTATCGCGAAAAGTGGTGGATTCACGGCGAGCCAAGACCGGCCTTTAGGAATCGAATTGCAAAGTTAGACCGCTATATCGTCACGCCTCGCGTGTCGAAGCATCGGATCTTTTCATGGGTAAAGAGTGATGTCGTTCCAGACAGTCGGCTTTATGCGTTCACGCTCGAAGACGATTACTTTCTTGGAGTCCTTCACTCAAGGTTGCATGAGGTATGGAGCTTCGCGACCTGTTCTTGGCACGGCGACGGCAGTGAAGGTGGGCGGCCCACCTATGTTTCGAGCACCTGCTTTGAGACATTCCCGTTCCCCTGGCCGCCGGGCCATGAGCCGAAAGAATCGCCGCTGGTGGAGGCCATCGCAGAGGCCGCGCGCGAACTGGTGGAGAAGCGGGACGCCTGGCTCAATCCGCCGAACGCCAGCGCAGAGGAATTGAAGAAGCGCACGCTCACGAATCTCTACAATGCGCGCCCCGCGTGGCTGTCCGATGCTCACCGCAAATTGGATGAGGCCGTCTTCGCCGCCTATGGCTGGCCCTCCACGCTCACCGATGCCGAACTTCTGGAGCGCCTGCTCGCTCTGAACCATGAGCGCACCGCCGCAAATTGAAAGAGAATGGTTTCATTGGGGTAACTCCGACATGCGCGTGATGTTGGACAACGGCATATTTGGCCATAGCCAGTTCGCTGAAAGCGTGTTGGGACCGCAGGGGCCACGCTTTGGAATTCACGACCAAGATAATCAAGTTTGGGGATTCGTTCGAAAGACGCTTGACCCCGATAGGGAATACCAGTCACAAATAGATGCCCTTTTCACAGTGGGACGCTTGATCCGTGAGAAGCGGATTGAGGCGTTCACTTATTGCGAACTAATGTTTGAGAGTTTTAACCGCGTCATTGGCGAAACGGCCTTTGACGCTTTCGCGGGGTGCGCACGAAGCGATTGTCCTCCCGCCCTGATGCGGTCACGATTTCGGGGAGGCGATGGCTTCGCATTTGCTAGAAAGGGCGGGAAGAAGGATCGAAAGCGCGGCCTCGATACAGGTTTGAGTCAAATCGATTTCATGGAATGGCTTTGCACACTGGATGACAGGCACATAGCAGCAATTCTCGAATGCAACGCCATCCTTGGACTTACTGAATTTGAAATCGGGAGCCTTCGAAATCTCTCATGCTTTCAGAGACTCTGTGCAATCAGCCAAAGTCAAGAGAACTATCCGGATATGTTTCACCTTTGGACTGCACAGCGTAATCGCATGGATGTTTTCCTAACGCTCGAAAAAAAGCTGACTCAGATTTTCAAGCACATTGAACACGCAAGAATTATCGAAATCGAGCACCAGACAACAGTGCTTCGCCCTCTGGAGTTCTTGCGCCTCCTGGGAGTCGCCGAGCCCGATCCCGTTCCCATCGAACCGGGTCGGTTTTATCCTGCGCATGAATTCATGAAACTTCCGCAATGGGTTGGGAAATGACATTGAAGACGCCAGCGCAAAACCTCTTATAGCCGCCCCTCGTTGGCTGGTGGCTGCGCAATCGGGGCCGGATTTGCGAGCGTCTGCGGTGCGTCCGTTACGAGCGTTTGGGACGGACGCTGCTCCGTTTAAGCCGCTCCGAGCAGATGCCGCTATCGGCGCTTTCCGCCTGCTGCGCTCACGACCACCAGCAGAACGCCCAGCACGCCTACAGCGGCGATTCCGATGCCTTCCAAGAGCACCAGCAGGATGTTTCCAGCCGTTTGCCAGCCGGATCGTTGGACGGGCGGTGCAGGGGTTGCGCTGGTGAACTGCGGGGCAGTGTGCGCGCCGCTGTGCCAGCCCTGCTTTGAAGTGTAGAAGCAACCGGAACCGGGCAGGCCGACAGTGTTACGGATGCCGGTCCTGCTGAGTGTGACATGCGCCCCGCGCGCGCCTAGACTAAGTGACGGCCCAGTCTTGGCAAGATTGACCGTCAGACCCGGCGCTATATGCACGCGCCGGAAGAAGCGAAAATATCCCATCCCGATAGCCCTTTCGCGGCCAGAGGTTTCACGCTACGGCGGAAACGCCATGCCATGACGCGCCCATTCTAACGCCCAACAGAGCGCCCGCGCTGTGATAACCCGTTTGCAAAGTACGCGCGCGGATTTTCTTATCCCAGACCTTCCCCGCGTTCATAGAACAACACCTTGCGCGCCGAAATTTGCCCGTGGGGGCCATTCCGGGGGCCAATGGAGATGTGAGCCTCACAGACAAGAGAATTGCCGCCCTGAAACCGCAAGCGGGCCGGTATTCGGTCCATGCCGGGAGCGGCTTTTCTCTGGAGGTTTGGCCGAGCGGAGCCAAAAGCTGGCGGCTGCGCTTCATGCAGAATCGCCGTCGCCGCCGCATTAACCTGGGGCGCTTCCCAGAAATGAACCTGGCCGCCGCGCGCGCCGAGCGGGACCGGCTCATGCAGGCGATACGCGCCGGGCGCTCACCTGCGGAGCAGCGCCGCAAAGAGAAGCGGGAGGCGCTGCGCGGTCTCACGGTCAAGGAATTCGGGGAGCGGTACGTGTGCGAAGTGGTTTCGCGGGCACGCAAGGATGCCGCGCCGATCCGCCGCTATCTGGAGCGAGACGTGTACCCGGCCATCGGCGCAATGCCGGTTGCTGCGGTTCAAGCCGAGCATGTGCGCGAGATTGTGTTTGGAATCCGTGACGCCAAGCATGGGCAAGCGGCGCTCGCGGTCCGCAATTTGCTCAAACGGGTTTGGGATTATGCGCTTGTTTGTGGAGTAACCACCGAGAATCCGGTTCGCGCGACGCTGGTCAAGTTCATCGCAGTTGCGAAGGCCCGGAGTCGAACCTTGAGTGAGACAGAAATCCGCGTGTTTCTGGACCGGCTCGATACCGCGCCGATTCGCTTTGAACTGAAATCTGCATTGCAGTTGATCCTGCTCACGCTGACGCGGAAATCAGAAATGCGCCTGGCCCGCTGGGAGCACATCAACCTTGAGCGCGGGGAATGGGAGATTCCACACGAGAACTCCAAAACCGGCGCGGGACAGATTGTCTACCTATCACGGCAGGCAAGAAACATCTTGGAGCGGTTGCGCCCAAACGCGCGCTGCGCCGGTTACGTCTTTCCGGCCCTCGGAAGCAACGGGAACACACCGCTGGGACAGAGCACACTTAACCGCGCCTTGGAGCGGATTCAGCGTGGCATGGCGCATTTCACGATCCATGATCTGCGGCGGACCGGTGCCACGCGGCTGAGCGAGATGGGATGCAACGCGGATTGGATTGAGAAGGCGCTGAATCATAAGCTGCGCGGGGTGCGCGGCATCTACAACCGCGCCGAATACGCGACCCAGCGCCGCGAAATGTTGCAAGCCTGGGCAGACGCCTTGGATGCGCCCCAAACGGGCGCTCAAGCCGCCTAGGGACATCGGAGCGCGTTCACTGGCGAGCGAAAGAGCGGCCTGAGCCAACAAGATGCGATATGTTACGGGTGGCGCGCCAGCCCGTCGCCTGCCTAGCGCGGAATTTCAAGGCATCCGTTCCGGTTCCGATCACCAGAGGGTGAAACCATCGAAATTGACCGAGATTCTTCATGCTCTGACCGGAACTATCGGAACGGCGCAAAGCGAAAGAGGGGTCTCGCCCTCGCTAGGAAGAACGGGTCCTTCTCGGAGTTGGCGCGTTACGGGTGACGCGCCACCCCACCCGTGCCCTAGCGCCAGACTTTTTTGACCTCATTTCCATTTCCACGAGGACTTTGTCAAAAACCGCGAAAATGGCGGAGATTCGTCGTTTTTGAGATGGAAATTACGGAAATCGCAGGCCCAACTGAGATGATCTTTCATAGGGGGCGGACTGTGGGGACTTTTGTGGGGAGTAGCTGCTTTTGGGGCCTTGTGGGCGCTTGGAGCGCGAGAGGCGCTTATCTAGGATTCGCAATGACTTACAAGAATCCGCAAAATCCCCGAAATGGCTCCGGGAGGTCTGCAAAACCTTTATGCGCCGGTTCGATCCCGGCCCGCGCCTCCAATTCCTCGAGCTCTAGCCCCCACTCAGCGAATCCAGCTTTCGCAAAAATATCTCGTGGACGTGTTTCGCCCTCGATGAGCAAGGACCATGCCATGGCACAAATCGAAGAGAAGAACTTGCGGCAACAATTCGCCAGCGACAACTACGCGGGCATCTGCCCCGAAGCGTGGCAGGCGATGGAAGCTGCCAATCGCGGCCACGTGACGTCGTACGGCGACGACCCCTGGACGGCCAGCGCGTCCGACGCCTTTCGCACCCTGTTTGAGACACCGTGCGAGGTGTACCTCGTCTTCAACGGCACCGCCGCCAATTCGCTGGCTCTTGCATCGCTCTGCCAGTCTTACCACAGCGTCATCTGCTCCGATCAGTCGCACGTTGAAACCGACGAGTGCGGCGCTCCCGAGTTCTTTTCCAACGGCTCGAAGCTCCTGGTGGCAACCAGTGCATCGGGCAAGCTCACCCCCGATGGCATTCGCGAGTTGGCGACCAAGCGCAGCGACATTCACTATCCCAAGCCGCGTGTCGTCTCCATTACGCAATCCACTGAAACTGGCCGGGTCTACTCCCTCGCCGAGCTGCAGGCCATCTCGGCTGAATGCCGGTCGCGCGGTCTCTCTCTGCACATGGACGGTGCCCGCTTCGCCAATGCCTGCGCCAGCCTCGGCTGCTCGCCTGCCGAAATGTCGTGGAAGAGCGGCGTCGATGTGCTCTGCTTCGGCGGCGCAAAAAATGGGATGGCCATGGGCGAGGCCGTGCTCTTTTTCGATCGCGCCATGGCCACGGACTTCGACTACCGGTGCAAGCAGGCCGGCCAATTGGCATCGAAGATGCGCTTTCTCTCTGCGCCTTGGGTAGGCATGCTCGAGAACGGCGCATGGCTGCGCAACGCCGAGCAAGCCAATCGGTGCGCCCGGCAATTCGCAGCCCAGCTCGCCGGCATTCCGGGCGTCAAGCTCGCACAGCCCGTCGAAGCCAACGCGGTGTTCGTCGAAGCGCCCGATAACGTCCTCAACCAGTTGCACGCGCGCGGATGGAGCTTCTACACCTTCATCGGCGGCGCCGCGCGCTTCATGTTCGCCTGGGACAGCGACCCCACGCGCATCGACGAGCTCACCCGCGACCTGCGCGAGTGTGCCGCTGAGGCGTAACGGCGCGTTGGCGCACAAGTCGCTACGATCGCCTCCATCCCCCAAACACGCGTGTCATCCCGAGCGGAGCGCGCGGTCGGGGTCCCCGGCGACAGGTCTTCGTCGCTGGGGTGACTTGGGGCCCCGAATTCGCAACGCGAATATGGGGTCAGCGGCCCCTGCCGCTGGGGGGGGAGCCGAGGGATCTGCTTTTGCTTTTCGCGTCTGAAGGGTACGGGCTTGAAGCCCGTACATCATCCCCACTCCACTATTCTCAAAAAATCAACCGCGCAGCTTCAGCCGCGCCCCATATCACAAAAGCAACTACATTCGCCCTAACTCGGCCTCGCTTATCAGAAAAAGCCGACGACCAGCCGACATATCAGCACTTATCCGGATCTGGCTGAGTGCCTCGGCGATTTGGCGTCAACTGAACGGCTCGGACTAGAATCCAGGGCATGACTTCAGTGATTGCGTCCGCAGATTCAAAAATTGCATATATCGCAGGCCATGGAATCCTCGTTTCTGAAGAGTTTGTCCTCGCTCCAGGAATCACCATTCGACCTGACCCCCGCACTTTGATCTACAAGCAGTCGCAGAGGGATGCGGGACACTCTCGGAGTATGCGGTGGTCCTCGAAATGATGGAGTTCGCAAGCTTCTACTTGGAGATCCATGAGGAGGCGGGAGGAGAAGAGCTTGCGGCGAAGACATGGAATTCCCTCTGGTTTTTCCCGTTGCTAGCAATTGCTTGCCAGTGCCCATGCACCTCTCTTTATTCATGGTCCGGATCGCAAAAGGTACATTTTGCAGTTGCAGCCCCCCACACTGCGTTCCGGATACCAGAGAGTCCAATCCAAGCTTCCGGTGATCAGCTCGCTTGGGCTCGCACAAACCTACCAAACTTTGAGGCCATTCAGAAAGTCGGAACGTTTACCACGGCACTCATGAGCTATATCAATTCCCACCATCTATTCGGATATAAACCTCGAATAATGCAACTTTGGTCCGGCATCGAATGTCTGTTCATGGTAAGCAGTGAGATCTCAAGGACGTTAGCCATGTACTCCGCGCTGCTGCTTGAAGAAGGGGATGCGAATCTGAGGTATAAATGCTTTAAGGAAATAAAGAAAGACTACGGCATCCGATCTAAGGTCGTGCACGGCACCATCGAGAACGACGACATTTTGAAGGAAGCATACGCTCGCGCGAGCAAACTTTTGGCGAGGTTGCTTTTGAGATGCGTCGAATTGTCGCGCGTGCCGACGATCGAAGAACTCGACAGGGCTGCGTTGGTCGGCCATATCATTTCCAAGCCTCCCGGGCCATCGAATGTCGCCTGGACTATTCATTGACGCGAACAGCCCAACGCGCGTTTCCAGATCCCACTTACGCTGAAACGTGCCTTGGCGATTCACAGTTCGCCGGGGTTTGCTGGTCGGGGCCGGGCCTCGCGGAAGCGAACGGCGAGGCAATCAGATATTCCCGCAAGAGAGGCCGATTAAAGCACCGCAAGCGTTAATGCCTTAGCGGCGTATGTGAAACCCTGATGCGGCCAACCGTCGTGTCGCTCTTTGAGAGCAGAAGACTTAGGGCCGGACGGGATGCCGCTCTATTCGACGTCGGGCCAATGATGATTTCGTCGATTTGGCGTGGGGTGTCGCCTGTAGCCATCGGCAGCTCGAAATATGGGGTAACTCCAAATCGCCCAGGCCGGAATGAGACTCCATACAGCGCATCCTCAGGGTATTGACTTACAAGGCGCCACTCCCTTTCCTCTTCAAATCCACTATGCTTTAGCGCCGACATCACCAACGCGAGTGCTAGGTTCCACTGATAGCGCTGAAAGAACGTTCTCACCCTTGATTCCACGGTGCTTGCTTGCCCCAAGCTGTTTTGCCTGGAGGCCATTCCTTCCATGAAACTCTCGACGAGATATTGGCAGAGCTTTTGTTGCTCGCGATGATCATATTCGCAGCGTACGAGATTGAAGCTATGTTGTTTCGCCGAAGAAAAGAGTGCGTTCTGCTGCCCAAAGCCTAAAGCGTAACCATTACCACTCGGGCAATATGCGCGCCATTGGCTGAGCTGATCTCCCCTCTCGGAGAAGGACAAGACGAAACATCCTCTTTGTGTGTCCGAGACGAGCCGCTCGAATGCATTACGTTGTTTTTCGCTCAGTGGGCTGCCACGGAGTTCGTCTTGAAGCAGCTTCGCTCCGATTTGGTACTCTTTGCGGTCGTTGAGGTGCCTATAATCCGTCGCCCAAAGTTTGCCGCTCCGGACAATCCCAATCAGGCCAGCGGCACCTGTGTAGTGGTAAAGGCAGCCAGACGGCTTCTCTCGGATGAACCTATCAAGAGCATTCACAATCTCTAGAATAACTTTCCCTCATCGTCTTCATCACCTGTTTCCTGCGCACGAATTTCCACGAGGATGTCGAGTGGCAGCAGCGAGAACGACCTGCTGGCTATCTATGAACGGTTCGCCCAAATTTTTCGACTGGCGCGAACAGGCCAACGCGCTCACTGAGGCCGACTCACTCGCAAAGGAACCGATTACTCCCGATAAACGCCCACACCCCCGCCAACTTTGCTGGCCCCCGCCCTCCTGCTCCCTGATCCCTATTCCCTATTCCCTACTCCCTGCTCCCTGTGTACGGCCGGGCAGATTCCTGACATTTCAGACCGGGCACATGCCTGACACTTTTTCCTTCTCAGGAAGGTTTTTGTTTTTGTCTTGGGGTCGAGGGCAAGCTTGCCCTCGACCCCAAAATG
>Ga0187877_1002801_pt1 | contig 15034 bp, 10 predicted proteins | sample June2016WEW_17_1_3_FD_132430 | JGI IMG/M metagenome (GOLD analysis project Ga0187877, IMG submission 132430) | Peatland microbial communities from SPRUCE experiment site at the Marcell Experimental Forest, Minnesota, USA - June2016WEW_17_100 | ecosystem: Environmental > Terrestrial > Soil >... | reverse complement strand
TGACATTCGCGGGTCTGTTCCTCTTCGGTTATCGCCACTATCTGCGGCGGCAAAGTGTCGTGGCGGAGGCGGCGCAATCCGAGCAGACATCCCTCCCCATCGTCAACGTGACGAAGGTCGGCCGTGGCGCTCCTGAGGTCGAATTGACGCTTCCCGGCAACGTCTCACCGGTAACCGAGGCCTATGTCTATGCGCGAGCGGCCGGATACGTGCGGCAACGATACGTCGATATCGGCGACCGCGTATCCGAGGGCCAGTTGCTGGCTGAGATCGAGGCGCCCGAACTGGACAAGCAGGTGGCGCAGGCGCGAGCCACCCTTACACAAGCGAACAATCTGCTCGACCAGGCAAAGGCGGACGACGTGGATGCCCGCGCCAAATTGGAACTGGCGCGTGTTACCTGGGACCGATTCAAGGCTCTGGTCGATCACGGAGCGATCTCGCGCCAGGACGGCGACCAGCAACTGGCAACCTTTCGCAGCGCCTCAGCTGCCGTCGATTCGGTTGCGGCACGCATCGGTTCCGCAGATGGTAACATCGTCGCCGTGCGCGCCAACCTCGATCGTCTCGTAGCCCTGCAGGACTTTGAGAAGGTCCGAGCGCCATTCAGCGGCGTGATCACGGCACGCAACTTCGATGTTGGAGCGCTGATCTCAGCCACTGGCTCCAGTCTGGGACAGGTTCCGGCGCTTGGAGCAGGGCAGTCAGCCGCCTCACAGGGGAGCGAGTTGTTCCGGATCGCCCGGATCGATGTGTTGCGCGTTCTGATCAACGTACCCGAAAAGGATGCGCCTGGCATTCGCGTCGGCGATGGGGCCATCGTCCAGGCCCAAGCTTTGCCCGGCCGCCGGTTCACCGGGCGCATCACGAGGACGGCAAGCGCCGTCGATCTCAACTCGCGCACGATGTTGACCGAAGTCGAGGTGCGAAATGCCGGCTTCGTTCTGTTGCCGGGCATGTTCGTTCAAGTGCGCCTTGCGTCCATGCGCGCCCAACCTCCGCTGCTGATTCCCGGCGCAGCTGTAATCACCAACGCCAAAGGGTTGTTCGTCGCCGTGATCGAGGATCTGCGGCCGGGGGAGTCGCAAAACGGCACACCGGAAGCCCGGCGCATTCACCTGCAGGAAATCGAGGCCGGCCGCGACTACGGCCAGGAACTCGAGGTTCTCAGGGGGCTGCAGGGCTGGGAGTACGTGGTGATGAACCCGGGTGATGAAATCGAGGAGGGAGCGATTGTATTGCCCGTTGGTGGCTCCAAGTCCGAAGATGCGGGCGGCCGGAGAGGAAACACTGCGCCCACAAGCGGTGTACCCCTGCCGAGACCCGGAAAAACCCAAGAGAGGCGTTAGGTCTAAAATGGCACACCTCAAGATACCATTATTCGTGGTTCTGATCGGAATCGTAGCCTTTGCATCGCCGGCCGCCGCGCAAAATCCCTCGACGGGAACCCCTGCCATCCACTGGTGGGAACAGTTGTCACAGCCCTATCAGGCAAGAATCGTGCCGCTGGTCTCCCTCGAGAATTCGCCGCGGCTTGAAAGCCTGTTGTCCGGCGGCAAGCTTTCCCTGTCCCTGGATGACGCGATCGCGCTGGCCCTCGAAAACAATCTCGACGTCGCGCTGCAGCGCTTCGATGCGGATATCGCCTCATCGGATCAACTGCGCGCCAGCGCCGGCGTCGCGTTGCGCGGAGTTCCGCTTACGGTCGGCGAAGCGCCGTTGGGTATGGGCAGCCCCGCGGGACCGATTCTGAATCTGCCGGTGACGGGTTCGCCGTTTTCAAGTTCAGTATTGACCAGTCTGCCGGAGCTGAATTCCATCCTGTCATCACAGTCAAGCGCGGCCATCACCGGGCCGACGCCGCTTTCGAATGGCCCGTTCATCCCTTCATTCGAGCCCTCCATCGTCGGCTCGCTCAATCGGTCGCGCCAGGCTCTTCCGCAAGTCAATCCTGCATCCGTGGGAACCACAACTCTCCGCGGGAACTCGACCCTGGGCAACTTGGGATTCCAGAAGGCCTTTACCACCGGCACGCAGCTGTTCGCCGGTTTCAATGCAAACTCACAGAATTCCAATGCCACGAGCAATTTATATAATCCTTGGACCACTTCCAGTTTCAGCCTGAATCTGACTCAGCCATTGATGCGGGGTTTCGGCCGCTCAGTAAACCGCCGCTATATTCTCATCGCGCGCAACGACCTGCACGTGAGCGATCTGGTCTTCCGGGAGCAGGTGATCAGCACCGTAGCCGGTGTGGTTCGTCTTTATTTCGACCTGGTCTCACTTCAGGAAGATGTGCAGGTAAAACAGCAAACGCTGGCCCTGGTGCAAAGGCTCTATGACGACAACAAGGTGAAAGTGGATCAGGGAACCATTGCCCCGATCGAACTGGTGCGCGCCCAGGCGCAGATGGCCTCCGCCCGCCAGGACTTTGCCAATTCCCAGGGCTTCGAGCTGCAGCAGGAGCTGGTGCTAAAGAGCGTCCTGACGAGGCGGGGCACCGAGGATCCGCTGGTGCGGGACGCGCGTATCATACCTTCCACGGAAATCGAGATCCCGGCTCATGATGACGTTCAGCCGATCCAGGACCTGATCGCGGCCGCTTACAAGAATCGCCCAGAACTCGAGGAAGGACGGCTCCAGCTTGCCAACTCGGAGATCGGAGTGAATGCCTCGCGCAACGCGCTGCTGCCGGAAGTCGACTTCGTGGCTTCGGCGCAGAACAACGGTTTCGCCGGGCAGTGGAACTCGCTGGGAGCGTCAGGAACGACATTGCTGGACCCCGCGTTTCTTGGCGGAATCGGCACGGCGCTGGCACAGGATTTCCGCCATGATTATCCGGCTTACGCGGTCGGCATCCAACTGAACCTGCCGCTGCACAATCACGTTGCCGAGGCCGACTACGCGCGCGATCAGATTCAGTTGCGCCAGACGCAGGTCCGCTTTCAACAACTCCAGAACCAGATCCGGCTCGAAGTGGAATCTGCGCTCATCGCGCTGCAACGATCCAGGTCGGCTTATGATGCCGCCACGGAAGCCCGGAAACTCCAGGAACAGTCGCTTCAGATTGAAATGGAAAAGTTCGACAGCGGCGTTTCCACGAGCTTCCTGGTCATGCAGTATCAGAGCTTCCTGGCACAGGCACAGTCGACCGAAGTGGCAGCCAAGAGCAGTTATGTGAAGGCCAAGACTGCTCTTGAGCGCGCCATCGGCATGACGCTCGAGAATCATCACATCTCGTTGGATGAAGCCTTCCGCGGCCAAGTGTCACGACCTCCCACTCCCGTTGGGCGGAACGCCAAGACTCAAGGGCCGCCGCAAGCGAATCGTTGAAGGCAATGTCGCACCGCGCAACTTTTTAGCCGCAACAAGGATACAATGCTTTCGGATCTACGACGGAATTAACCGCAAAGACTCGAAAACTCGAAGAATCTCGCAGAAGCCGCTGCCTCTTGGAGATTCTTCGAGTTTTCGAGTCTTTGCGGTTCGTCTTGCCTTTCGGTGATACGATCCGAATCTCAGAAAAATGCTAAACAGTTACACTACCGGATAGGCGTCTATCGGGCGTTAAGTTCCGAAATTGTTGCCGAAATGCGACCGGCGCCCATGGTAGCACTGTCGACGGTCTGCTTGACTTGGATCGGCGCTTGGCCTAAAAAGAAGGTGCCCACCAACGTAAGGAGCATGCAATGATCTGGAAAAAATCCGAAGCTGACGAGGCCTCTGCTCAAGCGCAGTCCCAATCCCAGAGCCCGCCGGTGCCCTCGCCGCGCGGCTTGCCGCAGGCGACCAAGGAACATGCCCTGATCGGTCCCACGATCGACATCAACGGCAACCTCAGCGGGGATGAGGATCTGCTGGTCGAAGGACAAATCGAGGGGAAAATTGAATTGCGGCAGCATGGCGTCACAATTGGCAAGAGCGGCCGGGTAAAAGCCGATATTCACGGACGTACGATAGTGGTCCAGGGAGAGGTCCACGGCAATCTCTACGGCGAGGAACAGATTATTCTCCGTCAGACGAGCACGGTGCGCGGCAATCTCCTGGCTCCACGAGTCACTTTGGAGGACGGATCCAACTTCAAAGGCAGTATCGACATGACCGCGGGCAATGCACCGGCGACTCTTGTTTCCCAGGTTTCCGGCGTAAACGCAATGGCCACGCAAACTCCCCAGAACGAAAAGGCCGCGGATAAGATCTGATCGTATTTGGCAGGGCAGTCCGTGCCACAGGTGCTGCAGGAATACGGACCGCCTTCCCGGAAAGCGAATGACTCGACCAATACTCCAGGACTCGCCTTCTCAGCCCGCCGTGTACAAATCGCTTGGGTTGAGCACTCTCCTGCGTTTTTTGCGGGATGACCGGAAACCCACTATTCTCGATCTTGGGCCCGCGCTCGGCGCGAATGTAGAGTTCTGGTCACGCCACCAATGCCGCCTCCACATCGAGGACTTTTACCGCGATTTCATAGCCAGGACATCCAGTGAGAACAAGGAGTCCAGAGCTTCGATTTTTGCGGATCTGCTGGCGTTCAATGAAGAGCTGAGCTTCGATATCGTTCTGACCTGGGACCTGTTCAACTATCTGGATCTGACACAACTCGAGGGTCTGGTTCGGCACGTGAGCCGCTTCTGCAAACCTGGGGCCGCACTATTTGCGCTGATTTCGTCTCAGCCTGATATCCCCGACCAACCCACCGTTTTCCGGATTCTCGACACGGAAAGGATGGTTTATGAAACGCGCACACAGATAACCAGGCCCTGCCCCCGTCACCAGCCCAGGGAGGTCGCCAAGGCAATGGGACTATTCCAGGTGTCGAGTTCATTCTTGTTGCGCAACGGCATCCAGGAATACGTCTTCGTGCGAGGCGAAGACCCCCGGCCCTGACGCATGGACTATTAGAATGCCGGCGTCACTTCTTTCTCGTCAGCCTGAACACCTTCGGTTAGTCTTCCTTGCCCTTCTCTTTCCATGTCCGCTGCTGTGTGAAGTGGTCTTTGTCCAAGAGCGTCGCAACGTGGGCAGAAACATGGCCGCCTTTTGCCGGGTCCGGAACGTGGTCAGTTGGGTAATAAGCCCTGAAGGGACAAGTCGTGAAGGTAACAAGTCGTTGACACGGAAGAAAGACACGCCTACGATGAGGGTCGTCCACAGAAGCTTCATCAATTGAATCCATTATTAAACAGTTGAGGTTTTGGGCTGGGCTTTCCCCATGTTCCCTTACCTCGGGAAAAAAAGTGGTCAGGGTCCTCAGAGTTCCCGTCTGCCCCTGGTGCGCCGGTTTTTCTGAGGGCTGTAAAGCTCAAAATGAGCACAGAGAAAGGCGAAGCATGAGATTAGATCATCGCTCTCCGCGACTGGCGCTCAGAGCTACTTTAATAGGAGCGCTGATGTTCCTGGCATCGCTGGCAGTCGTTCAGGCTCAGACTGCCAACACCAGCACGGTACTAGGAGGTGTGATGGACCCGTCTGGAGCGGTTATACCGGGCGCGGACATCGAACTCAAAGATGCCGCTACTGGAGAGGTCCGCACAATGGTCACGAACGAAACCGGCCGATTCACGTTCGTGGCGGTGAAACCGGGAAAGTATTCGATCATTGCATCGGCAGCAGGCTTCCAAAAGGCAGTCGTCGAATCTCAAATCGTCGAGGTCTCCAAATCGTACACCTTGAATTTCAGTCTGAAGATCGGCTCCACCTCGGAACAGATTATTGTGACTGCAACGGCCGGCGCACAGCTGCAGACGCTCGATGCCACCCTGGGGGATACGCTCGGAGGGGATCTGCTGTCGATGCTCCCGAGCCTCGAACGAAACGTCACGAGCCTCCTTCTGTTGCAGCCGCTCGCCATGCCCCAGCAGGCAGACGGCGTGAGCAGCCGATACGGAGGACAGGTGGCCGGAGCGCAGAGTGACCAGAACGTGTTCGTGCTGGACGGCGGCAACGTGACCAGCGGCGTTTCCGGCAACTCCGACTATTGGACGAACTACAACGGCGCCCCTGAAGGCGCGGTTCCCACACCCTCGGAAAGCATCCAGGAATTTCGCGTGGCCACCAGTAACCAGGTTGCCAGTTTCAGCGGTGCGGGAGGCAGTCAAGTGATGCTTGTGACGAAGCGCGGCGGTGACGCGTATCACGGCTCCCTCTACGAGTTCCTGCAGAACAGCGATCTTAACTCAAACAGCTGGACGCGCAACCGGCTGCATCAGCTCAAGCCGTTACAGCAGGACAATCGTTTTGGCGCCTCGTTCGGCGGCTCGATACCTAAACTGGGAACCACGCAGAAAACCTACTTCTTTTTCAACTATGAAGGCCGGCGCCGGAACGATTACAGCCAGTACAGCAAGACTGTGCCGACCGACTCTCTCAAACAGGGCATCCTTCGGTTTCGAGACGCATCCGGCAACATCATTTCCTACAACCTTGCGACTTCAACGCAGTGCGGTTCAAGTGGCACTCTTGCCTGTGACCCTCGCGGCCTTGGGTTGAACCCGCTGGTAGGTCAGATTTGGAACAAATATATGCCTGCCGGCAACGACACATCCACCGGCGATGGCCTGAACACGATCGGATTCAGCGCTCCAGGCAAGTTCCCAAATAACGACAACTTTGCCGTGGTGCGGCTTGACCGCAGCCTGAGCACCAATTGGTCAGTCATGGCCAGCTACCGATATTTCAAACAGGAGCACAACGTCGGCGACCGTCAGGTGGACATCGGCGGATTGCTGCCGGGAGACAAGCTGGGAGTACCATCCTCCCCTGCATACATCCCGCGGCTGCCGCGCTATCTTGTCCTCGGCCTGACGGGACGCGTGACGCCCAGGATCACCAACGAATTTACGTTCAGCTATCTGCGAGATTACTGGTTCTGGAAGACTGATGGATCCAGGCCCCAAGTGGCAGGCACGGATAGCGCGCTGAACATCGCCGGCAACATGAATCCGGTGGACCTTACCGTGGGTCTGGTTCGGCAGCGTGAGTGGAGAGCGCACAACTGGACCTGGGCCGACAACCTCAGCTGGGTGAAAGGAAACCAGTTGCTGGAGTTTGGCGGCTCGCTCCGGCGCAACGCGACCCAGTTCTGGAGAGATGACGCCCAGTCCGCGGTCGCGCAGCGAGTGTACATGCTGACAAACGGCTCATACCTCAATATTCCATCCACGTATCAGCCCCCGATCTGCAGCTCGTCCGTGACAACCAATTGCCTGCCTTCAGGCCAGGTCAGCAACTGGAATAACCTCTATTCCGGAGTTCTTGGTCTCGTGGACAGAGCCACGCTGGTGGCCACGCGCGATGCCAATTTCAAGATCAATCCAATCGGCACTCCGTTGGGTACAGACTCGATCTACAATGAATACAGCCTCTACGCCAACGATTCCTGGAAGATATCGCCTTCATTCACGCTCAACCTCGGGCTGAACTGGAGCGCGGATGTTCCTGAGACAGAAGTGGCCGGAAAGCTGAGCATGGCGTATGACAATGGCACGGGGAACGAGATTGTTCCTTCCGAATATCTCGCACAGCGCCAGAGAGCGGCACTTGCAGGAACCGTATACAATCCCGTGATCAACTGGAAACCAATCAACAACACCGGCCGCACATATCCCTACGATCCGATCTGGAGAAATTTTGCACCGCGGATTGCGGCGGCTTGGAACCCGAGCGTGGACGAGAACAGTTTCCTGGGAAAAATATTCGGGAACAGAAAAACGGTTGTGCGCGCGGGATTTGCTCGTCTCTATGACCGCTTGAACGGTGTCCAGAAGGTGATCGACGCACAACAGGTGCTTGGCTTCACCCAGACACTGTTGTGTCCGGGACCTACTTCCACCGGGCAGTGCACGGGCAGCTCCGGCATCAGCCCGGCTACCGGATTCCGCGTAGGCATCGACGGAAGCACGATTCCACTGCCGTCTTATGCCGTGAATCAAGCGATCCCGGTCATCCCCGGCAGCAGCGCAATTGCCAATCAGGCATTTGCCAATGCTTCGACGCAGCTTTCACCGCACTTCCGGCCAGCGATCAATAACTCCTACAACCTGACCCTGCAGCGAGAGCTGAAGGGAGGACACATCCTCGAAATCGGCTACATACGGCGCGATGCCAGGAATCTGCTGGCGGGACAAACGCTCAACCAGGCCCCCTATATGATGACCTTGAGCGGCCAGAGCTTCGCACAGGCCTTTGATGCCGTCAGAGACCAAGTGGTGGCGGGGGTGGCTACCTCAGCCATTTCACCGCAGCCCTTCTTTGAATCGGCACTCGCCGGCAGCACTTTCTGCAAGGGCAATCCCAACTGCACGGCCGGTGTGGTTGCCAAGTATTCGAGCAACATCCGCACGTTGAACGTTTTCGACCTGTTCAACGGCATTCAAAGCTCGTTCGTAACTGGGCCGGCGACCGCGGCCGCCACCCAGATCAACGATTTCCTGTTTTTCTCTGACATCGGAAAATCCAGCTACAATGCCGGATTTGTTTCACTGAGGATGCGTGAACACAAGGGATTTGCTTTGAACGGCAACCTCACCTGGGCGCATTCCCTTGACAATGGCGTCGTGAACCAGGACATCGACTCCTATGTTGCCAATTCCTACAATACGAAATACGGCTGGGGCAACTCGGTCTTTGACCGCAAGTTCGTCCTCAACCTGATGGGTCTTTATAACATGCCGTTCCATGCCAGCAATTCGGTCTTCGACCAGCTGATCAAAGGTTGGTCGCTGGCACCGATATTCGGCTGGTACACCGGCCTGCCGCTCAGAGTGGTAAACGGGTCAGGCCAGGAGTTCGGGCAGGGTGCAACCACGGCGGGAGTAGGCGCAGTGCTGCTGGCGCCCAACACCTTCGGGAATTCCTCCCACCAGAATGTGGCCGGCAGCAGCGTCACCATCAACGGCGTCAGCACCAGCGTCGGCACGAACGGAAATCCAGGAACCGGCGGATCCGGACTGAACCTGTTCGGTGATCCGGCGTCAGTATTCGCCGACTTCCGGTATGTAAGGCTCAGCCAGGACACGACAGCAAGTGGCTATGTGCTGCGCGGCCAAAACCGGTGGAATGTAGATATGACCTTGTCACGGAAGTTCAAGGTCACAGAAAGCAAATCTATTTCGTTGAATGCACAGTTCTTCAACATCTTCAACCATGTGCAGTACTCCGATCCGGCCAGCCTGAGCTTGGCGAGTCCATTGGCATTCGGTGTGATCACGTCGCAATACAACATTCCGCGCCGTATCGAGGTGGGTTTGCATATCGACTTTTAGGCGTAACCCGGAGATCTCGCAAGGGCGGGTGAACTTCTGTTCATCCGCCCTGAACTGGAACGTCGAAAGATCATTTGCCGTGGAACTGGTCGTATGGCCAAGAAGCGGGTTCAGCGAAGGAAGCCTTCATTCAGAGCAAAGCATAAGAAGCATTCGCCGGGATTCCTCTCAGCAGTCAGTCTCGTAGCCGTCCTGGCCGGGGTCGTCGTCCTGGTCATCGTATTTGGTATCGTGAGACATCCTGCTGCTGATGCGGGGTTGGAGACTGGCGCGCGCCAGCTCGAGTACGAGGTCGTCAACAGCTACCCGCACGATCCGACTGCATTCCTCCAGGGTCTGCTTTGGAGTGAGGGCTGCTTTTATGAGAGCGCCGGATTGTATGGGCAGTCGACGCTGCGCCGTGTCGAGTTTCCTTCAGGGAAGATACTCAAGTCCATGAGCCTGCCGCCGGAGCTCTTCGGCGAAAGACCTGCTCTGATCGATAACCGCCTGCTTCAACTCACCTGGAAATCGAAGCGGGGCAAGGAATTCTGCCTGCGAGTATGCGAACCGGCAGCGAGGATGTGCTGAACGGCATTGCCTATGACGCCCGGCAAAAACGCATCTTTGTGCGCGGCAAACTGCGGCCGCGCATTTTCGAGATTCGCGTCAAATGAGAGGCGCGGCAAGGATCTCGATATAGTCAAACAACAGGTCCTTGATTCAGGGCGAGCCGCGCTCCTCCAATCTCAAGGAGAAGAATTCGCAAGTGCAATGGCGAAGATTCCCGGCGATAACGCACGCACAATAAGGCCGCCGGCATCACTTCTTTCTCGTCAGCCTGAACACCTCCCACCTGTCTTCCTTGCCTTTCTCTTTCCATGTCCACTGCTGGGTGAAGTGGTCCTTGTCCAAGAGCGTCACAACCAGACTATGCATGTGCCCAACGTCGGGATTTGCCATATTGGTGGCGTCCAGGAATTGAAATGAGAATGCATTTGGACTCTTGGCATCCTGCGCGGCAACCATGCGTGGCTGGTTCCCGGCGGCACAGTAGTGCGTTGCCATCAGGCGGTCGCCGTCCAGGTGATACATCGTGATCATGGTTTCGTCCTTGCCAGCATGCAAGGTTTCTTCCAGCGCGGAGTCATTCGACACCAGACGATAGGACACCGAAATCTGCTGGTTGTTGGCCCCCGTGCCTTCCCATTCCCCCACCAGATTCTTCAAACGATCGAACCCCGCCTGCGCCTTGCTCTGCGCCGCCGCCAACGCCGCCACAAGGCAGAAGGCGGCCAGAATCAGCACCCAAACACGTTTTGTGGTCATTTGCTTGCTCCTGATGGAATCGGCACGTCTTGTCCGCCTGTAACCGGTACAAATCAAGTGTTTTATGAAACCGGTCCATTGTCAAATCTGGGGCAGCGTCGCCTGGTCCCGGCAAGGTCGCAGGACTAGCCGCGAGATTCGGGGCAGCCTCTCGTGGGAGAGAGATCCCTTTTCCACACACTTCGCAACACGCCGAGCGCTATCGGCAGGGCGCCTGCCAACAGGAATACCGTATCCCCCACAATGCGCAGCCATTCCAGCTTGTGGTAGGTGCCGCTCATCAGGAACGTCAGGCGGCGTGCGTGCCAGTAACCATTGGTGATGGAATCCCAGAGCTGGATTACTCCGCCGGGGAACAGGTCCAGGATGATCATGAGCGCGAGGCCTACATTAAGACCCCAGAAACCCACGCGGATGAACTTCTCCGTCCCCTTCCAGACGGCGTCGGATTGCATGGCCCTCAAGCAGAAGACTAGGACAGCCAGCGCCAACATCCCAAAGACGCCAAATAGTGCGGCATGGCCGTGATTTGGGGTGAGCGTCGTGCCCACCTCGAAGTAGGACACGATCGGCAGGTTGATCAGGAAACCGAAAATGCCTGCGCCGACGAAGTTCCATACACCCACGGCGATGAGGAAATAAATGGCCCACTTCTGGCCCCAGGCGAGATCATGGCCGCACGTGGAGCATTGCGCCTTTCTCAGTTTGATGAAGTCCCAGGCATCCAGGGTCAGCAGCGTGAGAGGCACGACTTCCATGGCGGAGAAGCATGCCGCCAGGCCCATATTGAGCGTTCCCTGTCCCGTAAAATACCAGTGGTGTCCCGTGCCGATGATCCCGCCGCTGAGGTACAGGATCGCGTCCAGGTAAATCAGGCGCGTGGCGGTCTTGGTGCTGACCACACCCATCTGGTGGAACATGATGGCCACCAGAACCGTCGCGAAGAGTTCGAAGAATCCTTCCACCCAAAGGTGAATGATCCAGAAGCGCCAGTTGTCGATAACGGCGAAGTTGGTGTGGGGGCCATAGAAAAGGGCGGGCAGGTAGAAGACAGGGATCGCCACGGCCGCGTACAGAAAGAGTGAGGACAGTTCACGCATTCTAGGGCTCTTGATGGCAGGCTTGAGCGCCCGAAACATCAGAAACAGCCAGAAGAGGAGGCCGGCCGCCAGCAGGAACTGCCAGAACCGCCCAAGGTCCAGGTATTCGGAACCCTGGTGGCCGAACCAGAACCAGAGCTGTCCCAGCTTGTCGTTGATACCGAGGGACTCGCCGGCAAGGCTGCCGACGACGACGACCACCAGCGCCCCGAGGAGTGCGTAAACGCCGATCCTCTGACCCTTGGGGTCACCGCCACCAACCCACGCGGCCAGGAAAAGGCCGCCGCCCACCCATGCCGTCGCGATCCAGAAGATAGCGAGTTGGAGGTGCCAGGTGCGCGCCAGCGTGTAGGGCAGCACGCGGGCTATGTCGAACCCGTAAAAGCCGCCTGGCTCCACACGATAGTGGGCGAGCACGCCTCCCAGGGATGCTTGCGCCAGGAACAAGAGCGCTACGATGCCGAAGAACGCCCCTGTGGCCCACTGACTGGGCGTGAGCTTTAGAGCAGGGGGAGCAGAGTGCATGATGTGGTGGCCGCCGCCCTCGCCCTTCCAACCCAGGTAGTCGAACTTGCCGACGACGAAGAGGATCAAACCCAACCCTGACAGGAGGGTGATGAGACTCAAGGCGCTCCAGACATAGGTCTCGGTGGAAGGACGGTTTCCCGCAATGGGCTCGTAGGGCCAGTTGTTTGTGTACGAATAGTTCTTCCCAGGGCGATTCGCCGTTGTGGCCCAGGCTGCCCAGGCGAAGTAGGCCGTCAGAGCTTTTATCTCCTCGGGGTTCTGAATATATTTGTCTGGCAGACCGGGAGCGGCGTCCTTCCTGCTGAAGTACTCGCTCCATTCGGAGAGCTGTGTGCGGTAGGCATCCACCTCGCCTGACGAGAGCCGGAGCGTACGCGAGGCGGCATCGTACCGGTTCTCCTTAAGCACCGTTGCCGTCCGCGAAGATGCGACGCTCTGCTCGTCCGGCGAGAGCTGTGCAAAGGGCTTGCCGTACTTCTCAATTGCCATCCCGTCCCGGGTCACCTCGCTAAGTCTATGCAGGTACTCCGCGCTGTAATCAGGACCCAGGTAAGCCCCGTGGCCCCACAGGCTCCCGTGCTCCATGAGACCATACTTGAGGAAGACTTCCTGACCTTTATTAATATCAGCTCCTGTAAAAACCAGTGTTCCCGTTGCATCTTCAACCCTTTCGGGGATGGGTGGAGCGTTTGTGTAGGTCAGGACCGTAACCAAGGATAAAACACAGAAACCGGCAATCATCACCAAGATCGCCGTATGTTTCCACCATGGAGAGAGACTCGAAGCGTCGGTAGAAGTGTCAATCATGATGTGCCCCCATCAATCCCTATCAGGATTTCCAGTTCCCGTCCTCATGTCGAAAGATTGCTTTGGCGCGCCCAGGCAGAAACGATCGTACCCATAATTTTTACTCTTGCAGTTTAACTGCAAATATCATAGATACAACACTCCTTTTAAATGAGGGTGGAACCGTCCGTATTGCAGCCTGATATGCAGGATGGGATTGTTCGGCATCTCGAAATTCTTGGCGCTATTCTGGGGGAAGCCGGCGCCGTGGGCAACATGACAACAGATGCCGTACTCGCAGCTCTGGCCATCGAGTATCGGTGCGAACTCCACTCCAACGATACAGATTTTGCCCGATTCAGCGGATTCCGCTGGATAAATCCCTTGCGATAGAATGCGTGCAAATTCGAGATTGCATCCAAATCTGGTCAGAGACCGAGATCAGCTTTTCTTGGATGTAACCACGAAGAAGGACTTCAATTGCTGCTCGACCTTGGTGCTCTTGCATTTGGGGCAACGAATCTTCTTCGTGTCGTGTTCACTGATGCTCATGCGAAGCGAAAATTTCTTGCGGCATTTCGTACAAAGGTATTCGTATGTCGGCATATAAATACCCTCCGGTGGACTGATTCGAAAATGACTGCTTCCACAAACGTTGTGATCGTGGTCGGGATCGTGATCGGCTCTTAATGTCCGTAAGCTACCGGCCACGATCGCGATCACGAGCACGCGCCCTACGCTGAGATCGGCGGGATGGGCTGGTCCCGGCAGGTTGCGGTATCGGCGCGGGCCTGATGGCGGGCATCATTGCCCGCATGTTTCTCCGGCCGATTTTTGTTCGGCTCCTGCCCGGCACGCGGCCCATGTCGATCCGATCATTGCCGTGAGGGAGCTGTAGCTGTTACGCTCACGATGAATCTGCGCAGGTCCACCGGCGAGACAGTTGCAACTACCACAGCACTCTTGTATTTCTCAGAAGTTCGCGCCGAAGTTCTTCTTGAAAACCTCCGCAAGATTATAGCTCCAATTGTCGAGGGCTGACAATTTCCCGAAGAAAAAGCGCAATACCGGCGGCTCTTCGACGAACTTCAAGCCCTTGACCAGATTCCTGTGCCGGTACAGCCAATCCAAGCGGTCCACGCAGTATTCGATCTGCGACATGGTATACACCCTGCGGGGAACTGCCAGGCGCGCCAGCTCCAGATCCGAGTACACCTCATGGCCACTCTGGTCGCGGTCCATGGAGATAGTGCCCCTTTCCATGCTTCTCACGCCGGAAACCAGGTAGACTGCGGCTGCCAGCGCTCCCGCGGGATATTGCGATTGAGGCAGGTGGGGCAGGAAAAGCTTGGCATCGAGGTGGCAGGCCAGACCTCCGGGGGGCGTGACGACAGGGATGCCCTGCTCTATCAGCCGCTCGGCGAAGTACTTTACAAACTCGGCTGCACTGCCGGCCACATTGATATCCGTCATTTCGCGCAGTCCGACCGCCATTGCTTCGATCTCTTTGCTCGACATCCCGCCATAAGTGAGAAATCCTTCATAAAGGGGGAGCCAGGGCTTTATCTCTTCAAAACATTTCTTGTTATTGGTAGCGATGAAACCGCCCCGGACACAGGTGCTTTTTCTGCCGGAGAGATAGAAAATATCCACCAAGCTCATCATCTCCCACAGGATGTCCTGGATCGACTTGTCCTCGTATCCCTTTTCCCTCTGCTTGATGAAGTAGGCGTTCTCGGAGATCAGACTGCCGTCGTACACCAGAGGAATCCCATGGTCGGAAGCGATCCGTTTTACTTCGCGCAGATTCGCCATGGAGAAAGGCTGTCCGCCGAGCAGATTGGTCGTGGCTTCCATGCGCACAAAGGGGATTTGCTTTGCCCCGTATTTGGCGATGGTGTCCTTGAACTTCTGCAAATCCAGGTTGCCCTTGAACAATTCCGTGCTTTGAGTATTCAGGGCTTCGTCGGTGAAGATTTCCAGGACCGTGCCGCCTGCCATCTCAAAGTGAGCCCTGGTGGTCGTGAAGTGGTAATTCATCGGGATGAT
>Ga0187877_1002794_pt1 | contig 15059 bp, 10 predicted proteins | sample June2016WEW_17_1_3_FD_132430 | JGI IMG/M metagenome (GOLD analysis project Ga0187877, IMG submission 132430) | Peatland microbial communities from SPRUCE experiment site at the Marcell Experimental Forest, Minnesota, USA - June2016WEW_17_100 | ecosystem: Environmental > Terrestrial > Soil >... | reverse complement strand
TCGACGCTCTGCGCGGGTTCGACATGTTTTGGATTACGGGCGGGGCCGGGATTCTGGCCGGCTTGGGCAAGGTCATCCAGCGCCCCCTGTTCGACAGGTTTCTCGAGCAGTTCAACCATGTGCCGTGGCAGGGATTGCATTGCGAGGACCTCATCTGGCCGCTGTTCATGTTCATTATGGGAGCGGCGATACCGCTTTCGGTGGCCAAGCGGCGGGCCCAGGGCGCAACGGATCGCAGCCTGCTGCTGCATGCCGTCCGGCGGGCGGCGATCATGTTCTGCCTGGGAACGATCACCCAGGGGAATCTCCTGTTGTTCGACTTGTCGAAATTCCGCCCCTGCTACAGCGTACTGCACGGACTGGCCGCCGGCTACCTCATCGCCACGGTCGTCGTATTGAAGGTGAAGGCGAAGTGGCACCCCGCTGCCATCGGAGCGTTCCTCCTGGCGTATTGGGCGATGATCATGCTCATCCCGGTGCCTGGCGTCGGCGCGGGCGTACTGACCCCGCAAGGGAACGTGGCGACCTATGTGGACAAGCTGGTTCTCGGCCGGTTTCATTACGGGGAGAACACCTGGTTTTTGAGCTACCTGGGCTTTGGCGCCTCCGTGCTGCTGGGCGTGCTGGCGGGGCAGATGCTGATGGCCGACGGCACCGCGAGAAAGAAGGTCCTGCGCCTCGTGGGCGCGGGTGCGGCAAGCCTGGCTGTCGGACTCCTCTGGAGCCTCTGGTTTCCCGTGATTAAGCTGCTCTGGACCAGCTCCTTCGTCCTGGTTGGAGGCGGCGCAAGCTTCCTCGCCCTGGCGTTGTTCTACTGGGTCATCGATGTGCGGGGATACAGGAAATGGGCCTTCGGTTTTATGGTCATCGGCATGAATTCGATCGCCGTGTACTGCGCGACCGAGGTGTTCGATTTCAGGCGGGTCGGCAATGTGTTTGTGGGACACCTGCTGCCACACCTGGGCCGGTGGGACAGCCTGGTGGAGGCCTCTGCGGCCTTCTCCGTCGTCTGGCTAATCTTGCATTGGATGTATCGCAAGCGTGAATTCATCAGAATCTGATTGCAGGCAAACGACGCGCTCAAGGTATTTGGTCATGCGTTTCATGAACTGCGCCAGGTCCAATCGTCCACCGTCGTGAGTTCGACGTTGTCCGCCAGCGCGGTGATGCGGCGGGCGACTTGCCGCGGATTGAGTTGTATGCTCCGCGGGCGCTGGTCAGATCGCCGACGACATGCGGGGTGACCTAGAGATGTTTGAAGCCAGGTGACTGCAGGTCGGGTTGGATGCCCGCCAGAATGAAGACTCTGACCGGACCTCTTGCATCGGCCGCGACGCTTTCGGCGTCAGCAAACGGATCCCCGACCAGCATTTCCTGAAACTCGCGCAACCGCGATGAATTGCCTTGAACGTCCCGATCCTGTTGCTGTAGGCGCAGGAAATGAGCCCGGCCCAGGTAGCCCCCGGCATAGAGGTGCCGCAGCAGCGGCGTGACCTGCTCATCGGTGACACGGTCGTGTGCCGAGCCCATGGCCGCCACAAACCCGGATTGCCCATAGACCAGGCTCACGAGCACGTTCCGGTCAGGCATCACCCTCGTGTCCACCGCCCTGCCCGATCCCGGCTGGGCGAAGCCGCCCACCGAACAGCCGTTCAGGAGTGCGATCAGCCCGCCGTTGCGCAAGTCCCGCGCCTGTTCCCACGACACCAGCGACAGCTCAGGGTTGGAATGAACGTTCCACCACACGACTCTTCGGCGGGATTCGCCCATGTGCCGGAGGAAAATCTCGCTGGACTGCCAGCCCTCATCCATCCAGGGCAGAGTCCGCGCGTACGCCAGAAAGGTTTCCAAGGACCTGTATTTCTCCAGGTTCGCCCGCTGATAGCCGGCCGGGTTGTTCTTGAAAGCGCCGGGTCCGGTTGTTTTCATCGTTCAACCAGCTTAGGCTTGAATCGCAAGAGAGGAAATGAAAAGCTTTTCCCGCCTTGCGATTCCCTCCACAAGGTGGTGCTCTGCATCGTGTGGCTCGGCGAGGAGCAGGGCCATGAAACCTGGGCGCTGGACGCCGCCAAACTGCGGTGGGCGAAGCTGAATCAGGTCTATCGCGCCGAGGCGGAGCGACCGTGGCCGGCGGATTTTGTGAAGGTTGGCACGACCGCCGGCACCTCCTTTGAGGACCGCCGCCTCGCATCAGGCAAGACCTGTTTCTACACCGTCAAGGCCGTGGCCGGCGACGGCGCGGAAAGCGAGCCGAGCTTCCGTGCCCGCACCCAACCGCGCGTCCTGCCGCCACCGGTGGTTTCCGAACCTCTGAACGTACTTTGCCGCGAACAGGGTGAGAGCGCCGAAGTGAGGTGGGACCCCAACCCCGAAGCCGGCATCCGGGGCTATCGCCTCTACGAATTGAAAGGCAAGGCGCGACCGCCGTAGCGACGCCAACCAAGCACCTCGCGCGGACTACGAGCCAAACTGTTACTGAAAAGTTATAGTCTGAACCCTCTCCCTCTTTCCCTCTGACGCGCCTGGCTCTGCCCCTGCGGCCAGCGTTGGGGGCAGCCCTGGGTCTAGGTTGCCATCAATCCCTCGATTTCGTCGGCTTCAATCGGGATGTCGGCCATGAGGTCGATGTTGCCGGCGTCCTGGACGAGGATGTCGTTTTCGAGGCGGACGGCGAAGGCCTCGGCGGGGATGTAGATGGCGGGTTCGACGGTGAGCACCCAGCCAGGCTGGATCGGTTCGGTGGTGAGACCGAGGTCGTGGACGTCCAACCCGAGCGGGTGGCCCACCCCATGCATGAAGTATTTTTTGAGGGCGGGTTTTTCGGGGTCTTGCTTGCGGATAGCCGACAGTTTGAGCAGGCCCAGGCCCAGCAGTTCCTCCTGCATGAGGGCCTCGGCCTCTTTTTGCCATTGTTTGGGCAGCTTGCCGGGAGTGGCGGCCTTGGAGGCGGCGCGCAAGACGCGGAGCACGGCGTCATAGACCTGGCGTTGACGGCGCGTGAAGCGGCCGGTGAGAGGGAGGGTCCGGGTCAGATCGGAGTTGTAGTTCGCATAGCTGGCGGCCACGTCGAGCAGGAGCAGGTGGCCCTTTCGGCAGGGTTGGTCGTTGGCCAGGTAGTGGAGCACGCAGGCATTCTTGCCGCTGGCAATGATTGGGGGATAGGCGAAAGCGCCGCCGCGCCGGATGAATTCGTGGGCGAATTCGGCTTCGACCTCGGTCTCGGTTACGCCCGGTTTGACAAAGCGGGCAACTCGCAGGAAGCCCTCCCTGGTGATGGCACAGGCCCGGCGGATCAACTGGACCTCCGCCTCGGACTTGACGGCGCGCAAGCGGTGCAGGAGCCGGGCCAGGCGCTGGTAATCGTGCAAGGGATACCGCCCCTGGGTGTCTTTAACGAACCGGGCCTCGCGGGTCTGGACCTCGATGACGGCGCGCTTGTGTTCGTTGCTGTTCAGATAGACGTGGTCGCACTCGCACATCAGCCGATGGAAGAGCGGGCGAAATTCACCAAGCCACTCGACCCGCTTGATGCCGGAAACGTCGCGGGCTTCATCCTTGGAAAGCTTGTGACCTTCCCAGGTGGCGATGAGATCGTTGGTCTCGCGGAGGAACAGGATTTCCCGCATGTTCTCCTCGTGCGCACCCGGATAGAGGAGCAGGATGGTTTCTTCCTGCTCGACGCCCGTCAGGTAAAAGAGGTCGGAGCTCGGCCGCAGCGGGAGGGCGCCGTCCGCGTTGGCCGGGAGAATGTCATTGGCGTTCACCACCGCCAGCGAGTTGGGCAGCATCAGGTTTTCGAGGTTCCCGCGATGGGTGATGAACATCTGTGGATCAAGGTTTCGGTAACGCATGGGACGAACGCTTATTGGGTTTGGGGCCTGAGGCCGAAGGTCGACTTCGGATTTCGGATTTCGGATTTCGGATTTTTAAAAGGTGTGGTGTTCGGTGCGGGCGATGATTTCGTTTTGGAGTTCGGTTGGGAGGTCGCAGAAGTAGTCGCTATAGCCGGCCACGCGCACGATAAGATCGCGGTGCTGTTCCGGGTTGGCCTGGGCCTCCAGGAGGGTGTCTGCGGTGACAATATTGAACTGGACATGGTGTCCGTCCATTCTGAAGTAACTGCGAACGAGGTGGGCCCATTTGTCCAGGCCATCTTCGCCGGCCACCAGGCCAGGGGCGAATTTCATGTTCAGCAAGGTGCCGCCGGTCTTGACCTGATCCATTTTGGCGGCGCTGCGGAAGACGGCGGTGGGGCCGTGGCGGTCGGCGCCCTGCACCGGGCTGATGCCTTCGGAGACAGGCAGGCCGGCTTTCCGGCCGTCGGGCATGGCGCCGACGACGCTGCCGAAATAGACGTGCGAGGTGGTGGGGAGCATTTCAATGCGGTAGCGCCCGCCGCGGGCGTCGGGCCGGCCATCCACCTCATCGAAACAGGCCGCGAAGACTCTCCGCATGAGGCCGTCGGCGTAATCGTCGTCATTGCCGTACTTTGGGCTGCGGTTGACCAGGCGTTGGCGGAGCACCTCATGGCCCGCGAAGTTCCCGTCGAGGATGGAGACCAGTTCGGCCAACCGAAGCTGTGGAGTGTTATCAAAGCAGACCCCTTGGATGGCGCTCAGGGAATCGGTGATGCTGCCCAGGCCGACCATTTGGATGAAGGTGTTGTTGTAGCGGGCGCCCCCGGCGTTATAGTCGCGCCCCTTGGCGATGCAATCATCGATGAGCACACTCAGGAATGGGGCGGGCATCTGGCCGGCATACATGCGCTCGATGAGGCGGTTGCCGCGGATTTTGATTTGGATGAAGTGGCGGAGTTGGCGGCGAAAGGCACTGAAAACGCTCTCGAAATTCCGGAACGAATCGGGTGGCCCGGTTTGAAGGCCCAGTTGGCGCCCGCTACGCGGGTCGGTTCCGTCATGCAAGGCCAGTTCGAGGATTTTGAGGAGGTTGAAGTAGCCGGTGAGGATGTAGGCCTCTTTGCCGAAGGCGCCGACCTCGACGCAGCCGCTGCAGCCCCCGGCGCGGGCGTCTTCGAGGGACTTGCCCTGGCGCAGTTGTTCCGCCACCACGGCGTCGGCATTGAAGAGGGAGGGGAAGCCGTAGCCGCGGCTGACGACGCGCAAGGCGTGTTTGAGGAAGGCGTCGGGGCTTTTGCGGGAGAGTTGGATGTTGCTGCTGGGCTGGAGGAGGTGCATCTCATCCACGATGTCCAGGAGGAGATCCGAGACCTCGTTAGCGCCATCAGAGCCGTCGCGGAGCATCCCGCCCAGGTTGAGGTTGGCGAAGTCGGTGTAGGTGCCGCTTTCGGCGGCGGTGACCCCGACCTTGGGCGGGGCGGGATGGTTGTTGAACTTGACGAAAAAGCATTCGAGCAACTCGCGGGCCGATTCGCGGGTAAGGGTGCCGGCAGCCAGACCCTTTTCGTAGAAAGGCAGCAAGTGCTGATCGAGGTGGCCGGGGTTGAAGGAATCCCATCCGTTCAACTCGGTGATGACGGCCAGGTGGCAGAACCAGTAGTATTGGAGGGCCTCGTGGAAATCGCGAGGAGCATGGGCCGGGACGTGACGACAGACCTCGGCGATTTTGAGCAGTTCTGCCCGGCGTTGGGGACGCTCCTCCCGCCCGGCCAGCTCGGCGGCCAGGGCGGCGTGGCGTTCTGCAAAGAGGATGAGGGCGTCGCATGAGACCTCAAAAGACTTGAGCGTCTCGCGTTTCTCGCAGGCCTCCGGGTCGAGGAGGAAATCGAGTTTGGCCATCGACTCGGTGATCTCCTTTTTGAAGTCGAGCAGGCCCTTGGAATAGATCTTGTCGTCCAGGACGGTGTGGCCCGGGGCGCGCTGCTCCATGAACTCGGTGAAGACCCCGGCATCGTAGGCCTCCTTCCATTCCGGGGGCAGTTGGGCGAACAGCCGGTCGCGCATCGAGCGGCCGCGCCAGTATGGGATGACCGTTTCTTCGTAGAGCTTGAGGGTCTGGGCGTCGACCTTGTACCAGGTCTTGGGGCGGGAGTCGAGGATGCGGAGGTCCTCGAGGCTGTGGCAGGTCAGCTCGGGAAACGTCGGCGTCGCTTTTGGGCGCGGTCCGCGCTCGCCGACGATGAGTTCGTCTTCGCCCAGGTAAATGGTTTTGTGGCGGCAGAGGTGCAGGAAGGCCAGCGCTCGCAGCATGGGGGTGGAGTGGCGGCCCTCGTTGGCCTGGTAGAACTCGGTGATGAGCCGGGCGCGTTCGCCCGAAATGGAAGGCGGCGTTTCGAGGGTCTGGCGGCGAAGTCTGGCAGTGCGTTCGTTCATCCTGGGAAAAGCAGTTTAACCACAGAGAACGCAAAGATCGCAAAGAAACAATGGAGCCATGATCTGCCCGCGTCCTTTGACGGGTGAGGCCAATCTTGTCCGTAAGTGCCTATCTTTGTGTTCTTTGCGCTCTCTGCGGTTCATCAGTTCAGCTCAGTTCGGCTTTCGCGTCCGAGCAGTGTAATACAACTCGGCATGGCGCTGCCGCAACCAAAATCCCGTTGAAAGTGGTCTCTCGGAGCGCGCCGGCAGAGCCCGCTCCTTACATGGATCTTCGCACGGACCGGTGAAAGCTCCGGTAGGAGCGACATATTTATAGCACCGCGGAATACACGGAATACGCGGAAGGCCCATTCTTTTCCGCGTGTTCCGCGTATTCCGCGGTTCACAGAAAAACTCTTAGGCGAGGGTTTGGGTGGTTCCCGGGCTCTTGACAACCGGCCCCAACCCCGGCTAGGTTCCGTGTCGTATGTTGGCCGTCGAAAGCAAGCCCAGTGAGGCCGGGAATTCCCCCAGCCGGCCGTGGCCGCTGGAAAACGGAGAGTTCATGCACTCGAAGGAGTTCCTCCGGCACTATGAGCAGATGCCGGAGGTAAAGAAAGCCGAGTTGATCGAAGGGGTCGTCTATATGGGTTCACCCGTCAGCGTCCGCCACGCCAAGCCGGATGGTGTGATTCAAGCCTGGCTCGTCACTTACGCCAGCCGGCACCCGGAAACCGAGGCCCTCCCCAACGCCACCGTCATCCTCGATCCCGAGAACACCGTGCAACCCGATGCCCTCTTGCGCCGCCTGCCTGAGCACGGCGGACTCACCCGTGTGAACGAGGCTGGTTACCTCATCGGCCCGCCGGAACTGATCGTCGAAGTGGCAGCCAGTTCCGCCTCGATTGACCTGCGGGACAAACGGCGGGCGTATTGCCGCAACGGCGTGCACGAATACCTGGTCTGGCTGGTGGCTGAAGCGCGCCTCGAATGGTTCTGCTTGGAAGAAGACGAATACCGCCCGCAATTGCCCGACGCCCAAGGCCTGCTGCACAGCCGCGGCTTCCCCGGCCTCTGCCTGCCCGTCGCCCCACTGCTCGCCTGCGACACCGCCAAAGTCCTCAACGCGTTGACCGAGCACGAGCCGCAGAATGGGAAACCTCCCCAAACCAGTGTTAATAGTGGCGGCTGACCCTGCTTCAAGTTATTTCACGCCGTAACGTTTTTTGACCTCAGCGTGGGTGGGACGCTGCAACTTGCCGGTTGACACCCTCGTCCCCGCCTGGAAGTGCGCGGCCACGATGAGTGCGAGCGAAAACCAATTCGCTCTGGCCCACCCGGCGTCGGTGCCGGCGGCGCGGCGAAAAGCAAACTCCTGTCAGTCATTGGTCGCCATAGGTGAAATCATCAAAGAGGGTAACGCTGTCCGCCTTGGTCCACACGCCGACCTTGCCGGCCTCCGAAAAGCTGTCGTCGGCCGCCTCGATCACTTTCTTCCCGTCAAAGGTGACGGCAAACTTGTTGCCCTGGAAGTCCACACGCAACGTGTGCCAGACGCCGGCGGCGACTTTCTCGTTCACGTTTTTGAACGAAAGCCGCCGGCCTTTGATGGTGTGGTAAATGGTGACGTTGTCTTCGAGGGCATTGGCGCGCGCGATGTAATAGTTGTCGGCGTCGATGCAGCGCCAGATGACACCGCCGGCCTGGTCTTTCTTGCCGGAGACGGGCTTGAACTTCACCTGGACGAAGCCGTCTTTGAGGCTGGTGTCCGCCTTGATGCAGAGCGGGTAGGCGGCCTCGCCGGATTGTTTGAGGACGTTGGGTTTGCTGGGAGCGGAGTCGTCGGCGACGACTTCCCACCTCGGGTCGCCTTTGCCGGTTTTGGTGGCGGTCCAGCCAGGAGGGGGCGCCCCGGTTTTGAGGTCGTCGAAGTTGACGCTCTCGGCCAGTGCCATGCCGGTCATCAGACCGGTCATGAGTGCGAACGCCGGCAATGTTTTCATACGAATATTGATGCGTAATCCAAGTTCGCTGTCAATGCTCTCGCGGGCCGGGGTGCATTTCACTTTACTGAGTGGCAGTTTCTGGCTCCTGATCCTGCTCCTCATCTTAATCCTAATCCTAATCCTAATCTTGCTCCTAATCTCGACCCGAATGATTCGCCTGTTCGACCGTGAAAAACTGGATACCGGTTGCACGCGGGAGATTAGGAGCAGGATTAAGATTACGATTAGGAGCGGCTGCCCAAGAAGGCAAAATGCGGAGCGTAGGCCCTTCACGCCCTCTTAAGGTAGGCTGTATTACACTGGGGACGCTATGAAAATAATAATACTGTCTGCAATGCAATCAACCAAGTCCGGGGCGTTGAGCGCGGCCCTTTGCCTCCTGCTCGGCGCTGCCAACATTCACGCTCAGGCTCGCCCTCCGGCAGGAGACCAAAGCGACTCCGACCTGCACCAGGTCCGTCAACGCATGATGGACCGCAGGCGCCAAGACTTTCCGGAACAGGACGGCCCAACTCCCGGCCTCGCCCCCAACCGCAGCGGCCCTGTGGCGAAAGCCGCTGACGAACGAGACCCCGGTGGCATCGACCGGGGTCCCCGCTACGAAGGCCGGTTTCAGGACGGCCCTGCCGCCCCAGGCGGCCCGGCTCCATTCATGCGTGACGGAGGCCGCAGGTTTGGTCATCCCGGCAGGCCAAGCGCATTCCGTGCTCAGCCCGACGGCGGGCCAGGCTTCCCTCCCCCGCCCATGCGCGGCTGGCGGCCTGAGCGGGAGGGCTTCAGCCCTTACTCCGGTGGCATGGACCGGGGCTCCCGCTACGAAGGCCGGTTTCAGGACGGCCCTGGCGCCCCAGGCGGCCCTGCCCCTTTCATGCGTGATGGAGACCGCGGGTTCGGTCATCCCGGCAAGCCAGGCGCATTCCGTGCCCAGCCCGACGCCGGGCCAGGCTTTCCTCCCCCGCCCATGCGCGGCTGGCGGCCTGAGCGGGAGGGCTTCAGCCCTTACCCCGGTGACATGGACCGGGGTTCCCGCTACGAAGGCCAGTTTCAGGATGGCCCTGTCGCCCCAGGCGGCCCTGCCCCTTTCACGCGTGATGGAGACCGCGGGTTCGGTCATCCCGGCAAGCCAGGCGCATTCCGTGCCCAGCCCGACGCCGGGCCAGGCTTTCCTCCCTCGCCCATGCGCGGCTGGCGGCCTGAGCGGGAGGGCTTCAGCCCTTACCCCGGTGACATGGACCGGGGTTCCCGCTACGAAGGCCGGTTTCAGGATGGCCCTGTCGCCCCCGGTGGCCCTGCCCCTTTCATGCGTGATGGAGACCGGGGGTTCGGTCATCCCGGCGGGCAGCGCCAACCCGAGGATGAGTGAGCCTAAAAACGGCAGTTGATGAACCGCACAGAGCGCAAAGAACGCATAGATAAGCGCGTGCAGGCGAGGTTGGCCTCACCTGTCGAAGGACGCGGGCAGATCCTGACCCCATTGTTTCTCTGCGATCTTTGCGTTCTCTGTGGCTAAACTCCTTTTTCCAGGGTGAGTTCAGCGACTGGCCGCCTTCCTCGCGCATCGAAAACCGTAAATGTCATATCCGAAACAGACATCCGCGTACCCCGGATTCTCGTTATACCGGTAGCCCGAGCGGCAGCTCTCGACACTGAACCTCCAGGCCCCACCGCGCAGCACCTTGTTCTCTCCCTCCTTGGGTCCTTTGGGGTCTTGCCGTGGGGCCTCCTGGTAATAGTCCACCTTGTAAAAGTCGTTGCACCATTCCCATACATTGCCGCAGATATCGAAGAGTCCCCACCGGTTGGGCTGCTTCTGGCCGACCGGCCGGGGATGACCGCCTGAGTTCTTGTCATACCAGGCGTAATCGCCCAGCTTCGACGGGGTGTCGCCGAAAAAATAGGCGGTGGCGCTCCCGGCCCGGCAGGCATACTCCCACTCGGCTTCCGTCGGCAGCCTGTAGCCGTTTGCATCGAAGTTGCACTTCCAGGCGCGCAAGTCATAGCACGGTTCGAGCCCTTCCAATTGGGAACGTTTGTTGCAATATCTCACCGCATCGGACCATCGCACCTGCTCGACCGGGTTGTTGGCTCCTTTCCAACGGGAAGGGTTGCCGCCCATCACCGCCTGGTATCGATCCTGCTTCACCGGGTATTTGTCCATGTAGAATGCGCTGACCGTCACCTCGTGAGGCGGGGCATCGGCCTGATCCTTGTCTCCCATTACGAACCGGCCTGCGGGGATGGCAACCATCTCCGCTTTGGAGTCTGTGGCGCTCTGCTGCGGGGCGGCACTGGCCGGCGGAGGGGCGCTGGCGGTTTTCGGGGCGTTGTCTGGCGCCTTGCGTTCACACCCTGCCGGCAACGATGCCAGCGCCCCCAGCGCCCCCAAGGCGACCAGCGCAGCCAGCTTGCAGAGTCCGTCCCTTGCCGTATTAGTGTCCGAGCGTGGAGCGTGAGAGCGTGGAGCGTCGGAGCGTGAGGGCATCGTAACCAAGCTCTCACGCTCCACGCTCCCACGCTCCACGCTCGGCTTAATAATCGGCCCAAATCTCATAACCATCCGCATTTCTGAGGCACTGCCGGCACCGGTTCCTGATCTCCTCGGCCAGGCCATCGGCTTTGGGCTGAGTCACCGAATCATAACCGGCCTGTTGGCACAATTTCCGTGTAAGGGTGTGGCATTGGGCCAGAACGTAATCTTGAGCGCCGCCCATGCCTCTCCAGGCATTCAAAAGCTCCAGGTAGGCCGGCAGATTGTTTGTGCCTTTCCTGGCGGCAAGCGCGAGGGTCTGCCGCGTCAGTTCGTCGGCGTATCCGAGCGATTTCATGTTTTCCTTCTGGACGGCATACTCCTGGGGTATCAGCCGGGCGGCTTGCTCAAGGCCCTGAAGGAACGGCTTGAGGTCGGGCGACTCGCTCTCTCTGGCCTCGAGGAACTGGATCATGTCCTCGGCAAACCGTGTGTATTGCTCGATTCTTTCCACGTGCCGGCGGACAAAAAAGACCATGTCGCCCAGCGCGCCCTCGATGTAGTCCCTCTTGGCGGCCTCTTGGCCGGCCTCGAAGACGCCCTGGATGGCCTCCGTGCAACCACAGGTGCAGGCGCGACGCACCCCATCGGCGCCCCGGCGATGATGAGTGCGCAACTTGCGCCCCGCAATGTCCAGAATAGGCTCGCAGACTTGCCGCCCCAGCGTCGCCTGCATGATGTCCACCGGCGTCCAGACCCCGAGCGGCGTATCCTGGCCTTCCAGAAAATAGACGAGCGACTCACCCTGGGGCGGCACCTTCTTGCTCAAATGATAAAAAGCCGCATCTCCATCGAACCACACCGGATAGTTGTAGGACCCGGCAACGCCGCGCCAGATCTGCCCTTTGCCCTGCCTGAATGCGAAGGTCGTCCTGACACCGGCTTCCCATAGCTGGGTCTTCCACCTCGCCTGAAATGGCCTCTTCCATTGAACCGGCACTTCCTTCTCGAGGTAGGAGGGCGGCAAAGCTTCCTTGTGCCAGATCCCCGGCGCGCCCTGGACCGCCAGGTAAAGGCTCTGTCCGTCGTTGTCGAAATCAATGGATTGGACCAGGGGCTTTCCTTTTTGCTCCGCGCCCAACCGAAGCGCCACATGCTGCCGCCCCTTGGGCCACGTCATCACCAACTGGCTCTGCTCACCCTCTACCAGCCCAAGCAACAGATTTTCCGCGGGCACCCGGAGCGTCTCGGCCGATGGATATTCCGCCGGGCTCAAAATCAGGTCGTCGCCAATGAAGCTCGGCGCTATGACATGCGCGATCGCGCTCCCTACGCTGAGGCCCTTCATATTCGCCGCGGGCCTGAGCTCGACGATCTCCCTCTTGCCAAAGCCAAAGACGCCCGTGGCATCCGGGCAGCCTTTGGCGGAAAAAGTGACCTCCAATGCCGTTTCATCTCCGCGATTGCGCACGATGTCCAACCGGCTGAGGGTCGCTGCCTGGGCCTTGGTTTGAAGCGGCGCCAGCTCGACAACCTTCCGGCCGAGTTGTGCCTTGGGTCCCGTGCCCCCGGCCGGCGAAGCGGCCTCCTCCTTCAAATAAACCTCCACTTGCCCCTTGGTTGACCGGAAGACCGCCGCCAGCCTGGCGTTCTCCACCACCGCGTCCCCTTTGAACAAATACTCCCGCCCGTAGTACCCCGGGTCCGAACTGGCGGCGCGCGAGTCCGCTTCCAGTGAGAGCAGATCACTGGGCACGACTCTCCACCCGGTTCTGTCTTGGGCCTCGAGGTTGCCGGACAGGGGCGAAAGGGTGTCCCAGAGGACAATGTTGGAGGCAGCTTGAACTCGTTGGACGGCCGCCAGGGCAACCGCCGTGGCCAGCAGGGCCTGCAATAGGGCCTCGAGCAATACTGTTTTGCGCTTCGTAACGTCTCGATATGGCTTCATAGTGCGAAAAACAACGGCCCCGCATTATACCAGGTACTCCCGGACAATCAACAGTTCGAGAAACTCTGTGCCAAAAGAGAGGCACAGATACGCGGTGTTAGCCCCATCAGACCCCGGTTCATAGGCAATCCGACCTCCAAGGGGCGAGGGGCGGGGCCTCGTTCCCTCGCCACTCGCCCCTCGACACCTGCGTCTGGATACTTTTGAACTGCGGTCCAGGGACAGCCCATGGCCTGCACCTGGTCTTGCTGCAAAAAAAAATGTTTTAGCGGGACTTGAAATCTTTCCCAAGTGGCGCATATTGCTGCTGTGAGGGCGTGAGCAGCCCCCACGAATTGTGGTTGCATCAAACCACCCAGCCGCCGGAGCCATTCCGGCGGCTCTTTTTTGGCCTCGTTGCCCGTCATTGCACCTTGCCAACTACGCCTGTCCAGGGGAGAACCTGTCACCATTCCCAGCTTTTGCCTCGCCTTGGGCCTGCCTCCTGCGCCATGCTCCACTGAACTGAAGCATGGACGCCGGTGAACCCAATGTGTCCCTCCCGCCTCGCACTGCCTCGGCCGGCCAAGCCGGTTGGAGCCGGCCCTCCCGCCTCCAGTGGCGCTCGGGCCTGGCTGCGTGGCTTGGCTGGACGTTCGACGGCCTGGACATGCATCTCTACACGCTGGTGGCCGCCCCCTTCGTCGCGCAGTTGCTCGGCGGGTTGGACACCACTAACGCGCGCGTCGGACGCTACAGTTCCATTATCCAGGGGGCTTTCCTGCTGGGCTGGGCGCTGGGCGGCGGCTTCTTCGGCCGGCTCGGTGACCGCCTGGGCCGGGCTCGCACCTTGAGCCTGACGGTCCTGACCTACGCCGCCTTTACCGGGTTGTCCTTTTTTGCCCGGACCTGGTGGCACCTCCTGCTGTTCCGCTTCCTGGCAGCCCTGGGCATCGGGGGCGAATGGGCCGTGGGGGCCTCGCTGCTCTCCGAGACCTGGCCTCGGCGATGGCGGCCTTGGGTGGCGGCTGTGCTCCAGACCGGGGTCAACATCGGCATCCTGATGGCGGGCCTGGCAAACTACCTCCTCGCAGCCGCTCCCCCACGATACCTGTTCCTGGTCGGGGTCCTCCCGGCCTTGCTCGTGTTTTGGATCCGCCGGGCGGTGCCCGAACCCGAAGAATGGCGGCACGCCCGTGACCGTGCCCAAGACTACCAGCCCAAAATCCGCGAACTCTTCCGCGGGGAAATCAGGCGCGTCACCCTTTGGGTCATCCTGGTCTGCGCCGTCTCCCTCACCGCCCACTGGGCCTTCCTGTTCTGGCACCAGCAGCACTTGCGCAACCTGCCCGAGGTCCTGGCCTGGACTCCCGAACAAAAGAACAAGCTGGCCACCCTTGCCATGTACTGGGTCGTCGGCTCCTCCATCCTCGGCAATTTCTTCGCCGCCTGGCTCGCGCGCCGTCTGGGCTACCGCGCGACCATCGCCTCCATGTTCCTGGCCTACTTCTTCGTCCTCATCGGGGCCTATTGCGTCCCGCGCGGCCATGCCGCCCTGCTCTGCTGGTTCCCGCTCATCGGCTTTTGCCAGGGCAGCTTTGCTCTGTTCACCATGTACCTGCCCCCGCTCTTTCCCACCCTCCTGCGCACCACCGGCGCCGGCTTCTGTTACAATATCGGGCGCATCACCTCGGCCTTCGGCACCGTCTTCTTCGGCCTCTTTTCCCACAACCTGGGCGACCACCGGCCGGCCTTGCTCTACGCCGCCTTTCTGTTCCTGCCCGCCGCGGCAATCGCCCTGTTTCTGCCCCCCGCCCGTGACTGAGGGGTGACGGGCCTGCCGCAGGCCATGTACTCCATCAGCACCAGACTGGTGCCGCCCTCGCAACGATTGGGGAAAAAGCCAACGTTGGTGTTTCGGCAAAGTCTGGCCAGGGTGAGGTTCAACTGCTGCGGGCAGGCTCTCATAGACACGCGACCAAGGCAGTGGAGGGCAGGGTGCGGTGGGGGCCGGCGCGGTTTCGGGGAGCAGGGGAACGAGCGAGGCACTCATCGGAATGGGGAGGGTGCGTGGATTAGTGGATTGGTGGATTAGTGGATTGATGGATTGATGGGCTGGTGGGTTCGTGGACTGGGGTGAACTCGAGGCCATCTTCGCGCAGCTCGATTCGTTCCCGGCCAGCACCGGCCTGGCCTGTGGCGGCCGCTTCGGTCGAATCCCACGAGATTCCCTCGAAGAGCTGTTTCCTCGGCGCGCAGTAGAGGTCCAACCGTGGCACAGGCATCCTGCCTGTGCCCTTCCGGGTAGGGCCGGTGGTTGCCCACCGGCCCCCCCACAGACCCGTACTAGCCCAATTAAGGCATACGGTTCCTCGAGTCACGGCTTC
>Ga0187877_1002793_pt1 | contig 15063 bp, 11 predicted proteins | sample June2016WEW_17_1_3_FD_132430 | JGI IMG/M metagenome (GOLD analysis project Ga0187877, IMG submission 132430) | Peatland microbial communities from SPRUCE experiment site at the Marcell Experimental Forest, Minnesota, USA - June2016WEW_17_100 | ecosystem: Environmental > Terrestrial > Soil >... | reverse complement strand
GAACTCCGTCCGATTTATGAGAGCGCCGAACGGGTGCGCAGCCTGGTTTCACATGGCTGGCTCATCGATCAAGTAAACGCTACCGCAGCCACGAATAGTGCATTTGCGTGCTAGAAATGGTATGACTCGACTTGTCGCGCCGAAATGGAATGAAGGCGGAACCCGGCTGACATGGTGCCGGCGATTCTGCGCCGAACCCGCGTGCGCGTCAATGACGCGCTGGTTGATGGTTGAGAGTTGAAAGTTGAGGGTTCAGCAACCTCAATTTTGCGCCCTCTGTGCCTTTTTCCGCCTTCGCCGAGGCTTTGGCGCGACAAGTTGCGACTGGAAATTTCGCGTGTTCCGCGTTTTTCGCGGTTCAATCCCCGTCAATCCTGCCGTAACCTCAACGGAGCAAACTCAAGTCCCTGCTTTCTTGCTCAATTCCCACAGCGTTACCATTGCCTTGCGGCGCGGACGCCAGTCGCCTTCGCCTAAAAAGGTGGACATCACGGCTCCCAGATCGGTCCCGAGACACTCAATCGCTGCGGTCTGTCCCGCGTCGCCCCGTTGCGCCTGTTTCAGGAACGCGCCCCAGTCGCCCGGTTGTTCCAACAGCAGAGTCAGCATAATTTCAGCAAGGCTGTAGCTTAATTCATTGGAATCGCCCGGTTTCTGGAACGAGATTCCAGACCAGAACTCCTGGATGTTCTCCGGATTCCAGAAAGCCAGATGCCGCTCTTTCAACTCGTAATCCAAAACCGGACGGCGCCTGCCGGCAATCGCCCGCTGAAACATCATGGCCAGCCCTTCATTCAACCAGAGCGCTTGAGGTGAACAACGCAATTATGGCTCAGCTCGTGTGCCAGCATCTGTCGAAGCCCAAAAGGTTCGTAGGGCGCGGCGATGTGAACATAGCCTTTGTAAATCAGACAGCCCCCGCTCGTGGGATGGGTCCCATCCCGATGAAAATAAGAAACGTACTGGTAATAATCATCCTCCTCCAGGAACAGGAGAATCACGTGCTTGCCGTGCCCGGAGTTCCAAGCCGCATCCTTCAACCCCGCGCGGATTTGATCCAAGGTGCGCTCCGCAAAATCGAGAAGCTCCCCGCTCAGATCCGCGTCCAATGCCGTGAGCAGGATAAATTGCGGGGAATCTTTCACCTGATAATCACCTCCCAGATCCGACTGAAGCTGCATGACCCATTGCCTGGCGGCTTCGGTCCATGCGGTATTCAGGTCATCTGGTCCGGTTATTCTCTGTTGGATGGCTTGAGAAATGACCTGCCAATCGGGCCGTGAATAGCCCTCTTCAAAACTGAACGCACCGTTGACCTGACTGAGGTCAATCAACTCCGGCTGCCATTTTGAATCGGCTTCCATCGGATTTATTGGAACCGGCAATTGTCGTATTGAGTTTTTGGGAAGAGCGGTTTGCCACTCAGCTTGGCCCGAAAATCCGCCACAAGCGCTTTACCCTCTGACTCGAACCCGGCTGGCATGGTGTCGGCGATTTTGCGCCGAACCTTTCTCCCCGTCAATCCCGTCGTCGTAACGTTTAGCAAACCATGACACCCATCTGGGCGACCGCGATTCAGCGATTGATCCTTTTTTCCGGTCAAACTCCCAATCTTACGACCGGCCGGGGTTGTGAATAACCCGGTGAGTAACATCTGCTTCACCGCCTGGATGAGGAAGGTTAGAATAACGTTAATCAGATTTGTTGGCGGTGAAATTGAAATACCCTGTAGGAACTTGAAATATCTTTGCACTTTCCTGGCGGCGTGTCGCCTGTCAGGAAACACGTCCCTGGCCGGCTCCGAATTCTACTTCACCAGTTCGCCCCAAAGCTGGATTGGGCACGGGGAAACCGTGGATGTGACTTCCGCCCAAGGGGCGACTTTTTCACTGGCTTCATCATTTGATACCAGCGGATTGCATCTGATAATCGGGGAGGCGAACGTCGGGGAATGGGGCCTGGACTTCGTGGCCCCCGGCAGGGTCCCGTTGAGCCCCGGAGAGTATGACAACGCCGCGCGGTGGCCGTTCGAAGCGACGACCCAGCCGGGTCTTTCATTTATCAACTGGGGCGAGGGACGTGGCGACAACACGCTGTCCGGCTATTTCGACGTCCTCAACATCCAATATTCCAGCGGGGTGGTGGTGTCCGCTGCGATTGATTTTGTCCAATATGACGAGACGATCAATACCTGGTGGAATTTCGGATCGTTGCGTTACAATTCCGACCTTCCGATTACGCCCGTGCCCGAACCGGAGGCAACCGTGTTGGCGGCGGCAGGTTTGTTTCTTTTCCTTTGGTACCCGGCAAGACGAAAGACCAAAGGTGCGGGAAACCTTTAAGTGTTCGTTTGGCACCTTGCGTTCTGCTGTTCCCGGGAACCGCCAAGCCAGGTTTGCCGCCGCTGCTAACCAGTTCGATTGCAAATCCACGTTGGAGCTTCGCCCCGGGGCTCTTTTCGTAGTCTAAACTGATAGCATAAAGCAGCGATTGCAGTTGGTTTTCGGTGTTGCGGAGTTGGTCTGTGCCGCTGAAGGCCGGGGAAAGGTGGAATTTCTCGTTGGCCCGAAAATCTCGCGTAAAGCTTCCAACTTCGCCGAGGCTTCGATGGACAGGTCGCCACGCAGCAGGCCCCGTAAAAGGCTCCACCTCACGCGGCAAGCCGCCGGAGTGAGGTTTTGGCGATTCATTTTCTCAATGGGCCGCGCAATTTTTTCGATTCACGCCCGGCGATGATTTTGCCATAGCATGGTGGTATGAAAACTGTAAAACCAAAATCTCCGTCCGCCGCACGCCGCCGGAAAATTATTTTTGTGGGCGTCCTTGCTGTCGTCTTCATCTGGGTTGGCCTGCCGGCGCGGCCTTTTCGCCCGGTTGAACCCATCCCCGCCGGCATCGTGGACATGCACTGTCACATCGCTGGAATCGGCGCGGGCGGCAGCGGCTGTTTTGTTTCGCCCCGGCTGCGGCACAACTGGCGGTTCAAAATTTATCTGCACAGCTTCGGCGTTTCGCAGAAGGAAATTTTGAAGTCGGGCGACGGTCTGGTGGGCGACCGCATTTCGGAATCGCTCGCCCAAAGCAAATTTGTCAGCCGGGCTGTCTTGCTCGCGCTCGACGGGGTGGTGGACGCCAATGGAAACCTCGACACGAACCGGACGGAAGTTTTCGTGCCGAATGAGTTCGTCGCTGAAATGGCGGCGCGGCATACGAACCTGCTGTTCGGCGCGTCGGTGAATCCCTATCGCCGCGACGCATTGGCTCGGCTGGAGTGGGCGAAGGCGCACGGCGCAGTGCTGGTGAAATGGATCCCGCCGATCATGGAGATTGACCCGGCTGATCCGCGACTCATTCCCTTTTATAAAAAAATGGTCGAGTTGAACCTGCCGCTGCTGTCGCACACCGGCAAGGAGAAATCCTTTTCGCGCGCCGCCGAGGAATTGGGCGACCCGGAAAAATTGCGGCTGCCGTTGAGCCTCGGCGTGACGGTCGTGGCCGCGCACATCGCGTCGTCGGAGAAATACCACGGCGAACGCGGCCCCGACCGATTGGCGCGGCTGATGCGCGAATTTCCCAATCTTTACACCGACATTTCCGCGCTGACGCAGATCAACCGGCCGGGCTGCTTGAAAGAAGCCCTGGCCCGGCCCGAATTTTCCGGGCGGCTGGTCTATGGCACGGATTTTCCGCTGATCAACACGCGGCTGGTTTCGCCGTGGTATTCGTTTCACCTGTCGCTCCGACAGAAATATTCCATCTGGCGGACAAAAAACCCGTGGGACCGGGATGTTTTGATGAAGCATGACTTGGGCGTGCCGACGGAAACTTTCGCACGGTCAGGAAAAATGTTTGGCGGGACAAATTGAATTCCCAAGGTTAATCGAATCGTTCAGAAAATTTCGCGGACCAGGCTGCGTAAAAGGCTTTCAGCCTCACGCAGCGAACTGCATCAAACCCGGCTGGCATGGTGGAAGCGTGTGTGCGCCCGAACACCGGCGGCATCAATGCCGCGATGCGCGGAAGGCTAAAGGCTCCCGCCTTCATAACGTGGGATAATCTTGGCCGGTCGTCCATTATTTGACCGCCCGATATATCTTGCCAGTCCTGGTTTCTGGTGTAATCTGCGGTGCTAATGGAGTATAGTTTACCAGGTGTCCGACTGCCCCTTTTCGGGGCATTCCCTCTCCTTTTATTCCCTGCCCTGCCAAGCCGGAGCCGCAATGGTGGCTCAAAACAAACGAAAGAACAGTCAACGAAAGCACAAAAGTATGTTTACAAGCAAAGTACAAACCAATTCCCCCAACCGGGGCGCCGTGAAATCAACACCCGCCGCAGCGGCGAACATTGCTTCGACCAAATCAACCCGGCAGCAGACAACCCTGCCGTCCGATGCCGACATCGCCACCAAGGCTTACGAGATCTGGCTCTCCCGCGGACAGGAATCGGGAAATGACCAGCAGCATTGGTTCGAGGCCAAACGGCAGTTGCAGCCAGTGTAAGTGTCCCGGCAACCGGGCGCCGGCAAAGCACGGATGGACGCGGATGAGCCAGACCCTCTGGCTGTCTGCGCTCCATCGCGTCCCTGGCCATGCGAAACGGGGGCGGAAGATTCTTGGAAAAGGCTGAAGGCTGAAAGCTCCCGCCTTCATCCGCTTTCATCTGATTCCAGCGCGACGGGTCGGATTTCGGCGCGGCAAGGAAGGCTGACAGGAAAGATCCAGAAGCCGCCGGACCTGTCCGAACGATGTCCTCTCCGCATGACTTAATCAGTCGCAAAATCTTATTTTGAGACAGGGCCGCGTCCGCTTCGGACAAGCATATAAGCATATATTACAGCAAACTGGCACTGGAATAGCTGTCAGGCAGCATTGCACAGCACCATGAAAACCATTTGTTCAAAAAACCGCCGAAGCATTCAGCTTGTGCTGGAGCGCGCCATTTCCTTACGCTTCGCCTGGAAAGGTCATTTCATGAAAACCACAATCTTTGTTGGTTTGTGCGTCGCCCTTTGTGCGAGTTTCATTTCCGTCCGTGCGGACGACAGCCCGGCCCAAGCCGCCGCCCGCGCGGCTTTGGAACAAAAGCTGAACGATCTGAACAATCCGCAAACCCAGCCGCCACCGGCAACGAACACACCTTCCGGGACTGTGGTGGTACAACCCGGCAAATCCGCAACCAATGTAACCGAGACGGTCCAGGTAAAAGTGGTAACTCCGGAAACCGCTCCGGCGGCAACAACTCCGGTCGCTGCTCCGGCTGCTGAGGCCCCCGCCGTTGTCACTCCGGCGGCTGAAGCGCCAGTCGCTAATGTTCCGGCTGTTGTCGCTCCCACTGCTGAATCTCCGGCGGCCACCGCTCCGGCTGCTGTCGCCCCAACTGCCGAAGCTCCTGTTGCCGCTGCTCCCGCTGCCGAAGCTCCCGCAACTATCGCTCCTACCGCTAAAACTCCAGCCGTTGTCACTCCGGCGGCTGAAGCCCCTGTATCGGTGACACCTTCCGGGGCCGTCGTGGAACAACCCGACAAATCCGCAACCAATGTAACCGAGACGGTCCAAGTAAAAGTGGTAACTCCGGAAACCGCTCCGGCTGCTGAGGCCCCCGCCGCTGTCGCTCCGGCTGCTGTCGCCCCAGCTGAAGTCACCCCCGTTGCTACCGCTCCTACTGCTGAAGCGCCCGCCGCGGAAGCTCCGGCTGTTGTCGCTCCTGTTGCCGCTGCTCCCGCTGCTGAAGCTCCGGCTGTTGTCGCTCCTGTTGCTGCTCCGGCTGTTACCACTCCCGCTGCCGCCGCTCCCGCTGCCGAAGTTCCTGTGCTGGTCACACCTTCCGAGGCCGTCATGGAACAACCCGGCAAATCCGCAACCAATGTAACCGAGACGGTCCAGGTAAAAGTGGTAACTCCGGAAACCGCTCCGGCGGCAACAACTCCGGTCGCTGCTCCGGCGGCTGAAGCGCCAGTTGCTAATGGTCCGGCTGTTGTCGCTCCCACTGCTGAATCTCCGGCGGCCACCGCTCCGGCTGCTGTCGCCCCAACTGCCGAAGCTCCTGTTACCGCTGCTCCCGCTGCCGAAGCTCCCGCAACTATCGCTCCTACCGCTGAAACTCCAGCCGTTGTCACTCCGGCGGCTGAAGCCCCTGTATCGGTGACCCCTTCCGGGTCCGTCATGGAACAACCCGACAAATCCGCAACCAATGTAACCGAGACGGTCCAAGTAATAGTGGTAACTCCGGAAACCGCTCCGGCGGCAACAACTCCGGTCGCTGCTCCGGCGGCTGAGGCCCCCGCCGCTGTCGCTCCTGTTGCTGCTCCGGCTGTTGCCACTCCCGCTGCCGCCGCTCCCGCTACCGAAGTTCCCGCTGCCGAAGTTCCTGTGCTGGTCACACCTTCCGAGGCCGTCGTGGAACAACCCGACAAATCCGCAACCAATGTAACCGAGACGGTCCAGGTAATAGTGGTAACTCCGGAAACCGCTCCGGCTGCTGAGGCCCCCGCCGCTGTCGCTCCGGCTGCCGTTGCTCCAACTGCTGAAACTCCAGCCGTTGTCACTCCGGCGGCTGAAGCCCCGGCTGAAGTCACCCCCGTTGCTACCGCTCCTGCTGCTGCCGTTCCCGCGGCTGAAGCTTCTGCTGTTGCTGCTCCCACTGTTGAAGCTCCTGCTGCTGTCGCTCCCGCCGCTGAAGCTTCTGCTGTTGCCGCCAAAGCTGTTGCGGCACCCACCGTGACTCAACCGGCAGCGGCACCAGTAACGCCAAGGCCAACCCCGGTATCCGCTGCGAAATCGTCAAGTCCTGCTGTTGTCGCTCCCGCTGCCACTGCTCAAGTTGTTGCGACGCCAACCAAGACTCAACCAGCAACCGCACCGGCAACACCCAAGCCAACCCCGGCACCCGCTGCGACAAAATCGTCAAGTCCACCGGCGGAGGCGAAGCCGACCAATGAAATTACGACTCTCATTGGAGCGACCTACAAGAATGTGTATGTGGAAAAAGTGGAGCCGGACGGTATAACTATCAGCTATACGCCGGCGCGCGGCGGCTTGGGGATCATCAAGATTAGTTTTGACGAGCTTTCCGATGAATTGCGGCAGAAATACGGATTCGATCCAGAGAAAAAGAGGGCTTACGAAAAGAAATAGAAACTGGCTGCCGCATGGTGGCTGCGAGTGCGCGCCGGAGCAGCGTGCGCGTCAATTCAAAGGCTAAATGCTGAAGGCTGAAGGCCACGCCTTTTTACGGGGTTGAGAGTTCAGCCGCCGCGATTTTACGCCCTTTGCGCTTTTTTCCGCCTTCGCCGAGGCTTTGGCGCGACAAGTTGCGACTGGAAATTTCGCGTATTTCGTATATTCCGCGGTTCGCCCGATCAGCCACTTGCCACTCGCCGCGTGGCGAAGCTTTACGCGACCTCGGCCAGCGCCCGGTTCATGCGCTGAATTGCTTCGTCAATCTCGGCGCGGCTCTTGAAGCCGATGACCACGGCGTCCAGTTCCGGACGCGCCATGGCAAAGCGAATGGACTTTTCGCGGTCCTCGGCGTTGACGAACTCGCCGTTGCCGATGATTTTCATGCCGATGATGCCGCGACCTTTGGCGCGCATCTCCTTGAGTTCCGTCAGCACCGGGGAAACCTCATGTGTGTCTTCGCTCCAAACGTTTTGTATCGGACCGTCCATGTAACGGCCTTGGGGATTGACTCGAACCAGATGCACTTGGGTCCAGGGCGTTTCCGTGGCCTGGCGCAAGGCGGGCAGACTGTGGCAGGAGACGCCCTTGGCGCGAATCCAGCCTTTCTCCTTGGCCTGATTGAACCCGTCCATGACCCGTTTCCATTCCTCAGTCCAATCGTCCTTGACCATGCAATGGATCAACATGCTGTCAACGTAATCGGTGTCAAAAACCTTGCGGTGATGATCAATGGCGGCGAGCACATCATTCGGCTGGCCGGGAACTTTGGACTGGATGAAAAGCTTTTCGCGCGGCAAACCTTTGATGGCACCGGCCATCCATTCGAACGTGGCGTAATTCTGGGCGCAGTCAAAGTAGGTGATGCCCTGGTCATAGGCATATTTGACCAAGCTGTTGAACCCTTCGCGACCCAAGGCGGTCTGGATATGACCGTTGTCACTGCCAGTGCCCATGCCCAGGCGGCTGAGCTTGATGCCAGTGGCGCCGAGCGTCACCTGATCCGTGGCAGTGCGTTTGGGTGGCGTCGCACAGAAGGCAGGCATCCATCCGCTCGAACCCAGGGCGATGACGCCGGTGGCAGTCAAGGTACGTTGAAGAAACTCGCGGCGGCTAAGATGTTTTGTTTTCATAAAAAATTCACAGCACTTGCCCTTATGTCGTGCAGACGGGCTGAAATGGCAACCAAAATCGACCGGAAAGCGGCCTAGTACTCGAACGTTTTGATGCTGAATCTGGCGCAGGATTCGTTAAGATGAATTCGTGAACGACGGCGACCGCCCCAATCCCGATGCGTTGTTAAGTTCACTGCAACGCGAGGAAGTCGCGAAGAAACGCGGCAAGCTGAAGGTTTTTCTCGGCATGTGCCCCGGCGTGGGCAAGACCTACGCCATGCTCGAGGCCGCCCGCCGCGAACTCGCTGCCGGACGCGACGTGGTCATCGGCTACGTCGAGACGCACGGACGCAAGGAAACGGACGTGCTCACTGAAGGCTTGCCGCAGATTCCCCGCCGCCAGCTCGAACATCGCGGAATCGCGCTCACCGAATTTGATCTCGATGCCACCCTCGCGCGGCGTCCGCAACTGGTCCTCGTGGATGAACTCGCGCACACGAACGCCCCCGGCTCGCGCCACCCGAAACGCTGGCAGGACGTGGCCGAATTGCTCGACGCCGGCATGGACGTTATCACCGCGCTCAACGTCCAGCACGTCGAGAGCCGCGCCGACACCGTCCGCCAGGTCACCGGTGCGGAAATTCGCGAGACGGTGCCGGACAGCGTGCTCGACGGCGCGGTGTTCGAACTCGTGGACCTTCCGCCCGCCGAACTCATCCAGCGTTTGCACGGGGGCAAGGTGTATGTGCCTGACCGCGCCGCCGCCGCCGCGCAAAACTTTTTCCGCGAAGCCAATCTCACCGCGTTGCGCGAACTGGCCTTGCGGCTCGTGGCGGACCACGTGGGCGTGGACACGCTGGAATTTCGCCGGACGCAAACCAACGCCGGCGCGTGGAAGACGGGACATTGCCTGCTCGTGGCGGTTGGTCCCGGGCCGTTTTCCGAACCGCTTATCCGCTGGACGCGCCGCATGGCCGACGGCCTCCGCTGCCGGTGGCTGGCTGTCCATGTCGAAAATCCGCGTCCGCTGACGGAAACCGCCCAGGCGCAGCTTGAAAAAAACCTGGCCACCGCCCGCGAACTTGGCGCGGAAGTCGTCGCCACCACGGACGACGACCTCGTGCGCGGGCTGTTGCGCGTGGCCCGCACGCAGAACGCCACACAGATCATCGTCGGCAAACCGGCCGGCACCGGCTGGCTGGAATGGCTGCGGGGCGACCGCCTGTTACGACGGCTGGCGCGGGAAAGCGGCGACATTGACCTGCACGTCGTCCGCGCCGAAAAGACAAGCAGCGCGCCCGCTTTGCGGATGTGGCATCGGGTGTTCGCCTCCAATCTTCAGCAATACCTGTTCGCCGCCGGCGCGGTGGCCGCCACAGGCGTCCTGAATCTCGCACTCATGCAATTCACCGGCCCGCGTGTGCCGGGATTTGCTTTCCTGCTCGTCGTGGTGTTGCTGGCACTGAAGGTGGGCCGCGGCCCGGTGCTGCTGGCCGGCGCGTTGAGTGCGGTGGCCTGGAATTATTTTTTCCTGCCACCCCGCTTCACGTTCATCATCGCAAACGTTGAGGATGGCATTTTGTTCGGCCTCTATTTCGTCGTGGCGATTGTGCTCGGCCAACTGGTGGCGCGCATCCGGCTGCAGGAAGAGGCCGAGCGCCGCCGCGAGGAACGCGCCACGGCGCTCTACGAAATGTCGCGTGACCTGGCCGAGGCCAGCTCGCGCGATGAAGTCGTCTGGCAGCTCGTGGCGCAAATCAACCGCAGTTTCAACACGCCCGTCGCCGTCGTGCTGCCCGAGAACAACAAACTTTTCGCCCATCCCGACAGTTCCCTGGCCCTTTCGGAAAAGGAGTTGAGCGTCGCCGACTGGGCGTTCCGCCAACGGAAGGCCGCCGGGCGTTTCACCGACAATCTGCCCGGCGCAGAAGCGCTGCATCTGCCGCTGGCCACCGAGCGAAAGGTGTTCGGCATCCTGGCAGTGGGTTTTCCGGACAAGCGCCTGACGCTCGCGCAACGGGACTTGCTCGAAACGTTCGCGCGCCAAGCTGCGCTGGTGCTGGACCGCGTGGAACTCCGCACCGCCGCCGAGCAGGCGCGCCTGCTGGCCGAATCAGAAAAGTTCAGCCGGACGCTTTTGAATTCCATCTCGCACGAATTGCGCACGCCGCTGGCGGCCAGCACCAGCGCCGCCATCGCGCTCGCCGCCGCCGGGGCCGCGACACCGGAACAGCGGCGCGCGTTAATCGGTGAGATTCAGGAAGCCAATGCCCGGCTCAATCGCGTCGTGGGCAACCTGCTTGACGTGGCGCGGCTTGAATCGGGCCAGGTCCGCCCGCGCCTCGACTGGCATGACGCGCGTGACCTGGTGCAGACGACGCTGCGCGAATTGCAGCGCGAACTGGCGGCGCACCCGGTGAAACTGGACCTGCCGGCCGCGCCCCTGCTGGTCCGGCTCGACTTTTCCCTCGTGCAACATGCCCTCGCCAATCTGCTGCTCAATGCCGCCAACCACACTCCCGCCGGCACGCCGATTGAAGTGTCGGCACAACTGGCGAACGACCAACTGGCGTTGAGCGTCGCGGACCGCGGACCGGGCATCCCGCCCGAATGGCTGCCGCGCATCTTCGACAAATTTTTCCGCGCCCCCACCGCGCCCACCGGCGGCAGCGGACTCGGACTCACCATCGTCAAGGGATTCGTCGAGGCGCACGGCGGAACCATCACCGCCACCAACCGTCCGGGCGGCGGCGTGATGTTCACCCTGAATTTTCCGCAACCCGAAAAACCGCCGGCCGTCGAGCCGGGATGATGAACCACGAAACCACCAAAACCGCGCCGGTCGCCCTCGTCATTGACGACGAGCCACAAATCCGCCGTCTCCTGCGCGTCACGCTGGAGGCGAACGGCTATCGCGTTTTCGACGTTGCGACCGGGTCGGACGGCATCGCCCAGACCGCCCAGCGCCGGCCCGACGCGGTGCTGCTCGACCTCGGCCTGCCCGATCTCGAAGGCCTGGAAGTGCTGAAACGCCTGCGTGAATGGAGCCGCGTGCCGGTCATCATCCTGAGCGTGCGCGACCGCGAGGATGACAAGGTGGCCGCGCTGGACGCGGGCGCGGACGATTACGTGACCAAGCCGTTCAACAGCGCCGAACTGCTCGCGCGTCTCCGCGCCGTGCTGCGTCACGCCCAGCCGCAGGGCGCGGACGCGATTTTCCGCAGCGGCGAGCTGGAGGTGGATTTGTCCGCGCGTGTCGTCCGCAAACACGGCCAGGAAATCAAGCTCACGCCGATTGAGTATTCGCTGCTGCGATTGTTCGTGACGCACGCCGGCAAGGTTTTGACGCACCGCCAGTTGCTGACGGAAGTCTGGGGGCCGAAGGCGGTGGAGCAGACGCATTACCTGCGCGTCCACATCGCGCATCTGCGGGAAAAACTGGAGACCAATCCCGCGCAACCCGAACATTTCATCACCGAGCCGGGCGTGGGTTACCGGCTGCTGGAAACAAATTGAGTTGTTTTCCGGAGCGCGACTCTGCGAGTCGCAACACGTCCAAACTGCAAGATATCACAGCCGGTTCACTTGCGAAGACTTTTGGAATTCCGAATACGTCTGCCAGGCGAAGCTGCTGCGGGTCACAGACCCGCGCTCCGAGCGATAGGCGGCACATCTGCCGACGAGACGTCGGCGCTCCCAGGATCTGGGCGCATCTCAATTTTTAAGCAGGTGTTCTTGTTCCGAAGGAACAAGCGAAAATAGCCCGCAGTTTCAACTGCTATTTTTCCCGCCGAGGCGGGATCCCTTCGGGACACAGCGTTTTTGGTTGTCCAAAAACTGATTTGCGCCCGCCGAGCCGGGGCTGCAGTTTTAAGCTGTAAATCTGTTTCGTTTCTGCTTGAATCAATGCCTTGTGACACAACCTCCGACAAAACTCAGTTGGGTTTGGCAATGATGGCATTGCAGCAACGTCTATGAATTTGCGTGAATGGTTTGGCGCGACGAAAGACCTGATGGTTGGCCGGGCGCGGAATCTTTCCGACAAGCGCATTTTCCACAAGCTTTCCCTCATCGCATTCTTTGCCTGGGTCGGCCTGGGCGCGGACGGGTTGTCGTCCTCATGTTACGGCCCTCAGGAAGCTTTTCTGGCCTTGACAGGCCATCCGTATCTCAGCCTGCTGGTGGGGCTGGCAACGGTGGTGACAGTCTTCATCATCAGCGCGAGTTACTCGCAAACCATCGAATTGTTCCCGACCGGCGGCGGTGGCTATCTGGTCGCCAGCAAACTGCTCTCACCCGGCCTCGGCGTCGTGTCCGGTTCGGCGCTGCTGATTGACTACGTATTGACCATCACGCTCTCCATCGCCAGCGGCGCGGACGCGCTTTTCAGTTTGCTGCCGGAGAACGACCAGTCTTACAAACTCATGGTTAAAGTCACGGGCGTCTGCCTGCTGATGCTGTTGAATCTGCGCGGCGCCAAGGAAGCGGTCCTGCCGTGGGTGCCGATTTTCATCGCGTTCGTGCTGACACATACGTTCGTCATCGTTTACGCGATCGTCACGCACCTGGGTGTTTTCCCCGAAGTTTGGCATCATACCACCGCGGAAGTGGCGGCATCGCACAGTCAATTGGGCTGGATCGGCATGGCTCTGCTGGTCTTGCGGGCCTACAGCCTGGGGGCGGGCACTTACACCGGCATTGAGGCCGTCAGCAACGGCCTGCCCATCCTGCGCGAACCGCGGGTCCAGACGGGCAAGCGCACCATGCGCTACATGGCGGTCTCACTGGCTGTCACCGTTGCCGGCCTGTTCCTCGGCTACCTGCTCTATGGCGTCACGCCCGAATCCGGCAAGACGCTTAATGCGGTCCTGTTCGACCGTCTGACCGTCTCCTGGCCGCACGGCACCGCGTTCACGTTCATCTTGATTACCCTCGTCTCGGAGGCCGCGCTGCTCTTCGTCGCCGCGCAGACGGGCTTTCTTGACGGACCGCGCGTGCTGGCAAACATGGCGGCGGACCGCTGGATGCCTACGCGGTTTGCCTCCCTCAGCGACCGGCTGGTGACGCACAACGGCATCCTGCTGATGGGCGGGTTTTCCCTGGTGCTGATGTTTTCCTCGGGCGGTTCGGTGGATTTCCTGGTCGTGCTCTACAGCATCAACGTGTTCATCACGTTCACCCTGTCGCAACTCGGCATGGTGCGCCACTGGTGGCAGGAGCGGCGCAACGTGGCCGCCTGGAGGTGGAAAATCACCGTCAATGGCATCGGCTGCGTGCTGACCACGTCCATCCTGGTGATGTTGAGCGTGGTCAAGTTCTTTGAAGGCGGCTGGGTGACGTTGTTCGTCACGGGACTTCTGGTCTTCGCGGCGTTCCGGATCAAACGCCATTACAAACAAACGCAAAATCAATTGCAACGGCTCGACAATCTCGTCGCCGCCGTTGGCATTGACGCGGCCAATATTAAAAGCACCGCCGCGCCCGCGCCCGCCTGCAATCCCAATGCCCGCACCGCCGTGTTCCTGGTCAATGGTTTCAACGGCCTTGGCCTGCACACGTTGCTGGCCGTGGTCCGGATGTTTCCCAAGGTTTACCAAAATTTCATTTTCCTCCAGGTCGGCGTGGTAGACGCAGGCACGTTCAAGGGCGCGGCGGAAATAGAAAACCTTCGCGAACACTCACGGCGCGAAGTGGAGCGCTACGTTGCCTACATGCGCCAGGAGGGTTTTTATGCCGAAGCGCATTTCGCGCTGGGCACAGACGTGGTGGACGAAGCGGCGAAGTTGTGCGAGACCGTGGCGCAACGCTTTCCGCAAGCGCAATTTTTCGCCGGGCAACTGGTGTTCCAGGACGAAAACCTGCTGACGCGCTGGCTGCACAACCACACCGTGTTTGGACTGCAACGTCGGCTGTATCAACACGGCTGGCCGATGCTCATCCTGCCGATTCAGGTGTGAGGGATTTCTCCCTCTCCGCCGTCGCCGACGGGGGAGAGGGCCGGGGTGAGGTGGCGTGTTAACTCAAATCCCCTCGCCCTGCCCCTCTCCCCGCCGAGCGGGGCGAGGGAATCAACCCGGCGGAAGTTTTGGCCGCTGGAAATTTCCGCCGCTCCGGCCGGGCGGATGAGGTCTTAAAATGATTTAACCCGGGGCGGTTCCCGCTTTGCGAGATCAACCCCGGGTCAATTGTGTTTGCCTCGTTGGGGCAGATTCAGTTGTTGTTGTTCAGCCTGCGCTTATGCCGGCTCGGCGATTGCCGGCTCGGCGGTTTCGAGGAAGCCCTGCAGATGGCGCACACGCGTAGGATGGCGGAGTTTGCGCAGCGCCTTGGCTTCGATCTGGCGGATGCGTTCGCGCGTGACGTTGTACATCTTGCCGATTTCTTCGAGCGTGCGTTCGTAGCCGTCGAGCAGGCCGAAACGCATTTCGAGAATCTTGCGTTCGCGCTCGGTCAACGTCGTCAGCACGTCGCTCAACTTTTCGCGGAGCAGGCTGTAGCTGGTCACTTCCGACGGATTTTCAGCCGTCTTGTCCTCGATGAAATCACCGACGCTCACGTCGCCGTCGTCACCAACCGGCGCATGGAGCGAAACCGGCTGCTGCGCCATCTTGAGCAGCGCGTGGATGCGCGACACCGGCATGTGCATTTCGTCAGCCAGTTCCTCCGGCGTGGGTTCACGGCCCAGTTCCTGGGTGAGCTGCTTTTGCGCACGCCAGAGTTTGTTCATGATTTCAATCATGTGCACCGGAATGCGGATGGTGCGCGCCTGGTCG
>Ga0187877_1002792_pt1 | contig 15064 bp, 10 predicted proteins | sample June2016WEW_17_1_3_FD_132430 | JGI IMG/M metagenome (GOLD analysis project Ga0187877, IMG submission 132430) | Peatland microbial communities from SPRUCE experiment site at the Marcell Experimental Forest, Minnesota, USA - June2016WEW_17_100 | ecosystem: Environmental > Terrestrial > Soil >... | reverse complement strand
TGCTGGATCAGCGGCCTTAGCAAGGCGCGCCGCAGAATGCGCCTGATGTAACGTAATGAGCACATTGCCGGATAGCGAATTAGACCTGGACAAACTCTTCTTGCCCGCTTGGGCGCAAGAGCCTTCCGCGTCTAAATACGCCCATTACCAGGGCGAAACTGAGCGACCCGACCGCCGCGGCGACCGCGACCGCCGTGGCCCTCGCCCGCCTCGCCGCGATGGTCCTCCCGGACCACGGCGGGATGACCGCCGCCCCCGCGGCGAGAATCGCGGGCTCTCGCGTCCTCAAGGCGGCGCGCCCCGGCCCGACGGCGGTCGCGGCAGGTCGTTCGGCGAGGACAGGGGCGACTTCCGCCGTGGGGAGCGTCGCGAACCGCCGCCGCCGCTGCCGGAAATTGACCTCAGCCTGCGCCCGGACGACAAAGGCGTCGAATCCCTGGCTCGGCAAATCAAGATGACGGGCCGGGCCTACCCACTGTTCGACATCGCGCAAATGATTCTCCAAAAGCCGGAACGGCACATGGTGCAGTTCACGGTGAAGAAAAACGCCCAGGGCCAGCCGGTCCAGCCGCTGTTTGTATGCGCCCTCGACGACACGCTCTGGCTTTCCGAGGACGAAGCCATCGGCCATGTATTGCGGAAGCATTTCACGACCTTTTACCAGGCGGAACGCACGGCCACCGAACCGCCCAAGGGCAAATACACTTTTGTCGCCCAGTGCGGCATCAGCGGCGTGATTCTAGGCCCGCCGAACCATCACGACTACCAGAACCAATTGCGCAAGCTGCACGCGGAGCGTTTCTCCCGGATGCCCTTCGAGGAGTACAAGTCGCGCGTGCGCATCGTGCGCGACGAGGAAGTTGTCAAGAAATGGGTGGATGAGCAAAGCTGGAAGACCGATTACGTCTGCCTCAACCTGCCCGAACCGCTCCGCTTGGAGAACATGGAGGCCGTGGAGAAGCACTTCCGTGAGACGCACAAAGAGAACATCATCAAGCCGGCGGATTCTCACACCCTCAGCGGTGCCGCGGCACGCTTATTGCGCAGCCCCGACCTCGTCCGCCTGGTCCGCAGTGTTTGGGAGGACCAGCGGCGGTTTCCGCTCCAGATTGCCACGGTCCTGAGCCAGCAGTTTGCCGGGCACGGCCTGCAGTTCTTCAAGGTCAACCGGACGGTCACTCATGTTTGTGTCGCCCGCCCGCATTATCTTGACCCCACGGCGACCCCGGTTTCTGAAGGCATCAAGCACATCGTTGATTACATCAACGCAAATCCCAAGTGCACGCGCCGCCACCTGGTGGAGTCCCTGGCGCCGTCACCTGCGGCAACGGCGATTCAGCCGACCGGAGGTGAACCAGTAGCGGGGTCTCAACCGGAGAGCGCCGCGCCCACGCCGGAACAGACCGCCGTGATTGCCGATTTGCACTGGCTGGTCCATCAGGGTCATGTTATTGAGTTCGCCAACGGCGTTTTGGAGACTGCCAAGAAGCCGCTGCTGAAGCCGCCCCAACCGGAACCCGCCCCGGCGGCGGCACCGACTGAACCTGCGCCGCCGGCCGAGCCTCCCGTCGCTGCCGAAGCAGCCGTGTCGGAGCCAACCCTGGAGTCCGCAGCGGCGCCTGTCGGGGAATCTCCGCAACCGGAAACCGTGCTCCCCCAGGCGGAGGGAGCAACCCCCGAGGAAGCGGCCGCCTCGTCCGAAGCACCGGCAAGCGCAATTCCGGCGGCTCCCTCCGCAGAACCACCAGCCGAGCCGTTGGCAACTCCCGTTGAGTCGCCGTCCTGAGTGTTAACTGCGGCAGGCCTTGAGGCCGGAGGTTGCGGGGCACAGGGCTAGGCGCTTGTGCTGCAGCCGTGTTTTGATTTATGCCATTCACTAAATTTGGGCTTTCCAACCAGATCCTCGAAGGTGTGCGAGCCATGGGCTATATCGAGCCTACCCCTATTCAGCTTCGCGCCATTCCCCTCATTCTCGCAGGACAGGACGTGATCGGCAGCGCCCAGACCGGCACGGGCAAGACCGCAGCGTTCGCGTTGCCGATCCTTTCCCAGCTTGGGCAGCACAGCTCGCAGCCCCGGCTGCTCGTCCTCGAGCCGACGCGCGAGTTGGCCGCCCAGGTCGAAACTGCCATCCGCGATTTCGCCCGATTCACCAACCTGCGCACCGCCGTCGTCTTTGGCGGCGTCGGTTACGGCCGCCAATTGGACGCCCTGCGCGACGGCGTGGATGTCCTGGTAGCCACCCCCGGCCGGCTGCTCGATCATGTGCAGCGCGGCACCTGCAAGCTTGACCGCGTCAAGTTTCTCGTGCTGGACGAGGCCGACCGCATGCTCGACATGGGGTTCCTGCCGGATGTGCGGCGCATACTCGACCGCTGTCCCCGCGACCGGCACTCCTCGCTGTTTTCCGCCACGATCCCGCCCGAGATTGAAACGCTCATCCAGTGGGCGATGCAGAATCCCCAGACCGTCGAAATCGGCGCGCGCCGGACGCCCAAGGACACGGTCAAGCATGTCATTTATCCGGTGTCCGATTCCCAGAAGGCCGACTTGGTCCTCGAACTCCTCAAGCGCGTGAACTACGACTCGGTGATTGTCTTCTGCCGCACCAAACATGGCGCCGACCGGGTAGCGCATCTGTTGAAGCGGAGCAACCACGCCGTCGCCGTCCTCCACTCAAACCGCACCCAGCGCGAGCGCGAGCAGGCACTGCGCGGTTTTCGGGACGGTCGCTTCGAAGTGCTCGTCGCCACTGACATCGCGGCGCGCGGGTTGGACATTGCGGAAGTGAGCCACGTCGTCAACTATGATGTGCCGCAACACCCGGAGGATTACATTCACCGGATTGGCCGCACCGGTCGCATGGAGGCCAAGGGCGACGCCTACACCTTGATGGTGGCGGAGGATATTAGGCACGTGAACGCCATCGAGCGCTTCATCAGCCAAAAGATCCCGCGCGTGAAGCTGGAGAACTTTGATTACCGCTACACCGCCCTCTTTGAAGAGGGCAAACCAGGCCACCCGCAAGGCGGCGGTGGCCGGGTCCGAGGCGCGCGCGTGCGGGGGGGATATTTCTACGGACCTGCGCGCCGGCGGCGCTAGCTTTTCCCCTCTCCGTACGATCCATAGGAAGCGGTTGATGTGTCGTCTCTCGGCCATCGTCGAAACGATTATGGCAAGGCAAAGCACGACCCAACGGAGGTCGGTTCTTGAAATGAGAATAACACGGAGAGGGGGTTAGAGGGTCGGAAGGAGGAGGAGATTGAAAAGGAGCTATGCGCCAATTCCACCAAAGCTGCTAATATGGAATGGTCCCCAGAGAACCGATTTGGAGGGTTGTCTGGCGAGATGAGGTTATCGAGCTGCCTGCTTTTGTTGAGCGCCACGCCGCGGGAAGAGGAGCCACTCGAGAACAACAAGGGCAAGGTATCCATGCGAATTTTAGCCGTCACCAATATGTACCCATCCGAGAGATTTCCGGGCCGGGGCGTCTTTGTGCATGAACAGATCCAAAGCCTAATCGCCCTCGGCCTGAGCATGCGGGTCCTGTTCGTTGATCGCCGGCGCGAGGGTCCGTCCGCGTATTACCGCATGGGAAGCCGGCTCGCTGAAGTTTTCAGGGAGTTCGATCCAGATTTGGTGCACGTCATGTATGGCGGGGTGATGGCGGAACGAATCGTTAAGCGGCACCATGCCCGGCCGACTTTGGTTACTTTCCACGGGTCAGACTTGTTAGGGGAGCGCCTTTCAGGATGGGCGCGGAAGCTTATCTCGCTGTACGGTGTGTGGTGTTCCAGGAGGGCGGCGAAGGCCGCCGAGGGCATCGTCGTGGTGGCGCGGCACCTGTTGAGGGCTTTGCCTCCCGCGGCGCTTGCGGTGAACGTCCGCGTGCTTCCCTGCGGGATTGACCTGGACCGGTTCAGACCGAGGGATCCGCAATCGTGCCGGCGCCAGTTGGGGTGGAGCAGTTGCTCGTTCCATGTGCTGTTCGCGTCCAGCAACGGTGACCCGGTGAAACGTCCCTGGCTGGCGAACGCAGCGGTTGAGGAGACGCTCAGACGAGGCATACCCGCGGAACTGCACTGCATGACCGGTGTGCCAAATTCAACGGTGCCGGTTTGGTTGAACGCCAGTGACGCCTTGCTGTTGACCTCGCTGCACGAAGGCTCGCCGACGGTCGTAAAAGAAGCGCTCGCGTGTGGTCTTCCCGTCGTCTCGGTTGACGTTGGCGATGTTGCGGAACGGATCGAGACGATTGAAGGCTGCTACCTGGCCCAACCTGAGCCGGCAGACCTGGCCAGCAAATTGTCCCTGGTTCATCAACGGCGGGCGCGCCTGGATTGCCGGAGCCGGCTCGAGGATCTTGGCGTTCAGAATGTGGCCCGGCGGCTGCACGCCCTTTACGAACTCGTCACTGGCAAGGAGAAGGCCGCTGACACTCCCTTCATCCCCAAGAGGCAGATCCCATGAATCCATACCAGGAACTTACTGCTCAATTGGCCCGGCGCCCGATGGTCTGTCTGGTGACCGGTGCTGCCGGTTTCATCGGCTCAAACCTTTTGGAGGCTTTGCTCCGCCTCAACCAGCGCGTCATCGGGCTCGATAACTTCTCCACCGGCTCCGAGCGTAATCTCGCCGAAGTCCGCACTCTTCTCGGCCCTGCCCGATGGAAGAACTACTTTCACATTCGGGGCGACACCCGAGACTTGGAGACCTGTAATCGGGTCGCTGCCGGTGTGGACTTCGTCCTCCACCAGGCGGCTCTCGGCTCCGTTCCGCGCTCCCTGGCCAACCCGATTGACTCCCATTCCGCCAACGTCACTGGGTTCATCAACATGCTCGTCGCTGCCGGAGATGCCCGCGTTAAGCGTTTCGTTTATGCTTCCAGCAGCTCTGTCTATGGGGATCATCCCGACCTGCCAAAGGTGGAAGATAAAACCGGCCGCTGTCTATCTCCTTACGCCGCCACCAAGCTCATGAACGAGATTTATGCCGACGTCTTTGGCCGGTGTTATGGCCTGGAGACCATTGGGCTCCGATATTTCAACGTCTTCGGCGCACGCCAGGACCCTGCGGGCCCTTACGCGGCGGTCATTCCCAAGTGGATTGCGGCCATGCTGAGGAACGAGCAGGTTTGGATCAACGGGGACGGCCAGACCAGCCGCGACTTCTGTTATGTGGCCAACGTGGTTCAGGCCAATCTTCTCGCGGCCACCACGCAAATGCCCGGCGCGCTCAACCAGGTTTATAACGTCGCCGTCCATGCTCGCACCTCGCTGAACGATTTGTTCCGCCTGCTCAGAGAGAAACTGACCCCCTATTATCCCGATCTGGAACGCCTGCATCCGGCCTACCGCGATTTCCGCGCTGGAGATGTCAAACACTCCGTCGCCGACATTTCCAAGGCCAAGAGGCTGCTGGGCTATGAGCCTTCCCATAGCATCGCAGAGGGTCTAACGGAGGCCATCGAGTGGTATTGTCGCAGGCTCGGGGCACCGGCCAAGCCCGAGGTCATGAAACCCTCAATGGCATTAAGTGAGTGAACGTCAGCTAAGCGAGGGCGCAATTCCAACTCGTTTGATTAGTAACAGTAGTTCTTTCAAGCGGACCCAGCGGTCCAATAGTCCCCAAACACAAAATCAGCACTGGAGGTTCAAATGAATATCATCGGCATCAGCGGCGTGCATCAGAATGTCGCTTTTAAGACCCGGGAGTTCCCGGGGTTAACCAGACGGCAGTACCGGATCAATCAGGGCTTCGACTCAGCCGCCGCGCTGGTGAGCGCCAGTGGGGTTGTCGCAGCGGCAGCCGAGGAACGGTTCACCCGGGAAAAGGCCACGGGGGATTTTCCCGTGCGCACCATTCAATATTGTCTGCAGGCAGGAGGTCTTAACATAGACGAGGTGGATTTCCTGGCGCACGGATTCGCCTACGAGCCGTTCCGATCTGCTTTCCAGGAGCCGGAGTACGCGCACAAACAATACGCGGAATTATACTCTCCGGAAGTCCAGAAGCGCCATCTGAATGAGTATTTTCCAGGTGTGGACTGGGATAGGAAGTTCGTTGCCGTGCCGCACCACTTGGCGCATGCGGCCAGCGCGTTTTACCTCAGTGGCTTTTATGAGTCACTCATCCTGGTGAGCGATGGCATGGGTGAAGTGCACAGCATGACCGCGGCAGTCGGGCTAGGGACGGAGATCAAGATTTTGAAACAGATACCGGCGTTCCATTCCCTTGGGATCTTGTACGGGGTATTCACACTCTATCTGGGTTTCGACATGGGCACGGACGAATACAAAGTGATGGGGTTGGCCCCGTACGGCAATCCGCGACGTCACTTCGACAAGGTGATGGAGTTGGTCAGCTTAAAAGGCGACGGGACCTACACTATCCCGGCGTTTGCCAAAGACATAACCCAGCTCGATAAGGAAACCCATGCAGGGGTTTTAAGCCTGTTAGCTGACCGGTTTGGCCCACCGCGCGAAACGGGGAGTGAGCTCACCCAGGACCACAAAGACATCGCTGCGGCGCTGCAAGCGGTGCTGCAGTCGTGTCAGCTCCATTGTGGTGCGTCATTTCAAAGTCGAAACGGGCCAGAGCCGGCTTTGCCTGGCCGGGGGCGTGGCCTTGAATTGCTCCGTTAACGGCGTGCTCCGAAGGAGTCGCTTGTTCGACCAAATGTTCGTTCAACCCGCGGCGGGCGATGACGGGTGTGCCCTGGGAGCGGCGCTGATCGCCCAGAAGACGCACGATCCTGTCTTCAGGCCGCGGAAAATGACGTTGCCTTTATGGGGTCCGGAATTTGGGGAGAGAGAAATCCTTCGAGCCCTCGATGCACAGGCGGATTGCGTCTGGACCAGAGCGGACTCTTTCGACGAATTGTGTGGCCAGGTCGCCGAACGCCTTGCGGATGGAGAGGTCGTCGCCTGGTTCCAGGGGCGGATGGAGTTCGGACCTCGCGCGCTGGGAAGCCGGAGCATCCTGGCAGACCCGCGGGACCCTGGCATGAGAGACCGCATCAACAGCCTGGTTAAAAAGCGGGAGGGCTTCCGTCCGTTTGCGCCGGTGGTCACGATTGAAGATGCGAGGCGGTATTTCGATATCGCGCCCGGCGACGAGGACGCATTTGCGCACATGCTTTACGTCACTCACGTGCTACCGGCCGACCGCCACAAGCTTCCGGCGGTCACCCATGTTGATGGTTCGGCCCGAGTACAGACCGTAGCCGAGGAAAACAACCCCCGGCTGTGGAGATTGTTGAAGGCGTTCGAACGGGTTAGCGGCCTGCCCATCATCCTCAATACCTCATTTAACGTGAAGGGCGAACCGATCGTCTGCACACCACTGGAAGCGATAGCGACGTTCAGAAATGCCAACTTGGACGTATTGGTCCTGGGCGATTATCTGGTCGAACCGAAGCGACAGGAGGAGGGCCGGCCTGGAAGCCATTCGCAGTTGGTTGCCGCTTCGGCACACTGAGCAGCATCCTTGGCTGCTATGATGGGTCAGCTTCCGCAAAACAAGGGTCAAAGAAACACTAAACGCGGGCATTGCGTGCACCTCCGCTTTGCGCACCAAACAACCTAATGTATGTATAAAACACACTACAACCAATACAGTCCCGCCGCTCGCACCTCGGGAGGCACTTTGCCAGCGAGAGCTACACGCCGAGTGCTCGAGGTGATCATTTTGACCCTTGCCTTTGCCTGCTGCACAGGGGCATACGCGCAACGAACTGCCACTGCGGTGGCCACCCTGGTGAACGGTTCGGTGGCCAGCATCAAGGTTACCGATGACGGTTCGGGATACGCCATCGTGCCCACTGTTACGCTGGTAGGCGGCGGCGGGACAGGCGCGGCCGCAATCGCAATGGTGGCGGCAGGGGGCGTGAGCCAGATCATTATCCTGACGAATGGCTCCGGGTTCACAAATCCGCCCACGGTCATGATTGACCCACCGCCACCACAGATCGTGCCTGAGCCTTTGAGCATGAGTCGTGTTCCTTTGTTGTTCATCACTGGCCCCGCGGGCCAAACCCAACAGGTCCAATACGCCGATGCGCTGGCACCGACCAACCTCTGGTTCGCCTTGACGAACATTGTCCTGGGCGACGGTCCCTCCGTGCTTTTCGATGCGACCTCTCCACCGCACAGCAGCCGGATGTACCGCACGGTGACAATCTCGACGGGATCCGGGCCGGACCCGGCGCGATGGGTCTGGATACCACCCGGCATCTTTACCATGGGCAGCCCGGAGACCGAACACGACCGCTCGATCAACGAAAGCCCACAGACCGTCGTGACGTTGAGCCGAGGGTTTTGGATAGAGCGGTATGAAGTAACGCAGTGGGAATATACATCACTTATCGACACCAACCCGGCGTTCTTTATCTTTCCCGGCGACACGAACCGGCCCGTCGAACAAGTGAGCTGGTTTGATGCAGCCACCTACTGCGCCCGCCTCACCGCGCAGGAACGTGCCGCGGGCCGGGTGCCCGCGGGTTACGCGTATCGGTTGCCCACGGAGGCAGAATGGGAGTATGCGGCACGCGCCGGAACCACGACCGCTTTCAGTTTCGGGGATGATCCCACCTACACACTGCTGCCGGATTACGCGTGGTTCAAAGGCGACAGCAACACGAACAGCCACGATGTCGGCACCAAGAAACCCAATCCCTGGGGGATAAATGACATGGCGGGCAACGTCTGGGAGTGGTGTGGAGACTGGTACGGCCCCTATTCAGGCGGCGCACTCACGGACCCGACGGGGCCCTCCACTGGTTCCTCCAAGGTGATGCGGGGCGGCAGTTGGCACTTCGCCGGCGGAGACGCCCGATCCGCCAACCGCAACTTCAATGTGCCGGATTTCGCGAGCTGGGGCATTGGCATTCGCGTGGTCCTGGGCCCGGCTCAGCCGACAGTCTTGAGCATCAGCCTGCTGCCCGGATTGGTCATCAGCGGCCCAGCGGGCCAAGCCCAGGAGGTCCAATATGCCGATGCGACCGGGAATACGAGCCAGTGGTTCACTTTGACCAATATCGTCCTGGGTGCCCGGCCCTATTTGCTGTTCGATACCACCGCTCCACCGGGGAGCACCCGGCTCTACCGCGCGTTGGCGCTCTCGAATGCGCCCGGACCGGATCCGGTGCGGTGGGCCTGGATACCACCGGGCACCTTCACCATGGGCAGCCCGGACACCGAATACGACCGCTCGGCCGATGAAGGCCCGCAGGCCGTGGTGACGTTGAGTCAGGGGATCTGGATGGAGCGATATGAACTGACGCAAGGGGAATACACATCGCTCGTCGGCGCCGATCCGGCGGCCTTTACCGGGGACATGAACCTGCCAGTCGAGCAGGTGTCCTGGTATGATGCGCTCGCTTATTGCGCCGCGCTCACGGCGCGGGAACGCGCCGCAGGCCGGGTTCCGGCCGGATTCGCGTATCGGCTGCCCACGGAAGCAGAGTGGGAGTGCGCGGCGCGCGCAGGAACGACAACCAGATTCAGTTTTGGGGATGATCGCACCTATACACTCCTGCCGGATTACGCGTGGTTCAACGGCGACAGCAACCAGACCACACATGACGTCGGCACCAAGCAGCCCAATCCCTGGGGGCTATATGATATGTCGGGAAACGTCTGGGAGTGGTGCGCAGACTGGTATGGCCCCTATTCAGGTGGCACGCTGGAGGATCCCACAGGCCCGTCAACCGGCACCTTCAAGGTGATGCGCGGCGGCAGTTGGGTATTCGCAGGTGGAGATGCCCGATCCGCCGACCGCAATTACAATCCACCAGATTTCGCGAGCTACGGAGTTGGCTTTCGCGTGGTTTTGGGCCGAGTCCAGCCGTGAGTGTGGCAAAGCAGTGCTCTGCCAGCTAAGAGATAACCAATCCCTGCATTATGAATAGAATCGAGCAGCACAAGGCCTATTGGCTAGGGCGGTTATCGGACGCGCCACCCCCTCCCAAGTTGCCTTGGGACAAAGAGCGTCCACCGGTCTCCTCTTTTGTCCGAGAGACTGTCTCGACGCAGATCGGCGCCGATGCCTGGCTCGGCATCAAGCACCTGGCAGTGTGGGCGGGCACCACACCCCAGGTGGCGCTGCTGGCCGTCCTCAAGACGCTAATGTATCGGTACACAGGCCAAACGGACCTTATCGTTGGGACTCTGCTCAATACCAACTCAGGTTCATCGCGCCGCGAACTCGTGGCCTTGCGCACCCGGTTGGCGGGCGAAGGCACGAGCCAGGATTTGGTACTTCGAGTCGCGGCGTCCGTCCGAGAGGCGAGTGAGCACCTGGATCTGCCTTTCCGCGCCGTGCTCGAGCTGCTGGGACACCGGCCTGGCGCGCAGGAGGAAGGCTTGTTCAATGTCGCCCTCATCTTCCTGGAACCAGGTCATAGTCCGGCCAGTCTCGTGCGCCCGGTTGAACCCTTGTGCGCGGACCACCTGATATCTTGCCCGCTGGTGGTGCGCGCCAGCGAGGCTGACAATGGTCTGGCGCTGAGTTGCGAGTATGACGCCGAGCTGCTGGAACGCGCGACGGTGGAACGGCTGGCCGGCCACCTCGGGAGCTTGCTGGCAGGGATGGCGGCCGAACCCCGCACGACACTCGACAAGCTGAGCCTGCTCAGCGCGGCTGAATTGCGGCAGTTGTTAGTGGAGTGGAATGCTACTGAGACTGAGGTGCCATCAGGTGCGTGCATACATCAACTTATTGAGGCCCAGGCGCAGGCGACGCCCGACGCCGTGGCTGCAGTTTGTCGTAACCAGCAGCTTACCTTTGCGGAATTAAATGCGCGCGCGAACCAGGTGGCTTCTTACCTTACCAAACTGGGCGTAGGGCCGGAGGCGTTGGTCGGCATATGCGTTGACCGTTCTCTTGAGATGCTGGTCGGCCTGTTAGGGATACTGAAGTCGGGAGGCTCTTATTTACCCCTCGACCCTGTTTACCCGCGCGAGCGGCTCGCCTTCATGATCGAGGACGCTCAAGTCAAAGTGCTGCTCACGCAGGAACACCTCGTGACAGCTCTGCCTCCGGGCCAAGCACGACGGGTACGGTTGGACGCAGACTGGGCATTGATCGGCTCTGAGCCGACAGAGAATACGGACCGAGGCGTTGCCTCCCATCATCCGGCTTACGTTCTTTACACCTCCGGCTCTACCGGCAGACCCAAAGGTGTGATGGTCGAGCACGGGAACGTGATCAATTTCTTCGTGGGAATGGACGCGCGCATCCAGCGCCGCCCGGGATCGGCGTGGCTGGCGGTAACGAGCCCTTCGTTCGATATTTCGGTGCTGGAACTCTTTTGGACGCTGGCTCGAGGGCTTCGAGTCGTGCTCTTTGCGGGCGATGAAGCGCCGAAGCCTTCAGGCCCGAGCGGTCGGGCACCGGCAAGGCGCCCCATGGATTTCAGCTTGTTCTACTTCTCGTCGGATCAAACTGACGGTCCGGGGGGAGCTTACCGGCTGCTTACCGAGGGCGCGCGGTTTGCCGACGAGCGCGGGTTTGCCGCGGTCTGGACGCCGGAGCGGCATTTCCATGAGTTCGGCGGGTTGTTTCCCAATCCCTCGGTCACCAGCGCAGCCCTGGCCATGATCACCAAGCGCGTCCAAATCCGCTCGGGCAGCGTCGTGGCGCCATTGCATTCACCTATACGCATTGCCGAAGAATGGTCAGTCGTAGATAACCTCTCGAATGGGAGGGTGGCGATTTCCTTCGCGTCGGGATGGATGCCGGAAGACTTCACGGTGAACCCGGCCAATTACGCCAACCGCAAGGAGATAATGGTGCAGGATCTCGAGGTCGTCCGCCGATTGTGGCGCGGCGAATGTGTGCCCATGCCGGGTCCGCTGGGCAAGGAAGTGCGGGTCAAGATATTCCCGCGTCCAGTGCAGAAGGAGCTGCCGCTGTGGCTGACAGCGGCCGGTAATCGCGAGACATTCCAGATGGCGGGCAAACTGGGAACAAATCTCCTGACCCACCTCCTGGGCCAAAGCATTGAAGAGGTGAGCAAGAAGGTGGCCCTCTACCGCCAGGCCTGGAAAGAAGCCGGACACCCCGGACGCGGCCATGTCACGCTGATGCTGCACACCTTTGTGGGCGATAGCATGGCGTCGGTGAAAGCGACCGTGCGACAGCCGCTCATTAAGTATCTGCGCCAATCGGCTGACTTGATCAAGGGTTATGCGTGGGCTTTCTCCGCGTTCAAGCACAATGCGAAGTCCAAGGAGGACGTGGATTTTAGCGCGTTATCCAAAGAAGAGATGGACGCGCTGCTGGAGCACTCCTTCGACCGTTATTTCGAGACCAGCGGCTTGTTCGGCACTCTCGCAAGCTGCATGAAGACCATTGCTAAACTGAGTGCTAACGATATAGACGAGGTCGCTTGTCTCATTGATTTCGGCGTCAGCGCCGACGTGGTGCTGGAGCACTTGGAGCACCTCGACATCTTTCGGGCGGCAGTCAACAAAGGTGCGCAGCCCGACCCGGCGGACTATTCCATCCCGGCCTTGATGCAACGCCACGATGTAACGCATTTGCAGTGCACGCCATCTATGGCCGGCATGTTGTTGCTGGACGAGCGAACGCAAAGTGCTCTTGGGCGGCTGCGGAGCCTGTTGATCGGCGGTGAGGCGTTCCCCGCGACGCTCGCCAAGCAGCTCGGAAGATTGTTAAGGGTGACATCATCAATATGTACGGGCCGACCGAGACCACGATTTGGTCCAGCACGTATCCGGTGCCGCCCGAGCCCGACCGCGTCCCGGTCGGCCGCCCCATTGCCAATACCGAACTCTATGTGTTGGATCAGAACCTATCGCCGGTGCCCGTGGGCATCCCAGGCGAGTTGATGATCGGCGGCGCGGGTGTCGCGCGCGGTTATCTGGGACGGGCCGAACTGACGGCCGAGCGGTTCATCCACCAGCCAATCCCTGGCAACGGCACGAAACGGCTCTATCGTACCGGGGATCTCGCCCGTTACCTTCCCGACGGCAATATCGAGCTCCTGGGGCGCATGGACCATCAGGCCAAGATCCGCGGCCACCGGGTGGAGCTTGGAGAGATCGAGGCCTTGCTCAACGAGCATCCCACCCTGCGCGAGAGCGTGGTTATCGTAAAGGAGACAACCAACGGGGACAAGCGATTGGTGGCATGCGTCGTCCCGTGCGAAGGGCAAAAGCCGACGCCACACCAGTTGCGCCAGCACACGCAGGAACGCGTGCCTGATTACATGGTGCCGGCCCAGTTCGTGTTCATGACCGAGTTTCCGCAAACGCCCAACAAGAAGATAGATCGCAAGGCGTTGCCCGCACCGGATGCCGACGGGGTTGCACGCGAGAGTGACTTCGAGGCGCCGGCAACCGGGGTTGAAGCGGCACTGGCAGGGCTGTGGAGTGAGCCGTTGGGCGTTCAGCGCGTTGGACGGCGCGATAACTTCTTCGAATCCGGCGGACATTCGCTGCTCGCCATGCAGCTTGTCAGCCGGGTCCGCGACCGCTTCGGCGTGGACCTGCTGCTGAAGAACCTGTTCGAGCGCCCGACGGTCGCGGCGCTGGCCGAAGCCATTGATGCTCTGTCGTGGTCGGTCTCGGCGAAAGCGCCGGTCCAGGCCGCCGAAGATCGGGAGGAAGTTGTGTTGTGAAGATTAGCCGGTCAATCATGCAGGGCAGGGCGGGCAGTCCTCTGCGCGCCGAAACGACGTCATGGGTGCACGGCGGCGGGCAGGGGACTGCCCGCCCTACCACGTCCCGTAACGACTGAGGTCTTGCTGTGAACGTGGCGACCTTTCTGGCGACGCTCCGCGACCGCGATATCCAGGTCTGGGCGGATGGCGATCAACTGCGCTGCAATGCGCCGGCCGGCACGCTGACGGCGGAGCTGCGCGAGGAGCTGCGGCGGCGCAAGAGCGAGATTCGGAGCTTTCTCCACTCAGCCGGCTCGCTGGCCCGGCAGCAGCGCGCCATCGTCCCGCTGCAGCCGCGCGGTGCACGTCCGCCCATCTTTGCGTTCGGCGGGCACAACGGTGATGTCTTCTGTTTCCGCGCCCTCGCGCACCAATTGGGTGAGGATCAGCCCTTCTTCGGCCTGCAGCCTCTGGGTTTCGACGGCTGCGGGGAGCCGCTGGTGAGTGTCGAGGACCTCGCTGCGCATTTCGCAGCCGAGATCCGCCAATTCCAGCCAGACGGTGCGTATGTCATTGCTGGATTTTGCGCGGGTGGCTCGATCGCCTTCGAGTTGGCGCGGCAGCTTCTCCGGGACGGGGCAGCGCTCCGTGGTTTGGCCCTCTTTGGCGCCCCCTATCCGACCGCCTACCACCGGCTGTCGCGACTGCGTAAACGCTTGGTGGCTCATGTGGACCGCCTGGTGAAACATGCCCGCGCGCTGGCATCACTGCCGTCCGGCGAGAGGCGCCTGTACCTCGCCGACAGATTGCGTAACCGCAAGCTGCAGTCCGTCTCTGGACGTCAGGCCGCGCCGGACCCGGTACTCGCCCAGCGAGCCAGGGTGGCGCGGGCCACGTTTGCAGCCCTGCGTCGCTACGTGCTTGGCCATTTTGCCGGCCGTCTGACCCACTTCATGCCGTGCGAAGCATGGGTGCGCTCCCGCGATGAACCCCACCGCTGGCGCTCGGTGGTAGAGGAGGTCGAGGAGTACTTCGGGCCAGCTGGCTGCAATCCCGACATCATGCTCCTCGAGCCTCACGCCCCGACGTTCGCCAGACTCTTCAGGCAGTGGCGCGAAGCGCCAACAGGGCTCTTGAGCGCATCGGTGAGAAGATCTTCGAAGTCTCTTGAATCCGGCCTTGGGGAGTTGCCGGTGCTGTTGCCGACTGTCTCGAATACACCAGGCGTTGGCCGACAACACGCCTAAAGACAAATAAGCGGCAAGGCGGGCACCGCTCGTCCCGGCTTCGCGGGCTGGTAATAGTTGGGGCGGAGCTGTCGAGAGGCGCTGCGAGGAGAAAAAGTCTCTTGTTCTCCCGTGTCACCCTCTGCCGCGTCACGGCGGCTCCACCGAGCCCTTATCTCCATTAGAGAGCAGCGGTTGTTCTGCTATTCAG
>Ga0187877_1002790_pt1 | contig 15069 bp, 12 predicted proteins | sample June2016WEW_17_1_3_FD_132430 | JGI IMG/M metagenome (GOLD analysis project Ga0187877, IMG submission 132430) | Peatland microbial communities from SPRUCE experiment site at the Marcell Experimental Forest, Minnesota, USA - June2016WEW_17_100 | ecosystem: Environmental > Terrestrial > Soil >... | reverse complement strand
GGGTTTCGTTCCGACCCGAAGGGCCGTTCTTCACGGCCGGGGGCATTGCTTTGTTCGAGACGATCATCCTCGTCTTGTTTCTCCATCCGCTCCTGGCATTCGTGGTCCCTTTGCTCTTCACTGAGATGTTGCTCACCAATTCCAGCGAGGTTTTCATGGGGCTGCCCCGATGGTCACGAAACTCGATCCGCGCGCATCCGAAGGTTTGGCTGGGCTCTCTCATGGCGATGCTCGGGCTGATGCAATTTGTCAATTCTCCCTCCGTGCTGAGTTCCTTGTTGTCAGGCGCCGGCAATGGAGTGGTGATCGGCTTGGTCGTGCTCTGGTGGCGGCGGTCGGGCGGTGGCACGTATTCCCTGCGGGAGCTGCTACCTGGGCCCAAGGGAGTGAAGATATTTGGCGGGGTGTTGCTCGCCTGGTACGTGTTCTGGGGATTCGCCATCAAGCCCAAGTCCATCCCCGCGATTATGCCTGGGCAATTGACGGTCTGGGTTCTTTACGGGGCATTGCTGGTGATTTTCGTTCGGTGCTTGTTATGGTCCCGGCAGATGCCGGCCGCTGGCGGAGAAGCAGGGGCCTTAGGCTTCACTTGGCGGGGGTTCTTTCTGTGTTTCGGCCTGGCAACGGCGGTGACCACCGCGGCGCGGCTTTGCTTCCACGCGTTTGCGGTCGCGCAGGTGGCCGTCTTCTTCTCCTTCTACGTAATCACAGGTCTGGTGCTGCTCGTCGGAGCGGTCCGCTATGCCGCCCGACGACTCCCGCCTTAACGATGCGTGCTTGAAGCTCGACCGGCGGCAGCAATCGCGGACGGTTCCACCGCCAGGAGAGAGCCTGAGCGATGCACTGAGCGCGTTAATGGATGAGTGCCGGAATTCAGCAATTCTGCCCATGAACCTCAAAGTGCGGTCATTGATTATCAAGCACTTACGCATTTTGAGGTTCATGGGCGCAATGCGCGTAAAAAGGTTTCGGGGAAGTCTCATTATGGCTCGACCTCCGCCCCGCCAGGTGGGGGCACCTGGCCTACACCCCTGCAAAACCACCTGCTTGTAGGCCGGGTACCCTTACCCGGCGGCCCAATCTGTCTCATAATGAGAAGTGCTTGCCGGAATTTCGGTTTGTGCCTCTTTAAATAAACAAGCAATATGCAGCCTGAAGCTTGGACCAATAATTGGTATGGCAAGTATTCGTTCCATTGAATTGCCCATGAAAATCAAAGTTGCGGGTGCCGCTGCCTTAATACTGTCTTTCGCGCTCGTCGCTGGCGCGCAGGAGCTGGACGTTCTTGTAGATCATGCGGACGCACAATATCAGGCCGGGCAGACGGCGACGTTTTCGGTTTCCATGTCGGGCGCCAATTCGGCGGGCGTTTCAAACGCGGATTTTGTGATCAAGAAGGGCGGTTACACGGAAATTGCCCGCGGCATCGTCGCTGTGCCGAACGGAACGTTCCAAGCGTCGTTGAGCGAACCCGGCACGCTGCTCGCGGAAGTGAAGGCGCGAGTGGGGGGAAAGGATGTTCGCGGACTGGCAGGGGCGGCCTTTTCGCCCGAAGGCATCCCACGTTCTGCGCCACGCCCCGATGATTTCGATGCTTTCTGGGCCACAAAGATCAAGGAGCTGAATGCCGCTCCGGTGAATCCGGTGCTGGAACCCGGGCCGACGGTGAAGCCCGAGACGGAATATTTCAAGGTCAGGATGGATGGTTTCCGCGGCACGAAGATTCATGGCCAGCTCGTGCGGCCGAAACGCGAGGGGAAGTTTCCCGCGCTGCTCATCGTGCAGTGGGCCGGGGTCTATGCGCTGGACAAATGGTGGGCAACCCTGCCCGCCAGCGAGGGTTTTCTCGTGCTGAACATTTCGGCCCACGATCTGCCGATTGATGAACAGCCGGAGTTTTACAAGGCCCAATCGGACGGCCCGTTGAAAGACTACACGGCCATCGGCAAGGACGACCGCGAGAAGAACTACTTTCTTCGCATGTATCTCTCTGCTTATCGCGCCGCCGACTATCTTACGCAGCGCCCTGACTGGGACGGACACAACCTGGTCGTGACGGGAACGAGCCAGGGCGGTCTGCAAACAATCATGCTGGCTGGACTTCATCCGAAGGTGACCGCCGCGATGGCGAACGTCCCCGCCGGCTGCGATCAATCCGGCATTCTGGCCGGCAACGCGTGCGGCTGGCCCGCGCTCGCTATGTGGTTGAAAGGCGAGGAACAGAAGCGCGTGCTCGAGGTCTCGCGTTATTTCGACTGCATGAATTTTGCGCCGAACATCAAATGCCCGCTGCTGGTAAGCGCCGGCATGATTGACGAGACCTGCCCGGCCTCCGGAATCTTCTCAACGGTGAACCAGACCAAAGGTCCGCGTGAAATATTCGTCCTCCCGCGGAGCGACCACCAGGGAAAGAACAATACGCAGAAGCCGATGATGGATCGCATGTCTGCGTGGCGCCAAGCGATTCTCAAAGGCGAGCCGGTGCCGCCTCCGAAATGACGGCTCGCGGACTTGGTCATTTATTGGACCTTGCAATTACCGGACACTTGCAGCGTCAACCACGATTTGGATTTCATACGAAGCGCATTTCAACGTGGCCCAGAAGCCAGTATCCGTTAGTCATAGACGATCGAGACACATTCGGTGCGAGAGTTCCTGGCGGCGCTCTTTAGCCACGCTGGGTTGAGCTGCTAGAAAGTCTTGGAGACCGACGGGCGCTATTATTGGCCCGCCGACCTGGACTTGCTGATTGGCGATTGCATCAAAGCGAAACGGAAACCAGGTTGCTAGCCGAAGACGCGTTTTGCACATTTGAAGCTCACGGTAGATGTCGATGTGGAGATGCTGCTACGGCGCCGCTATGGACAAATCTGGGTGAGCAGCTAACTCAGCGGGAGCTTTTGGGCTAGGCGGCGAACCGTTCGCGCCTACCCTGCTGAATCGTCGGGGAGTTGAAAGGCAAACTCCTATTTGCCGCCTTCGGTATGTGACACGCTTGCGCGTGCAAATCCTGTCGATAGCTGGAGCTACGCTAAGGTTGCTGCGCGTGAAAGGTGTGATCCAATCGCTGGCTCGGTCTTCCAAGTGCTTCCTTTCCTCTAAACCCCGTGAATGGTTCCGGCACGAAACGAGGGTTTGGCCATCGTGAAAGGAAGCGAACGTGCCTGCGAGTTCCAGGGCGCAATTAAATCTGGGTCATTCCCCAGTTTCCTGAGGCCGCAGGAAACTAAATGGGTCAGATCCGCCTCAAAACAGGACACGGTCGAGGCTGCGTCGCGAAGGAACGCTTTATGCTCATCAGCTTTGGAACGTACGCAATCGTGGAATTCATGAGCAATGATAGGTAAGACCACAATTAGTGTGCTGATGACCGGAATTACAAGCCAACACATGAATGCCGTAGAATCGTTAGAAAAGCTGGACGCACGAACGCAAAATCCTGAAACCCTTCCTCCGGTTCTGCAGGATAGCTTTGTCAACGAATTGCAGTCGGCCCCCCATTCGTGGACCGTGGAGCCGCAAACGCTTACGCTGACGCGTCCCACGTTCAGAACCGCGGGCCTTTCGCACGAAATGAATGAGCCGGAAGACAGTCACTTCAAAATCAACAACAGTGACAACCCGGAAGTTTCTGTCGTCATGCCCTGTCTGAATGAAGCTGATACCCTGCGCCAGTGCTTGCGTAAGGCCTGGATCGCATTGGTTCAAAATGGGATTGAGGGCGAGATCATCGTGGCGGATAATGGCAGCACGGATTCTTCATTAGCCATAGCTGAAGACCACGGTGCCCGTGTCGTACACGTCGAAAAAAAGGGATATGGCAATGCTCTGATGGCGGGAATCGAGAGCGCACGAGGCAAATATATAATCATGGGAGACGCTGATGATAGTTACGATTTCGGCGAGCTGCCAAAATTTGTCGCAAAGTTGCGTGAGTCTTGCGATTTAGTGCAGGGCTGCCGTTTGCCATCGGGTGGTGGCAGTATCGAGCCAAGTGCCATGCCGCTCCTGCACCGCTGGCTGGGTAATCCAATGTTTTCCGTGCTCGTTCGCCACATGTTCGCAGCCCCCGTCCATGACGTCTATTGCGGGTTGCGAGGTTTTCGGAAACGCGCCTTTCGCAAGCTCGATCAGCGCTGCACCGGTATGGAATTCGCCACGGAAATGATCATAAAGGCGAGCCTGCACAAGCTGAAGATCGCGGAGGTTCCAATAACACTTCACCCGGATGGGCGAAAGGCGCACTCACCCCATCTCAAGACTTTTCGGGATGGCTGGCGTACGTTGCGTTTGTTCTTCTTGTGCAATCCTCGGTGGCTGTTCATTCTCCCGGGGCTGCTTGCGCTGGGCCTGGGGCTCCTTGGCTATGCGCTAGCCATGCCAGGTTTGAGGGTTTTTGGAGCCACATTAGACGTTCACACCTTGCTGGTCGCCAGCCTGGCCATCCTGGTTGGACACCAGTGTCTCTTTTTTGCAGTTTACGCTAAGGTTTATTCCTGCCGACAAGGCCTCTTGCCGCCAGACATCCGGGTCGACCGCTTCTTCCGTGTCTTTACGCTGGAGAAGGGGCTGCTCTTGAGTGGCCTAGCCGTGTTTGGAGGCTTAGCTTTGCTCTTATGGGTAACGGGTATCTGGGTGCTTGACCGCTTTGGCTCATTAGAGTACACCCGCACGATGCGTTTTGTAATTCCTGGGGTGACGTTGATAGCTCTCGGCGTGCAAACTACGCTCTCCAGCCTCATGATCAGCATCATGAGTTTGGCCGAAAGGGAATAAGAGCGACTATGGCTGAATTTGACGCGTATGCTGAGAACTACGCGGATTCACTTGCCCAAGGGCTTGCGATATCAGGCGAAGACGGCTCCTTCTACCTGCGTGGACGAGTCGCGTGGGTCAAGCGGTGCCTTGACCAAATTGGTATTAGGCCAACCCGTTGCCTTGATTTCGGATGCGGATGCGGGGATTCTGCTGCCGAGCTGATCCGGACTTTAGGCGTTCAGATGGTGACCGGTGTCGATGTGTCCATCTCGGAAATCGAACTTGCTCGGCGAAAGTACCCAACCTCAAATCCTCGTTTTTGGGAACTAAGCGAGCTTAATCCCTCCGGAGGTTTTGATTTCGCTTATACTAACGGCGTTTTCCACCACATTCCTCCCGGCGATCGGCGTCAATCGCTTCAATACGTCAGAGACTCTCTGGAACCAGGTGGCTATTTCGCTTTCTGGGAAAACAACCCTTGGAACCCCGGTACGAGTTACGTGATGAGCCGCATTCCATTCGATAGAGACGCGATCACTCTCACCCCTCGACATGCATGCCGCTTGCTGGAGTCGGCGGGCTTTAGAGTAATTCATATCACCTTCCTGTTCGTATTTCCGCGCGTTTTCAGCCTTTTCAGGCCTTTAGAACCGTTTCTGGCGCGCTTCCCGCTGGGCGCTCAGTACCAAGTCCTCTGCCTCAGAACCTAATGCACGCAAGAGGTTAGGGCTTGGGGCTTGTTGGTTTTTCGATCCCAAAATGAAAACTCTCTCAGAAAGCGGCGAAATGACTGATCCCCATGCTCTGGTGCCTAACGAGCGCACATTTGAAGGAATGCGGCGCTACGTGCCTCTGATTGTGGTTCTCCTTGCGGTGGTCTCAATTCTATTGAGCGTTATGAAGATCGTCAGTTACGGCTATTTGCCTCCGGACGATGCATTACGGCACGCGGCTAAGGCGGTCTCCGGGAAACCGTGGAACCAAATTCTGGTCATGCGGCCGGATTTTACAATCGACCACAACTATGGTTGGCACCAAATCCTAGGTCTTCTCCACCACACGTTTGGTTGGGGCCCAGACGCCTTGGTAGTGTTTTCGGTGAGTTCGCTTTTGATCCTCTTCTGCCTGACCCCCTTGCCTTGGCTGCGTCGCCCTGAAGCTTGGCTGATGGTTCTTTTCGGTGCCAGTTTGTACGGAAGCTTGGTGCGGATGACACTTGGTCGGCCGTTTATTCTTACGTGTGCCATCACTTTGGCTGTGCTGCTGGTTTGGCGCAGAGAAAGGAAACCAGGAATTGTGTTAGTCTTGGCAACGGTGTTGTTGACGGCCGCTGCCGTCTGGATCCATGGGAGTTGGTATTTGTTCGCCCTGCCGGTGTTTGCGTTCCTCCTGGCGGGACGCTGGCGCTCGACTCTTCAACTCTCCGTTTGTTGGCTCGCTGGAACGGTCATTGGTGCGTCACTCACCGGTCATCCGGTCGGTTTCATCGTTCAAGCGGTCCGAATCATGACTTCCTGCTTCGGTCACAATACGCTCCAACGTATGCTGGTGTCGGAATTCCAACCTTCTGACGGCGCATTTCAGGTGGTTTTGGCAGTGGTTCTTATGCTGCTATTCCGCAAAATGCGGGGCTTGGATTGTGGCTCATCGCTCAAGAACCCCATCTTTATGCTGGCCGGCTTGGGGTGGCTTTTCGGCCTGGCTGTCAGACGGTTTTGGGTGGACTGGGGCGCACCGGCTGCGTTTCTCTGGCTCGCATTGGAGACCCAGGAATATCTGGAGTCACGGTGGTCCAGGACTTCTCTCGTCCGCTTGGCGACCACCGCAGTCGTGGCGGGGGGGTTCTACCTTTCCTTCGCAAGTGATTCGGGAAGTCGCTGGACCCGCAATCTTACGGATGAATACCTGACTGCACAGAATCCGGAACTCGCCGGGTGGTTGCCGGAAGAAGGAGGGATACTCTACAGCGCGGAGATGAATATCTTCTACGAGACCTACTTTAAGAATCCTCATGCCGAATGGCGTTACGTACTGGGATTTGAGCCCACTTTCATGACCCCGGAAGATCTCAAGATCTATCGGAATATCCAGTGGAACTTTGGTGCGACAAAAGCTTACCTCCCATGGGTAGAGAAGATGAGGGTGGAGGACCGCCTGGCGGTGCGCGGAGCCGCTTCAAGCCAGCCGGCAATAAAGGAGTTAGAGTGGCATTACGCAGTCTCCAGCATTTGGCTTGGAAGATTGCCGAGGACGCCCCCGGCAAAACCATAGAGCGCAGGGAAGGAGTGCGGGAGTTCGTAATCCAAGCGGGAATTGCGTCCTGCCGGGTCGGTGGTTCTGGAACTCGCCAGCTACGGCACTTCCGGCTAAAGGCATATCGTGACGATCTTCTGGGTTGCCGATAAGCTCAACGAGCTAGTTCTTCGGGAAGAAATGACCAGTTGGCCGGCGGAAGCGGTGGTTTTACATGCCAAGGCTTTCGGTTGCATTCGCGATTTGCTGTACGGGGTTACAGCAGAGCGGCGCTCTGCCCCGTGCGCTCTCGGGCAGGCGGAGGGTCGGGCTCACAATTTCGCGCTGGCTACGGGTGTTTGCAGCAGACTGCTTGATTGGCGTGCGCCCGGTGTAGGCCGCGACCGGACCAGCACCCAAAGCGCCGCGCTGGCCAGCAACCCAAGGCCGGAAAGAAAAGCACCTGCCAGCAGCATCTTGTCTTCGTAAACTAATCGGATTCGGTGCCGTCCCACAGGCACCTCGAGGGTCTGGAAAGCGTAGTTGGCGCGCCAGATCTTTGTGGGCCGGCCATCCACATAGGCCTTCCAGGCGGGGTAATACGTTTGCGAAATAACCACCACGCAGGCGTTGGGCGCCTCGGTTTGGATGAAGATCTCTTGAGTTGCGAAATTGCAATGGAGCACCCGCGGGGCCGTCTGCTGGTTCGCAGAGATGGTTTCGCGGGCTTCGAGCGGCAGGAAGACGATGTGGCGCAGGTCAAGGTTGGTCTGGGAGAAGGCGTCAAGGGCGGTGAGGTCGTCGGCAAAGACTGGTTTCTAACCGGCGGTGAGGAGCGGCATGGCGGAAGGACGGGGCGCCCAGTCGAAAGATCTGCCGGGGGCGGTCGTTCGTCACACGCCCAGGAAATCCAGCAACCCGGAGCGGGCATTGGTGGGGTGGTCGTAGGGGGGCGCGGTTACGCGGCTAATCTCACGCGGGACCAGGGAAAAGAAGCTGTCAATTTGAGGGGCCTCGTTCAAGAGGTTGCAATTGACCTGAATTGCCAGCCGGTTCCGCAGATAGGTCTCTTCCAGGCGAGCCGCACGGAGGGGAAGGGGGAAACTGGAACGTGGCCTAAGGTGCTAAGGTTTTGGCAAGGAGGGAGGGCGTGCATGCGGATGGTGCTGGCACGAATGAATCCCACGGGAGCGACGGAACCACGGTGGTAGGACGGTGGTAGCACGGTGTTAGCACGGTGGTACTACGGTGGAACTCATCGCGCGAGCATGGGCGCGTGCGGCTTGGCCGGGGGCATGGGCACGGCAGGAACGGCCTGGGCTGGGGGGCGCGTGACATGAGAGAACCCCGGGCCTGCTGAACCGGACGACTGAAAAGGCAAGTGAACCCGTCCTTTCCGGGGCATGATCCGTTCTTGGGGGCGTGGCAGGTGAGGACTGCGAACCCGCGTGTTCTATCCTTCCAAGCTTGCTTCGTCACTGGCGGTTGCTCCGGAGGGCCGGCGAAAGACAATTCCGCCTTTCGTGGTCGGTGCCAACAGTTCTGACATCAGGGCAGGGAAGGCAGCCCGCAATTGCGGGAGGGATTCCAGTGCGGCAGTTCGCCGCGCGAGAAGCTTTCCCCGTGAAAGCGCGCCAGCGCGCGCAACAATCATTCCGCTGCGGTGTCCATATATTGGATGGCCAATCCAAATTTGAGACAGTGGCTTGGGACACTACGAGTTTCGTCGGATCAAAGCCGGCAGGTGAGTCGGGTCAAGAACGGACAGCCTGAAGGAGGATTGGACGTTGATTTCCCCGGTCAACCTGTTACATTTTTGCTGCGGTGAGCAACCGGCAATACGTGAACGCCTATTGTAATATTAATAACCGCTGGTTGCTCAGTTCACGCCGCAACGACAGAAAGAACAAGTTATGAAGACAAAAATAGCCCGCAAAGGGGGCTTCACCCTGGTGGAAATCATGATCGTCGTGGCCATTATCGGCATGTTGGCTTCGATCGCGATCCCCAACTTCGTGAAGGCCCGTACCACGGCTCAAATGAATGCCTGCATCAGCAACCTGCGACAAATAGACGGGGCCATTCAGCAATGGGCTCTCGATACGAAACAGGGTGATACGGCTGCGGTTACCGCTGCCGACATCCTGCCATACCTAAAGAGCTCGGTGGTTTGCCCGGCGGGCGGCAAGACGTTCGCCGACAGTTACTCGATTTCGACGGTGCAGGCCAAGCCTACGTGCCTGCAGAAGCCGACCACACACAAGATTGATGACACCTTGCAGTAGGAGTCTGATTTGTTGATTCATCGAGGCCCGGGAGCAATCCCGGGCCTCTTGCTTGCCAGCTCCTGTCCGCGAAGAGCCTGGCGCACCACACCGCTTATTAGGGACTCGGACTTCGGATTTCGGCCTTCTTTCGGGCTTCGGCCTTCGGCTTTCGGATTTCCGCCAACGGGCGGTTGGCATCCCGCCTGCTTTACACCCCAACCGTGGTTGCAACAGGCAATATGTGAACCGAAGCCGTAATAATATAACCCGCCTGTTGCGGGTTCACGCCGCGAAAACAGAAAGACAACGAGCAAATATGAAAAATAACACGTCCCGCAAGTCGGGCTTCACCCTGGTGGAAATCATGATCGTGGTGGCCATCATCGGCCTCTTGGCAGCGATCGCCATTCCCAACTTCGTCCGCGCCCGCACGCAATCGCAGAAGAATGCCTGCATCAACAACCTGCGCCAGATTGATGGCGCCATTCAACAGTGGGCCCTCGAGAACAAGCAGGCTCCCACTGCCAACGTGGCTGCTACTGACGTCTTGCCGTATCTCAAGAGCGCGGTTGTTTGCCCGGCGGGCGGCACGACTTTCGCTGACAGCTACACGGTAACAGACGTGCAAACCAAGCCAGTTTGCCAGAAGGATGCTACCAATCACGTTCTACCGACTGATACCACCAACTAGTCGTCTGTTTCTTTGACAGAATCCAGAGGCCCGGGAAGTGATTCCCGGGCCTTGTCTTTTCTCAGCGGCCAGCTTAGCCGTATCTATTCAGAGGAGAGCCACAGATGAACACAGATAAACACAGATTCCTCGGGTCAGACCCCAGCTTGGATTCGTCGTCCTTCAGGTCACTGTTTAGTGAGGAGATTCTACGCGAGGCATAACGCCTTTCAGTGCACTCCATATCTGAGCTTATCTGTGTTCATCTATTGTTGCATTGAATTATTACTGCTGAGGCAGTGGGCTTGATTCTTGCTGTCCTGAATCCAGTGCGGCTGCAACGGGCAATCCGTGGACCACATTGTAATCATATTATACCGCCTGTTGCTGGGTCCACGCTGCACAACAGAAAGGCAAAGTTAGAATGAAAAGTGGAAGAATGAGAGTCAAGGGGTTCACCCTGGTGGAAATAATGATCGTTGTCGGCATCATCGGTTTGCTGGCCGTGATCGCCATTCCCAACTGGGTCCACGCACGCACCGCGTCGCAGAACCAAGCCTGCATCAGCAACCTGCGAGAAATCAGTGGGGCCACGCAGCAGTGGGCATTGGACTACCGGAAGGGCCCGGGCGAGACCGTCACACCCGAGCTCATCCTGCCGTACTTGCGGAACGCGGTTGTCTGCCCGGCAGGCGGCTCCGATGCGACCTTCGGCAGCACGTACACAGTCACTACTGTGTCCAACCTCCCCACCTGCCGGATCGTCCCGACAGTTCACGTGCTCACCCCGGATACCACCAACTAGCGCGACTGGCGCCCGGATTCCGAATGAGGCTTGAGACAGAATGCTCGAGCCTCTTTTGGGCGATGGTCACCAGTGGGATGACCTGACTCTGTCCCTGGCCCGCAGGGCCAAACGAAAATAGCCCAGCGTTGCAACGCTGGGACCGAGGCCAAAGAGTGCCAAGTCCCGAAGGGACGGCTGCGAACCGTTGCCTCAGCCGTCCCTTCGGGACTAATCCTGTGTGCCATCCACACCCAGCGTTGAAACGCTGGGCTATTCTCGGCCATCCCTCCGGGATGAACTGGTTCAGGTCCAGGTGGCATTGGGCGAGGACGCTCGCGCTGTTTTATCCACGACATTGGGCAGGCAGGCTGCTTGCACCTGAAAAGGGTTGTTTGGCACCCGGCGCCAAATATACTTGGGCCAGACGCGGGTGCCCTTAAAAACCATGGAACCGATTGTTGAAACCAGGAACTTGCGGGTTGAATTTCGGGCGCAGAATTCAGGGCAGGCGAAGAAGGTCGCCGTTAACGACCTGAACCTGAGCATTCGTGCCGGAGAAGTCTTTGGGTTTCTCGGCCCCAACGGCGCCGGGAAGACCACCACCATGAATGTGTTGCTCGGCTTCGTCAATGCCACCAGCGGGTCGGCTTTCCTTTTCGGCGTGGATGTGCGCGAACCCATCGCGCGCCAGCGCATCGGCTACCTGCCGGAGTTGACGTATTATTACAAATTCCTGACTGCGGAGGAACTGCTCCGTTTCTACGCGCGCATTTTTGGCATCCCGCGCGCCGAGGCGGACCGGCGGATCGAGCAACTCCTGAAGCTTGTCGAGTTGGACGCCGCCCGCAAGCGCCCTATCAAGACCTATTCCAAGGGCATGCAGCAGCGAGTAGGACTGGCCCAGGCCCTGATCAACAACCCGGACCTGCTGATCCTCGACGAGCCGACTAGCGGCCTGGACCCGCTGGGACGCATGAAAGTGCGTGAGATCATCCAGCGGCTGAAAAACGAGGGCAAGACCGTCTTCTTCTCCTCCCACGAACTGGGCGAGGTCGAAACCGTCTGCGACCGCGTGGCCATCATCAACCAGGGCAAACTCAAGGTCGAAGGTCGCGTGACCGAACTGGTGGAGAAGCACCAGGCCAACCTCGAGCAGATCTTCCTCAACATCATTGGCTACCAGCCGCAACTCGCCGCATGAATACCGTCCTGGCCATCGCTGGCGTTGTCATCAAGGAATTGTACCGGCGCAAGGATTTCTACGTCCTTTTCGTCCTCACCGCGGTGATTACGCTGGTGATGGGGTCGGTGAGCTTCTTCCACGACACCAAGATGGTCCGTTACGTGAAGGACATCGCGCTGCTGCTGATCTGGATTTCCGCGCTGGTGATCGCGATCGCCACCACCGCCCGCCAAATCCCGGCCGAGCGCGAGAACCGCACGATCTTCCCGCTGCTGGCCAAGCCGGTCACGCGCTGGCAGGTGATTCTCGGCAAGTTCGCCGGCTGTTGGCTGGCCTGCGGGATGGCGCTCATCGTCCTTTACCTCTTCTTCGTCGTTGTCAGCGGCACGCGTGAACATCATTGGCCGTTGCTGAATTACTGTCAGGCTCTCTGGCTGCAATGGGTTATGCTGGGCGTCGTCATCGCCTTCGTGTTGCTCGGTTCGGTGGTCTTTGCCGCACCCTCTTCAAATGCCACCATCTCGTTCATCGTGGTGCTGGGTATTCTATTCGTTGGGCGCTACTTGAACCAGGTCGCCTTGCAGGAGCCCGAGCCCTTGAAGACGCTGGTCTATACTCTCTACTTCCTAATTCCCCACCTCGAATGGTACGACGTGCGGGACCTCATCATTTACGACCAGAAGTTGGTGGGGTGGGTGGACTGCGGGCTGGCGACGCTTTACGCGCTCCTCTACATGGGTGTGTTCCTGTTGGGCGCCTGGCTGGTGTTCCGCCGCAAGCCGTTGAACTTGTGAAGGAGAGGCGTGGCGCGTGATGCGTGGTGAGTGATGCGTGAAACGAGAAACGTGAAGAGACTTGGGCCTTACGTCATACTGGTGCTGCTCCTAGCCGCCTGCTTCAGCTTGGCCACCGTTCTCCAGGATCGCGTCTCCGACTGGAGCAAGCGCGGGCGGTCGGACAATGTGCTGAAGGTTTTGCTCGGGGACGGACGCCGCCTGTTTGCCGACCAGTTCTTCGTGCAGGCTGATGTTTCCTTCCACAGTGGATATTACCCATCTATTTTTGACCAGGCCAACCGGCCCAAAGACACCAGCCATCTGACCGCCAAGGAAGGCGAGCCCGCGGCCGAGGAGCATGAAAAGCAAATGAACTTCCTGGGTCCGCCCCGAGATTGGATCGAACGCTTTGGCCGGCATTTTATCGTGAACGAGCATACTCATTTGGAGGGCAGCCACGAGAGCGAGATCCTGCCCTGGCTCAAACTCGCCGCCGAGTTGGATCCGCAGAAGATCGAGACCTACACCGTCGCCGCCTACTGGCTGCGCGACCTCGGCAAGGTCAAGGAAGCCGAGCGTTTTCTGCGTGAAGGATTGCTCAACAACCCTGGCAGTTACGACATCCTCTTCGAGCTGGGCAGCCTTTACGACCAGAGCAGCCACGACCCGGCCCGCGCCCGGAAGATCTGGGAATTGGCCCTGCGCCGGTGGGGAGAGCAGGAAGCCGCAGGCAAGAAGCCCGACCTCCTCAAGCTCGGTCAGATCGCAGACTTCCTCGCCCACCTGGAGGAAAAGGAAGGGCATCTCGCGCGCGCCATTCAACTCCTTAAACTCTCCCAGAAGGGCTCCCCCCATCCGGAGGCTGCGCAAAGGCGAATAGACGAACTCAAACAGAAGTTGGCCGCGCCTTCGCCCTTGGCTAATCCCAAGGCTCGCTGAGAGAGTGCCTGCCTCTTGCCACCGCATCAGCCTGACTCCAAGCCGGGTGGGCTCTTCGCTAAAATGGGCGGAAACCCCCATCTCCTCTCGGGCACACCGCTGAGGATGAGAATGTAATCCATTGATTATCAACGACTTACTCCTATTTTCGCGGTAATACGTGGAGCAGACTTGTTCCCTACCGTCCGCTCGTTCCTCCATGGCCTCGCCGGAGCCTCGCCGTAGTCTCGCCGTAGCACCTCCGATCCGGAATCAGAGGTGCTACGGCGAGACTACGGCGAGTCTCCGGCGGGTCCCGTGGGAGGATCCAGTGTGGGGTTGGAGAAAAAGGAGCCCAGAGCCTCGACGGTATAGAGCGCCACGCTGTGTGCGGATGGGTCGCCGCGATGCGGGAAAAGGGGAAACGGCCATAGCCGGGGCACCGTATGGCGCCTGATCCCTCATGGAAAACCCCTGTAACCATTCCATCGGAAAGAGCGATGAACCGGCTTTTGCGCGCTAAGGGCTTGTGAATGAATGACTTCGGCTCTAGTGCCCGCGAAATAGTGACCTCCCGGGCTGACGGGGCTTATGATCATGAGCCCTTGAACCAAGGGCGGACTCGTTCGATGCCCATGCATGCTGCCGGAGGCGGCGTGGGGGCCAGTAATATGGGGATAACGGCGCGTATTGCCTGGCAGACAGACTAAACGACGGCGCGCTGCTGCCGACTTGAGAATCTGTCAGAGTAACCCGACTTCTGCACTTAATCGCGCTTCGGAACGGCACTGTCAGCAGGTGATTTGGCAGTGCGCTCAATGGCCCACGCCGTGGCCGCCGGGTCCAACTGGCGGGCCTGTTGTTCCAGCGCATCCGCGCGTCCAGTGTCGCCGCGCCGGCGCTCGAGGGCTGACCGGGCGGCGATCGTCGCGGCATGGGGAGTTCGCTGCAGCTTCTCAAGTTGATCAAGCGCCGCAGTGGCGTCTTCCAGCCGTCCGGCGCGGATTTGAATGAAGGCGATTCCGAGAAAAGCCATCGGGCTCGGCGGCTGACATTCGGTGGCACGGCGATAAGCGCGAAGCGCGGCGTCCGTGTTGCCCATCAACTCAAGAGTGGCGCCGAGGTTATTCCAAACGCCGGAGTTGCCGGGGATGAGTTTCAGGGCCTGCTCGTAAGCTCGACACGCCTCATCCAGGCGATTCAGCGCGAACAGCACATTGCCGCGATGCTGCTGGGCCCCACCGTTGAGGGGATCTAGCTCGACGCTGCGGTTGATGTCTTCGAGCGCCTCAGCGACCCTCCCCTTCTCATACCAGGCGCTGGAACGGAAATAATAATCCTGCGCGAAGTTCGGGAGCTTCACCCCGAACCAATTGGGCAGGGAAATTGCGGCCATCAGACCCGCGCACGCCAGAATGCACAGCAAACCGCGCCACCGACGTTGGCGAATCATTTCGAGGCAAGCCAGCAAGCCGCCG
>Ga0187877_1002787_pt1 | contig 15078 bp, 18 predicted proteins | sample June2016WEW_17_1_3_FD_132430 | JGI IMG/M metagenome (GOLD analysis project Ga0187877, IMG submission 132430) | Peatland microbial communities from SPRUCE experiment site at the Marcell Experimental Forest, Minnesota, USA - June2016WEW_17_100 | ecosystem: Environmental > Terrestrial > Soil >... | reverse complement strand
CATCATGCAAACCCGATGCAAATGGCAACATGCCTCTATCAGTAATTTGGGGCTGCACCAACCCGCTTGGCCCATACTACGAGTACTACCGTACGGTGTTCGTTCAGAAAGAACCGTTCGATAAACCTGAAGGCGCACGCAAGGACGAAACCAACGGAACATGGTGGGTGCAGGAGAGCGGAAATTGGCATTGCGTTTATAACCCTGCCGATTACGCCTGTCAGCGTTCGACAGTAATGGACAACCCCGAACTGCTGAAACGCGACCCGAATATCATTGCACGTCTGAACAGCATGCCGAAGGCTAAGCGGGATAAACTCCTGCTAGGCTTGGACGGCGCGGTTGAAGGTCAGTACTTCGACTGTTTTGACCCATTCGAGCATGTCATCGACCTCCGCGAAGACCCAGAAGCAATTATCTGGCAATCTTGGCAACCCGTTTGGGGATCACAAGACTGGGGCGTTGGTCACGCCAATGCTGCTCATCTCTTCACAAAAGCTATGGTGCGCACTATGGGCTCAGAGTATAAGCTCAAGACAGTGTGTTTCAGAGAAATAGTTACGCAAGGGGGCAAGACGCACAAGGAATGGGCAAGTCTGTTCAAGAATATGTGCAAAATGCCCGGTGACTCTGAAAAAAGATTTGTAAAGCCTAAGGCTATTTTCTTCTCCCATGAAAAGTTTTCAAGACAGGTAACTACACACTCGCCTGCTGATGAATATTCTAAAGAACTTAGGGAATTGGGTCTTCCACCTGTTTCTAGAGCTAACCCTGACCGTGTTGGTGGTGCCTCGTTAATATATAATATGTTAAAAAACGGGGACTTGGTAATACTTGACACTTGCAAAGAAATTATTCTTTCCATACCAAGTTTGATGCGTGATCCCGACAACCTTGATGATGTATTAAAAGTAGACACCCGTAGTGACGACGTTTATGACAGCTTTAGGTACGGATTGTATGGAATATATTCAGCCCGTAATAAACCAGCAGAAGATGCCATTGACGATTACGGAAGAATTCTTGCTAAAACAGACCCTTTAGCAGCTCACTTTTATTTGCTAAAGATGGCGAGTGAGAGAGAAAAGCGCAGCTCAGTATTTGTGCAAAAAGAGATTCCAGTTTGGCAGGGAAAATGTGGTTTAGGATAAAATCTCCGAGTTTAGCGGCTCGGGGCTAGCGCGGGTGGTGCCATATACACCACCTTGCGCGACCTTATATGGAGGGGACAATGATAATTTATTTAGTAACCAACAAAATCACAGGAAAACAATACGTAGGGCAGACGGTGTTTTCTGCTCTGTACAGGTGGAGACAGCATGTTCGATGGGGTACTTTGGTAAACCCAAAAAGCAGATTTGGGTACCTGCACAAAGCAATTCACAAACACTCTCCTGAACAGTTTTCTGTAGAGACCATTCACACTTGCGAATCCAAAGAAGAGATGGATTTTGTAGAGACTTTCTACATATCCTTGTTGAATACTAAGGCTCCCAGAGGTTATAACCTGACCGATGGAGGAGAAGGAACCGTAGGCAGAGAGTGCTCGGAAGAAACCAGAGAAAAGATGAGAGCAATAATCACTGGTAAAAAGTACTCAGACGAAGTGAACGCAAAGAAGGGCAGACGCGGAATAAAGCGTCCCCCAAGAAATGCTGAATGGTGTAGGAAGATCAGTGAAGCGGCCACTAAGAGAATGGCCCTTCGGTATGGCCCGAACAGGCTGAGATGGAAGGGCAAGAAAAGGATAGGATCAGGATGCTAGAACACACGGAGACTTTCGGAGCACGTATACGCCAGTTCTTAAGAGAACTGTTTGGATCGAGATTGACAGAAAGGCTAGAACTTGATCTTCTCAATCTTCGTAACGACATGGAGAGACAACTGCACGACCGAGACGTTTTGGTAGCAACTCTTAGAGAAGAAAAGCAGCAGCTTATGTCAAAAGTTGCAAAATATGAGTTGGCGATCATGCCTCATAGTTCGCGTATGGGAGCTGAGGTTGCTGCGTATGTGAAGCCTGTCAAGCCGACTTTCAGTTTCAATGACATCGGGCCAACGAAGTCCAAGTGGGAACAGGTTCAAGCGGACCATGAAGCGCAGATGCGTAAGGAATTGGCAGAAGAAGAAGCACAGAAATCCCAGAGCTTAGCGGCTCAGGGCTAGCGCGGGAGGGGCCTTGATCCTCTCCCTGCGCGACCTATCAAGGAGGAAGCAATGCCGAGTGGAATATACAAAAGATCACCTAGACCTATAAGAATGGCTAAATGTCATCCCGATAGACGGCACTTTGGAAAAGGATTATGCTCTTCTTGTTACCAGAAGCAGTATTTTCATCCAAACCCAGAAGTGGACAAGCAAAGTAAAAGTAGATGGGACAAAAGTGAAGCAGGGGATAGATACCGCAAAGAATGGCGCATCAAAAAGTTATATGGTATAACGCTGGTAGAATACAATTCTATTCTCGCATCTCAAAATAACCTCTGCGCTTTGTGTAAGGAGCCTTTTATAGATGCTCAAAGACATCGGGGAGGTCCAGTTTTGGATCACGACCATACCACGAAAAAGAACAGAGCATTTATCCACAGAACCTGCAATGTAGTTCTGGGATACCTTGAGGATGATCCAAAAAGGTGTAGATTAGCAGCAGAGTATCTAGAAAAATATGCAAGTGAGGACCGTGATGGAGACAACTAAGGAAAAAGGAAAAACTGGAGAGTTGTGTCATGTCTCCATATGTCGCGTTGAGAACGGGTACAAGATCTCGTGCTCTTACGAACCTGAGGAAAAGTCCCTAAGCCAACGCGCGGGTTGGGTTCCGTGTATGCCTGGGGAATGCAAAGATTACGTAGAAAAAACAAAAAGTGCCGTTATAAAGCGGCTGGAAGAAATTCTGTAAACTAGGAGATTATAATGGCATTTCAATCGAAGGATGGGAAATCGTTCGGCAGCAAGTTCGTTGCAAAGCGCAGGGACGATGAGCACGCTAAGATGGGAAAAGACGTGATGGGAGCAACCAGCCCAGTAGAGAACAAGCCAGCCCCAGCAATGGAGCAGGAATCTTCCGAACAGGAACAGAAGCCAATGCAGGAAGACCCCAAGCAGGTTGCGATGGAGCATGGTCCGGCAACGGATGTGACAATTCATCACGATCACAAAAGTGGCAAGCACCATGTTGTTAGTCACCATGCAGATGGCCATATGCATATGTCTGATCACGCGAGCGCCAAAGAAGCGCACGACGCTGCTACGCAACTGTCAGGTGGAGACCAACAGCCTGTAGCAGGCGCTGCACCTGAGGCACCGGAAGCGGACGGATTTTCTGTCCCGAAATTAGCGTAAAGGAGATTTCAATGGCAACCGAAACTAAAGATGGAATGAAGAAATTTGGGTCTGCTTACGCTGCAAAGCGGTATGATTCTTACCATGCTGGCGCGCAACCGGGAGAGACCAATGAGAACGAGCACGCAGAACCCGTGCATCACGGGGAAGAGAAAGCAGAAAAAATAAACACTGCTGAAGCTTCTGATGCTTCTGGGGTAAAAGCTCCACACGAAGTGGTAGCAGAGCATGGCCCTGCGCACACCGTACGTATCTCGCATTCTGAGAATGGTCATAAGGTCACTTCAAGTCACGATGACGGCTTTGAGCACACTATGTCCCACGGGTCTGCTCGGGAAGCCCACGATAGCGCCAGCAAACTGGCTTTAGAGGCTGGGGGCGAAGATCAGAATCTCGACGTTAAAAAGATGGACCATCCCGACCAACAGGCTGCAAAATCTGAGCAAGAAAATTGGGAAATGCCCGACTTGGCCTGAGGAGTAACTATGCCATTTCAAAGTAAAAGTCAGCAGCGTTTTATGTACGCCCACAAAGACGATCCGAGCATGAAGAATGTGGATTTGAAAGAGTGGTCGGCTGCAACAGATTTCAAACACCTGCCAGAGAAGAAAAATACCAAGAAGCAATTCACGTACGCAAAGAAGTAGACCCAGAGAAGTCTGAGGTATGCTTATGGCTTACCCGATGTGGATGCGAAAGTGCCCGCAATGCGGGCGTACGCTGTACAAAAGCGCTTTGTCAGAGACCTTGAAGTGCTTGTGTGGTTGGATTTGGTCATGAAACTAAGCATTGAAGAAAAGATTCTCAAGGCTGCGTGGCACGCCATGATCGCCCTAGTCGGCATATATGAATTGAGAAACCACAGGACCAAAGCGTCGAAAGTACTTGCCTGTGGACTGATTGCTTTCCATACGGATGCGGCGATTTCTGATATACAAGATAAGCCTACAGAATTGCAGCGTTTGCTAAGAAAACTAAGATAGACACCTCAGGACCTCGAATCCTGAGTCAGCGCCGGTCGAGTGCCATATACACTCCCGGCGCGACCTTATATGGAGGAAGAATATGAGCAAAGCTACGCAAGCAGCATGGTACCAAAAGAACAAAGAACTGATCAAAGCGCGAGCCGCAGAATGGGCCAAGAATAACCCTGAACGTGTTGCAGAGATTCAAAAGAAGAGCCAAGGAAAGCACAAAGAACGCATTAGGAAATATCAAAGAAAACTGTATGCTGTGGGCACACCTGCAAGAGCAAAGAAAAACAAACGTACAGCTAAGTGGAAAAAAGACAACCCAGAGGTGTGCCGTGCTCTTGAGAATAAGAGGAGAGCGGCCAAGGCTGAATCAGGTGGGTATTTCACTGCTGAAGAGTGGTTTATTCTTTGTTTTGCGGTAGGTTTTCGGTGCTTGTGCTGTGGCGAGAAGCGGCATTTAGAAGCGGATCATGTCGTCCCAGTTTCTAAGGGAGGACCAAGTTGGTTGTGGAATATTCAACCACTTTGCAAGCCGTGCAACAGTAGCAAGGGAAATAAGATTGTGGACTACCGAGTTTAAGAGGAAAAAATAAATGGCAGACGAATATAGCAAGGACGTAAACACCGAGACTACAAATGCTCCGTCTGCACCTATGCCGTATGAGCAACCCGAGCGCCCAGAGGACAGCCCTCTCGGTTCTTTGGCTCCGATCGAATTCTCGTCCGAGCCATTCGCAGATTTAAGTGAGGATGCAAAAGGTGCGTTGATGCAACTTGACATTCTTGCTACAAAAACAGATGTAGCTGCTAGAAGGTTTGAAGTGGAACAAACTTGGGAAAGTTTGCACTTTGATCGCGGTTATCAACATTTGTTGAGAGGTAAACAAGGCGGTTGGATTCTTCCCGGGCAAGCTTCAGGCTTTGGCCCAACGTCGCAGCAAAACAACAACACCATCTACGACACGAACGTGTACGGTTCCAAGGGCGACATCATCGTATCCGCCCTCTCCAGAGAAGTGCCGAAGGTGGAATTCTTCCCGGCCAACCCAGATTACGGGCCAGACATTGTGGCTGCTGAAGAGGCAGACAGTTTCAAAGAGATTTGGGCACGAAATAACAACCTTCATGCGTTGCTCGTAGATTGCGCACGCATCATGTGGAACGAAGATCGAGTACTTGCTTGGACTCGCTATGAATTGAACGGTCAGCTCTACGGTTTTGAAGGTGGAGACGAAGACGACAATGCCCCAGTCACAGCAGAGGACATACTGAATCCGCCCGAGGATACACCTACAGGCCAAGAAGGTCTGGAGGAGTTTCGTGAGCAGACAGAATCGCCCTTGGGAGACGAAGACGAAGAGGGAGCGGTCCCTGAAGAGACCGAAGAATACATCGTTCCTCCAGCAGAGCCCATAAAGAAATCTCGTGGTAGGGAAGTCACTACGCTCCACGGAAAGTTGGATCACAAAGTTCCAATTGCTGTGGACTTCATCAAGGACATGCAGTTTGTGAAGTTGTACGAAGACCTTGACGTAGCGATTGTTAAAGCGAAATACCCGTGGATTGCCGATAAGATCAAGCCGGGTTCAGATAACAACACAGAGACAGAATTGGACAGAATTGCTCGTGAAAACACGAGGCAGGCCGTCCTCGGCGCTTACGTGACTGGTGACTCTTTACAGAGACACACGGTCGTATCGCATACGTGGTTTCGTCCGTCAATGTTCATGGACGAAAAGGTGAATGATCAGGTTCGTGCTGAACTTTTGGAAGCGTTCCCCAACGGGTGCCTACTCGTTAAAGCAGGAGCGAACTACGCATACTCGAAGAACGAGAGTATGGATGCTCACCTAGCAATAGGTCACCCATTCTCAGGCAAAGGCCAGAACCGGCGCGCTCTCGGAACGTCTCTGATCTCCATCCAAAAGAGGATCAACGATTGGGTTGACCTCCAAGACAGTTTCTTCAAGAATACGGTGCCAAAGAAGTGGATGAATGCCGAAGCATTCAACATGGACGCCATACAAAAACAGAATAATGTTCCCGGCAGCATCGGTCCCTTTCAACCTCAGCCCGGGCTTACTACCATGGATCAATACATCATGGTCGAGCCTACCCCGCAGCCGCAAAATGCTCTGGGCGATTTTATCAAATGGTTCATCACCACTCTTTCAGAAGAGATCACTGGTGCACTCCCAAGTTTGTTTGGGGCGGCGACTGGTGAGAATACGGTAGGTAACGCGGTAATCCAGATGGATCAGGCACTCCAACGTATAGGGTGCCCATGGAACAACATTCAAGACATGTTTGCAGAATGCGCGCGTCAAGCAGTAGGTTGCGCGGCAGACTGTAGAGATGGAAAGAAAATTTCACAGACACTACCGGGTAGAGGAAAGGTTACAGTCAACACCTCCAACCTCGCCGGTAAGGTTCTATGCTTCCCCGAGGCCAACCCAGCATTCCCCGAGTCTTGGAATCAGAAGGAAGCGAAGTTGATCAAGATGATTGACGCAAGTACGCAGAATGAAGCAATTAGACAGTGGTTGTTCTCGCCGTCGAATTTGCCTATACTGCAAAGTGGAATACGTCTGAAGAAATTCAAAGTCCCCGGCGCGGACTCAATCACTAAACAGAAGGGGGAGATGGAGTTGCTATTGAGGTCAGGACCAATGCCCAACCCGGCTGTGCTGCAGATACAACAAGTACTGATGAAAGCTGCAGAACAGATGCAACTTGCACAAAAGCAGATGCAACCTGTACCGCCAGAAAGCATGGCTATGGTGCAGCAGTTGCAGAAGCAGATGCAGGCTATGCCTCCACAAGTGAGTACTCTACCTGTTGCGCAGGATGAAAGCGAAAATCACGCAGTGGAAGCTGGTGCTTGTTTTGATTGGATAACAAGCAGTGAAGGTCAGGGTTTTAAGTATGGACCTCCCGAGCAGCGTGCAGCATTTCAAAATCTGCATCTTCATTGGAGTGAACATTTAGCTATGGCAAAGAAGATAGCACTTGCAAATGCTCCTCCAAATAAACCGCCTTCTGAAAGCATCAGTTTGGACATAAGCAAGATGCCTACACCCGTTGCTATACAAGCTCTCGCAAAGATGCAAATAAACGCGAGCCCAGCTGATTTCCAACAGCACAACGCAGAGCAGTTGAACACCGCAGTACAGAAAAAAGCTATACCCGCTGCATTAGCGGATCACGGTAAGCAACAATTAGAAGTACCTCCGAGACAGCTTCGGAGATAAGAAATCTCAGACCTTGATCAGTCTGGGCTAGCGTATGGGGAAGCCCGAAACTTCCCCTGCGCGACCTTTCGGGAGGTAAAGATGATAGTTTATTTGATTACCAATAAAGTGAATGGAAAGCAGTATGTAGGTCAAACTACAAAAACTGTAGAAAAGAGATGGGAAAAGCATCTAGAAAATGCAGATTTAGGTATTAAGTTTCTAATCTACAAATCCATAAGAAAGTATGGTGCAGAAAACTTTTCTCGTGTCATACTTCACGAATGTGAAACCAAAGAAGAGATGGATTTCGTGGAGATGTTCTACATTGCACTACTGAGTACCAAAGCACCAAATGGGCACAACTTAACAGACGGTGGAGAAGGCCAATTTGGACGTAGACTTTCAGAAAAAGCTATACAAAAAATGAGAGATGCGTTTACGGGGAAACCAAACCCTAAGAATTCCGAGCATCTTAAGAAGAACCCAAGACCAAGAAACCCTGTAAATGGCAGATTGTTAAGCGACAACGAAATAGCCACAGGAAATTGGGACACTACACCGGCAAAAGCCTCTGAAGAGACTCGTCTAAAGATGAGTAAAGCACATGAGGGTTTTAGACATACAGAGGAATCAAAAGCCAAGATGAGAGGAAAACGTGGCCCAAGAAAAAGGTAAGAAATTGGTTTGTCTCGTACAAAGGCATGGAAGTACAATTTTGAATGAAAGTAATTCCTTCCGTGCGCGAATGGACCCTCCCTTAGATGAACAAGGAGAGCAACAAGCTCAGGATGCTGCAGAAAATCTAAGGAACGAAGGGATAAGCCCGGAACGTATAGTCTCCTCTCCTATGCTCAGGGCAGTGCAAACAGCAGATGCATTTGCAGAAGAATTTGGGTTAGATGTAGAGCAAGATAGGGCTCTTATAAGTTGGAATCTTGGATTTCTTTCGGGAAAAGACAGAGACGATTACGGACCAATTCTTGAACTTTATGTGGACAATCCAAAGTTGACCATTCCTGATGGAGAGCCTTTAGTGGATTTAGAAGACCGCACATTTGAATACTTTGACAAAGAATTGAAGAAAGATAAATTGACGGTTTTCATAAGTCACAATTCCAACATTGTAACATTAGAATCTTTAATCGCTGGAGACAAAGTAGGAAGACCAGAATCCTCAGAGACATCAGTGCAGCCGGGAGGTACTATGGCTGTCTATGTAGATGATTCAGGAAAATATACCACAGAGGTTCTTTTTGGCTCAGAGAAGAAAGCAGAACTGAGTAGTTAGGGAGTTAGTAATGAATGACTGTCTAGTCTAAGAATCCCAGACTTCAAGTCTGGGAGCATCAATCAGAAGCAAGAATAGCAAGACTCCTCCAAGCAGCCGCGACTCTTTACACGAGCGGCCACGTACGGGAGGATGCAGTGCACGTAGCTCTACAACTGGAAGCACAGGTTGTTGCTGCGTTAGGCTCAGAGAAAAAGACTCAAGGAGAAGTGACTCATGTCAGATGAAGCAGGAGTTTTAGATTTTACAGGTGTAGATTTAGCAGCCACAGCCTCAGCAGACGCTTCGGTAGTGACCTCAGAAATTACAGAAACCCCAACGGTAGAAACGCCAGCAGCGGAGACACCAGCAGTCGAAGTACCGACAGATGCACCCAAAAAAGATCAGAAGACTCAGTATGATAGTTCTGGACAACCTGTTGAGAAGACCGAAGCCGATAAAGCAGAGGATGATGGTAAAGAGTTTGGAGAAAAGACTCCGCAAGACGTACGAAAAGCATTGTCTGCCTTCAAGAAGTCTTCTCCAGAAGCGGCAAAAATGTCCGCTCAACTTCATGGTAGCTATGAAAGATGGGAAGCAACCAAGGCAATTTTCCCTGGTGGCGTCAATGAGATCAAAGCAGCCAAAGAATTCATGGACCTCGTTGGCGGGCACGAAGGGCTAGAATCGCTTTCAAATGTGAAGGCCAATGCGGAAGCCAGTGACGGCAAGTTGTACGCTGGTGATCCTCAGTTGATCAAGGATATCGAAGCAGACCTGAAGGCACAAGGCAAGAATGATGCATGGGGAAAATTAGCCCCTGCCTTCTTGGATGCAGTGAAGGCCAACGATGAAGCCGGATATAAGGCGGCTTTTGCTCCACATTTCGTGGCAGGTCTGGACTCAGCTAATCTGCCGGGAGCACTGAATTACCTAGTGAAGTCGTTGAATGATCCAGACCCAGCCAAGGCAGTTGCTGCGGCTAAAGAAGCTGCATTAGACATCAAGGGTTGGTATGACAAACTTTCAGCCGAGAACAAGAAGGCTAAGGAGAACGTCGTATCCCCCGAGCGCAAGCAGCTCGATGAGGAACGAGCAGCTTTCTTTAAACAGCAAGAAGAATTCAAGACCAACCAGACGACAGAATTCAAGAACAGCGTTGCCAAGAGTTGCGAGAGTGTCAACAACAAGACCCTCGGTGCATCACTAGGCTCTTACTTGAATATGCCGTTCTTCAAAGGCTTCGGGCGTGAAAACCTGATGCCTCTGGGCAACACCATCAAGGCTACTCTGTACGAAACCCTCAAGGCCGACAGCGCTTATCAGGCGCAGATGAAGGCCATGTGGGGCGCAAAGACTCCTGATCGCGCTAAGATCGAGGAGTACCACAAAGCGAAGGTGGATTCTATTTCAGAAGACCTCGTACGTGGGGTCGTACAGAAGATGTACCCCGGGTACGCTAAAGGCGGGGCAGCAGCGGGCCGCGTATCAGCTAAGGCAGAAAAGACAGCTACAGCAGCCAAAGTGGACGCTAAGGCAGTAGCTACCAACAAGCCGGTGTACGTTGCACAGAAGCCCGGTCGAGACATGCTCGATATGGACCACGTTGACAAGAACGGAAAGTCCGATGCAGTCATGGAAATGATTGCAGGCCGAGGGTTCCTCAAGGGCTCAGGCAAATGGATAACCTGGCGTAAGTGATTGAAAATACAGGACTTATAACCCTGTACTAGAGTTGGGAGGTGCACGAACACCTCCCTGCTCAACCTTTTCGTGGAGGAATCAATGTTTGGAATAATTTACAGAATTACCAATGCCGAAACAGGTATGGAATACGTAGGACAAACCGTGCAATCCCTTAGAGAACGCTGGGTAGAGCACATGTCTCATGCTCGGCAAGTAAAAAGCCAATCCTATATGTCTCGGGCTCTTAGGAAGTACCCGATTGAAGCATTCGTTGTAGAGTCGATTCACGAGTGTGAATCCCAAGAAGAACTGGATTTTGTAGAAACCTTCTACATTTCCCTACTCAACACTAAGGCTCCCAATGGGTACAATTTAGCAGACGGCGGTGGAGGAGTTTCTGGGTGGCAGAATGGCAAAGGAAATGTGCCCACCGAAGAGACGAGAAAAAGACTCAGTGAGGCTGGAAAAGGCAACACAAATGCCTTGGGTAAAAAGTATTCAAAAGAGTTTTGTGAAAAGATTAGCGTAGCCTTGAGTAAACGGGTGCGCAAGGAAGAATCGTATAACACTCCGAAATGTCTAGAGAAAAGAAAGAACTATAGACATGGGAAGGAAGCAAGGGCCGCTATTAGCGCAGGGCTTAAGGGAAAACCTTGGTCTGAAACAAGGCGCGCGGCACAAAGAGTTTAGAACTGAACTAAACATCATGTACTTTCTGATTGGTCCCTACAAGACGATAAACTGGAGCAGAAAGTGCTTGATGCACAATTTGATGGCTCAGCACGGCACTACGGAAACCTCAGAATTTTTCGTAGGTGACTATATATCAAAGGAAATAATTTTATATGGCACTATTAGAGGCTTAACAACAGTGGGCCTCATTAAATTCAACCTGATTGACTCGAACGCTGAAATGCCAACGAGGGCGAACCTGCAAAGGACGCTGAGAGACTAAGCGGTTGAACTCCTACGGGAAGATGCAATAGTCCGAACTCACAGGAACACAACTGTGAGAGGTTAGCAGAAATGACTAACCCGTACGTAATACGTAACAACATGGCTGTTGAAGCAGTCGAACTAGACGCTACCCAATAGCAAAGGCGTCTACAATTCCTTATTGAAAAAAGTTTGCTAAGGAAATCCCTAAACAAAATTGGGGATTAAAAACCCACTCTGATTGACTTGAAACCTGAAACGGCAACAAGGGGCAAGCGAAAGCAGCCTGAGAGACTAAGCGAGAGGGGCGTCCACAAGACGCATGCGATAGTCCGTTCTCATGGGAACAACAACCATGAGAGGTTGACGGAAACGATCAACCCAGAACACAGTAACAAGTAAGGATTTGGTTTTCCATGGCACAACCGCCTATAGCCTTTTCAAGGCAGAAGCAACATCTATCCCCGTGTCCAACCAGTCAAACGCTGGTGGCACCGTCCGTGCATCATTCCGTGTGCCTTTCCGTGTGCAGTCCGGCGCGGCAATCTCACAAGGAACTGGTAACGCTGACGCTATGGGCCGTGGCACTGGCTCGCAGTGGGCATCGTTCGCGCTGGCACCCGTTTATCTGTTCAACGTGTAAATTTCATGCGCGTTTAAAAGTTGTCCGTATCGGTGAAACCCTAGCATTTCATGAGGTAAATATGAGTGTAGAAAATACCGAGGTAAGAAGTCAGAGTTTATCAGAGTTGCAAATTGGATACCTCGCAGGAATCATGGACGGAGAGGGATCAATCACTTTCGTGTACCATAAGTGCAAGACGAATGTGAATGTTCTGTATTCTCCTGTCGTGTATATATGCGCGGTGGCAAACTCCAATCCACTGATAATCCAAGCTGTCGAATCTCTTTTGAAGAACCTTCCTATTAGGTACAAAGTGTACTCACCTAAGCAGGAATGGAACAAGAAAGCAAAGAAGAAACCGTACGCCATTCATTTGATGGGTATGAATTCTGCTAAGCATTTCTTAAACGTCATCTGTAAGCACCTCAATGGCAAGAGGCAGCAAGCGGAGTTGGTACTTGAGTATCTGGAACGCAGAGAAGAAGGTCAACGAGTAAAATTCATGACGGAGAGAGATTGGCAAATCATCCACACTGTTCGAAATATGAACAGGAATTATGGTGCTGACTTTACCGTAGAGACTAAACGACAACCTTCGCTAACGGGCGAAGAAGTTATAGTCCGAACTGTATAGTGATGTACAGAGGGAGCAGAAATGCACTCCCCGAATGTCATTACTTATTTTTAAGTGATTACATTTAGTAACAATTTGGTGAAATCTCGTGGTTAGCTCAGGCTTCCACGGATAGCAAGCAGAAGGGTCTTTTTGCCGTTAAGTCCAAAGCTTTGGCGGCTGTTGCAGGCAAATAAAAGCAACAAAAATTCGCTATATCGGGGAACCTCTGGTATACTATGATTAGTAAATCAGACAATCCCGAGGGAAGATAGTAATGACAAAACAGTCGAAGTTTTCGTACCTAGCAGGTTTCATGGATGGGGAAGGTTCCTTCTCTATCGTCAAAACCTTCTCTGTTCAAAGAAAACGGGACGGAAGTAAGCAGAAATACGTAACCTACAAATGTATGGTTTCAGTCACCAACACACACAAAGGTGTTATGGACTGGATCGCCAAGACTTTTGGTGGAAAAGTTCTCACGGGCAACAATGAGAACAGAAACCCCAAGTACAAGACTAGGTATTCGTGGTTCAGAACGAGCCACGAGGACATTGAAAAATTTACGTTAGGAATTCTGCCTTACCTCATTGTTAAAAAGGAACAGGCACTAGTGACTTTAGAGTTCTGCAAAACGTATCAAGCAGAGCGTATAGGCACAGCCCTGAACCCAGAAGTGCAAGTTAAGAGAGATGAATTGAGGAAGAAAATGATGTCCCTTAATGGAGTTTACTCTGGCGCTTCTACTAGACCCGTAGAGACTACACGCGAGACCCCTCAAATAGAGGGTGATGATATAGTCCGAACTGCATAGTGATATGCAGAGGGTTGGCAGAAATGCCCAACTTTTGTCAGAAGAATGTACACAAACTTCTTTCAAATAACAAATTGTAAAGCACAGGAAATGAAGAACTCTCTCGACGCCGCAATGCAGGGCATAGAAGGGCTCATCAACTCAGACGGGTCTGGTAAACAAACAATCTGCCTGACCTTATAAACATGTAGAGAATTCGGTGAAAACCCTTAGGGGCAATACCGAGCCGCTCCTCGTATCTGGGGAAGGTGTAACGACTATCCCGAAAGGGAGTAGGGAACAGTGTTCCCGAAGCACTACAACCTTTATGAAAAACTCAAATGAAATACTCTGGTCGTATCTGGCTGGGCTGTTCGATGGTGAAGGCACCGTCTGCATAAGCACCAGTCACAACCGAAACAATACAGCTATTTTCCAGATGAATGTGAAAGTGGCTAACACTAAGTTGGAACTGATGCAGTGGCTGATTAAAAACTTCGGCGGGTTTTACTCGGTGAGTCAAGCTAAATGCGAAGGAAATAATAGAGCTACTCAATATGCGTGGATGCCTAAAGGCAAGAACAATCGAATAGAGGTTCTAGAAAAAATGCTGCCATACTTGGTTATAAAAAAGCAGCAGGCTCTTATTGGTTTGGACTTTGAAAGAGTGTATGAAGGACGAAACGGATGTCAGCCGGGACTAAAACTGACAACCGACAGTCCTATCTACGTTGAAGCCCACGCAAAGAGGCTAGAATTAAGAGATCAGCTCGTAAAGCTGAATCGTAAAGGTAAGATATAGTCTGAACTCATAGGCAACTATGAGAGTGTGCGCGGAAACGGCGCATGCGTAACAGTATTGATGATTGACCAGATCCCCGCCACAGCAACCTTCGGTACAGGTACTGGTGCACAGACGGCCAGCATTGTTGGCATGAACGTCGCAGTGGCGTTCAGCGATCAGCAAGTGGTTTCGTTCTACACCGTTGGTGGCGTGAAGCGTGTCGGTGGTGGATACACATCGGCAACGATCTCGTACGTTGACGGCCCTTCGAACACCCTGTGGTTCAGCACCCCGCTCCCGACCGATCTCGCAGTCACCGACTACGTGGTTGTGAACGGTGCAACATACGGAACTGGCGCGTCCGTCCTCGGCATCAAAGCTTGGGATGTGAACTCCAACTCCGGTACCATCGCGGGCTTGAACCGCGCGTCTTACCCCGGGCGTCTGAGCACACCGACGATTAACCTCAACGGCGCTGCGATTACACCGGGCATCGCACAGCGTGCAGAAGTCTTGTTGGGACGCGCACTCGGACCCGATGCAGACTCTATCAAGAGCGGCATCTGGTACGGCCCGCCTGAGCAAGCTTTCGCACAAAGCAACTTGATGTACAACGTTCAGATCGTGAACGCACAGGAAGTCAAGGGCGACAAGACGATGGACATGGCCCGCAAGTATTTCAGTGATACTTTCGGCGGCAGGAAATATCACAAGTCTTGGACGGCGATCAACAACCGTATGGACTTGCTTGTACTAGACAACTGGTACATTGGGGAATTATCTCCCCTTGAGCTGTATGATTTCGGTGGTGGCAACGTCGTTGCT
>Ga0187877_1002780_pt1 | contig 15112 bp, 6 predicted proteins | sample June2016WEW_17_1_3_FD_132430 | JGI IMG/M metagenome (GOLD analysis project Ga0187877, IMG submission 132430) | Peatland microbial communities from SPRUCE experiment site at the Marcell Experimental Forest, Minnesota, USA - June2016WEW_17_100 | ecosystem: Environmental > Terrestrial > Soil >... | reverse complement strand
TGGAAGGTCGAACGGCTCTTTGCCTGGATGCAGAACTACCGCCGCCTGGTCACCCGATGGGAATATCACATCGAAAACTTCCTCGGCTTCGTTCAACTCGCGTGCCTGCTCATGCTGCTCAGACATTTATGAGATGGGTTCTAGTATCTGCTTCCCGCTCGCTTTTTTTGCGCCTCTTTGGCAGCCTCAAGATTCTTGTTTAGTGGGTTTTTTCTTAAGTATTTGCGCATGCGCCCGATCCGCCGCAATCTTTCTCTATTTTGAGGATGATCGCCGTCATAATCTCACGGTTCAAAGGTCTGATTGTGATCTCAGCGATGGCCGTTGCTTCTGCTGGTCTGCCTAATCGCTGGCAGTGCTTCGGCTGAGGTGTAAATTTAGTTCTCACGGATTTGAGCATACCGGCACGAATTCTCTGGAACGAGCGAGAGCCCAAGGCCTGGGAGCATATCTGATCAATCAAACAAGTTGACGCTGATTGCCTCTCCCATGAGCTGATAACCCTTGCCGTTCGGATGAAGGGGATCAGAAGCAAGATCGGGACGGATGCGACCCGGCGTAGTCGGATCGCGAACAACACTTTCAAAGTCAATAACCCCATCAAATTCGCCGGAAGTACGGATCCACTCATTGACTGCCTGCCGCACCGATTCCTTTTCCGCCGAGTAGTAGAACGCGCCTTCAAAAGGAAGTATCGTCCCGCCAATGACTTTGATGCTGTGGAGATGAGCTTTTAGAATGATTTGCCGATAGGCGGAAATCAGATCAGCTGCACTAACTGAAGGAATGTGACCAAACGGCTCCCAGTCGGCATCACCGTTTCCGATGTCGTTAATTCCTTCAAGCAGGATGATGTGGCTGATGCCTGGGATCGTCAGCACGTCATCGTTAATACGTGCCCATGCAGCTTGCTGTATGGGACCTACCGGGCTCAATAAACGATTACCACCGATTCCAGCGTTTACAACAGAGATGTCATTTGATGCGAGCCTGCGAGCGAGGGCTCCTGGCCATCCGCGTTCGCCATTAGAGACCATACCTTCCGTGATGGAGTCCCCTAGCGCAACGACAACGTGGCGACAGTGTGATGTCAGAACATCGACTTCGCTTAGAAGCGATCGGACATCCGCGCTGCGTTGATGGTGCAACGTGAGTTCTCCCGTTTGATCGGTGCCCTCCGCAATTTGCACCAAAGGGCCATCTGGGCGCGGTGGAAATTCCACAACGAAAACGCCATCTGGGAAACTGATACTGACTATCAGGTCTGAGTCGTCCGCGACTGGTAGATTTACGGGGTCACTCGTGGCGCTCGTACCTGCAGGGATCTGAATTCCGGAACCGCCATTGAATCGGACCTCCTTAAGCGTTCCTGCTTTCACATCCAAATGTGAGGCAGCTAAACCGACACTCATGGCTCCGACCACGAGAGCGGCCTGCCTGTAACTATTTGACACCGTTAATCGCAGTTTCTCGCCACCCTTCGCGACTCGAAGTCGATAGCGAAATGTGCCTCGAATCAGAGACGGGCTTTTCCACGCCAACTTTGGATGTGCCTCGTTCCATTGCAGAAGTATTCCGGTGTCAGGTAGACCTGTGGGGCTTGTGAGCCAAGTCGCAACCCAGCGCTCTTGCCCCTTCACCATCGTCGAGATGGAAACAAGGAGAAGCGCAATGGCGCACCATCGGACTATGGCTGAGAGCTTTGTCATCTCCGCCAATCTGCTACTCAACGCGAGATTGGTTCCTGGTGAATTAATCTGAGGGTTCTCCTCGTCTTATCGTGGAATTGGAAATTCGAAACGGCCGTGAGCTGCAATCGTGTATCAGACCAAATGCCTTGGAGGCCCGATGCCTGCTTCGCTTAATAAGGTCCGGCATGTTTTTCGTCTCGCAGGAATTCTAGCCGTTAGACCGTTGGAGCCAAATAGTCTAAACAGACTACTATCCAAAGAGGCTGCTCTTGAGGAATGGAATCCAATGGCGGTTCTGGAGTGGGCTTTTCCTAATTTTTGACATGCATCAAGCGGATCCTAACAAACAATTGAAATGGAAACACGTCTTTCTCTGGAAACGCTCTGGACTCTTCGCATGAACCTCTGGCACGACGCCGGAGATTGAGATGAAGAAGCGGGAAGTGGTGAAACAGTGCAATCAGCGCGGACGCTGAGTCTATGATCCCGCTCATGCTTCTTATCCGTCGCATGTAATGAAGATCGAGAAACAGATATTCGCTGCAGGACGTAAGTTCTGCGTTCGAGCAGTTCCGCTCTGGTGAAATCTGTAAGGCATTAATTCTACCTTTGCGAGACAAATAATGGGCTCGTTCAACTTGAGCAGCAAAGTCGCTTTCGTTACCGCCGCCAGCCGTGGAATTGGTCTGGGCGTGGCGCACGCGATGGCAGAGTCAGGAGCTGGTGTTGTTATGGTTGGGCGCGACAAGTTTGAGCTTGATCGGGCCAGCAAAGAGCTACGACAACTAACCAAAACAGTTCACGTGGCAGTCTTCGATCTGCAAGGAGCAAGTGAGATCTCAAGCTGGTTTGACATTCGAACTTTCAGGTTCGTGGGAACCATTGAGCGCGCTGTCGGCGGCTTTTGCCGGAGTACATTCCTAGGGATTGGGCGAAGGGCCAGATTTCGCAATCTGAATCTTCTCTTCATTTACCCCGCGGAGAACAACGGGCAGTTTGAGCGCGCCAGACGAGGTCACTACTACTTTGGCTGGTGGAGATTCTTTCTCGGTCACTTTGTACGTGCCCGCGGGAAGCCCTTGGATCGAGAGCTCGGTGGTATGCTCAGGCGCGTAGCGGGACTCCAGGAAAATCTCGAACTTTCCAGCATTGCTGCTCACCTTCAGAGGTCTTCGTCCGGAGAAGCCATCGCGATCAAGTTCGATGTGAAGAGGCTGTTCGAGGTTCATGATGTGGAGGCGTTGCCTGAGACCATCGCGGCACGTAATCTCGATCCCGCCGCCTTTTCTTGCAACGTCGCCGCCGTATGCGATGAGGCCGAAGACCGGATCGTTAACCACGATGGTAGCCGAGGCACGCAGCGCTCCGGAAAACCCGCTGTCGATTTCTCCGTCGTAGGGCCAGAGTCCGCGCGGCAGCATCTTGATTCCCGGAATCCAGGTTGAACCAGACTTTGCCGGATTAAAACCCCACCCGGCAGCACCATCGTTTTCCTTGCCGGGATACCAGGCGCCAAAGTTGCTTTGTGCAGTACCCGAGTTTACGAGGGCCCATCCGGCCAGATAGGACGCATAGCCCAGCCGGAGCGCATCATCTCGATCCGATCCTTGCGCGAAGTACAGGCCATCATCCAAGATCGACCACCCGCCCATTTGTGTCATATAGCTCAGAAGATACTCGGAACTTCCGAACTGACGAATATCACTGCCAAGCTGGTAATAGTTAGTCTCGAGCCAACCGCGCGCAGCAATGTTCGCGCCGATCTCCTTCTTCATGAATTCCGCCACATCGCTTTGCGAGACGCGCGGATGTGAGTAGACCCTTCCGTTGTTCTTGTCGGTCCATAAGCCGCTATCAATTCGCAAAGGATATTCCATCGCATATTTCGCGATCGCATGCGTTGACTCGAACGCTGTCGTATCGAACCACATTTCGCTGCCGAACGGATGAGGATCGTCGTAGATGAAGTATGTGACCTTCTTGTTCCACTCGGCGCGCAACTCATCGGCTTCGGCTGTGCGGCCTTCAGATATCAAGTTGCGTATCAGGTCGAGGATGAAGATCTCGTGGAAGTTGCCCTGCTTATAGGCCCAGTCGGTCCAACCCCGAAAGTCCCACGGCGCTTCCATCCGAATGGAGTAGGGCACGCGGAAATAGGCACGCGCAGTCTGAAAGGCCCTGTCGAGATAGCCATTCGCATCGAGGTAGTGCACCTTGTCCGGATACAGCTTCGCGATCCTGTACATTTCGTAATAAAGCTGGATCAGATGCGTGTAATCAAAAGTGCGCCAGAGATGTTCCTGCCCGTTTCCGCCGGAATTGAGGCCGACGCTGCTGTTTCTGTTTGCCAGCCAACCGGGCGAACCATAAATCCCATACGGAAATGGCGACTCATCGCCTGTACGCTGCAATTTACCCCAGACGAAATGTTGAATGTAATACTCCACGGACGCGATCTCGCGATCGTCGGGAAATCCAATATTCTTCGCCGCGATATACGGTGCCTTGCATAAGTCGGGATCGTCAGAACCGCCTACCATGTATGCATCTAGGCCGCCGGTATCGTCAGGTGTGCGCAATACGTGCGACCGCATATCCCATAGCGAAAACACGCCGTCGTACCACTTCGAAGGGTCCTTGACCTGCTGATGACTGGCCAGAAAACTCGCTCTCTTTTGAATAAGAGTTTCGAGCGGTTCCACTGCGTCGTACTCTAGTATCGTCTTCTGTCCATCGCCAAACGAAACTGTCAGTTCGTTCTCTCCCTGGTGGCGAAAACGAATTCGATAGATGTTGGTATCGATAGCTCTCGAGGGCAATGCCTCAATTACAGTCTGGTCTGGAAACTCTGCTCGAACAGAGTGGATTGGCAGCCTGGAATGCAGCGCCAGCAGTGCGGAGAGATCAGATGGGATAACCATTCCAGGCGCCACTTCAACATCGATGAGTCCACTGTCGTAGAGAATCTTGCGAATGTCGTTGTAGTCGCGCGCCCAGCGGAATTCGAAAGCGTAGGTGACGGAGTCGCCAGCCACACCCTGGGGCTGAAGCCGCTTTGAGGTGAGCCGCTGCCGCCATGTCCCATGCGACTCGATCTCTCCCGCCTGTACCGCTGCATGAATGTAGGCGATGTACAACCCTTCCCATGCGTTCCGGGGCCGGAACACTGGGTCGCTCGCGTCCGCCTTGTTGCCTGCATTGGTCGCCTCGAAATATTCCAGATGGGTGCCGCGCGTTGGCGTCATCAGCAGATAGGGACCAGCGCCGCTGGTCCTCGTCCAGAAGATGAACGAATTGTCTCCGGCGATATAGCTATGACGGATCACGCGCTTCTGATAAGTAACTTCCTGATCTCTTTCGTACAGCGTGTTGAACAGCAACGGGATGCCCAGATTTCCGATCTCGAGTGATTCCGAACTTCGGTTGTGAATCGTCAGTGACCAAACCAACTTGTCCGAGTGCAGTTCATAAACCTCAGTGAAATCGAAGCCGCGAATCCCATCTGTGTTGCGCACGTCACTCGCGTAGTGGAACTCGGTACGCTCAACTCCGTTGGATGAGCTTTGCTCGGTTGTACGCGCGCTTCGGGAGTGGGCCGTGCTGGCATGCTGCCAGTCGCCGTTTCCAGTTCGAAACCGGAATACCACATCACCAAACCAGCGTGAATCGGCCACCGCAAATTCCGGGTGCTCTGCTTTCCCAATGACGTAGTTGGTGCGAAACGTGTCCCCAGGCAGTTCGAGGTCCATCACCCCGGCGCTTTCGTCGTCGAAGGCTATGCAGAAACTGCTGTTCTCGATGTGCATTCCGGAGCACTGCGGTGTCACTGGCTGTGCGTTAGCCATTGCAGCCAGCAACTGTCCTGCCGCAGCCAAAGCGATTTGCAGGCTAAGCCGCCTTCTGATGTTCATTCCATCCGAGATCAATCCGCTAATCATGTGTCCCCCATGACGCTTCGACCGTGTTGTACCTGTCAACCGCTGATCGCACCATGCGATGACGATTTCCTTTGCCATAGGGGAGAACTCCTCGTAGTTCGGGCTCAATTTAATTCCCCATCCCGGGATTTCCGGGGCGGACCATTGCCCGCCGTGAAATGCGTAGGCCGAAGTATTGAGGGCTAGATCGTGATATCGGTCGTCCTCGACAAGCGGAATGTTCCGGCGAATTCTTGCCGCGTGCAGACACGCGATCCTTCCCAACTCGCTCATCCAGTTATGCGCCACCACATTCACGCGCCACGACTCGGCGAGGTCGGCCGCGTAGAGTATCTTTCGAGAAGCCGCAGGTGCGCATATCCGGCTGAATACAACGGTAAAGTCCAGCTCTCAGAAACGGCATGAACTCATCCATGTTTCTCACGCTCTCTCCATTGGCAACGGGAGCATCCGCATTCACTTCCTGAAGCTGGTGATGAAGCGTTCGATAATCGTCCAGCGTTTCGGGAAAGATTTCATCGATTCAGTTGAGTCCGTATGGAGAACATTCCTTCAGAAAACGTACTGGCCAATCGTGGTGGTCCTGATATCCATTGTTTGCGTCGGCCATCAGGTTCATATTCCTCCCGGCCGATTCGCGGGCGGCGATCACTGCTTCGATGTCCCGCACCACGCCTGGCTCGCCGGCTATCCATTTCCAAGGACGTCCAACCTTTATCTTGAGTCTGCGATAGCCGTCGCCGCGGGTAGCCTTCGCCACTTCGCCCACCGCCTCAGCACCTCTTCCGCTGGCTACGTCAACAAAATACAGAAAGCCATCATAGGCTTCGATTCCCACTCGCGATGCAAGTCCAAAGAGCATGAACGTAGGCTTTTGCCGGAGCTTACCCACAAGATCAAGCAGCGCCAACTCAAACCAGCAGTTGTTTTCATCCTTCAGGCGCGCGGCATACTCCGCCGCGTGGCCCTTGATACGGTCGCCTTGCCAGAGAAACACCGACTCCGGGCTGACACCGATCATTTGTTTTAAGAAGGACATTTCAGGATCGCGAATCGGGGCATAGCCTTCTCCGGCCAGGCCCATGGTGCCATCCGATAGAAACACCCGCACCAGGCGGATATGTCCCGACTTACTTACGGGGCCGGGTGTGTATGCATTCTGGGCCACTGGACGAAAGAACTCCTCCGGAACCTGGAGAATGGTGATCTTCGATATGACCGGCGCTGTAGAGGCGCCAAGCGCGCTCAAGGGTCTGACTGCGGCTGCGCCAGTTGCCATCACCGCGTTCCTGAGGAAGACTCTTCGATCGATGGCATCATTGTTGGCATAGTGCCTCCTATCCTCAGTGGGCTGCGGTTGCGACCTTGTGCCCGGCCGATTTCTTTGAGTCCGAAGCAGTACCGGCTAGCTTCTCGATGGGTTGAAGAACCAAAGTCTTTCCCTGTTCTGCCACTAGGTGATAGGCCCTCCCGTGCATCCAGATTCTCTCAATTTCAATTCTTTTCCATCCGGCAGGTAAGCTTACGGGATGCTTCCGCCAATCCCCGCCTGAGATGCGAAGTCCCGTAAATCCATACATCGCCGCAAGGAGCAGCGAAGCCTCATTCGTGATGTAAGCCCCATCGTGATAGGGACGGTATTCCTTGGAAATCATGAATGGGCCAGTTACGTATTCGGTCGCGGCCAGATGAAAAAGCTCCGCTGCCTTCTGCCTGTCTCCAAACATCGCCGCGCAAGCGGCGAAAGGTGGAATCGCGAACCCAGGGGAACGGACACTGCCGGGTACACTTGGCGTTGGTGCTCGCTTCTCGCGAAGTGTTTCTTCGTAGGCCCAGGTATTTCGATAGAGCGCCTCTGGAATGGGCGGATCGTGATAAATCAGAAATTGAGGGTTACCCAGCGTGTATGCGTCGGGATGATCCTGCAGGTTAACCTTTTCGTATCGATTTAGAGGTTCGTTGTAGTAGAGTAGCGGCACATCCTGGCTAAATGGCTCGATCACGTGTTTGATGGGATCGACTGGGAGGTAGATTGCCTCTTCCTCTTGAGCCCAAACGGGGGGCGGTGTAACGCCCATCTCGTGTGCCGCTGCGATTGCGTCTTGTAGCACCATCTTGCATAGTAAGTTGACCATTGAGTCGTTAGACACATCGGCCACCCATTCGTTCGGGCCCATGATGTGCTCAATCTCAAATCCTCGGGCAGTAAATTCGCCGCGACTGCTGATCCACTGTGCCACTTCGCGCTCTATCGGCCACACGGCCTGCCTGAGCGTCTCCTTGTCTCCGGTTGCTTCGTAATACTCCCACGCCCCGACTGCGACATCAGGAACGATATGCTGCTCAGCCCAACCGGTTTCAGCCCAGGAAGGAGTGGCCTCAGAGCCGTCGAGGCCGGCCTCCCAGGGAAACATCGCACCATCGAAGCCGAAATTTTCGGCCTTACTCTTCGCCGCCTTCAGCCCGGAGGCCCTATACAGCACCATGGCACGAGCTGCTGCCGGGTTCGCGGGCACGACCGCCGGTAGATCCCAGCTGTCCATATCCCAGAACACATGGCCCGCATAATCCGACCACTGGCTCATGCCGAAAGGAGGTACGCCTGTGGTCAGAGCAGCGTGTGCGCTTGAGTGCAAATAGAAGAATGCAGCGTCGAGAGCCGTTTGCGATTCATCGTCGCCATCGATGACGATCCTGGACTTCCACAATTCATGCCACGCCTTCGCGTTCTGAGAGCGGAGTTCGTCAAAGCCGAGCATATCGCCCCAGCTGGCGGTACGAATGGCTTCGAGTTCAGGATCAGGATGATAGGCACTCGTGACCACTGCTGCGATCGTCCTAAAAATCTCTGGGACGCCCCTTTTGAGGTTCACCACGTACACGCCATCCGATTTACTTTGTATTCCGTTTCCCTGAGAAATCAGCACGGCCTCGCCAATCTTGCTTCCGCGATCACTTTCGATCCCCAATACCTGCGCGATTTTCGTGCGCGGCCCGGGCGGCTGATCGCGGTAGACCGTGCCTGGAATCCCTTCGTGCTGAATCTCAGGTATGACTTCAATCTCTCCATCTTCTGAAGGATTGATCTCGATCTGCTGGCACATGAGTGCGGGAGTCGACCGAACGAGGAATTGTGTCACCTTGAGATCAAGGTTTGCGCCGCTCGCGGCGGTGAAACTCATCTCCGTGACCAACTCGCCGGTCTGGAGGTCCAGAGTCTGCGAATGGATCGTTACCTGTTTCGAGTCCTCTAGCAGCGTTGATCCGTCGAACCGAATCTCTGTTCCCAATGGATACGGTGCGGGCGCAATCATCTCGAATCCGCCTGCCGGGTTCGAGAAAACGAAGCCTGCAGCGACCGTTTCCGACTGCGAAAGAGGATTGGGATTGGGTCGGATCCCCAGAAGTCCGTCACCCAGATAGGGCCGTGCGAAATGGTCTTTCGTGTACCCCGGGATGTTCGGTTGGTGCAGTGCAATATAGGGTTGGCTTGGGTTCGCATCTCCGAAGGATGTTGCCACCAACTTGCCCGGAGGCGCCGCTTTCGCAAACAATGCCACTGCAATGTATCCGAATGCGAGAAGTATCACTCTACCTTGATTTGCATTCTTAGGGCCCGCCCCAGTCCACCAAGGACGGGCAAGGAATCTCTTGGGTCTTGAGCTCATTTTTGTGAAATCACCTCAATCAATCTGTTTCCGTCACCGGGGAAAGTTATATGAAGTTCGTTTTCGGTTACCTGATAAGCGGTAGCTGGTAGGGTATGCCCATCAAGTCGAACCTCTTCAGGTGAGCGGCTTACTGGAAGCACCAGCTCAATTTGCATTGGATCGGGCCCTGCTTCGTGCGCGCGAATCGTTGTTGTATCTCCAGCTTGGTCGTAACGGTATCCAATCTCGTCTCTTCCTATTTGCAGGCGTTGTACTTCAAACCATTTCCATCCCTCGAACCAATGTGGGGCGATTACTATTTTTCGGCGATCCGCATTCGGCTGAATTCCGGCCACCCACCGGACGATGTAGTCGCTGATCGCGCCACTCCAGGAATAATCTGAAACGCCAAACGGAATTCCCGTCTCTGAGTTGTATTGCTCTGACGCCTCAGGAAACCCATCTGGTTTTGACATCATATTCACTGTCTTTTGCAATAGTGCATTCGAAAGATCGGTTCGTCCTGCGCGCGCCAGGCTCTCCATTACGAGCCAATTAGTGGGAAGCCATGCGGGCCCATTCCATCCCCAAATCGTAGGGTCGTACTGCGGGTCATCTTTGCTAATACTTGGAACCGGTGCTCCTGTTGCGAATTCCCTCGGATTCTCGAGATGAGAAGCCAATGCATCTATTCGTGAAGGAGACACGATCCCGGCCAGCATGGGCATGAAGCCGGCAGGAGATTTCTGGGGTCTGCGCGAATCATCCATGCTGAGGTCGTAATAGAATCCGGTGCGATCGTCCCACATCTTTTCGTTGATGCTTCGCGCCGTCAATTCCGCCCGCTCCGAATAGCGTGCCGCGTCTTCCTCGCGTCCTAGAACCTTCGCTGACTCGGCGAGCGTCCGGTGTAGCAGAACTGCCACCGTGCTTCCATCGACTGTCTTAACAGGTAATGGCAGCAACCGGGATGCATTGTCCCACCCGCTTTCTTCCGGGTTGTAATACACCAATAGACCATCCCCAGTGTTCCGTCTGCGCCAAAGCCAGTCGTCGTAACGGCTCAGCGGCGTGTAGACCTCCGCCAGAAAGTTTCGATCTCCCGTCGTCAAATACACCTGCCAGGCCGCCAATCCAAAAATTGGCAGCATCGTCTTTTCCTGTACAAGAATCGTCCCTGATTGTTGCCCAACACCCCACTGATGTGGTTGCGGAGATCGATATTCCAGCTCGCCAACGAACGGGTCCGCGGTTTCGGTGTAGCGATAGAAATCACGCGTATCGAGATCATAGGTCCCTTCGTTCGGCGTATTCACCTCCACATCATCGGCGCCGCTATTAATCGGCAAAAATCCATTTGGATATTGAATGGAGAGAATTGCTCGCAGCGTGTTCTCGGCGACATTCGGATCTCGCAAATGCATCTGGCCAAGAGCATGAAACGAGGAATCCCAAATGTAGCATCCCCAGTATCCAAACTTCGTTGGAACCGTAAAATCGGCTTTGACAACATTTCCGCGCTTCACGGAATTGGAACGAAGCACATACCAGATGTAATAGCAGAGGCGATTTAGCTTTTCGTCCGGCGAATCGAACTGTGGAACGGCATTTTCGAAGTACTCTTTCCACTCTGCAGCCTTTGCGGCCATCAATTCATGGGCACGCTTGATATCGTCGGCATTCGTTGCTTGATCCGCATCAGGTGTGGTGCCGAAAGTGGTAGCGAGCGTCAACTCCTGCGTTGCTCCCTTGTTCAGTGTCACATTGATCTGAAATGCATACTGGAAGCGGTCTCCGGCGTATGCATTCACATATTTGCGCAAATTGGCATCGTTGATGAAAGCGCCCATGCCCAGATCGCGGCCGTAGAACTTTTCGAGGTCGCCGGGAAATGTCCCCAGAGCCCATCCCGCGATCGGCAGGGAACTTCCAATCCATTGGTCGACGACGATCCGCCCTGGAAGATAGAGCTTCCCGTACTCCTTGTCCTCGGTCAGCAGGAGCGCATTTCGCTTTGCATCGAACGAGATTGAAAGCGCGTGACTATCCGGATTGCCAGGTGAATGCGCGTCCGGCTGGCCTGCAAAGTAGAGTTTGAGTTCCCTGCGCTCGGACGACCGGTTTCGAACTTGAAGGGTCTCTACAAGGGAGTCACCGATTATCGACTTATCTTCGATAAAGCTCAGATCATTTACGACGGCTTCCTGGTGAAGATGGTCAGGCGACCACTGGCGTGTGCCCCCCTGCAGCGCAAGTACCTGATGGGTCGACTCATCAAAGACAATAAGCCGGGCCACTTGCGGACGCACGGTTCCCCATCCGGCATTAATACGATGCCACCACCACATCCAGGGAATTCCAAACTCCCCACCTGTAGCTGAAACGTTGCTGTAGGCGTCAGTGAGCTCCGTCTTGTTTGGGCTTCTCAGCAGATCGATCGCTGAACTATGGCGCTCCACTTGCGCATGGATCGGCTTGGCTGATCCGGCGGCTCCTGCGGCAGTGCAGATCGCCAAGCCAAAAACCCAGAAGCGAAGGAACAAATGCGCTTTCATCGTTTTCTCGGATTCCGTTTCTGTAAGTCGCACCGCCCAATAATTATCCTTCTCGGCCACTCATTTTAAAGTGATTACTCTCATCGAACACAATTCGGAACTGCGCGCACGCTTTCCAGGGTCAGACGGGGATTTCCGACATCCAAGCCGGATGTCGGAAATCCCCGTCGAGATGACACCGAGATCTCTTCAGAAATAGATCTTGGCGCCAAATTGAAGCTGACGCATGCTCCCGGCGCCAGTGATTTGTCCGTACTGCTGACTCGTCATCGTACCGTTTGCACCACCAAGATTCACAAAGTTGAAGGTGTTGAACGTGTCGACATGAAACTGGAATCTTGCGTGCTCCGTAACATTGAAGTCGCGAAGCAGTGACATATTGAAGTTTTTCAATCCCGGCCCCGTGATTGAATCCCAGCCGCTATTTCCGATATGCCCTACTCCTGGATTCGCAGTTGAACCCGTATTGAACCACTCACGCATCTCAGCAGGCCGAGATCTGTGTGCGCTGAGCTTGAGGATTCCAGTTTTATTGACCAGCGTTTCTGAACTTCCATTTGCAGTGTTAAAAATGTTGTCTACCCCCGTCCACAAATCCTCGGCAGGGCCACTCTCAAACTGCGCGATGCCTGACAACTCCCAACCGTTGATCACGTTTCGAAGCAACAGGCTCGAAGCATGGATCATGGGCGCATAGGTCCAACTAGATACCCAGTTGAATTTGATGTTCGACTCAGCAGTTCCGTACCTTCCATGAAAGCCGAGCGCCTGGTTCTGGGCAGGATAATGGTTCGCATCGAGTGTATGTGCATACGTGAAAGAGTTTGTAAAGGTCATGCCATGACTCAAGCGATGATTCACTTGCACAAGAAGCGCATTGTACGAGCTGTTGTCTGTCGAGCCCTGTGTCCATACTTGTTCAACGAGCGCAGGCGCCGCCAAAAGCGTCGTGCATTGCGTCGAACTGGAATTGGCCTGGCATGCAGCTAGCGCTCCATTATTCAGGTATGGATATCGTTGAGCGACGTTACTAGTATTTGCACCGGGAAAATATGGCGATCCTCCGAAGTAATCGACGTTAAACCATAGATACCGGCCCTCTTGCCCGACGTAGGAAACATCGAGCAGCGTAGAAGGCGTAATCTGATGCTCTACTCCAAGACTGTAATCGATGATATAGGGGCGCGAAGTGGCGGGATTAAATCCCCCACCGTTGTAAGGTTCAGGTGCTGAGTAATTAGCTGGCGGTCCTGTCCAAGTTTTCGAGGCAAGGATCGGATCACAGGTTTGGGCGCCACTATACGGGCCGGTTGGAGCGCCATAAGGATTACTGATGGAAACCAGGTTAACCTGCCCCGGCCAGCAGCTTGGTGCCGGCGAGGTAAAGGGAGAATTACCCGGTCCATAGCTGATCGACTCCGTCTGGCTCTCATAGATTCCGCCACCTCCACGGAAAGAGGTCTTTCCGTTTCCGAACACATCCCACGCAAAGCCAACACGTGGATCGAAGCGATTGGGATACACAATTCCGCCGCGAGGGGTATAGCCCGGATCCTGCACTCCGGTCAAAGGATTCCTAAAAAGCCACCCGGAGACAAAATCGGGAAACAGCTTTGACTGTGCGCCAGGGAGAAACTGGACGCTATCGTTAGTTACATTCCGCGCGGGACTGAGCAATTCCCACCTTAGTCCGAGGCTGAGGGATACCCTCTTTGAGAAGTGCCACTCGTCTTCCACAAACGCGGCCTTCAGGTTTTGCACTTGGTCGTCTCCCCAGTAGTTTGGGTACCCGTATTGGACGTAGCTCGTTAATCCCAATGCAAAGTCCGCGAGCGCATTCCCAGTACTGTTTCCGGGAGTACCTGCGTTGTATTGGATACCGCCATTGATATGAACCCAGGGCCCAGGGCTGGTAAATTGGTTGTCATGTATATTCATATAGAAGCCGCCCATGCTGATTTGGTGCTTCTTGAGCGCCCATCGAAACGTATCCATATACTGCCCATCGTACTCCAGGATGTTGCCGACATTTGTGCAATCGAGACTGAAATACCCATTTACGCACACGTCTGGCGGCTGTTGATAGGCGCTCGTAAATGTGGCGCCAAGGCCTTGCAGAGTGTCGGCCGCCGTAGAACTAGTCCAGCCTCGCGGTGAACCGATTCCAAAGTAAACAAATCTGGCGGTGTTGATCTTTGTTGCGGAGATTGTCCAAATATCGGCAGCATTCCATTGCTCTTCAAACTGATGATCAAAATAGTTGCTGACTGCCGCGTCAGTGGCTTGAAAGTTGCTACCCTGAGCACTTTCGCCTGCGCCACCGAGATGGAAGAAACTCCCTTCTATCTCGTTCTTGGAGGTAATATGGTGGTCGAGTTTAACCAGATACTGATTAGTGGTCGATCTTGCCGGGACATTTCCCGACCATTCGTTCTGTAATCCCGAGGACGAGGTGGTATTCGGGGATGGTATCCACTTCATAATATTTGCCGAAACTGGGTTGACCGGAACCACATTGCCGGCATATGGCTGGCCGTTTACGGGGTTGGTAAGCTGCCCATTTGGGATGTTCGCAACCAAATCGGAAAAGTTACCATTGCGTTCTTGAGTGGTAAGTACAGGCGTGTCAGAGATGTATCCGGTTCCCGCCTGCCGATACCCTTCGAAGCTTCCGAAGAAAAACGTCTTATTGCGAAAGATTGGGCCACCTGCTGTAAAGCCAAACTGGTTCTGAACGAGCTTGGGATTGGCCGCTTTGTCAGTGTATGGTCTCGCGTTCAGGCCGTTATTTCGATTGAACTCCCATACGTCTCCGTGGAATTGGTTGGTGCCGGACTTTATCACCGTATTAACGGTTGCGCTTCCCATTCGGCCGTACTCAGCACTCCGTTCATTCAAACCATAGTGAAATTCCTCTATCGCATCGGGATTCGGCAATTGAGCCCCTGAATTGACGAAAGTCCATGTGTATATCCCGCCATCCAAAAGCCACTCGGTGCTGCGATTTTGGAAATATGATCCACCGGCAGTTACAAAGGTCGTGTTGAAGCCCCACCAACTGACCATTTGGTAGCCGGAGTTCCCTGGCGTTAAGGTAATCAAGGAGCCAGCATCTCTCCCGTTCAACGGGAGATCGTTGATTTGTTTGCTTGTGATTGTTTCGCCCACTTCCGGCGTCTCGGTGTTTACCTGGACGGCCATCGCGCTGACTGTTACTTGCTGATTTTCGGAACCAACTGGCAATACGAAGTCGACTCGATTGTTGCTGCCAGCATGGA
>Ga0187877_1002771_pt1 | contig 15140 bp, 15 predicted proteins | sample June2016WEW_17_1_3_FD_132430 | JGI IMG/M metagenome (GOLD analysis project Ga0187877, IMG submission 132430) | Peatland microbial communities from SPRUCE experiment site at the Marcell Experimental Forest, Minnesota, USA - June2016WEW_17_100 | ecosystem: Environmental > Terrestrial > Soil >... | reverse complement strand
TAGTTGTCAGTGGTCTGTGGTCCCGTAGTCTCTGGCCCCCACTGCCCCCTCATTTCTGTTTTCGGCTTTTCTCTATGCCGCGTTAACTGCACTACCTCAATAATGTCGCATTGGGAGATGCTTGGGCGAAAAAAGGGAACCACCATAAATGTCCATCAGTCTGCTAAAGGGCAAATTGCCCAGTGTCCAGCTGGAAAGCGAAAATCATCACTTTGCGCTTCTTCGATTCTGCCGGAAGAAAAGACCATCAGAATGGCTTCCCGGTCTAGACTGACACAGCCCGTGGCGTGGCCTGGCGGCACATGAAGTACCTGCGGATTGGACGCCGATAAAGTATAACGCACTACGGGCAGGTCCCGACGGGGATGCTGCCAGTGATCCGGCTGAACCACAGCGACGAGCACTTCCCCGCGAATGACGCTAAACCATTTATGGTCCGCTGATGCCCCACCCAGCCACGCGGAATATGTCGATGAGCGGGCTGAACCCAATAGAAGCGATCCACACCCTTGAAATCGAAGTCATTTACAAAGGACACGTTGCCTCGCTCATCCACATGACGGCCACCCTGGATCATGTGGTGATTCATATCACTTTGCTCCATGCGTGTTCCTGCGCGCCAGCATGGCTCGGCACCCTCGGCGATCGGCAAAAATGATTTGTCCTACGAAACAAGCGTTCGCAATACGCAAAGAAGGCCAGCCACATCAGGATTACCAGAACGATCAACCCCACCCGTACCGGTACAGTGGCGTAGACATAAATTACCATTAAGCCCAGCACCATCCCCTGCAATACCATTTCCAGGCCGGTGACGAATGGGTGACTCTTCCCGGAGCGGATAAGCCGTTGATAGAAATGTTCCCGATGCGGCTTATACCAGCGTTCGCCCCTGAATATGCGCCGGAAAAGGGTGATGCCGGCATCGAGCACGAAATTGGCATGAAGCAGCACCAACGGGATCAGTAACCATGCACCAGCATCCATTGCCAGCCAAAGAGCGAGCGCCGCCAGGCAGAAACCAAGTGGTGCACTGCCGACATCCCCCATGAACATGCGCGCTTGCGGAAAGTTATGGGGCAGAAAACCAAGTGCGGCGCTGGCAACCGCCACGCTGCATAGCACGGGAGTGCTATCGTAACCGTGCAACGCCAAACCTCCCACCAGCGCCATGCCAAATCCCGTCACGACGGCCTGTCCTGCGGCAAGTCCGTTAATGCCATCCATGAAGTTAAAGGCGTTCGTGTAGCCGACAATCCAGAGAAACACCAGGAACCACACTAGTGCTACGGCAGGCCAGGGGAAGCCACCTGAATCCACGATCAAACCTAAGCCGCAGACCTTCAGCATCACCAGTGCCGCCACGGCAGCCACAGAATGAGTGGCAAACTTGGTGGCTGCACCCACTGACTTAATATCATCACAGAAGGAAACCGCAGCGATCAGACTTGTCGAAGCCAGAATGCACCAAGAAACCGATGCTGGAGAAGGACCGCTCACCTCCCATGTCGCCAGCAGAACCACAAAGACCATGCCAATCCCGCCACCTCGGACGGTGGGCCGTGCGTGGCTGGAGCGTGGGTTTGGATTATCAATGATTTGCCAACGCAGCAGTGCAGGGACAAGCACAAGACCAGCCAAATAACTGGCAGTCGCCAATACCAAGACGAACCCCCACGGATGCACAGAGGTCAGCATCTCGCTTGCGTCGCTATCAACTTCACGATCTCCAATAGACCTTGCTCCAACTTCCAAAGCGGCTTAAAACCCAATTCGGAACAAATGCGCGCATTGGTGTAATATTCTGAGCCGATCAACTTTTCCAAGGCTTTTGAATCAAAGGGGAATCGCCGCCCGCGGACGGCCTCGATTGCATCACCAAGCCGTGCCGCCAGGTGCAACCATGCCAGCGGCACAGACCATGAGGGTACCGGCATCTTCAAGGCTGCGCAGATGCCTGCGTATATGCGCCGGGTAGAGTAAAGTTCTCCATCTGAAACGATGTAGTGCCGGCCCACGGCTTGTGGCAGTGTTGCCGCCAGTAGCGCCGCCTGAAGGACATCCTCCACATGAACGAGCGATCTCCGGTTTCCCGTTTCTGGCAACGGAGGAAAGCGGTGACGTCGCACCGCTTCAATCATGGCTTGCATGTTGCCCTTGACCCCGGGGCCATACACGAGACTAAGGCGCAGTATTACCGGCTCCAGCACCGAGCCCGCAGCCAAAACCAACTTTTCGGCTGCCAGCTTTGAAGCTCCATAAGGCGTGTCCGGCGCTGGAACGACTGTCTCATGGACGCCCGTTGGAGGGGAATTCAGCACTGCAGTGCCGAACACCTTGACCGAGCTAAAAAAGACAAATCGTCGCACCTTGTCGGCACGCGCGGCTGCCAGCAATTCCCTCGTACCTTCCGTATTGACACGCAAATACTCAGCCTCCTCACCGGGAGACTCAGCCACCGCATGCACCCGACCTGCAAGGTGGAAAACTGTGTCCACTCCCGCCATCAGACTGGGGGGGAGATTACCGTGCCCCAGCTCCGCCGGTACATACTCATGACCGATGGAGGCCCACGGAACCAGGTCCGTAGCTCTGACTTCCCAGCCATCTGCCTGCAAGCGACCACATAGCCGACGACCGATAAAGCCCAAGGACCCTGTCACCAACGCACGCATCAATAAGGTCTGTCAAAGCAGCACGGGCTGCCAACCAAGTCACGCCAGACGCCAGCCCCAACGCCGAAAGTAGGTCAAGGCGCTCCGCATGAAATAATAGGTGTAAATCCAATTCTTGTGCGCCGACCGCTTCCACAAGTGCACTACGGACACGTCCGGATAGTACACCGTGCGGGCCAACTGCTGGAACCGGCGACACAGATCCACGTCTTCAAAGTAAAGAAAATACCGGTGGTCGAACGCGCCAATGCTTCGGAGCAGTGGTGTGCGGCAAAACATAAACGAGCCACTGAGGAACTCGACGTCGCAACTGCGATCATAGCCAACATCCCTCATCTCATAGCGGTCGAGGCGGGAGCGGAAGCGTGGCAACAACCTGCGGGGAATAAAACGTCGCAAAAAGAGATCACACAAAGTCGGAAACCGCTTGTTCAATCCCTGGATACTCCCGTCCTCGTTGAGGACTTTTGGTGAAACCATCCCAACATCGGGATGCGCTTCCAGATAGTCCCGCAAACGCACAAACACATCCTCACCCACCAACAGGTCGGTGTTCATGATCACAAAGTACTTCCCGCGAGCGCGCGCCAGATTACGGTTATGGTTTTCGCCATAGCCGGCCCGGACGTCGTTGCGCAGAACCTGAACGCTCGGGAAGTGCCTCCGAACGTACTCCCCGGTGCCGTCCTGGGAACGATGGTCCACGACCAGGATCTCAGTTGGGGCCAGACGCGCCGACGCTACGAGTGATGGGAGCAAACGCTCGAGATAGTGCCGCTGGTCATAGGCAACTATCGAGATGGAGATCTCAACACAGTTCATGCTTCGGTTCATGGAAAATCTCCTCACCAGGAGTCCAGGTACTGGCGGATGATTTGAGGGATGCGGCATGGCTCTGAGGAACTGGGCGAAAAGTCCGCGGCTTTGTTCAGCGCCTGTTCCAACTCTGCGACGTCGTACACCGCCAGAATTCGGCCCGCTTGCTCCAGAGCCCGCACCAATCCTGACTGGTCGTCTACCGACTCCCCCAGTTGAGGCTGGCGAGGAACGGCAATAACCTTCAGACCCAGGGCAAGACTGTCCCGGATGCTTCCATAACCACCCTGGCAAATGACCAATTCCGCTCGCTCCAAGAGTGCCAATAGCCTGTCATGCTCCAAAAATCGCTCCCATCGGCAGGTTTGTGGTTCGTATGCAGTATGGCCCAACTGGACAAAAACCTCCCGTCTCTGATGTTTAGCGATCTCATCCACCGCGCGCACGAGACGCTCGAATGAATAAGGATTGGTGCCGAGAAGGACAGCAATCACAGCAATGCTCCTCCATAAACCGCCTTGGGATATTGGCGCAATAACCCGGGCCACTGCACGATAAACAAATCGGCAAAACGATGCAGGAAGGCGCCGGTGCGCGAGGGCTGGGTGACACAAGCCGCAGTTTCGACCACAATGAGACGCGCCCCCAAACGCTTCCCTAGGACGGCGCACGCCAGCGCGATTCCCGCGCCTGTGGTAAGCACCACGTCCGGCCTCACGCGGAGCAGAATCCAAACGCTTTGAACTGCGTTCACCGCGTATTTGAGCAGACTGGTGTGGGGGTCCACGAGCCCGTAAACTTTCTCATTCGAGAGTGTGGATTTCAGATGCGGGAGGGCAAAGGTGGCGATAAACCGGTCTACCGACACACCCTCGGTCGCCAGTAACGCCTCTTGCAGATGACCGCCGGAGGAGCAGACGATCAAGACCCGTTTCTGCGCTGGACTGGATGTGCTCATTGTCGCCTGCGCCCCTCGGCGCCGCTGCCGAGGTCTTCGTCCAACGAAATCTCTCCGCCCATCCGCTGAGATAGATCGGTTACGGAAAGCGCTTGGGCTGCCTCATCGGCTCGGTAAACCACCAGCCCTTTTTCTTTGGCCACATTCATTTTGGCCCGCAACTCGTCCTCCGAGTGGAACATGTAGAGATCGAGGGGAAATCGGTGTAATAGCGCCCATAGACGTTCCAGAAAAACCGCGTGAGCCACGAGGAATCCATTTGCAAATCCGGCTCGCGCGATGAACCGGAGATCCAGGTCGGAGGTTTCGGAAAAACTACGGCGTGACAGGCTCCCATAAATCTCCGCCCGAGCCAATCCCCGCGGGCGGTTTGTCAGCAGGCGAAGCTGGAGCCGCTGAACGTACGCCAGAAATTCCGGTAGTTCCTTGTAAAAACCGAACCACCGCAGGTCGTGCTTGAGCAGCGCGAATAAATGGCCGTTGAAAACCATGCTGGCAGTGTGGCCCGCCACCACACCGGCAAATAACCGTCCCCAGCCGTCCAGAACTGACCCAAGCGCCCACCACGCCAGCAAAGCGAACACGCCCTCGACCGCCAAGCGATGCGCCCGTTCCGTCCAGTTCATGTACGACATTCCTTGCACCATCCAGTAGCGTGTAATCACCACCGGCGACCAACCCTTCCAACCTCGAATCTTTCGGCCCATGTGAATCCCGTTGCTTCAGAGCATGCCGCGCAGTTCTTCTTTCACTGCCTCTAATGGACGATCATTGTTGAGCGTGCTCCATCCAAATGTCCGGGCCAGCCGCTCATAAATCTCAATCTTCCGCGCCAGCTTCCGGTCGTGCCTCATCGCCGGCCGCGTGCTCAAAATCGCTGGCTGCGAACGCGAAACGCAGAAGACCTTGCCTCGACTGCGAACCTGGGCAGTCATCCAGCGTCCGAACACATTATGCGCCAATGCCGCGCAACCGGTGTCCAGTATCACATCGGCCAGTGTGTCCCACGGGCTGCGTTCAAAGACCAGTAGGTCCGCCAGCCCCTGCATTTTCCGCCACCCGAACGCGGTGGCCAGGTTCGCATCCACCGCTTGAGCCAGGACAAAAGGGTATTTGTAGAGCGGCGCACATTCGAAATCGTGGTAACCGAACTGGACGTTGTCGTGCGTTTCGTAATAGCCGTGGCCGGTCAGTCTGGCCAGACCGAGCAGCGGCTTCGAGAAGTAGTTGTTGAACCGCGACCACACGAGCACAGCTCGCTGGCCGCGACGTTGATATTCCTCTACGGCGAATCGGGCCAGGGTACTTTTGCCCGCACCATCGGCGCCAGTGAAGAAGATCCAATTCGCGAACATGTGGAGGTCAGAAATCAAAGGATGTTCCGGGAATCATGCGCAACGCGGCACAAGTCACCTCCAGAGCTCTCCGACCTCATATGTGCTATCCGTCCAACTAAACCGCTCATTTCTTTGCCCCATCCAGCATCCCGCACCTCATATCCAGTATCTCGCCCCCGCCACCCGAACCTTCTGACGTCATCCGCCTGACAGGTTCAACACCGCCTCCCAGCGCTCGGCCACTGCATCCCAGTCTTGAAACGTTTCCCGCCGCCGCAGACAGGCCCGCCGCAATGCCGCAACCTTGTCTGGCTGATTGGCCAACTTCAGCATCGCAGCCGCCAACTGCGCCGCATCACCTGGCGGCACCACCACCCCAGCCTCCCCGACACTCTCTGGCAGCCCATCTATGTCTGTCACAATCACGGGCGTGCCGCATGCGGTGACTTCCAGCACAGAGACCGGTACTTCCGACGGCACCAACACAAAAGGCAGCACTACAGCCAGCGCGCATTGCATTTCTGCTTTCATCTGTTCAGATGTCTGCCAACCGCCCGTTACCCGGACGCGGTCAGCCAGGCCGCGCGATTTCAGTCCCTTCTTCATTTCTACCGCCCCGGCCCCTTCCAAGCCCCGGGCCAGCACGGATAGCTTCATGTGCGCTGGGAGTTTCGTCATCGCCTCCAAAAGAACGGTATAGCCACGGATCGAACGCGTGCTGCCAAAGTAAACGAAAGTGGCGGAGCCGGCCTTTTGAACAATCGGCTCCATTGGCCGCCAAGCATGCAAATCAAGCCCTGGCGGAATGATGTGCGTCGGTGCGTCGGTATGCGATGTGGCGGTGCGTCGGTGCGTCGGATGAAGGTCGAGGCGTTTGGCCGTACGTTGGGACTGGCAGATCACACCCCCAAACCGCTGGCGGAGTCGGCGACGCCAGAGCCCGACCGGTACCACCAGATTCCGGCCAAAGCCCCAACGGTCTCTGGGTGTGAGATACGGCCAGGCCGTCCTAAATTCTCTCCCGCTATACAGTGCATACGGCAAGAAGCCCCACGCCTTCTCACGGACCAGATGCCGGTGCCAGCCAGCGGTCGCCAAGCTGAACGGCGTGATGGACGCCACCACACGGTTAGGTTTGTGCTCATCGAGCCAGCGGACGATCTGTGCCGAATCTGTCCCGCGGAGGCTCGGAAATACCTGCACCGGCAAGGGCAATCCGGCCGTGTCCGCGGAAACATCCGTGGCGAGCGTGACGTCGTGGCCTTTCGCCACCAGCCGTCGGCCAACTTCGATCAGGGTCAACCACGGTTGTAACCGGAGGTTGGCCGCTGAAAATCCACTGCAAGAAAAGACGACGCGCATCTCACACAGGGAAACGCTGAAAACTGAAATGCCGAAAGCTAAAATCGGTATGCGGATTTGCCGCGAAGAGGCTCAAGAGGCGCAAAAGCAAACTCACCGAAAGAGCGCACACAAGGATGCCAATTCCGCTATTTGTGCTTTCAAAGTTGGCTGCCCAAGCTCCGCCCTTTCTCCGCACAAGCCAGCAGCCATTCAGCCGTTCTGTTGAGCATGACATCCTGTGTGAATTCATGCAGGAACCGCTGGCGGGCGGCTTCCCCCAGACAGCGACACAACTCTGGTGCAGCGACCAACCGCTCAATTGCGACATCCAAGGCTTCCGGGTTGCCGGCTGGCACAAGCAAGCCCTCCCGCTCAGACGCGATGGTTTCCGGGTTTCCGCCGACATCTGTCGCCACGATTGGCAAGGCGGCGCGCATCGCTTCCAGTAGCGCGATGGAATGGCATTCAGAAAGGGAAGACACCACGAAGAGGTCAACCGCAGCCAACGTCGCCGCCGCGCCGGAAACCGTCCCCAACAACCGGATGCGGTCTCCTACCCCACTTCGGCGAATTGAGTTTTCGAGTGCTGGCCGCTCGGGACCACCCCCGGCGATTACGAGCCGCAGCCGTGGCCACCGTTGGGCGGCCTTGGCAAAACCTTCGATCAGATGCCGGAAACCCTTTACCGGGGCTAGTCTGCCAACGGCACCGACCAGGAAGTCGTCCGGTTTAGCACCCCACTGGGCGCGGAACTCTCCCCGCGCTTCTATTGGAGATACCGAAGGAGCGTTCGACTCAATCCCATTGTGGATGACGGTAACGTTTTCGACCGGGACCCTACGCTGGGCTAGGCGCGCCTTGGCGTGATGGGCCACGGCCACTACTGCCAACGCGTGACGCCGCAGGAAATAGTCGGAAAACCGCTCATATGCCATTCCCAGCAGATGCCCTCTGAGGTTTGCCGGATGATATGGCCCATGATAGGAACAAACAACTGGCAACTGCCGCCGAAGACGCCGTTGGCAGGTCCAAGCTACGAAGTGGGCGTTGAAGCCATGCGTCATGATCAGGTCCGGACGTCGCTGCTCGATCTCCAAGCACACTGGACCAATCCACGAGCGATCAAGCCTGCCCTGGATTGCAACGCGGGTATGCTGGAGGCGGCCCAGCTCGGCCTGGTCCACCGGCCAACCCAACGCCAGGATGCAGATGCTATGATTGGTGATTGGAGCCATCGAGGGTAGTCGTTCGAGCACCTGTGCGTAACGACCTCCCCCACCTACTAGGAATCCCCAATGAATGTGAAGCAATCGGATCAAGCAGTGATAACGAAACTGACTCCGTCGTTCTTCTGAGCCGATTTGAACAGTGACAGTTTACGAAAGGTCGGCAGCACGCGTCATGAGCTACGCATGAAGAAGCTCGGAAAGTGCCTCGTCAAGTTGCTTGCCAATGACTTCTGGTGAGTGATTCGCCTTAACGTAGGCGAGACCGGCTTGGCCGAGCGTTTGGCGCAGCGAGCTGTCGGTCATGATGGCCCGAGTCCTGCTCGCCAGTTTCTCGATTTCCGCAGCATCGCCTTGCTTGACCGCTACTACTGCTCCCAAGCCGTATTTGGAAATGATGCCGTCTGGATCCACGCCAGCCGAAATCACGGGCAAACCGCGAATCCAGGCTTGCAGAAAGCTGTTCGGGAACCCTTCCACGACGGAGGTGTTCAGCACCAACGTGGCGCGATCAAACCACCGCTCCATCTCCTCTGTTGCCAGCGAACCAAGGAAGCAAACATTCCCACATCCCGCCGCCGCCCGCTCTGCATCCGCCATCATCCGGACATCCCCCGGATTGACTGCCACGGCAAACCGCTGCTCCGGTAGCTTGTTCGCCAACTCGAAAACCAAACGCATACGTTTGTTAGGTGTCATATTGCCAGCCCACAGAATCCAGCCTTCATTCTGAGCAAGACCGGTCCTATCAGGTTGAGCCCGCCACGGTGAGGCGGCAATACTGCGAACCACCATGACGTTACCCGCGCCTAAATGCCTTGCTGCCTTGTATTGGCTTTGTGTCTGGCTAATCAGCAGGTCTGCTCTTTTCAGCAGCCACGTATAGGTATGCGAGAGGGTCCGCCCTATGATGCCCGTGTAGCCACCCTTGGCGCGCGCTGGGTCAAGGTCCGCGTCGTTCTGGAGCCAAACGACCAACTTCGTGCCACGCAGCCGAAGAATTAACAACACCGACAACACATATGGCCCGCTACCGCGAAGCCCGACAACACTGGCCCCGCTTGTTTGCACCGCACGGACGAGATTTAGAAGATCAGGAATCAAATACCTTTTGGCACCGCCCAAGTAGCGGAACCGCGCACCCTGGACTTGGAACCGAGAGTCCACCAATGGGAGCTTCGATCTCATCTCATCCTCAGCACGGCATACAAAACTGACCTTCCATCCGCGGTCGGCCAGCAATTGGCCGATAAGGACCAGTTGCCGCTCGGCCCCACCGCCACCGGGTGCACCTCCCCCACGCAACAAACCTCCAGCAAAGGGTGAGACTAAGCAGATGCTTTTCTTTTTGCCCGACATCGTTTTCAGCCCAAGCGGTAGATGGTCAAATCTCCTTCCCGGCACTTAGCGACCCGGATTCCGTCCGGTACTTCAAATGAGAGGCTGCTGCAAGGACTCGAAAAAGATAAGTCTGCCACATCTGCAGCGGAAGGAGCCCGATATCCGGTAACCTGGTCGTCAATTCCTCGCATTTCCACTGTCTTGGCACGCTCGAAGAAGCGCCAATCCAGGCACCGCCGAGTAACCCAGTAACGCAGCAACTGTCCCGTCCCGCACACCCAAATGCGGTCCGCACGGTCCGCGAGCGGCCGGAAGGTGCGCTCTACGTCTGCTCGATTAGTATATCCGACAAGATATCTTCAAGCACGGCGTCCTGTGGCCATACATGCCCCTCATGCCAATCGCCTTGATGGTCCCAGTACCCCTCGCAGGCGTGGACCATCGAAGCAACATAGCAGTAGCTGATTTCGCCGACCATTGGCTCTTGCTGCGGGTTGAACAGAAAGTCAAAGGCCAGACTCTGCGTGGCAAGTCGGTCGGCCACCCTAAACGCAATGTCCACACATCTCTTGTCAATCCGATCAGGCTCGTACGCTGGGTTCCCGCTACCCGAAGCGCGAAAGTCGTTGGGGCGATTCATGCGTCGATATCCGAAAGCCCGGTCGCCAATGATGGTGATCCGAGTGTCGAAGGCGTTATTGGGGAGAAATTCCTGAAAATAGACGTAGCCGCACTGGCGAGGCAGCCCATGCCCCAGGAGAGCGAGAATGAGCGCCTTGCGCACCAGGCGCCAGAGCCGGCGTACCAGGTCTTTAGAATCGCGTTTCCCACGAACATACCTCTGAACGTCTTCGATGCGGGTATGGGCGGCGGGAAAACCGCGGCCAAACGCACGCCGACAAAGCCCTTCGGCCTCGGCGCGGCTGCGGACGAGCCGCACGTTGCACGACCCAGCGCCACAGCGCAGCTTGAACACCTTTGGCCAAGTGGCAATGGCGATCCATTCCATCGCTTCACCACGCTGCGTGAAGACCCAGGTTGGGATGAGCGGAGCCCCAAGCGCTTCCAGCAGGTATTTTTGCGCGATCTTGTCGTCAAAGTGCCAACAGGTTTCCCAGCTTGGAAACACCGCCAAATCCATTTGCTCCAATGCAGACACCACCTGCCGCGCAACAAGCTGTTCGCGAGGGCTATTTTGCGTCCAGTGCCAGAGGACCGCGCTTAAGCCCGCACACTGCTGCACAACGTCTGATCGCAGGCAGTTGAGCCACTTAAAGGGGATCCCCTTTTGGCGACAATACTCTATCCACCGGTCAGAGAAGCTTCCCGGCCTGTCATGTATGCCAATCATATAAGTTCAAAACATGATGGGCGAGAACCATGCCATGCCAGCTTTCAGCCCGCCTCGCAGTGGCCCTGCCAACCACGGGGAGCAAGAAAGGTCTTGCTGTTCCAAACCGGCCAAGGTTGTTTCCACAGCCGCCCCTGGTAAATCACTTCAACGTCTTCGGGGGTAAACGTGGCAATCGGAAAACCAGCGATCCGGAAACCTTCACGGATGATGGGGATCCTCCGCCAGTCAAATCGCATCAAATGGGCATGCACATACTCAGCGGCCAACGGATTTGTGGCGCACGTCAGCATTCCCAGCGGTCGAGGCGTGGGGGCCAATGGACCCTCTCCCTCGCCGCAGATAACCGCATCCGTAATGGTCAAGACGCGTCGCTGTGGCGTGTTTGCGAGCGTGCCGTCTTTGCGCCCGTAAATTAGAATGCGGTTGAGATCCAGGCAAGTGCGCCAAATTGTGCCGTTGCCGTACCAACACCCCTCGAGGTTCGAGTCTTCACCCAGCAACTGTGCCAGCTCGAGGCTGACACGCGCAAACTGCCGCAGCGCGAGATTCGCAGTTCCCGAGCGGCGGTTGGCCGCGTCCAGCAGGCGTTCCCCTGCAAGCTTCAATCGCGATCCGCCTTGGTAGCAATCTCCGCCTCGTTCGCTGCCTCCCAAGCGGTGATGGGGAAGATAATCCTTGTTGCCGTTAATACCGACCAGGTTCTTCAAAGCCCCGGTGATCCCGGCTTTCATGTGTGTTTTGAGTTTCGGCAAATTGATCACGACATCTGCTTCAAGCACTTCGCTGGCTACGAGGTACTGGTGCTTTCCCAGAGCATGCGTCTGCCGCATCAAATCCGGGTTGTACATAGTCACACGGAAGCGGCCAGCATCTTGGGAAATCGGCTCCAACAGACTTTCCATCCCAAGGTCGAACAACGCGTACTGCTCACGCGGCCTGAGATTGGTTTTGGGCTCCCGATACGCTCTGGACGTGTCCAAGACTGTGCGCCGGAAATCCACCCACTCGATCGGGACCTCCAACCGGGCATATTCCTCTTTAATTTTCGTGTAACCGGCCACATCCATCAAATGCCGAAAGTCGCATCCTTGTATTGGCGCGTCACCTACCACGACTCTCCCTGGCGATGCCTGTAAGACAAAATCCAGAACCGCGGCTACAACCGAGACGTGTGTGATAAGACAGTCAATGCCTTGTCCCGACGTGTTATGATGCGTAACCCAGTTGGGCTTGAGAACAACCGTATCACCCGGAGCAATAATTCGGCCCAATGGATTCCAGTCCGGCGCTCCTTTGCGCTCGGCGTCAAATCCCGATTCTTCCAATAAAGTTTCGAGCAGCTTATGCATGGCCGTCTTCCCGAACGGGCAGATCTGCATCGCACTAGCCCACTTTCTCGGCGCCGCCTGCGGCTCCAAGACGGGATAGGAACTAATCTCACGTCTTTCGACAAGAGCTACGCGGCAATCAGACAGACACATAAGTGATTGCAGTGCGACCTTTTATCGCCAATATTGTCGACAGGACGCTGGCCGAAGCGAGATTTCCAGTTCACCAAACGGGGTCTCGCCGGACGCACAACTGCTGGAAAAAAGCCAGGAGCCTCGGCCCATACCCCCTGAAATCAAAATGCTGTCGGGCTGTTTCCCACCCGCTACGGCCCAACTCTGAAGCCCAGGTCGGATTTTCGATCAGACGAAGAATCCGCGCCCCATACAGAGCTGGATCCCCCGGAGCTACAACACAGGCATTGCTGCCGTCGTGCAAAAACAGTGGAATCTCACCCACACAGTTTGTAACCACGGGACGACCCGAAGCAAGATACTCCCCTATCTTTGTGGGAAAACGCGCAATCGATCGAACGTCTGCGAATAGAGGAATCAGCAGCGCACTCGCCTGCTGGTACAGTTGCAGCAGATCTTGCCTCCTGAGCAGCCCGGCCAGCCGCACCGGTCCCTTTGGTTGGAGAGCCACGATTTGTTGTTCCAGCTTGGTATATTGAGTGGTTCCCGCAGACGCACCGGTGATGCATAATTCGCAGTCGGGGTAACGGTCCCATACCGCCGCCATCGCCTGCACCGCAAAACAAATCGTCTGGTCGTATGCCGCTGCACCGCTGAACACAACTTTCCGACTCGCAGGCACGCCAAAGTCCGCCGGATGCTCCTCCAAATCTACAAGGATCGGAACTCTCACCATACGGACTTCCCGACCAATGCGTTTGCACTCTGTACGACCCCACTCCGCCAGAAACTCGGAAATGACAAGGGCCCCATCAGCTCCCCAAAAAGGGGAGATCTGCCTCTTCAAAACTCCACAGCGTTCCGAAAAGGGCCACGGCGCTTCGCACAAATCGAGCACGACCGGGACGCGGTGGCGTCCCGCTGCCCACCTCACCAATAACCGGTCCAACTGAGGTTGCTGCACGGAGGTGTAAAAGTAAAGCCCATCCAGTCGTTCACTTTCAGCGCAGCGGTTGAGCTCGCGCGCTGAGGCGACCGCCACATGTATACGATCCAAAAGGCGCCCTATCCTGGTGCGCCGCGTCTCCAAACGTCCCATTAAGTGCCGGAACGGAACGCCGTGAGAAAGACCTTCTCCGCTACGGTTCGGGGCTTGGCCGGGCAATTCCAGCCCCCCCACGCCGATAGAAACAGACGCGCCAGCCTCTGCGAGCGCCCGGGCAACCAAGCGGATGCGTTGTGTGGCTGCCTTGCCAATTGGGTAGGTCTCCCTCCCAGTCAGCACCAACACCTTCAACGCAGCAGGCGAATACATGTCAGCGTATCCAATTCAAATAAAAAGTACTTCAGAAACGATGGAAAATGCCATCCACCTGAAACAAACGGCCAGTCTGTCGATCGGTAAATCCGGGCTCAATCGAAACCAGGCAATATCCTTTTCCGTATAACAGTTGACACATCTCGTGAATTAATAATTCACCTTCATACAAAGGAACTAAGGACATTTCCACTTGGATCGTGCTTATCCATGCGAGTGAACGTGCCGCACCCTCAATGACGCTTTGTTCCGAGCCTTGCGTATCAATCTTAAGTAGAATGCCCTGCCCAGGTGAACACAGGCTGGCAAATACTTTATCAAGGGTCGTGACTTTGATTTGTTCCTTTCCTACATACTGGGATTCCGGTGCGTATTCCGCATGGAGAGCCAACATAGGGAGAAGCGAACTGCTATCGTAGTTTCCAGCGACGTTTATTTCCGCTGTTCGTTCTTCGTTGCCTAAAGCGCAGTTCATTGCCTCCCAGGCTCCATCCGCTTGCGATCGTGTTTGCAGCTTTGCAAAGTTATACGCCAACGGTTCGAAGGATACGATTCTTCCCTGATATCCAAGACTTCTAAGGTTCCCAGCATATCCTCCGTCGCTGCCGCCGACATCGAGGACAAGGTTGATATTATAGGCCTCAAAGAGCATTCTTCTGCGCAGAGGATAGTGGTATCGCGGATCGAACGGAATCAAATCACGTCCGTGCTTCCTAAGTAGATCACGCCCTAGCTTCTTGAGCAGACGATAGCCGGCAGTTCCTTGTGACATATAACGGTTTGAGCGGTTATGGTGAACGCCAAATGCACCCCGGAGTCAATTCGCAGACTCAGCCGGCGGGACTCCCCTGTTGCTCCGAAGAGGCAGGTGACGTTCTGGTTTTCACGACCATGCTCGCTTGCGAGCCCGCCCCAGAAGCAGTCCGAGAAGTAACGCATCAAAGGGACTGCCATAACTCGGGAAGCCTTCGGTAAGCAGGAAGAGGCCAAAGACCGGTAGCACACAAATCGTGATGCCATCATATCTATTCCACGCTGCTCTCCGGCCTGCGCCTCGCAAGGCCCGCATCATCAGGAAGCAAAATGCGACTAATAGAATCAGCCCCCCTTTCAGCAGCGGCATTGACAGCCCAATGTGAAGCGCCGACTTACCCTCTTCACCGCCTTTGCCTGCCACCGTTACCATACTGGCGACCTCAGGGACGAAGTACCCTCCCATTCCTGTGCCGATAATCCAGTCTTCCCTGCTCAAGCATCGCGACATCATCATCGCCTCGTCTATCCTCGACGTGTCCTCCTGATAAAACC
>Ga0187877_1002770_pt1 | contig 15143 bp, 14 predicted proteins | sample June2016WEW_17_1_3_FD_132430 | JGI IMG/M metagenome (GOLD analysis project Ga0187877, IMG submission 132430) | Peatland microbial communities from SPRUCE experiment site at the Marcell Experimental Forest, Minnesota, USA - June2016WEW_17_100 | ecosystem: Environmental > Terrestrial > Soil >... | reverse complement strand
GATGGCGGAAGCCATGCGCGATGCCATCGCCGCCGGCCGCAAGGCTTTCCTCGCCGGCCGAATGCCGAAGCGGCTTTACGCCACCGCATCGAGCCCGGTGGCCGGCGTCGTCCGCTAGATTCAGCTTAGCGCCAGAAGATGACGCCGAAAAAAAGCGAGCGGCTGGAATACATCGATTGGATGCGAGGACTCGCCTGCGTCCTGATGTTTCAGACCCATTGCTATGACTCCTGGCTGAGCCCGGACGCGAGGCGCAGCCATTTCTTCGCGTATTCGCAGCTCGGAGGGACTCTGCCGGCTCCACTCTTCGTCTTTTTGGCGGGAGTTTCGAGCGCCTTCGTGGCCGACCGGCTGAGGTCGAAGGGTTTTTCTCCCAACAAGATCGCCTCCACGATGGTTCGGAGAGGCGCGCTCATTTTCGGGGCGGGAGTGCTTTTCCGCGTGCAGGAATTCGCGCTGGGCTGGCCCCACGCGCCGTGGACCGATCTCCTGCGCGTCGACGTGCTGAATATCCTCGGGCTCTCCATCATCTTGATGGGATTGCTGGTCCGGCTGACAGCCGCCTGGGGCGCGCGCCCCGGTTCCGGAGGCGCGGCGGACGCTGCCGGACTCCGGCCGCCGGGCCGCTCGGGGGATGCCTCCCTGAAGCAAGTCTGGGCGCGGTGGAAAGACGTGGTTGTCGCCGCGGCTTGCGCGCTGCTGATCGCGCTGGCGACCCCGCCGCTTTGGACCACGCATCGCCCGCGCTGGCTGCCCTGGTATCTCGAGACCTATGTGAATGGCGTACACATCCTGGGCGAACCGCAACCGTGGCTATTCCCGGTCTTCCCCTGGGTGGCATTTGCATTTGCCGGGCTGGCGGTGGGGTTTGTCCTCAAGAGCGAGCCCGTGCGCAGAAGCCAAGCCGCCGCAACGGCAATTCTTGGCGCGTTGGGCGCTGCGCTCGCGGTTTTCGCGCTGTGGCTGGATGCGCGAGCTCCGCGCCTCTACTCGGTGTACGATTTCTGGCATACGAGCCCGAATTTCTTCCTGCTTCGAGTTGGAGTCCTCCTGGTGATTCTTTCCCTGGGTTACATCTGGTGCCGCTGGGGCTTCGGCGCTTCGAGATTTCATCCGCTCATCCAACTGGGCCACACGTCCTTGCTGGTGTACTGGGTGCACATCGAGTTCGTTTATGGCCGGTTTTCGATTCTGAGGAAGCGAGGGATGGGCATCGGCGCCGCAAGTCTCGGGCTGCTCACGATCTTCTCGTCCATGCTGGTCCTTTCCCTCTTGCGTACATGGTGGAAGGAGCGCAGGTCGCGCCGTGAGCAGCGGCAGGGTGTGCGCGCCCAGGCCTAGCAGCCTGCTAGGGTTTGGCGGGGTCGCTTTGAGCGGGAGCGGGAATCTTGATGATGATCTCGCCCGGGCGGGCAAGGCCCAGTTCGTCGCGGGCGATGCGTTCGATGAGTTTGGGGTCGCTCCGCAAACCTTTGACCTGATCCTCGAGCTGCAAATTCTCCTGATTCAACTTCGTGACTTCGTCCCGCAAGCGTTGAATCTCCTTTTGGGCCCGGCGCATGGCGAGAAAACCATGCGTGCCGAAGACATCGTGCACCAGGAGGAAGAGCACAAGCAAAACGAGCACGGTGCCGCCATGGCGCTGCCAGAAGCTCTGAGTTTGCGAGCCTCGTACCGTCATGCTTCTTCTTTCTCGATCCACCCGGCCGCTTCGCGCGAAAGCTCGGTGGACGCCTTCAGGCTGGAGGCTTCCGTATAGACCCGAAGCAGGGGCTCCGTGCCCGAGGGCCGCAGAAGCACCCACGAGCCGTCCTCGAAGATGAATTTCGCCCCATCGGTGCGGTCAAGCTGCCGCACCCTCCGCCCGAGAAACGTCTTGTAGTCTTCCTTCAGGCGTTTGACGGCGCGGGATTTGACCTCTTCGCTCAGATGAAGGTTTTGCCGCAAAGGCCAAAATTCCGCGCCGATGCGGCCGAAGAGCGATTGAATCTGCTCGCCGAGGGTCTGTTTGCGATGCGCGATCATTTCGGCTACGAGGAGGCAGGCGAGAATGCCGTCCTTTTCCGGCACGTGGCCGCGAATCGAGAGCCCGGCGCTTTCTTCGCCGCCCAGCGCGATCTTGTCCTGCTTGATCAGGTCGCCGACGTACTTGAATCCCACGGGCGTCTGGTAGACGGTCTGGCCGTGCGACCGCGCGACGGCGTCAAGCATGTGCGAGGTTGCCACGCTCCGCGCTGCCGGCATGTTCCACCCGCGTGTTTCGACTAGGTAGTCGTAGAGAAGCGCGAGGATGTGATTGGGCGAAATCCAGGCGCCGTCTCGATCGATGATTCCGAAACGGTCCGCGTCGCCGTCGGTGGCCAGCCCCGCCGCAGCGCCCGAGTCCAGAACGGTGCGGCGCAGGGGAACAAGGTTTTCTTCGATCACGTCGGGTCCGCCGCCATCAAACAGCACGTCGCGATTCGCGCGCAGCTCGGTGACCGCCGCGCCGTGAAGACGCAACGATTCGTCGAGGTATCCGGCGCCGCAGCCATGGACGGCGTCGCAAATGAACTTAAACTTCGAGTCGCGAATCTTGTCGAACTTGACCAGCGCATTGAGGCGCTCGAGATACGGCTTGCGGATGGAGATCACCTCGATGTTCCCGGGCTTTCCCGCCTTGCCTCGCCGAGCGGCCGGGCGGTCGCCGCGCGCGGCCAGCCGGCCAATGCGGGCCTCGATGTCTTTGGTGACTTCGGGAAGGGCAGGGCCGCCGTCCGCGGAATTGAACTTCAAGCCGTGATAGGGAGCGAGGTTGTGGCTCGCGGTAAAGTTGATGGCGCCGGTCAATTTGCGGCGCAGGACCTCGAAGGCCACCGCGGGGGTGGGCGCAAACGTGTCGCAGAGGAAAACCTTGACGCCCTGCTGCGAGAGAACGTCGGCCGCGAGACGGGAGTAATCTTCGGATAGGAACCGGGGATCGCAGGCCACCAGCGCCGCCGGCTCGGACGCGAGGCTCGCCACGTGCCCGGCAATGGCCGAAACGGCCAGGCGCACGTTGGCGAAGGTGAATTCGTCGGCGATGATCGCGCGCCACCCGGACGTACCGAAATGAATCGCAGGAACGGTCATGGCCAGATATTGTAGCCTGAGGAGTTCGCTCGGAGAAGAAAACCCAGAGGCGACGTTTTGGCGGTTTGTCGAAAGGAGCGGCTAACGTGAAAAGCGCCGGAAACAAGCGGGTTGTGCTGGTGACCTGTGGCTCCGCGGACGAGGCGGAGAAAATTGCGCGGGCGGTCGTTGAGCAACGGTTGGCGGCCTGCGTGAACCGGCTCGAGGCCCCAGTGCACTCGACCTACTGGTGGAAAGAAAAGGTCGAGGCGTCAGCGGAGTACCTGTTGCTCATAAAGACCGAAGAACGGCTGCTTGGGGAGCTCCGGACGGAAGTCGCAAGGCTGCACAGCTATGAAGTGCCGGAGTTTGTCGCCCTGCCCATCGTGAGCGGCGCGGAGAACTACCTCGAGTGGCTTGCGAGCAGCGTGCGCCCCGCCACCAGAGGGAGACGGACTTCGCCGCGAAAGCGGAACGCCAAACGCTAGACTTTGGCCAGGGCTTGGTCGAGGTCCGCGATGATGTCTTCCGCGTCTTCGATTCCCACCGAGATGCGCACCAAGCCGTCGGTGATTCCGATGCGGGCACGGACCTCGGGTGGTATGGAGGCATGGGTCATGAGTCCAGGGTGCGAGATGAGAGTCTCCACGCCGCCGAGGCTTTCAGCCAGAGAGCACAGCTTGACGTTGTCAAGGAAGCGGCGGGCCGCCTGGAGCGAGCCGAGGTCGAAGGAGATCATCGCTCCCGGGCCGCGTTGCTGGCGGCGAGCAAGCTCGTGCTGAGGATGGCTAGACAGGCCCGGGTAGTGGACCTGCTGAACTTTTGGGTGCGTTTCGAGGAATCGGGCAACGGCGATGCCATTGGCGTTGTGTTGAAGCATACGGATCGCGAGCGTCTTGATACCCCGGGAGACGAGGAAGCAATCCATGGGCGCCAGTCCGGCTCCGGCCGAACGCTGAATGAAGTAGATGCGCTCCGAGTCCTCAGGACGCGTAAGGATTACCGCGCCACCGGTAGCATCGCTGTGGCCGTTCAAGTACTTCGTCATGGAATGAACGACGATGTGAGCGCCAAGCAGGATCGGTTGCTGGAAGTAAGGGCTGAGGAATGTGTTATCAACGACCAGGGTGATGCCCCGCTCGTTGGCCAGGCGGGCGGCGAGGGCGATGTCGGTGATGCGCATTGTGGGATTCGTTGGCGTCTCGACGTAGATCATTCGCGTGTTCGGTTTCAGCGCTGCAGCGAGTTCCTCCTGCGATGACGTATCGACGAAGCTGAACTCCAGGCCAAACTGGACAAGCAACTGAGTGGCAAGGCGATAGACGCCCCCATAGACGGCTTCGGAGACGACCACGTGATCGCCCGGCCGCAAAAGACGAAAGACAGCGTCAATTCCCGCCATGCCCGAAGTGAAAACGTAGGCATGCGAACCGCCCTCCAGTTTCGCGACGCAACGTTCCAGGGCCTTCCGGTTCGGATGGTTTGTTCGGGCGTAGTCGTACCCCTTGTCTTTCCCGAGAGCTTCCTGGACGTATGTGGAAGTCTGGTAGACCGGCGCGACAATCGCACCGGTTGCAGGATCCGGCTCCTGCCCGACGTGGATGGCATCGGTGGCAAAACCCATGTACATCTCCTTGCTGCGGTTAGGTGAGGACTTTGCGGCCGCGGGGAACGCTTCCAAACGCGGGACGCGCGGGCCAACCGGCGACACCGGCTGTGAGTGCCGTTCCGACCACCCTGAGCCGCTCATCTATCGCCGGTTTCACTCACAGAATACAGCCGGCCCCGGAACCAAGCTCGTCGAGACACGCTGGAACGGCACGACCCACAGGCCGACCTAGGAACCGTCGGAGCCGAAAGTACTTCAGGAATGCCTCAGAGTCAAACGGGGAGGGGACAATAAGGTACCGTTCTCTCCGCAAACGCATCTTGAAACGCAGCCTGTGAGCAAGTGACGGCATCCCATGAAGGGAAAAGAGGACTTGACCGGAGCGTGCTCTTGAGTTGATATTGAGCAAAGTTCGACCATGAGATTCGCACAAACGAGCTTTGCGGCTTTGATTCTGGCGGTTGGATTGCTCTGTGTTTGCGCTCCGGCACAGGACAAACCCCAGAAGACCAACGACCCTAAAGAAGCTCACCCGGCACTTGGGAACCGGCTGACCATTGAAGTGACTGGCGGAGATAAGAATGTCCCGGTGGAGAATGCCAGCGTATACGTGAAGTTCGTGGAAGACCGCTCGTTGCGCAAGGACAAGAAATTCGAGTTGAACCTGAAGACCAACCGGGACGGGGTGACCCAGTTGCCGGATGCTCCCTTGGGCAAAGTGCTGATTCAGATTGTCGCCGAGGGTTGGAAGACCTTCGGACGCTATTACGATCTCGGCGAATCAAACCAAACCATCAAGATTCATCTGGACAAGCCTCACCGTTGGTACTAGCGCCGTACGAGCTGTATCCTAAAGACCTTTCCGGCCGCGCCACCAGCGCTCCTGCGCGAATAAATTCTCTTCCCTCGCGCGCGCGGATTCCAATCTGGGCCTTCATCGAAGGTTGCCGGGCTGGAAGAGCAACTGTTTCAATTGTTTCCTCGGGGGAGAAGCCGCCGGAAACTTTGTTTCGTCGAATCTGCCCGCATGAGACCCCTCAGTTTCCTCAATCGGGATGGGCAGGGAAGCGGGAGATGCACAAATATTGTGCAAACAGCATCATGCTCTTGAAAGAGACTCAGTTAGCCGCGTTTGAGGGAGCATTTCCACAAAGTTATCAACACTTGTGTTGAAAACAAAACTCCACGGTCCTCTACGTGTGGCCGCGCGGAATGTGCATTGCTGGGCGCAGGATAGATTCCAGACTGGAAGAGTCGCCGCAGCCCGCGCAGTCCGTGAGTTCACGTCGCCCTCCGCTTTGACCGTTCGCAAAGAACGATGCTAGAGTCTCCCGGGATGGTTCTTGAAGCAAAACCGCGCACTACAAGCGAGTTTTCGAGTTTTGGATGGATGTGGGCCAACCTTCGTGCGCGTCCCTTGCGCTCGACCTTGAGTGTCCTGGCCATCTGTATCCAGGTAGTCCTGGTTCTGATGATCGTCGGGCTGACGTCCGGAGTGGTCTCCGAATGGGGCAAGAGGGTCGAGGGCGTGGGCGCGGATATCATGGTCCAGCCGCCCAACTCTTCCATCTTCGTGGTGTTCTCGAGCGCCGTGATGCAAGAGTCGATCGCCGACCAGATTGCCGCCGTGCCCGGGGTCGATGAGGTCGCGCCTACGCTGGTTTTGATGGACCCGAAGCATTTCGCCCTTGTGTACGGGATTGACTACGGAAGGTTTAACGCGCTGAGTAAAGGCTTCCTGTTTCTTTCCGGGGGTCCATTCCAGGGGGCTGAAGAAGCGCTGGCGGACGACATCGTCGCGCAGACACAGCATTTAAAGGTCGGCGACAAGATCACCCTGCTCAACCACGAATTCACCATCGCCGGAATCGTGGCCCACGGGAAAGGCGCCAGGTATTTCATCCCCTTGCGAACCGCACAAGACATTGCCGGTGCCGAGAAGCGCGCGTCGATGTTCTACGTAAGAAGCAAAGGAGATACGGAGGGGACCCGGGCTCGAATCGTGAAACTGCTGCCAACGCATCGCGTGCGCACCATGGCAGAGTATCTGACCTTGATGAATTCCTCGAATCTCCCGGAATTGAAACCGTTTGTGAGGTCGATGGTGGGAGTGGGCGTGGTCATCAGCTTCCTGGTTGTGCTGCTGACGATGCACACGATGGTGATGGAACGCACGCGCGAGATCGGAATTCTGAAGGCGCTGGGGCTGTCGCGAGCTGACGTCCTTCGGCTGGTTCTCGGAGAAGCGCTGCTGATGGCCGCGATGGGGAGCGTGGCGGGCATCGCCATTGCCTACGCCACGAAGGCGATCCTCACGCAGACCGCGCCGACGTTGACCGTTTTGATTTCTCCACGGTGGGTGCTGCATTCGGTGTGGCTGGCGCTTCTCGGCGCCGCTGCTGGAGCGCTCTTCCCCGCGCTTCGCGCCGCCGGCAGCGATCCTGTCGAGGCCTTGGCCTACGAGTGATTCTCAGCTCCGCCTTTTCAACCACGGCCATTGCGCTGGAATGGAGAAACTGTTATCAATAGCGCCTGGTTGGTCTTCTCCGCGTTCGCACGAATGCTGCGCGTGCGCGTTGAGTGTTGCGAGGAGTCTTCCGTTCAGGTTGTCTGTTTGATGCCCGGGCCATACACATCCTTAGGATTCGGGTAGGGAAGGCCTGTACGATTGGCGCTGAGCTTTGCTTGGCCACAGGAGGATCTTCGATGAGACGAATCACATGGTTGTTGGCAGCCGGACTCGGTTGTTGCGCTTGGGCAGCCCCAGTGCGTGCGCAAATGGGAATGAAGGGGCCCGACATCCAAGGAGTATTCCATCCGGTCGTTGGCGCCGGGGCGGAATATGCCGTGGAAATGCAGGGCCAGCCGAAAAGTAGCATGGAACTGTCGATCGTGGGCAAGGAACAAGTGAACGGCAAGGACGGCTACTGGTTGGAAATGGGCATGGCCAATCCGCACATGGGCGGAATGATGTACATGAAAATGCTCTACGTCGTGGACAATGGAACCGTTGTCGTCTCCCGCATGCTCATGCAAATGCCCAACGGCAACGTTATGGAAATGCCCGTGCAAGGTGCGCAGAAGAGGCCTCCTCAGTCCGCCGACATCACTAGGGAGATGGAGCGCGTGGGCAACGAGACACTCACCACTCCCGCCGGAACCTTCTCTTGCGTCCGCTGGCGCAAGAAGGACGGAAGCTCGGACATTTGGCTCAGCGAGAAGGTGGTTCCCTGGGGGTTCGCTAAACTGGTTAGCAAGAATACGACGATGACCCTGCAGCGCTTGATCACGGACGCCAAGACGCACATCACCGGAACGCCGACGAAGTTCGATCCCATGAAGATGATGGGCCAGCGCCCGCAGCAGGAGCCCTGAAACCGGAAAGTACCGGCAATTGATTGCAGGTCGAACGTCTGGGGCGGCGCCACTTGGTGGGCGCCGCCCATTTCTTGTCTTGGGCAGGAAGGTGCGAGACCATTATTGAGGAGGACTGTAGATGGCGCTTGCGCCGGAAAAATACTACGAAGCCCGGATCACGCTGCGCGAAGACATTACGGACGATCTTTGGAGGATTCGTGTGAATCCCGGCGGGGAATTCCGGTTTGTCGCCGGACAATACGCCACCCTGGGCTCCGAAGTGAACGGGAAGATGATCGAGCGTCCCTATTCCATTGCTTCGTCGCCCTACGAGAGCGAGGTTGAGTTTTTTATCGAGTTGGTGCGGGACGGGGGCTTCACTCCCTTTCTGCACGAGCTGCAGACCGGAGCCGATCTGAAGTTTCGCAAGATCGCCAAGGGCCGTTTCACCCTTGACCTCAAGAGCGGCCGCAAGAACCACCTACTTCTCTCTACAGTAACTGGCGTCGCTCCATTTATCAGTTATGTAAGGACCCTCTACCTGGACTGGAAGAAGAACGCCATGCCCGCGGACCTGAACGTCTTCATGATTCAGGGGGCCAGCCGGTCCTGGGAATTCGGATACCAGGCGGAGATGGCGGGGGTGGGGGCAGAGGCACCGTGGCTGAAATACGTGCCCACCATCAGCCGGCACTGGGAGGACATGGCCTGGGCGGGAGAGACCGGGCGGGTCGAGGACGTCCTGCGGAAATACGCCGACCAGTGGAACCTCTCGGGCAAGGACACGACCGCTTATCTCTGTGGGCGGCCGGAAATGATCGAGAACGCAGCCGGAATTCTTGCGCGGCGGGGCTGGGACAAGCGGGCCATGCAGAGCGAAGCCTATTTCTAACCAACCCAACTGCCACCCACCTAATTCTGCCAACCACTTCAATCTGCCAAGCACTCCTCACGGCCTCAGCTAGAAAGCCCGATGCGGCAAAGGTGCTTTTCCAGCACCTCCTTTTCCTGCGAAACGTAGGCGCGATTGCGGCGGGTGAGCTCGTCGAAATCCACCTGGTGAGCGTCAAACTCCGGCCCATCCACGCATGCGAATCTGACCTTGCCGCCGACGGTGACGCGGCAGCCGCCGCACATGCCGGTTCCATCCACCATGATCGGGTTCAGGCTGGCGAAGGTCGGGACGCCCCACTCGCGCGTGAGCGCGGCAGCGGCACGCATCATGGGGATCGGGCCGATCACATGAACGGCGCCGGGAGTGACGCCATGCTCTTCCTTCCAGGCGCGCATGAGCTGCACCACGTTGCCGTGGAATGCTCCCGAGCCATCGTCGGTGGCCCAGTAAAGCTCGTCCGCCGCGGCGCGCAGCTCCTCGTCGAGAATAATGTGCGCGGTCGAGCGTGCGCCGCAGAGGGCGATGACGCGGTTACCGGCCCTGCGGAAAGCGCCGGCGACTGGCAGCAGCTCCGCGGTTCCGACTCCGCCGGCAACACACAGCACCGTGCCGACCTTTTCGATGGTCGCGGGCAGGCCCAACGGCCCGAGGAGATCGGAAACGCGGTCGCCCACCTCGAGGGCCACTGTCTCGCGAGAAGTCTTCCCCAGCGCCTGGACGACGAGCTGGATGGTTCCGCGCGCCGTGTCGCCATCCACGATCGTGAGCGGGATGCGCTCGCTCTCCGGCGTAGGCCGCAGAATGATGAATTGCCCCGGCTTCCAATGGCCGGCGATCTCGGGCGCGACGATCTCAAGTCTCGCAATCTCCGGGGTGAGGAGGCTCTTGTCCACGACGCGATTGTCCCTTTGAGAGTCCGGGCGCGTGGGCGAACCGATCGCGGCGGCCGCCTTGCCGCGAAGGGCGCGATCGATGGCTTCGGCGGCCACCCGGCCGTCGCGCATGGCGAGAATCACGGTCGCGCCGCCGCGCACCACGTCGCCGCCGGCGAACACGTTCGGCAGGCTGGTCTGGCCGAGCTCATTGATGACGATCTTGCCGCGCGCGGTCACCAACTGCGGAGTGGCGCGCTGCACGGTCGGGTTCGGGCTTTGGCCGATGGCCATCACGACGGTATCGACGGGAATGCGGTACTCCGAACCGGGAATCGGCACGGGGGAAGGGCGGCCGGACTCGTCGGGCTCGCCCAAACGCATGCGAATGCATTCGGCTTCGCACAGCACGCCGTTCTCATCGCCGTGGAAGCGCACCGGCGCGGCGAGAAACTGGAAGTGCACGCCTTCCTCTTCGGCGTGCTCGATTTCCTCGATGCGGGCGCGCAACTCGGCGCGGCCGCGGCGGAACAGGATGATGCTCTCGCTACCTAGGCGCTTGGCCCAGCGCGCGGCGTCCATGGCCGCGTTGCCTCCGCCGATCACCATGGTGCGCGAGCCGACGCGCACCGGAGTGTCCTGCTTGGGAAAATCGTAGGCCTGCATCAAGTTGATGCGCGTGAGGAACTCGTTGGCGGTGTACACGCCGACCAGGTTTTCTCCGGGGATGCTCATCAGGTGCGGCAAGCCCGCGCCGGTACCGATGAACACTCCGGAGTAGCCCTGCTCGAAAAGTTCTTCGAGGGTGCAGGTCTTCCCGACGATGAAGTTCGTGCGGAACTTCACGCCCAGCGCGCGCAAACGCTCGATTTCCGCGTCGATGATGTCGCGTGGAAGACGGAAGGGCGGAATGCCGTAAGCCAAGACGCCCCCGAGCTTGTGGAGAGCTTCGTAGATGGTGACCTGGTATCCCTTGCGCACCAGATCGAAGGCGGCGATCAGCGAAGCGGGTCCGCTGCCGACCAGAGCGACCTTCAGGCCGTTCGCCGGAGCCATCGAAGGCAGGCGCTGCTCGCTCGATTCCTGCTGGAAGTCCGCCAGAAAGCGCTCGAGCGAGCCGATGGCCACCGGCTCAAGCTTGGTCTTGGGGCCGCCGAGCAGGCAGGCTTTCTCGCAGAAGAGTTCGTGCTGGCAGACGCGCCCGCAAATTCCGGGGAAGGGCGTGTACTCGCTGATGATCTCGAAGGCGCTGCCGAAATCGCCCTCCGCCATCTTTGCGATGAAGCTCTTGACATCAATGTGCAGCGGGCAGGCCTCGATGCACTTGGGGTCCTTGCAGTTGAGGCAACGCAGCGCCTCGGCAAGCGCCTGGCCCTGGTTGAAACCGAGCGCGACTTCCTGGCAGGTCGTGGCGCGCTTCTGCGGTTCCAGCAGCGGCAGTTGCTGTCGCGGCGCCTTGGGGGTTCGCTTGATCTTTGGTTTGGGCGCAGGGACGGGGCCGGAGTCCGGTTGGTCGGGCATGCTTTCCTCGGGCTTAAGGGTCCATCTTACTGTGGGTTCGGACAAATGGGAAATGAGCGTAGAGGAGATGCGGTCAAAGACAAAACCGGCTCGCTTGATGGTGAGGCGGGCCCTCCTTCGTGAAGGTTTCTGCGAGCGGACAGGGCTGTGGGAAAGAGGGGGGACCCCTCGACTCACTCCGTTCGCTCGGGATGGCGGTCCTCCGCCGGATCGCCACACCCCCACCCCCGCCTTTTCTCGTATGTGTTGATTCCACAGGGTTTTAAGTTCAATGAATTTGTAAGTGTTGATTCTGGAAGGGTTGCAGGCGCGTTTTTTGTAAGTGTTGATTCCAGGTGAGTTAGCGAGGCTGCCCTTCGACTCGCGGAACTCGCTCCCTTCGTGAAAAGCACTCTGGGCAAGCAGGATGCGCATCATGGTCGGATGCGCAAGGCGTGTTAAAAGCCAAGTTTTCACCGGCGATTGTAGCACGTTTGTTAGCAGAAGTCAATAGTTATGCCGTAGTTATCCACAAGTTTTTCGAGGTGGGCGCGGGATTCGAATGGCGACTTCCTCAAGTCGGCGTACGTCTGCGATGAAGTTGACTCTAAACCCGTACCCTTGAGAACCCACAAGGGTACCCTTCGCCATCGGCTCAGGGTGAACGGCACCCTCGGAACAAAACCCGGCCCTCAAACCGAAGGTTGGCCCGCCCGCCTCCGTCCGGGTACGGAGCTAACCACCGTGGAGTGAATAGGATACAGGAGGATTTAGGTTTGAGGGGCGCGGGATTGACACTTGCCCGTTTTCTCATTTGCTCTGGTCGTGGAGTTTCTTGTATAAAATGGTTGATGAAGGGTTATTCCAACCCGCAAGTTCCCTAGGTTGAGCGCATCCGCATCCTCTGCGCCGCTCTGAGTGACACCGTTTCAATTATCGAGCACTTGCTCATACGGATCTTCAAGTCCGGCGAGCGCATACTCTTCCATATCGTCATCTTTGGCGGAATCCTCTACGCAGTCTATGAAATCCTCAAACACCACTGAATTCATCCCCTCGCAAAGCGCCGCAAATTCGACGGCACTTACAGATTACAGAAGGAAGCCGCGAAGTGAGAGCGTACACAAAATCAAAAAGCCCCACGCGCAAGACCGGCGCGGTGGGGCACCCTAAACCGTTACTCTCGTCCTAATTCCGGGCCAGCCGCCCTGACTAAAAGGATTACAATGAGCGGGTGCATTGGCTTAGTTGGCATGAGATCGGGCAGTTTTTTAGGACGTGGCAGGGCGTTGCGGCTGCTTGCGTCGCTGTACTGGCAGCAACTTACTACGGGCCGCGCAAAGTGCTGGAAACCTGGGATTGGTACATAGACCGCTTCCGCGATGCTCCGGTTCTGGGTATTCTGCAAGAGCGAAGGCTTGTACATCGCGCCTCAATGCAAAATTGGCTGCCTCCTCCGCCTCCAGAGGAAATTGAGTATGGGCTTCCAGAGATTGCCGAAAGGCTCAAGAGAAGCCGTAAGTCCGTCGGAAAGTCCCTGCAACGTTTGCGAAAGAGGGGCAAGGTCGAGATCTACCGGGGAGGATGGAGGATCAAAACATAAGGAATGAAGGGCGGGTGGGCCACGCGGGCGTGTTACGCGTGGAGCTCTTGGGCGTTTCATCGTTCGACTCTCGGAGGGGCAGCCGACCCATGTCATTCGAACCTGCCTCACGGTCATCGCCGCGGCCGGGCACCAAGCAGGCCGGAGTGGTGTCAAATGGAGAGAATAGGTTGAATCTGCGCCGGGGGCGACCATGAAAACACTAACCTACATGACTTGCCTACTCTTTCTAGGCGTGCCTCTATTTTCCCAAGGACCAGCTGCTCCCAAACCCGAAGTTTCGGACGATGACTACGCGATCTATTCAGTAGTGATTCAAACACAGTTCGTGAAAGAAGGCGTCGAGCGCATCGTCATCGGGGACCACACTTCCATGGCTTTACCACCGGTGATGTGGGGCATGACAGAATTCGGCGGCTCGGAGGAGATGCAAAAGATCCGCGATACGGCTGCTAAGGAGACCGTGCAGGATTACGAACAGAAGAGCAAGTCTTCGGTTCCCCTGGAGGAGAAATTCTCGCTGAAGGTGCAATACGCCCTGATTTCTGAGGCCGAACGCGACCGGATCTTCTTGACCGCAAAGAAAGGCGGCAAGAAAACCGGGGATCAGAACGCCTTCGCAGAGTTCTACCGCCTATATCCGAAATCACCTGGATTCATGACTCTTTCTCGCATTGCATTCAACCCCGCAAGAACACAAGCACTTCTTTACATCGGCAATCTCTGCGGCAACCTCTGCGGTAGTGGCCACTTCTTCTTGCTCGTCAAAGACGGGAGCGCGTGGAAGATCCGGTATGCCGCAATGACCTGGATTTCATGAGCGAGTGAGCAGCGCGGACCTGTCTTGGCGGGTCTGCAGCTTTCTTATTGCCCACCACGAACCGGCCGCAGACCTTGAGAAACAGGTCTTCCCGACATCGACCGTCAGGACGCACACGGCACGGCGCTACTAGCTCCATCGCAGAGGGAAAGAGCGAGAGATGAGAGGGCAAGCAACGAAGGGGAAAGGTCAAAACCCGCACCCTTAAAGCCGAAGGGTGCGGCACCCCCGTCGTCTCAACGATCTCACGGGTCGGCCACTCGCCCCGCCCGCCGGGATGAAACAAAAAGAAAAGCCGCAGAGTTTCAGGAAGCGAAACTCTGCGCTACCGACTGAAAAAAGGCGGTCGTTATTGCAGGGCGCCGAAGTTTTGCATGGAACCGAGGCCCAGAGGCGTCTGGTGCGTCGGCTGATAAAGACCAATCCTGCCGCCGCTGGGCAAGCGGATGGTGGTGCTTGTGCCCCAAGGTTGTTTCTCGATTTGAGCGCAACGGACGCCTTTGGCTTCCAGCGATTTGAGAACCGCGGGCAAATCGTCGCACATCAGGAAGAGCACCGCGCCAAGCATCTCTTGACCTGCATAAGAGAGTGGCGGATTGCCGCTCAACGGATGGACAGCCGCTTCGGACGGCGGCAGAGCGAAGATGAGCCAGCCCCCGCCGTCATCGACATAACGAAAACCAAGAACGTCGCGGAAGAAGTTGCGATCTGCTTCCACGTCACTGCTATAAAGCAATATGTGGGCTCCCACAATCATGGGGGATCCTCCTACAGGCGTATTATTCTCGTTGGCACCTTAAAGACGGAACATTTAGTTAAGGACCCAAACTCCGCGTTGCCACGCGCCTGCACGTCGGTGGTCACCGTCCAGCGGTTGCGTCGCGCTCACCGAGAGGCGCTTTCTCTCTGAGGAGCCGGACAAACTCGCGCATCCAGGCGGGATGATCGGGCCAAGCGCGCGCCGAGACCATCGTTCCATCCACAACCGCCTCGGAATCCACAAACCGCGCGCCTGCCGCCTCGACGTCGGGCGCCACGGCCGGATAGGCGGCGGTCCGCCTCCCCCGGAGCACGCCTGCTGCCGCGAGCGCCAGCGCCGCGTGGCAGAGGTGCGCGACAGGTTTCTCCTTCTCGAAGAAGTGGCGGATGATTCGTTGGCAGTCCGCGTAGTTGCGGATGTATTCGGGAGCACGCCCACCCGGGATGACGAGCGCGGCGTACTCGGCGGGATGCACGTCGGCAAAAGCCAAGTCCGCGTCCCAGCTATAGCCGGGCTTCTCGGTGTAGGTGTCGTAGCCATCGACGAAGTCGTGGATGACGAATTGGAGCTTCTTGCGGCTGGGGGCGGCGATGTGGACGGTGTAGCCCTCCTCGAGCAGCCGCTGGTAGGGGTACAT
>Ga0187877_1002768_pt1 | contig 15160 bp, 11 predicted proteins | sample June2016WEW_17_1_3_FD_132430 | JGI IMG/M metagenome (GOLD analysis project Ga0187877, IMG submission 132430) | Peatland microbial communities from SPRUCE experiment site at the Marcell Experimental Forest, Minnesota, USA - June2016WEW_17_100 | ecosystem: Environmental > Terrestrial > Soil >... | reverse complement strand
CTCTCGAGGGGCGCGCTCAGCGGCTTGCCTGCAGCTCCCGCAAGATCATCCAGCAGCCCCAGCAATTTTTTCTGAAGGCTGGCGCTCAGACGAATTTTCCCCATCAAAGCGGAGATGCTTTCCTGCACCGGATACGGCATTTCGGCAACAGTCTCGATGCTTGAGAGCGTCAGCCGCCCGTCTTTCAGGCAATTTCGCAGAGCAGGTTGGATCGTATGGACGAGGAGATAACTTCGCAAAACGTTCTCATGCGGATTCAACCCCAACATCGGAAGGTAAGCCTGAACAAGCCTTTCATCCGGCACGGCAAAGTGGTTTCGAAGACTGAACAGCACTCTGGCCTTTTCAAGCGGATCCAGTTGCCGGTGAGACAGGTTATCCCGCAAGGCAAGCTCAAAGGTTCGAGACGGGTCGCAACTTTTTTCTGGAATAGTTCGCGCCAGCGCTCGCGCCATGCCCAGCCGTGCGAGTGCACGAACCCGGCGAAATCCGCAGACGATTACCTTGCGCGAATCCCGTTCAAGAAGAAGAACCGGATTCAGTTGTCCGATTTCCCGCAGCGAATCCATCAGCGGCGAGGATTCAAGCTCCTCGCTGATCCTGAATCGTTCGTCTTCAAAATCTATGTTTTCAAGCGATATCTCTTGGATAAGCATGGCACGAAGGATAACCAAAAGAGGGTCCAAACTACAATAATCCGGTCTTATTCATTTATTGTCTTTGATGAGTGCTAGTGATATAAAAACGCCAGTGGAGGAGGGCTTCGGGCATTCCCTTCGCGCCAAACCAGGAGATTATGATATGAATTCCCCTACGATTTCTTATTTTTCAAAAAAGCTCCTCAGCATCTTGTTTATCGCAAGCCTGGTTCTCGTGCCGGTTGTCGTGCGGGCACAAGACTATACGGAAGAACAATACAAGGTATTCCAGGATGTCCAGGCGGAGAAAGACGACGCCAAGAAAGTCGACATGATCGTAAGCTTCCTCAAAGAAAATCCCAAGAATGGCTTGCGTCCAAATATGATCGCTGAGGGTCAGAAGGTCATCGTTGAATTATCCAATGCGAAAAAGTGGAACCAGTTGATCGCGGCTGGCGATAAATTTCTGGATGTCGCCCCCAATGACACCATCACGATAGATGCCCTGACAGTTGCCTATTCCGAAACTGGGAATATGAAAGGTTTCTCTGCCTTTGGTGAAAAGGCTTATGCTGCCAAGCCAAATGCCGACTTGGCAATGGCAATTGCAAAGGCATATCAGCAATTGGGGAATGAAGCTAAGGCTCTCCAATGGAAGGAGAAGGTTCTGGCTGCGGACCCGGACAACGTTGAAATTCTCGTGGAAACGATGAAAAAGTATGCGGCAGCCCAGAATGTCGCTCAAGCCTCGAAATATGCCAAACAATGCCTCAATGTGCTGTCGAAGGCAAAAAAGCCCGCCGGTACGGACGAGCAAGCCTGGAAGAACACAGTGGATAACGCCTATGCAGTAGCCTACGGAGTCATAGGACAGGAGGCGTTTCAAAAGAATCAATTTGGGTTGGCTATCACTAATTTGGAAAACGCGGTCAAATATTACAAGAGAAACGATGGTGCGTACTATGCCCTGGGAATGAGCTATTGGCAATCGAGAAAGATGGATGCTGCCATGCTAAACTTCGCCAAGGCATACATCATTAGAGGCACCTATGCGAACTCGGCAAAATCACAGCTGGACAAGATTTTTGCGAGTTCCAAAATGACACCTGCATCCCAGCAACGAATCATGGAGAGAGCCGCGCAGGATTTAAAGTAAGCAACTTCTTTAAACCGAGTTTTGGGGTCAAAGAGTTAAAAACGCCACGGATTCCACCGATCTTAAATCAGTGAAATCCGTGGCGTTTTTTTTGCTACAGAAAATTTCGCTCGTGTGCGGTTCTCTCCAGTTCTTCCCGAAATTTCGGATGGGCAATGTTGATCAGGGACTGGCAACGTTCCCGGACCGTTTTCCCATGCAGGTACGCCACGCCGAACTCCGTCACGACATAATGGACATCGCCCCTGGAGGTCACGACTCCGGCCCCTTCCTTTAAATGAGGGACGATGCGGCTGACGCTGTCATTGAGCGCTGTTGAGCGCAGAGCAATAATCGGCTTCCCCCCTTTGCTTCGGGCGGCGCCGCGCACGAAATCGATCTGTCCTCCAATTCCGCTATAGAAGCTGTATCCGATCGAATCCGCACAGATCTGGCCCGTCAAATCCAGCTCGATCGCCGAGTTGATGGCTACCAGTTTATCGTTGCGGCTGATAATGAACGGGTCGTTGATGTACTGGCTGGGGTGAAACTCGAAGACTGGATTATTGTGGATGTACTCAAACAGCCGCCTGGTCCCGAGCACAAATCCCGCCAGAATTTTCCCGGAGTGCAGCGTCTTTTGCTCGTTGGTAATGATTCCTTTTTCGATCAGGTCGATGACACCGTCACTCACCATCTCGGAATGGACGCCCAGGTGTTTTTTTTCGGTGAGGTAATTCAAAACGGCGTCGGGGATTTCTCCGATCCCGAGCTGCAACGTGGAACCGTCCTCGATCAGGTCGGCGATATGGCGTCCGATTCGCATCGCCGTTTCAGAGATTTCCCCCATAGGAATTTCGAGGAGATCATCCGTGACTTCGACGACATAATGGATTTTATTCAAGTGGATGAAAGAGTCGCCCAGAGTTCTGGGCATCTTGGGATTGACCTGGGCAATCACGATGCGGGCGCATTCGGCAGCTGTCTTGGTCGTATCCACACCGACTCCAAAGCTGCAGAACCCGTGTTCATCGGGAGGCGAGACTTGAATCAGGGCGACATCAATGGGCAAAGCTCCGCTGCTGAACAGCGATTCGATTTCGCTCAGGAAAATGGGCACGAAGTCGGCGCGGCCTTCATTAATCGCTTCGCGCACATTTGCCCCGGAAAAAAGCGCGACATGCCGGAAGCTCTCCGCCATTTCGGGACGAACATAGTCGGCAGCGCCGGTGGTCAATATGTGAACGACCTTCACCTTTCGAAGCTCATCTGCGCGTGCCACCATGGCTCTGACCAACTGCTCCGGTTCCGCGCATCCTTGGTGAATGTAAACGCAATCGCCGCTGCGAATCGCTTTGACCGCTTCCGCGGCGCTTCGCCTTTTTTCCAGGTATTTGACCAGCCAGGTTGCTCGCCGGCCGGCAGCGCGCTTTCCATCCAGTTGCGGCGTCGAGGTTGACATACTCAGACCTCACGAGTCGAAGTGCTCAACAGTGAATCGAGACTGCGGTATTCACAACCCAGCAAACCCGCCAACGCTTCATGAGTGCAGTGTCCGGAAAACAGATACACTCCCCGCCGGAGGGCAAGGTTATCCCGGAATGATTCGCCGCCTTTTTCTTCCACATCCTCGACAAACGGCACGATGACATTGTTCAGCGCGTGGGAAGCGGTCCGAGCAACTGAGGAAGGGATGTTGGGAACGCAGTAATGAATCACTCCATGTTTTTTGAATACCGGGTCCGACAGAGTGGTGGGCCGACTGGTTTCGACGCAGCCGCCGTGGTCGATGGAGAGATCGATAATGACGCTGCCGGGCCGCATTTTCCGAACCATGGATTCCGTGATGACGTGCGGCGCCGTCTGCCCATGCACCCAGACGGCGCCGACAACGACATCTGCCGAACTGACATAGCGGGCTATGTTATAGGATGTTGCCAGTGCCGTATTGACCATTCGGGGCAAATTGGAGTCCACAACGCGCAACCGTTTGAGATTGTCGTCCATTACGGTAACGCTGGCCCCATAGCCGGCAAAAACACGTGCGGCCGCAGACCCGGCGGTGCCTGCGCCCACGATAACAACATGAGAGGCGGGAACTCCCGGCAAACCGCCCAGCATGACGCCTCTTCCGCCGTGAGTCGTTTCCAGAAATCGCCCGGCGATCTGCGGCACCAGCATGCCGGCAATTTCACTCATAGCCATGAGGATCGGCATATAATGATCGGCATCTTCGATGAGCTCCAATCCAACGGCGATGACGCGTTGCGATCGCAGGAGCTGATGGATCCCCGGATTGGCAGACCCAAGATGCACCACGCTGAAAAGGAACTTGCCCTCGCCCATCCAGCTGCATTCCTGCAAGGTGGGAGGCATCACCTTGACAACCAGGTCCGCGCGCGCGAAGACTTCTTCCGCGGAAAAAGCGATTGTGGCCCCGGCTTCCCTGTACGATTCGATAGAAAAGCCGCAGCCGATTCCCGCATCGGACTGCGCGATTACCGTTTGCCCCGCCTTTAACAGCGAGTGGACACCCGCCGGCGTCAATGCTACCCGGCGTTCCTCCTGAGAACTCTCTTTGGGTATCCCGACAATCATCCGACCCCCCTCTGGGAACGCCGGGAGCGCCGGCGTCTCGCCGGCTCTTTTGCAGCGTTTCGAACCTGCAATGCTCAACACGCAGTAAGGAGCCGGCGAGACGCCGGCGCTCCCGGCAAAAAGACCTCTGCTATTATTTCACTACGCTCAATGCACGCTCGGCTGCGGCAAGAAGGTCTTCCGGGCCGACTGGAGATCCTGTGGCACCTCTCATCCAAAGATCCGGCGCAATCCGTCCCTGTCTGGCAACCCGCTCGAATTCCGGCCCGATCCTGCCGGCCTTCTCCATGTGCTCTTCCAGCTGAAAGGCAATCATATGTCCAAGCGGGTAATCCGGAAGGTACAGCAAGGAATCAATCATATGCGAATAGATCCCGAGCAGCACCACATCCTTCTTGTGAAAGACCGGCTCGTAGAATCGGTTCCAAATATCCTTTGAGATCTGTAGGACCGCATCCCGCAACTGTTCCGGTGTGGCTTGCGGATGATCGTACATCCAGTGCCAAACCCGCATGTCCACCAAACTGACTCCGCAAATCTCGTAGGTCGCCCAAAAATCGTTCAGGGCTTTGAGAGCTTCCGCCTGGGCATCGGGGGACTGAAGCCCCAGCAGCTGAAGATCCCGCCCCTGAAACACGAATGCCAGCGCCTCGGTAAATGCCGTATTCGGGACTCCATTCAAGGTGTAGTAGTCGATGGTATTCAACGAAAAAGTCTCCTCCACGTTGTGTCCCATTTCATGTACGGCAATATTAAACCCTTTGTAGTTCATCCCCGATTTTTCGACCCGCGTGCGCAGATGTGCTTTAGCCTGGCGCATGGCAGCTCCCATCGCATGACCGGAGCCGCGCGCCGGGTCGACCACGATGTTTTCGGCAACGAATCTTGCCCGCTCCGGAGCGAACCCAAGCTTTTCCAACAATGCAGGAATGTCCTTCTCGTAAGCTTTCGGGTTGGGATACTTTTGGGATACCTTCGCGTCAAGTTCCGCCTCGGAGTACTGCATCTTGGGCCGGAAACCGTTGTACCAGATGTCGAACGGCTCGAGCGGACGGCCCAGCCGTTTCTGAATCAGCGCAGCAACACGGGGCACAATTGGAGAAGAGAGCACCCGCTCGAACATTTTCTGCACGCGCTCTTCCGGTATCTGCCGGTCTTCGTTGAAACGGCGTGAAATCAGAGTGGGCGCAGTTGGGGAATACGGATCGGCAAGCTTGGATGCCCGGAAGACTTCGAGCAGTCTCAGATAGCGAGTGTTCGGTTCCGGTGCATTGACCGCCTTCTTGTCGCCCGGCGCGAAATCTGAGTCTTTTTCAGCGGCGGATTTCACATCATTCGAAAATGGATTCCAATCCAGCTGAGGATTATTGATGACCGATTCAGGGATCGTCTGGTCGACGATATGCTCCATTACCTTTTCGATTAAGCGCTGCTTCGCCAGTCCGTTCTGCGAATCCTGGTAATCGGCTTTGATCTCATCCCGCAGATTCCAATGAGAGAGCAGACGCATTCGGGCGGGGAAAAGGCGGCGCCTCTGATCGTCGATCAGATGGTGCATCCAGATATTGTATTCGGAGACATACTGGCTTGCCTCCGCGGTTGCCTTCGAGATTGCCAGATTGACGTCGGCAGGGATGCGCTTTGAAAAATATTCGGCAAGGCGGGTTTCCGCCCATTGCCGGCGCGTCCATTTATCACCCTCGGCCAGCCGTTCATTCAGCGTCGTCAAAGGAAAATTCAGCAGCACCACAAATGCCAGTTTGTTGTTGAAGAAATCGTCCGTCAGGTGCGCGGTAGGATCATAGCCTGCGAAAATCTCGTCGTAAGGCTGCACGGGGCCCAAATCAAGGTCTGTCTGCTGACGGAACTCACGGTCGATCTCGCTCATATGCCCGAAATACTGTTCCAGCAGATTCTCAAAGCGGGCAAACATCGTATCCAAGGATTCTTGATTCCCGGCAAAATTCGTGTGAACAAATTCTTCGAAGAGAACCTGGTCACCGTCCGATGCGCGCCAGAAGTCAGATACCTGTTTTAATCCGCGCTGCACGCGGGCGCGCTGCACTTCGCCATACTGCTTGACAAGTTCGTTCTCGACTTTCGCCGAGGCTCCCTTCATCCATGTTGGCGCAGGAATCGAATCGTCAGGCCGGCCACCTTCTTTTCTGGATGTATTCATGCTGGTCTCCTGCGAACATGAGATTGAAAAAAGAAACGCTAGACAAAGAAGGAACAGTAGGGGGTTTCGCATATTCTCTCCGTCCGAAGAAGTAATAGGACAAGATTAGCACAGGCTAAACCGTGACTGTCACCGTTTTACCTGCAGATTTCACAGATTGGCCGTTTCCGTGATAACAAACGCGCATTTTCTTGCTTTTTCAGCAAGCTTTTATTCGAGCACGTCTCTCTCGAGAGGTTGTCTTAAAATTGAAAAACATGTGCGGACGGGTCCCCAGACCCGTCCGGATTTCCAGTCTTAGGATCGCTCGGGCGGGACGGCTCTGGAGAGCCGTCCCCACATGTTCAATAGAGGTTCTACGCTTCTGTTTAGTTGCGTCCCCGGCCGCGCCGGGAAATCTGTGGCTGAGGCTCGCTATCTCATATTCCGGACGCGGACTTCGATTCCCTCCTCGTCCCTCAAAAGGTTCACGAGCAGTTGGGGATCCGTGTTGCCGTAGTGGTATGGGTACAGTATTTTCGGCCGCATGGATTTTGCGACATCGGCCACCTGCTCGGGCGTCATCGTAAAAGGCAGATTCATAGGCAGAAATGCCACATCGATATTTCTCAGGGCTTTGATCTCCGGAACGTTTTCGGTATCGCCGGCCACAAAGACCCGCTTGCCCCCGAAAGTAAGTACGTATCCATTTCCGTTGCCTCTCGGATGGAATTGCGGCTTCTCCGGGTTATAGGCAGGCACAGCCTCGATCGTGATGCCGGTAACAGTCTTGGTTTCCCCATTTCTCATCACGGTCGCATAGGCAAGGGTTTTTGCAGAGTCTGGATTAAGGGTTTTTGCAAAGCCTGGATTGATGATGATGGTGGTTTTGGGCGTTTTGACGGCTTCAATGGCTTTCGGGTCCAGATGATCGGCATGCTCATGTGTGACCAGGATCAGATCTGCCTTGGGAAGTTTGGAGAAATCCGCGTACATCGAGACTGGATCCACATCGATCACCTTTCCCGAATACTCGAACATGAGAGTGCCGTGACCGATGAAGGTGATATTTAAATCGCCGCCGGATGTCTTGATCACATCTGTCTGAAAGCTGTTTTGTGCATAGGATGCAAGGGTAGTCGTGACACATAGCAGCGCCGCTGAGAAAAGAAACCGAACCAATAGTGAGCCGTTCATTATCTCCTCCTGTGAGTGTGGTTCACATTTATCACAAAGACACCACGGATTTCACGGATTATCACGGATTAAAACCCGCCCCCCTCCAATGAATACCGTTCTGCCTCAGCCTCATCGAATATGAATCTCACGTCTGCGGTTCCAATGAGGGCTTGTTCGGATTGGCCATATATCTGTTCCAAATTCCCAATACGCATTCACGATATCGGTGTACGAGTTGAGTCCTACACTACAGCAGGCAGACGGAATTTACCGTAAGAGTGCAGACGCCGAACTCTTCTTCCACAACTCCGGTTAATACATACGGACGCGAACGGTTCAGGATGTGGCAGAAGCGCGCGTAGGCCTGGGGAAAGAAGACTGTTTCGTAAAGAGCGCTGGCGTCTTCGAAACTGATGAATTCCATCGGCTCGTCATCCTTGGTCGTGACGAGCTTCCCCGTCACCCACCAGCCCACCGTGGTTATTCTTCTTCCCACGTGCTTAGGAAGATCCGCACCTTTGACATATTTCAGTTTTGACAGCTGATCGGCATAGAGCGACAGCGGATGCCGGCTGATCAGAAAATCCAGAGTCTCCAATTCGTGCTCCAGCACCGTTCGTGCACTGTACTGGGGTACCGGCGGAGGAGCGACCTGCGGCATGTCTTGAAAAAGGGAGCGCGCAACCGGCCGCCGGGATGCGCGGTTCTCACTCCAAGCCAACGCTTGCCAGATCATTTCCGGCCGCGTTGCGCCTCGCGCGATGCTGTCGAAGGCTACGGACTTGATCAGGATCTTTGTGTCCGCCACATCGATATCTACACGGCACAGGAAATCATCGAGTGAAACAAACGGTCCCTTTTTGCGCCGTTCGAGGATGGTTTCGAGCGCACTTTCGTGTAGGCCCTTCAGCTGCATGAGTCCCACCCGGACAGCCCGATCGTTACCCCAGTATGCTTTGCGGCTCTCGTTAATATCCGGCAGAAGCACCTGCAGCCCCATTCGGCGGGCCTCCGAGACATATGCGAAGGGAGAATAGTAGCCCCCCTGATTGGACAGCACCGCCGCGATAAACTCGGCCGGGTAGTGCGCGCGCAGATAGCCCGATTTATAAGACAACAGAGCATAGGAAGCAGAGTGGGGCTTGCAAAACGAATATCCGGCAAAACTCATGATCATGTCCCAGACCGCGTCGACCGTTTTCCGCAAAACGCCACGGTCCGCAGCCCCGGCGTAGAACTTCACCCTGTACTCCTCGAGTTTCTTCGCGGCGCGCTTTTTCGAAAGGACTTTCCGCAGCAGGTCCGCATCCGGCGCGTCGAATCCGGCCATCGCCATCGCGATCCTGGAGATGTCTTCCTGGTACACCATGATTCCGTATGTCTCGCTCAACACCTCGTCCAACATCGGATGCAGCGACTGGTATCGGCCGCCTCTCAGGCGGCGTACATATTCGCGAATATATTTGTTGGCGGCAGGACGGATGATCGAGCTGTGAATAACCAGGTGATCGAAATCTCCCATGCGGCACTTCTGCTGTAATTGCCGCATCGAGGGAGATTCCGTATAAAATACGCCCACGGTCTCCCCTTTGCGAAAGATCTCCTGCGTCTTTGGATCCGTTGTAGGGTCCCATTGTTCATAATCGATTTCTATTCCGTAGTTTTCCTTGACCGCGGACAGGGCGTCCCGGATCACCGACAAAGACCTGTTTCCGAGGAGGTCGATCTTGATCAAACCGGCATCTTCCGCCTGGTCTTTCTCCCACTGGATGATCGGCACGCCCTTGGGCGCAGGCTCGACCGGAACATACCGATCGATCCGGTCGGGAGCGATCACGATTCCGCCGCAATGGACCGACATATAGCGCGGATACCCTTTCAGTCTGGTTGCAAGCCGGAAAATCTCAGGCCACGGATCTTTCAATTCCATGTCCTTGTACACGGGATCATCCTTAATTCTGTCGTCCAGATGGCGAAGCGACCAGTAATAGCCCATCCGTTGTGTGACGGATTTGATTTCCTGCTCGGGAATTCCATACACTTTCGCGATCTCCCTGACGGCAGCCCGCGGCCGAAATCCCACGTGATTCGAAATCATCGCAGCCCTGGAAGCGCCGTATTTCCGGAAAACGTAGTCGAAAACGCCGTCACGCTCATCCCAGGGAAAATCAATATCGATGTCGGGCGGATCCGTGCGTCCTTCGTTCAGGAAGCGTTCGAAAAACAGATTGTGCGTGACAGGCTCCACGTGGGTGATCCCGAGGCAGTATGCGACGAGGCTCGCGGCGGCGGACCCGCGGCCGCAGGTTCGCGCAGACTGGCGCACGATATCCCTTACGATCAGAAAATAGGTTGCGAATCCTTTGTCCTTGATAATCGCCAGTTCGTGTTCCAGCCGTTTCAGCACGGAGTCCGAAAGTTCGCCGTACCTGCGCTCGGCCCCGCGATAACACTCCTCTTTCAGATATTCAAAGGGATCCGATCCATCGGGAACGTCAAAGGACGGAAACACGACGCCCGCATCCAGATCCGCAGAACAATCGGCCGCAATTCGTTGCGTGTTCTCCAACGCCTTCGTGACGTGGGGATACCGGCGTGCCATCGCCTCCTCCGGCTTAAGCCAGCGATCCTCGCTCACCACTTCCCCCGGAGGGAGCCGCGACAGGCACGCGTTCAGGTCGATCGCACGCAGCAGCCGGTGCAGCGGGAAATCCGATGGATCCACGAAATAGACGTCGTTGGTTGCGACCGCCGGAATTCCGCAGGCCCGGGAGAAACTCAAAAGCGGAGACTCCGCTGCGGGATCGTTCAGCTCCACATAGATCTGGCCGGTCCCATTCTGTTTGGCAAGCGTCTGCAAAAGCGGGAGCCGATCGCTGATCACGATCAGGTTTTCTCTCTGCTCCATGAGACTTCCGCTCAAACTGAAAGCGGGTTCGAAATGGCGCCGGGAAATAATGCGGCAGAGGGTTTCATATCCGTCGCGGTTGTGCGCCAGAAGAACCGCGCGTTCGGTTTCTGTTCGCAATTCGGCGCCTGCGATCGGACGCAAGCCGCGCTCCGCGGCATACTGGCGAAACCAGACCAGGCCGTAGACCCCGTTGATGTCGGTTAACGCCATTGAAGACATGCCGCGGGCCAGAGCCGCATCAACGAGATCCTCAATTCGGCTCGCGCCGCGGCAGAACGAGAAGTTTGAGTGAACGTGCAGATGAGTGAACATAGTCGTGCCGGGAGCGCCGGCGTCTCGCCGGCTCTTTTACAGAATTTCGAATCTTGTGCAGCCCGACCTAGGCCGTAAAGGAGCCGGCGAGACGGCGGCGCTCCCGGCCGTTTTACTGCCGACTGACGACTGCTTTCCCGTAACGTTTGCGCAAGGAGTCCAGCGCTGTTTCCAGCTTCGACTGACGTTCGGGCTTCGGATCCCCGAACAGATCCAGCTGAACCAACCCGACCGAAAGATCCGTCAACCGCAGGTGCACACTGCGCACGCGCGTGCGGCGCTTCAGAATCACGTTCAAAGCCGACAGGGCGCGCGCAGATAGAATCGCCGAAGACTGCACGGGCGGAACAATTTTGAATTTGTGTTCTTCTTCCCGGTAATCGGAATACCCGATACGCAGCTCTACCCGGCCGGCACGCTGCCTTCTTCCCCGGAGTTGTTCCCCGGCCTCTTCGCAGAGTTCGCGCAGTGTCCGCTTCAATACTTCATAGTCGTTACTGTCTTCCGGCAGTACCGTTTCCAGTTCCAAAGCAGGGATGGCGCGCATCGGATTCACCGGCGTGCTGTCGATTCCCAGCGCCCGCTGATGCAGCACATACCCGAAGCGTCCGAAAGCCAGGGCGAGATGCCGCAATTTCATTGCCGCAATGTCGCGGATCATGCAAATGTTGAGATCTTTGAGCTGACCTTCGGTTTGAGGTCCGATGCCCGGGAGCAGACGAACCGGCAGCGGCGCCAGGAAAGAGGATTCGTTCCCGTGAGGAACATCCTGCAGGCCGGACGGCTGCGGGATCATTTCCGACGCAATCCGGCTCACCATTTTGTTGGAAGCAATTCCGAGCGAACTGTCCAGATGAAGCTGACGCCGTATCTCGTCCTGAGCTTTCCAAGCCGTGTCCCGCGGCGGGCCGAAGAGTCTTCCGCTGCCCGTAATGTCCAGATACACATGGCCATGGCCTGACGGCTCAAGCACGGGTGAAAAGTTTTCCAGGACCCGGAAGATCGCTCGAGATGCCCGCAGGTAAAGCGGCTCGTTCGGCGGCAGAATAATCAGATTTCTGCAGTAGCGTATTGCCTTCGACAGAACCATTCCCTTACGGATCCCTGCACTCCAGGCTTCTGCCGATAATGCCGTCACTATTGAACGAGACGCTCCAAGCGGAGCGACAACCACCGGTTTGCCGCGCAACTCTGGATGGATTACTCGTTCCACCGCCACCGGAAATGCAGTTACATTCATGTAGATGATTTCTCGTTCCATAGCAGCTTTGATTGACGATTTACGATTGAAAACCACGCCCTCAGTTTCTAAATCGTCAACCGTCAATCGTCAATGCCCCAACTCTTCCATCAGCATGCGTGCATTCACAACCGCCTGGCCTCGCCAGGGATTGTTCATAAAGACCATTACCCGCTCACTCTCCTTTTCCAGGCGTCGGATTTCAGGAACCGCAGCAACAAGCTCCGCGCGGCTGTACAGGTAGTCGTGCTGCGCGGAGCCGTCCCCTTTCAGCCACCTGGATTGATTTCGCCCCTGGAAGCGGACGTATGCCGTCTCGGCCGTCACGCAAAAAAAGGGCTTCTCGTTCAGGCTCGTTCCATTGTCGATGCAAGCAAGGGCGATATGAACCGAAGCCAGATGTTTTGCTGCTTTACAGGAATTCCAGGCAGCACAGCCGAACTCGGCGATCAACGGAATGCTTTCGAGAGAATCCCTAAGGCGGCAGAGCCGTTCGAAGTTGTCTCGAATGAAATCGAACCCGGGAGGAAACTGCGCGAGGACTCCCGGCAGTTGTCCGGCTTCCTTCAAAGGCCACAGCGCTGCCGCAAACCTTTCGGCCAGTTCCTTATTGCCGGCATGTTCCTGCAAGAGCCGGGCAGGGACGCGAAAGACGAATTGAAGAGCCCCTCGAGTCCCGTCCGCAATTTGCTGAATCGCAGATACTTCAGGAATCCGGAAGTACGTGAAACCAATCTCGCAGCACCCGAAATTCCGGCCGTAGTACTTCAGCCAAGAGTCTGGGGCCAGATTTCTAGGGTAGAAAACCGGAACCCAGTCGCGATATTGGAAGCCGCATGTGCCTACCAGGATCATGGGATTAAAATAGGTGAAGATTTGGTGAAAATCAAGGCCAAACAAAACTGGGAAGGCGTCCCCAGTTTCAATTTTCGTGCCTTCGATTTTGGGTATCAGGTGTAATATCAGTCATTTGAATCAAAGGTGAAGCCGATGGAACAGGAACCACGACAAATCAATTTCGCATTTATCGGATTCGGGCACGTTGGGCGCGCTTTTGCGCGTTTATTGATCGATCGCCGGAAATGGCTTCTCAGAGAGTTCGGGCTCGAATGGAAGATCACCGGAATCGCGACCAGAAATCACGGAACTTCCATTGATCACAATGGGCTTCCGATCAAAAAAATCCTGGGATCTTGGAAACGGCATTCAAACCTGGACCACTTCAATAACGGTCCCACCTGTGATTCAACCACGGACTTCATCCGTCAATGCGGCGCCGATGTCCTTTTTGAAATGAGCGTATTGGACCTCAGTGGAGAGCCGGCCGCCACATACATCCGGGAGGCACTGGGGGCAGGTCTTCACGTCATTACGACGAACAAAGGGCCGGTTGCCACCCATTTCCGCCAGTTAACGGGACTCGCCCGGCTTCGTGGCGTCCGCTTCCTGTACGAAGGAACCGTCATGGACGGAGCGCCGGTTTTCAACCTCGTTCGACAGACGTTGCCCGCGACACGCATCCGTTCGCTCAGAGGCATTCTCAACAGCACGACAAACTACATCCTCACCCAAATGGAACAAGGAACCTCGTTCGATTCCGCCCTGGATTACGCCAGGAATGCCGGGCTCGCCGAGGCGGACCCCAGCCTGGATCTTGATGGATGGGATGCGGCAGCCAAACTCTCGGTGCTGATACAGGCGATGATGGGCAGCCGTGTCAAACCGAAGGATATCGAGCGGAGCAGCATCTCGGAGGAGACCGGAAGAATCGTGCGGGCAGCGGTGCGCCGCGACCGCAGGCTCCGGCTGGTCGCGAGAGCATACCGGCAAGGGGGAAGAGTCATCGGGAAAGTCGAACTGCAGGAACTCGAAATATCCGATCCGCTCGCCACGATCAGAGGGTTGGGCAATATTCTGATCCTGAACACGGATACCATGCGCGAGCTGGTGATCGCGGAGAATAATCCTTCCGTGGATCAGACGGCCTTCGCTCTATTTTCCGATCTGATCTCCCTGTTGTAGGAACCGTTTTCATACTTCTGCGTATTGATCCTTCGAGTCAGGTAGATTATGCCCGCCGGAGGGAAATTCTTGGACGATATCGAAGCCGTAAAGAGGGTTCAGGCCGGCAATAGCGAGTCCTTCTCCTTCCTTGTGCAGAAATACCACAAGCATCTTCTGAATTTTATTTATCGCCTCATGGGCAATGAACAGATAGTGGAAGACATCGGCCAGGAGGTCTTTCTAAACGTTTACAAATCCATAAAAAATTTCAATATTCAGCGTGGAGTTCCATTCTCTGCATGGCTGTTCATAACCGCCCGCAATCGTTGTATCAGCGAATTGAGAAAGAAGAGCCGGTCAATGATTCCGATTGAAGAGGCTGCCGCTCTGAAGGCGTCGGGAAAAACACCCGAGCAGGCGGCGAGCGAAGAGGAACGCCTTCTAGTCCTGCGTGCTGCGCTCGAACAACTCCCGGAGCCTTACAAGCGCACGATTCTGCAAAGCCTGCAGGGCGACTCGCCGGAAGAGATCGCAGTAAGCGATCAAATCTCTCCCGGCACGGTCAAATCGAGACTGTCCCGCGCCCGGGAGAGATTGCGCTTTTTGTTGCAGACGCATCTGGGAGGGAATAACTATGAGCAATTTTAGGCCATCCGACAGCTTCGTAACCCGCGTCATGAACGATGTACGCACGTACGAAATGGGCATCAATAATCAGAGCAGACGTGCGGGCACCTTTGTTCTCTCAAATCCGACATTTTCGATTCTGTCCGCGGGCGGGATACTGCTTGGAATATTCAATCTCATCAGAATGGCGCTGATCCTACTCTCTCCGGCTCTATGCCAATAGAAACCTATCCGGGAACCCATTTTCCATCCTTGCGTATTTATTGCAAAAAAGGAGAACGGAAATGCATCAGCAGGATCGAAGGAACAAATGGTTGGCAGCTCTCATGGGATTGGCGATGCCCGGCCTTGGCCAGAT
>Ga0187877_1002762_pt1 | contig 15195 bp, 8 predicted proteins | sample June2016WEW_17_1_3_FD_132430 | JGI IMG/M metagenome (GOLD analysis project Ga0187877, IMG submission 132430) | Peatland microbial communities from SPRUCE experiment site at the Marcell Experimental Forest, Minnesota, USA - June2016WEW_17_100 | ecosystem: Environmental > Terrestrial > Soil >... | reverse complement strand
GAGCCCGCCTCCGCTTCACCAACCGGGGCTGAGTCTGAAACACCTCAGCCCGAATGACAACCACAATCCAGCAAACGGCAAGCTGTCAAAACTCAAACTGTCTCACCCGAGGGGGTCACCTCAAAGTTTGTCAACAGGGGGCCGAGGCGGATTTGGGCGTAAGTGACTGAAAGGTAAAGTGAATATTTCTGTTGCGGAGTTTGCAGGGAATTAAATGGGTTTGCGCTAAGCTAAAGACATTCGTAAGGAAATGATTCTGACTGACGGGAATGCCGAAGAGGTGTTCCCGATCTTCTTCGGGCCACCACCGCGGAGCGCGCGGGGGAGAGGAAAGAAGAAGAGAGCGGAGGGGCGACTCGGTGAGCGAGTTGCCCCTTTTCCTTTTCCGCGGCGATTGGGAAGGACCGTGGATGGGTGGCCGGAACGGTGGGCTGATGGGAAAGAGAGAGCAGGAGAAGCAGAAGCGTAAGAGGAAGAACAAGGTGGTAGAGATGCCGCTGAAGGACGGCGGCGGGAACGTTGAGGAGGCAGGTGGAGACGGCGCCAAGGAGGCTGGAGCGAAGAAGGGTGCAGCGAAGAAGACCGGAAAGGGAGGGAAGAAGGCGCTGCGCAAGGCGGTGAACGAGGCGATAAAGGAAGACTGCGATTCGTTTGTAGGCCAGCTGGTGGACCACGCAGGCGTGGGCGACATGGACTGCGCGGAGATGGTGGTGTCGCTGATGGATAAAGAGAAGAAGGAAGACGGCGAAGATGATGATTGGGAAGGGCCGAGCCTTGTGGAGATGCTGGCGGCGCCGAGGGGGAAGGCGGAGAACAGGGAATAGGGATAAGGGGTCAGGGGTCAGGGGTCAGTGATCAGGGATCGGAGAGCCGGGGCGGACCGTTTGCACAAGGTCCGCCGCGGCGCGCGGAGCGGGAAAACTCTCAAGAAGAAGGATGCGATGGGAATGAAGCTCATGAAGGACGGATGGTTCGGAGTGCGGCAAGCGGCATCGTGGATACTCACCGCTTTCACAAAAGACGCGAAAAGGATGGGGCACGCGGCGGGGTGGGTGCTGCTGATGGCGCTGGCGGCGATGGCCATGGCGCAGGCGGTGAGCACGACGACGGTGCAAGGCACGGTGTTCCTGGCGAATGGGCAACCGGGCGCGGGAAGCGTGACGATCAGCTGGCCGTCGTTCACGACCGCGGCAGGACAGTCGGTGGCGGCGGACAGGATGAACGTGACGATTCCAGCGGACGGGTTCCTGAGCGTGAGCCTCGCGCCGAATGTGGGCGCGACACCCGCGGGAGAGTACTACACAGCCATCTATCACATGAGCGACGGGACGACGACGACGCAGTACTGGGTGGTGCCGGCGGCGGCGCAGGCCGCGCTGGGGCAGGTGCAGTCGCAGGTGATGCCGGCGGCGCAGGCGGTGCAGGCGGTGACGAAGTCGTACGTGGACCAGGCGATCGCGGAGCTAACGCAGACGAGCGGCCTGACGGCGAGCGGCGGAACGCTGACGGGGCCGTTGTATTTGAGCGGCGATCCGGCGCAGCCGATGCAGGCCGCGGACAAGCACTACGTGGATACGCAGGTGGCGACGGCAGTGCCGCTGGCGGGCGGAAACATGACGGGAGCGCTGACGACGCCGGCGGTGAACGGAGTGGAGTCGCCAAGCGCGGCGAGCGGGCAGACGACACTGCAGGCGGCGATGAACGCGGCGGGAACGAATGGAGCGATGACGATTCCACCGACGTACGCGGGGACGGACACGTTCACGAATCCGAACGGCGTGAGGGTGACGGATTTGCGGATGGGTGGCGCACAGCAGACGGAGCGCAGCGTGAAGGAGTTCGGCGCGGTGTGCGACGGCGCAACCGACGATACGAACGCGCTGCAGGCGGCCATCAATTATGCGAATGCGCACGGGGTGGCACTGACGATTCCGCAAGGGACGTGCAAGACGCGAACGCTGAACTGGCACGGGGAATCGATTGGCGGACTGGGCAAGCAGGTGTCGGCACTGAAGGGATTCCCGGGGCAGGATGTTTTGGCGAGCGGGCCTGACGCGACGAACATGCTGAGCTACACGCGGCTGCACGATTTGACGATTTATGTGGACCAGAGCGTGGATGTGTCGTGCACGCCGGCGGAGGGACGCGCGGCGGCGGGAAGCTGCCAGGTGAATCGGCCGATGGAGGCGAATTCGATTTTTTCGCGGGGCGGAAACGGGCTGACGGGAACGGCGGGCACGGGCGCGGGGTGGAGCGTGGGGAATTGCGCGATCGCGATGCCGGCGACGACGGGCGCGGGAGGAAACGGGCTGCGCGTGGCGGAGATGGAGAACGTGGAGTTTGCGGCGACGGGCGTGGATCCGATGGCGCAGTATGCGGGCGCGCACTCGACGCATACGTGCGGGATGTACCTGGCCCAATGGCCGCAGTGGAGCGAGTTCCGGAATATCGACATGCGAGGACTGAACACGGGCGTGGCGATTCCCGCGCTGCCGGGGACGGCGCCGGCGGGATTGAATGCGGACTCGAACCGCTGGCAGAACGTTACGATCGAGGCGACGCACGCGTTCACGGCGGCGGCGGGATCGAACGACGTGCTGGATAACGTGGTGGCGCTGGCGGGGACTTCCGCGGCGACGAGCGAGCCGCCGACGGGGCTGGTGCTGGACCTGGCGGGAACGCAGCAAAATCCGCAACAAGGATGGACGGTGCGGAACGCTGTAGTGCTGCCGGCGTGGAGCGCGGTGCAACCGGTGCTGACGGTGGCAACCGCGGGCGGCGCGGTGACGGCAGTGGCGCTGGGCAGCGAACACGGGCTGGGATGGGATCCGTACGGGACGAGCGTGCCGGTCGCGTTCAGTGGATTGTGCACGGCGCAGGCGACGGCGCAAGTGAATGCGAACGGGGCGATTTCGAATGTGGCTGTGACGCTGGGCGGAGCGGGCTGCTCGGCGGCGACGACCGCGAATCTGAACGCGGCGGGGACATGGGACACGGCGGCGCCCGTGAATTTGATCGGCGGGCAGGATATGACGTTCTTTGCCGGGAATCTGCTGAAGGGAAATGGCGGATACACGGTGTGGAACGCGACGAGCTCGGCAAGCTACGGAACGCAGATGGACGGTGGCGGCGGGACGCTGCTGGGGGGCGGCACTTACTCGGCGATGGTTGGAAGCGGGCCGGTTGGATCCGCGTTTCAGGTGGATCAGTTTCCGGGAACGAACATCGGGGCAAAGCTGCAGGCGTGCGTGAACGCGGTGAATGCGACGTACGGCGGGACGTGCGACGCGCGGAATTTTACGGGCAACCTGACTTGGGACGAGAATTTGACGATCGCGACGGGGAACGTGGCGGTGCTGCTGCCTTGCGCGACGATCACGACGGCGAACCAGATTGTAGTGGCGGCGGGAACGAGAAATGTGTCGCTGCGTGGATGCGCGCTGCGCGGCGGAACGCAGGCAAGCGGAAGCGTGGGCGGGACGGCGTTGGCGTACACGGGAACGGGCGCGATGGTGCAAGTGGGCGATCCGACCTATGCGACGGATACGCCGGGGTTCCACATGGACAACGTGCTGATCAATACCACCGGCGCGACGAGCGCGGCGGCGCAGGGGTTAGTCGCGTACCGGACCCAGGAGATGGACTTAGAGAGTATGTACTTCCTTGGTAACTCGAACCAAACAGGCATGACGCTGGATGGGACAGGGAATTACACGGGCGGCACTTACTTAGATACACAGTTCAGCGGGTTCGGCACGGCGGTGAATGCGATCGGGCACCAGGTTACCAACCCGGCGACGACGGATTGGATGAATGCGAGCACGTTCGTAAGGCTGCATATCAATTGCCCGACGACGAGCGGGACGCCGATGAGCGGAACTTATGGGATCAATTTACAACAGGGTGACGGGAACACGTTTACGGGAGGAGATGTCGAAGGATGCTCGACGGCGCTGCACCTGGGGCCGAACGCGCAGAACAACACGATTGTCGGCTTAAGGAACGAGAACTCGGCAAACCAGGTGGTGGCGGACGCGGGGAGCGCGTACAACAACTGGATCACGGGCGGAACGATGTTCAACGGAAAGCTGACAGACAACGGCACGCGCAACAGCTTTCTGGATACGTTCCACCGGAGCTTCAACGGATTGAACGGCGACTGGTACGGAAGCCAGCAGGACGCGACGCTCACCAATCACTTCAGGCTGGGAATTGGAGCGGGGAATGAGCGCGGGCTGCTGAATGAGATCCAGACGGACTACGGCTACCGCTGGCTCTATGGATTCAGCGATGCGGCGGGCGGACAGCAGCTTTACCAGTTGCAGGACCTGCTGAACAACGTGTACCGCTTGCAGATCCAGCAGTGGAATGCTGGACAAAGCAGCACGAACAACCAGACGGCGCTGAACGCGGCGGGAACGGGCAACGTGTGCTTCAACTGCTCGACGAACTCGGGTACGGGCGGAGTGACGTTTGCGAGCGGCGGCGCGGCGCCGGCGGCAGTGGCGACCGTGGACAGCACAGGCAACGGACAGTTCGTGGGCAATTTGCAAGTGGGCGGAACGACGCAATCGGCGGGATCGGTTACGGTGCGCAACAGCGCGGACGCGGAGGCCGGCTTTTATTTGTGGCCGGGAGCGACGACGAGCCAGAAAGGCACGCTGACTTACAAGGATTGGAACGGAAACAGCCAGTGGTACCTGGTGAAAGATACGAGCAATAACTGGGCTCTGAACTCGGCAGCAGGAGGGCTAGACAGCTTCAAGGCCTACCAGAGCACGAACAGCGGAGATACTTACCTCGACGCGAGCAACTCGACGGGACATATCCGGTTGAATTACGAGACGGGGTCGGGCGCAGAGACGGATATTTATTCGGGATCGAGCACGAGCCTGGATGCGGCGTTCGTTGCGCCGAACGCGATCAAGTTTCCAGGGCTGGCGGCGACGTCGGGCGACAACTGCCTGCAGATCGATAACTCGGGATATATCACGAATACCGGCGCGCCGTGTGGAAGCGGATCGGGCGGCGGCGTGAACGGAACGATCAATTCCGGAAGCGGCGGGCAGATCGCGTACTACATGGGGAGCGGCACATCGCTTGGAGGCATGAACGCAGTTCCACTGGCATCGGGAGGGACGGGAGCAACGACAGCGAGCGGAGCTTTGCAGAACCTACTGCCGGGAGCGGCGACCGACGGCAACAACGGCGTGAGCCTGCAGGGCAGCCTAGCGGCAGCGCAGTCGATTCCGGCGACGTCGCCCTATGCCGATATTCGCAAATACGGAGCCGTGATTGACAACGCGACCGACATTGGTCCCGCGGTGCAAGCGGCACTGAACGCATGTTCCAATCCTTTCACGGCTCGAAGCGGCGGCGCACGGGCGTGCGTCGTTCTACTTCCCTGTGGCGGCGGGTGTTATTGGGGAACGCAAACATCTCTTTCCTCGATCAATGGAGGCAATGTCGAGGTGAGGTTGCAGGGCCAACTCTGGATGGGGAATACGCTCCTGGTGCATCCCTCCGTCACCCTGAAGGGCGAGGCCGGTGGCGTTGCCGAATCGTTTCAGAATCGAGGAGCGGCGGCGCAGATCATCGGGGCAAATGTAATGGGAACGCTCGGCACCGCGGTGACATCAACCAATTCGCCAGTTACATTCACTCCGGCATTTTCGTCGGAAAGCATTTCTAACTTCAGCACAAACTCGTGGATCACGGTTGAAGACGATGTAAGTGTGGCGACAACAGGAACCGTAACCAGCACCCCATGGGGCGGGAGCGGGTATAACGTGACGGCCACGCTACAATCCTATACGCGGATTGCTCCGGGATCGATCGTTAACGTGACAGGATGCGCCGACCCGACTTACAACGTGACAGGCACGCCACTGATTTATGCCGACTTCGGCAAGGAACTAGTGGGATGGGCCGCACCGAATCTGGGGTCAGGAACGACCACAGGTTGCACTATTACCGGACCCAACCAGGATACATTCGAGTCGGTTGCTATCAGCGGAGTTTCCGGATCGAGCCTGACAGCAACGTTCATGCACACGCACTCAGCTTCGGCACTGTGGGGCATGGTGGGAGTGGCTCTTGCTCCGGGAACCGGCCCTTACGAAATGGATTACATTGCAGCCGGAGGCGCCCCTGGAGCGGCGTTCACTGGAGACAACGTATCGCAGGCCACACTGATCGGAGACGGGTTTGTGGCGACAATGAACGAGACGTCAATCGCGGCAGAGATGAATGCCGGGTTGACTACGATTCGGGACTCGTCATTCCTATCGGCCAGTGACAATTATCCCAATCCGTGCCATAGCAATTGCCCCGCATCCAGCTACCCATCGGGCGCGCTGCGGTTTACCTACATCACCAGCATTCCCAATCAGGGCGGCTGCGGGTACTGCTGGCTCGAAAACAACACATTCGCGGGCGGCGTAGAGATCGATAACAATCAGGTGGCGGGTGCGGCAGTCTCGGTGCCGAATTTCTACAATAACCAGTTTCGTGAAGTTCCCTCAAACGGCATCACAATCGACAATCGCTATGGAGGTACGAACTCCTTCGTCTTGAGCGATCCCGTGCTTGAAGATAACTTTCTGGGCTTCCAGAACTACGACTATGTGGGTTGTACCGATCCCGCGGGGTACGGGAATGGAGAGTTACAGATCACTAACCCGCAGACGTCTGTCGTTCCTGTTCCGGTAAACAGCTACTTCAAAGGGCAACTCAGCGAGAACAATGCCGATGGGGCAATGCCGGTTTACGGAAGATCAGGAATCCCGGTCGGAACCTACGAAGATGGCGGCGCGATCCGTGGCGAGATTCGCAGCGAGGGTTCCAATTTAGGCCCGAGCGTCATTCCGCAGGCAACGCTTGCAACACAGACCGATCAATCCGCGCAATGCATCAGCTCCGGAACCTGCACGGTATCGAACGTGCCTGGGCCTGACGGCGCAACAAGCGCGATTGAGATTGCGGCAGTGGGGAGCAGCGGCGGCCTTGGACCGGTGACCGGCGGCCAGGCATACATCTCAACTTACGCAGGAGACTGGTTTATCTACGGTGCGTGGGTCCGTCACGGCGCAGGCCAAACCGCTGCTGACTCCTGCAGCGGATCGAACCAGAGCTTCAACCTGGTCACAGGAGGAACCGACACGCTGAGCGGCGCCCGTCCCTTGAACTTTGGGATGATTCTGAGCAACGACTGGTGGCATCCGCAAGTTGCCCTGGCGACCGTGACGGCAGGCGAATCTGCAATTCATGGCATCGCCTTGCAGCTATGGCCGGGATGCGGCGCAGGGAAGGGGAACCAGCTCTACGACTGGTTCTGGATGCAGATTCCAGGGCCGAACAATCCGTCGTACAAAGGCGTGACGATCGACGAGGTGGAGCGCTGGCGGCAGGAGCTGATGCACGGATATGTGCCGTCAGGGTTGACGGCGAACGGCGGCGTACTGGCGATGAGCGGGGCGCACAAGCTCTACTGGGGCAACGACACAAACCTGTACCGCGGCGCGGCGGGCGTAGTACAGACCGATGGCGCGATGAATGTGGCCAACGGATACGAAGTGAACGGCGCGGCACTGGCGACGGCGAACCTGGCCGACTGGACAGACACGGGCGTGGCGAACGGCCAAGTGCCGATGTGGAACGCTGCGCAAGCCAAGTGGACGCCGGGAACACTGCCGAGCAGCGTGAACTCGATCAACGGGACGAGCGGGCCGTTCACGTTCACGGGAGCGGGAGTTTCATGCACGGGCACGACATGCACTGTGGCCGGCACGACGGCGAGCGGCAACGTGCAGGCGGGAAGCCAGTACAGCCCGGCGTTCTACAACCAGAGCGGAAGCAGCACCACGGTTGGCGGCGTGACGCCGTTCACTGGGCTGGGGTATTGGCAAACGAGCGCACCCCCTGCGGCGGCAACAGCGGCGCAGATTGTGAGCGCGATCGGGACCACAGCAGTGGCGAATGCGACGAACGCGACGAACGCAACCAATGCGGCGACGGCCACATCGGCGACGACCGCGGCGAGTTTCAGCGGGTCGCTGGCCGGCGATGTCACGGGAACGCAAAGCGCGACGACGGTGAGCAAGGTCAACGGCGGAGCGGTTCCTGTGAGCGCGACGGTGATGGGGACCAACAGCAGCGGGCAGCCAGTGGCGGCAACGACGACGGGAAGTGGAAGCGTGGTGCTCGGGACAAGCCCGACGCTGATAACGCCCACGATGAGCGGAGCGACTCTGAGTGGCGTGGCGACGATGCAGGGCAACGTGGCCTTGCAGAATGGCGCGAACTCGAGCCAGACGCGGAGATTATTTACTTGACAAAAGCTTAGAGTAAGTCTATTATCTGTTCATGGCCGATCTAACCAATACTATTTCTTCGGTTTACGCGACGGCCCAGATGCTTGAATCTGCTTCCGAATCCCCTGTTTCACACTCGCCAGCAGCTTTCGCATTGGAACCTTCTTCAACTCGGCCTGTTTGCTTTTCTCATCCACGGAGGAGCCTCCTGTGACCATTATCGATCTCTGCACTACGTTCTCCAATGACGATCTTTGCCGGGAGCTTTTGGAGCGCCTTCGCTGGCCCAATAAGCCGGAGTGCCCGCGCTGCAAGGGACCAGTTGCGCGGCTCGCCAATTCTCAGAAAATCCTCTACTGCAAGGATTGCGACTACCAGTTCACCGTCACGGCTGGCAGCATATTCCACGATTCCCACCTTCCCCTTATCAAGTGGTTTGCTGCTGTCTACCTCCTTTGTGAATCACGCAAGGGAATGAGCGCGAATCAGATCAAGCGCACTCTCGGCATCAGCTACAAGACGGCCTGGTATCTCTGTCACCGCATCCGCGCTGCGATGGCAACGGCAGAGAAGTCGATGCTGGACGGCACACTCGAAATGGACGAAACCTACATCGGCGGCAGAATCCGCAACCGTCATTGGAAGCGCTCGGAGTTCAACACTAAGGAAGTAGTAGTAGGAATCAAGCAGCGCAACGGTGATCTTCGTTTCTTCCATGCTGAAGATGCTAAGACGGGCACACTAGCGAAGTACATCAAGGAAAACGTGAGCGCGGATGTGGAAGTAATTATGACGGATGAACTACCAGCCTACCCCGGCGCGATTCGGTTGGCTGGCAAGGCCGGGGTGGAGCATCAGACAGTGAATCACTCCGCGAAGGTTTATGTCGATGGCGACATTACGACGAACGGAATCGAATCAGCCTTCTCGCTTCTCAAGAGGGGAATCATTGGATCGTGGCACAAGGTCAGCGCCAAGCACCTTCCGGCCTACTTGGAAGAGATGACCTTTAGGTTTAATCGGCGCAATTCCAAGACATTGTTTCTCGATACGCTGCGGCATATGGTTACGGCTGATCCCCTGACGTTTGAGAATCTAACCGCTGATAGGGAAAGCGCTGCGTAAATTGGGAGGACACAGAAATGACAAACAAGGAAATGGCCGCAGAACTAGGTCGGTTCATCATCGAGTTGCAGCAACGTGGGAGAGCACTTGAGGCCGTTCTCACGGAATGTTGCCCGGAGGGGTCGGGACAGATTCCTTGGCAGCGCCGGGCGAAACTGGCTGAACAGGATGCGTTATCTCAACAGGTTTCCTTCTCAGAGCGGAAAGACATGCTTCAAAATATCGCTGCTGAAATTGACGACTCCGCGCTGATTGGCGTGCTTCATAAACAATTTCTACAGAGGGGTCTAATAGAGGGGAAAGAGTAGGGGATTGCATTTTCGACATTTCTCCTGTACCTTAAAATCACTCACGAGTTCAAGGCAAGGAGATGCGCCCCCGCGAAGGGCGCGTTTCTATTTCAAGTCACTCTACTACCACTGGAGCGGTAAGTCTACGCGAAAGGGGAAGAATGCCATGTTAGATTTCGATGAAGAGGCGATGGAAATCCTAAAGTCTGAGCAGGGGCGTGCGACGACGAAAGCCACAGCCAATGCGGTTTTCGCCTTAATAATTCTTGGCGTGGTTCCTATTGGCTTTCTTGTATGGGATCTGATCAAATCTTTTTTCTTTGGTGCCCGCTTTTCGTCGTTGGAGTTGTGGGGCACGACTGGATTGCTTTTAGGAGTCTTTGTCCTTGCATGGATCTACTATCGCCTTAGCGGATCTTGGGAGACAGGCAATACCCGTTTGATTCGCATTGAGTTGAAGCTGGATCGGTTGCTAACCTCTCAGGATTCCTCACCGGCATCAAAGTAAATTTGCGCACTGGTTTCAGCTTCAAGGGCGCGTCGTTCTCGTTGGCGCTCTACCGAAAGTCTCAGTTTCATATCGTCGGGTGTATGTGCTTCGGAGTGTGATTGCCGTAAGCGGGAGACAATCGGCCACAAAGCCTCGGCAGATTGAAAAGGAATTTTGGGTCTGCCGTGTTGCTCCCAGATAGTACGCAGACTGGCAATCTCGTCCTGCTCTATGAATTCCCCTGGCGGCTTCTCTGGCTTGTCGCTATCGCCCCGCTTCCACGTAACGTACATGGCTGTAGTTTTCCCTACATAGTCCTTCTCGTCCCCGACTTGAGACATTTCGGCGGAGAACTTAGCAGCAGCTACAGCATATAAGGTGCTACTGAGAGAGCAGCTTCGATTTTGCCTGAGCGAGGTAAGAGTGGAAAGTGCTACATCCTGCCCGCTCCCGATTGCTGTCGCGCCAGTGAGCGCAAAGGAGTCAAGAGTCTCAGGCCCGATCTGGAAAATGTTCCCTGCATTCTGTTCTTTCCCGTAACCGACAATCAAAAGATACTCATTGAATTCCTGCTCCTTTGCATCAAGCCGCCCCGAGAGTTGCGAGAAGATTTTGGAGCCGAATGTTTTAAGTCCCTCCGCCTTAAACTCGTCCATTGTCATATCGTAGTGGGACAGAACCACGTGCGCACAGAACTTGGCTTTGGCCTTCCGATAGGAAGCCAAAACGGTTTCAGAAATGGTCTCGCGTGCGAGAGGTGGATAGTGACGCAATTCCTCGTTAATTAACTCAACATGGGAGGGCAATCCTGCATACAGGAATAACCAATCTCCAAACCAAAACATCTTGCCGGGGAGGGCATCGGAAGCAATTCCACCCATCGACAAGCGGCGATCAGTTGCAACCACAACCTTCCTACCCTCCTCGCAAAGCGCGGCGACACAAACGGTCATGGCCGGATTCTTCCTCTCAGGCTTTCTCTCAAGCCTTCTCCCAGGCCGTTTCGGTAGGATTGACTTTCTGGTTGGCAGCGGCCTAGATGCAATCATCTCGCACCCCCGCTGCTTTTGTGAAGTGAATAATCTCCCCAGACGCTGGCGATCCAGCCGGGGGCGAGCGCGGAACAAGTGGGAGCGGTGCAGTTCAACAATTATTCGGGCACGGCAGAGTGGCAACTGCGCAAGGACGCGAGCAACTATCTGCGGGTGACGGACCAAGTGAATTCGCTGGACCGCGTGATCGTGCCGCCGAACGCGAACACGACGATCAACGCGGGAGCGGGCGCAAATGCCGTGGTGGTGAACAACACGAGCGGTTCGGGGACGGGCGGGTTCATTGTGTACGAGGGCGGGTCGAACAATCCGACCGCAGCCTTGCAGGTGACGGGGAGCGGGAACACGACTGCGACGGGCTTTCTGCAAGGGAAGTTCCTGATGGGGACGGGCACGATGGGCGTGGCGGCGGGCGCGGCGGCGGGATCGGGGCCGACCATTGCGTGCGCGACGAGCCATGTGTGCGACGGCGTGAGCGGGACGGTGACGCTGACTACGGGGACGAGTCCGACGACAGGAACGCTGGCGACGCTGAACTTCCCGAACACGCACACGAACCAGGCAAATTGCATGGTGACGACACTGAGCGCAACGGCGGTGATTACGAGCAATACATGGACGGAGAGCACGACGGCGATCACGATCACGGCGAATACCGCGCCGGCGGCGTCGACGGCATACACGATCAAGTACTGGTGCGGGGGGTACTAGAGAGGCAGGGAATAGGGAGTAGGGAATAGGGAATAGGGAAAAGGGAATAGGGAATAGGGAATAGAAACACGCAGAGCGAGTTGGCGTGTGCTGACGCGCACGTTGGCGAGTTGGCGAGTTAGCGTGTGCGGGCGTGGACGCACGCACGACAGCCGGCCGGGAGACCGGCGCTACAAAGACGCCAAGGACGGAGCGAGTGGGCGTAGGTGGGTCTCGAGACCGGCGGTACAACAAGTGAACTGCAGCAGGCCCGGAATTCAGGGTAATTAGAAACAGCCGCAGATCCTTCGACTCCGTTTGGAGCGGAATCGCTCCAAACGTCGCTCAGGATGACAGTGCAGTGATTCGGTGGGTTTGAGGCTCAGGACAATCGAGACAAATCAGATTGAGGGATCGAGATGGGAGGCGCGGCTCGGCGTGGGGCCAGTGTCTCCGCCTGGCGCGCGACATGGGGCAGTCGCGCGCCAGGAGCAGTGTTGCGTGGCGGGAACTAGGCAAAAGCGGGACGAGTTCGTGGAGGCGATGCGTGGCGGAAGCAGAGGCGGAGTGCGCGATTGAGACGCAGGTTTGGAAGCCGTTGCTGATGAAGATGCGCAAAAGCGAGCTGGTGGGGATTGGGCAGATCCTGGATGACCCGTCGAAAATTGCGCCCGGGCGTACGGTGGCGACGGCGCTTGCGGAAGAATTGCTGATGGTGAGGGCGCGGGACGGGCGGACGGTGAGCCTGAACGCGAATGCGGTTCAGGAGGAATTCGAACGGCGGCGCGGGCAGCGAAACATCGTGCTGAAGGCGCGGCAGATGGGGCTGACGACTTGGGTGGCGGCGCGATTCTTTCTGAAGACGATCACGCAGCCGGGAACGTTGACTCTGGAGGTGGCGCAGACGCAGGAGGCGGCAGAGGAGATCTTTCGCATCGTGCACCGGTTTGTTGACCGGCTGCCGGAGAAGCTGCGGAAGGGCGCACTGAAAACGGCGCAGTCGAACGTGCGGCAGATTGTTTTTCCAAGGATGGATGCACAATATCGCGTGGTGAGCGCGGCAGACCGGAACGCGGGGCGTGGACTGACGGTGCAGAACCTGCACTGCAGCGAGCTGGCGCGATGGCCCGGCGATGCGGCGGAGACGCTGGCCGGGCTGCGGGCGGCGATGACGCCGGATGCAGAGATGATGCTGGAGTCGACGCCGCTGGGAGTGGGCGGGTGCTTCCACGAAGAGTGGCTGAAGGCGGATGAGACGGGAACGGTGCGGCATTTTTTCCCGTGGTGGATGGAGCCGGCGTACAGGGCGAAGGCCGTGGACGAGGCAAGCCTGACGCGGGAAGAGCGGGAATTGATGGAGCGGGAAGGGCTGGATCTGGAGCAGATCGGGTACCGGCGGCAGATTCGGGCGGATTTTCGCGGGCTGGCGGCGCAGGAGTATGCGGAGGACGCGGAAAGCTGCTTTTTGGCGAGCGGCGAGTGCGTGTTTGAACTGGCGGCGGTGGAGGCGCGGCTGAAGGCGGCAAGGGAGCCGGTGGAGCGGCGGAACAATGGAGAGCTGGAGATCTGGCTGCCGCCTGTGAGGGGCAAAGAGTACGTCGTGGCGGTGGATCCAGCGGGCGGCGGGAGCGAGGGCGACTACTCGGCGGCCGAGGTGCTGGAGATGGAGACGGGGCTGCAGTGCGCGGAGTTTGCCGGGCACGTGGGCGGGCTGGAACTGGCGCAGTTTGTGACAGGGCTGGCGGAGGAGTACAACGGCGCGTGGCTAGTGGTGGAGCGGAATAACCATGGCTCGGGCGTGCTGGCGCTGGCGGAGACGGCGTGTAAGTACGGGCGGATTTATCGGCAGGGCGGGCAGGCGGGTTGGCTGACGACGAGCGTTAGCCGGCCGGCAATGCTGGGGCGGCTGGAGGCGGCGCTGGTAGAGGAGCCGGAGCGGTTCCTGAGCCGGCGGCTGCTGGGCGAGTGCCGGAGCTTTGTGCGGCTGCCGAATGGGAGTTCGGGAGCGCAGGCGGGGACGCACGATGACCGAGTGATGGCCATGGCGATGGGGCTGGCGGCGAGGGCGGAGCTGGCGGGGAAGCACTCAAAGGCAGCAAGTTAGCGAGGCAGCGTTTCGGCCGACGAACACGAGGGCGGCGCGCGAAGGCGTTCGGGATCAGCGGGTTAGCGGACTAGACCACTAGAGTTTGTAGGCTGGTTCCGGAAAATATCTACAGGTTGGGGCTTTGACAGGCGGGGTATTTTGGCGGTACATTAGGCGAACAAAAGGCGAAAATAAAAGGACGCCTCAGATTGTATGCCGACTGCCGCCGCACTTCGCGTGGAGATTGAGCGCGCGCTGGAATGCAAGTTTCCGGCGGCGCTGACGCCTGCGCCGAGAGCGAACTACGAGGTTGCGGCGACGGGGATTGAGGCAGTCGATGAGTTGTTGCATGGCGGACTGCCGGTGGGGGCGATCAGCGAGTTGACGGGAGCGGAGTCATCGGGGCGTACGAGCCTGGCGCTCCAATTTGTTGCGGCGCGGACGGCGGAGGAGCGAGCGTGCGCGTGGGTGGATGTGCAGGACGCGTTCGATCCCGAGTCGGCCGCGGCGAATGGGGTGCGGCTGAAGCAGTTGCTGTGGGTGCGATGTAAAAGCAGGGAACAGGGATCAGCCACCCCAGCGAATAAAAATCATTCGCCGGGGACCCCGGCAGGGATCAGGGATCAGAAAGATAGGGACCAAAGGACCGAGGAGACAAGGGAACGAGGGGCGCCGTGGGCGAGACCCGCATGGGCCCGACTCGACCTGGGGCTGCGCGCGACGGATCTGCTGCTGCAGGCGGGTGGGTTCGCGGGCGTAGTGCTGGACCTTGGCGATACGGCGGTGGAGCAGGCGAGCAGGATTCCGCTGGCGACGTGGTTCCGATACAGGCAGGCGGCGGAGCGGACGCAGTGTTCGCTGGTGGTTGTGGGCACGCGGGGGTATGCGCAGTCAGCAGCGGCGGTGGTGCTGGAGTGTGAGGCGCGGCGCACGGAGCCGGCAGACGGGACGGTGCTGCGGACTTTCGAGTTTGCGGTACGGCGCGGGAGACAGCGGCAGGCGCCAATAGAAATCACGACACGGAAACCTCCTGCAGCGACGTGGCAGGCGAACGCGGCGTGGGATGCATATGCGGAGGTGCGCGCGTGAGTGGGACATTGTATGCGTGCGCATGGGCGGCGGAGTTTCCCGCGCAGGCGCTCGTGCGGCT
>Ga0187877_1002757_pt1 | contig 15223 bp, 12 predicted proteins | sample June2016WEW_17_1_3_FD_132430 | JGI IMG/M metagenome (GOLD analysis project Ga0187877, IMG submission 132430) | Peatland microbial communities from SPRUCE experiment site at the Marcell Experimental Forest, Minnesota, USA - June2016WEW_17_100 | ecosystem: Environmental > Terrestrial > Soil >... | reverse complement strand
ACTGAGGCTCGCAAAATATGGTGACTGACGAGAGTGTCCCAAGGCGCCGGGGTGCGGGGTGCCGGGGTGCCCTCCGGGCCGGGCCCGGCCCTGCGCCGCGTGGACACCCCGGTCTGTCACCGTATTTTGCGAGACTCAGTAGGCGCTTGCGGCGTAAAACGGGGACTGCCACCAATTCCGCCCTTTGGAATTGGATGGCTGTGCCCGGTTTGCCCTGTTGTATTATGGGTCTAAAGGCCGGAATACCATCTGTATGACCTCCATTGGCGAGACTCTGCGCCGCGAACGCCTCAAGCGCAATCTCGAACTGGGACAGATCGCCCAAGAACTCAAAATCTCCTCGAGATTTCTGGAAGCCATTGAAGCTGGCCAGCTCGACAAGCTCCCGGGCGGCGTCTTCACCAAGAGCTTCATCATCCAGTACGCCCGCCTGCTGGGTCTCGACGAAGAAGAGATCGCCGGCCAATTGCAGCGCACACTCGATCCGGCGCCGGAGGTTCCGGAGTTCGTCGAAACCCTCAAACCCGCGGATTCCGCGATTCGCGTGCCGCGCGTCGAGGCGTGGGAGGCGATTGGCGGAGGCCGCTTTCGCTGGTCGTCGTCGCTCTCCGCCGCGGCGCTCGTGGTGGTAGTGATGCTGCTGTGCTCGGTGCTGTACGCCTGGTGGCAGCACACGCGCAGTCTGGCGCCCGCGCATGAAAGCCCCCCCGTTGCGGCCGTTCAACCAGCGCCACCGCCGGCTCCCGATCGGCAACCCCCATCGCCGGCGGTTCAGCCCTCCGCGACTCCCATCGGAACTCAGCCGCCGTCCAAAGCCCCCGCTCCTGCTCCTTCGACGGAGCAACCCGCGCCTCCGGGCCCACAGGGCACCCCGGCGCAGGGCCCAGAGGGCACCCCGCCGCACGTTCCCGCGGCCAGCGCTTCCCCATCCCATCCCAATACGCCGGTGCGCGTGGAACTGACCGCCGACGAGCCCGTGTGGGTCCTGGCGCGGAGCGATGGCGCGTACCTTTTTTCCGGCACTCTTGGCGCCAAGGAAACCCGCACCTTCGAGGCCGCCAGCACCATCCTTCTCCGGCTGGGCAACGCCGGCGGCGTCACCATCACCCTGAATGGAAAACCCGTCGGCCCGGTGGGTCCCAAAGGACAGGTGCGGACGGTTCAGTTCACCTCGGGCGGGTTCGAGATCGTACCCGTGCCCAAGCCTCCCGTGCCCCTCGATCCCCTGTGACGGCGCACCGCCGCTCTCTGCCGCTTGCGCTCCAGAGTCAGCAATTCGCGCCTTCGCCGATTCTTGACGCCCTCGTCCACCTTGCGCCAGAACTTGCGGAAGTAGCTCGCCGCCGAGAGCAGCGCGAAGAACACCACGCCCCACATGAGAATCATGCCCGGCCGCTGCAGCGCCGGATGGCGCACGCTCAGCAGCATGCAGGAGATGGCCACCACCTGCGAGAGCATCTTGGTCTTGCCTAGGTCGCTGGCCCTGATGGTGTAGCCTTCGGCCGCGGCGATGGCCCGCAGCCCCGAGACCGCGAATTCGCGCCCGATAATCAGAATGGCCATCCATCCCGGCAGCGCGCGCACCTGCACCAGTGCGATCAGCGCAGCCGATATCAGCAGCTTATCGGCAATCGGGTCGAGCAGCGTCCCGATGGTGGTGACCTGTTTCCAGCGCCGCGCCAGATACCCGTCCAGCAGGTCTGTGGCGGCGGCCGAAAGAAAAATCGCCAGCGCCAGCCACTCGTTGGTCACCGTCAGACTTCCCAGCCGGAAACCGACGTTTTCCTCCACCAGCGCCGCTACCAGCAGTGGCACGAAAAAGATTCGGAGAATCGTCAGGACGTTGGGAATCATGGCCCAAACCAACTATAATCCGCCGCCATGTCCCGCAACAACTGGGGTCCTTCCGCCCGGCCCCTGGCCCCCGACCCCTGGATCCCCGACCCCCGGCCCCCGGCCCCTGGGTCCCCGACCCCTGGCCCCCGGGTCCCCGGCCCCCGGCCCCTGGGTCCCCGACCCCTGGCCCCCGGCCCCTGGCCCCTGGCCCCCGGCCCCCGGGTCCCCGACCCCCGGCCCCCGGGTCCCCGACCCCCGGCCCCCGGCCCCTATAATTGGGGATGCCCATGAGGCGAGTCCTCATTCTCGGATCGAAGGGCACTCTCGGCGGCCAACTCGTGAAATTGTATCCCGAGGCCGTCGGCTGGGACCGCGAGGACATCGACGTCCTCGATTATCCTTCGCTGCGCGCCAAAATCGGCTCGCTCGGTTTCATCCCCGATGCCATCGTCAATTGCGTGGCCTTCAACGACGTGGATGGCGCCGAAGACCGCCCCGATCGGGCCTTCGCCCTCAATGCCGATTTCGTCGGCGAGTTGGCGGGGTACGCCAAAGACATGCGCGTCCCGCTGGTCCACTACAGCACCAACTACGTGTTCGATGGCGTCCAGGGCGAACACGCCGAAGCCGACCCGCCAGCGCCCCTCTCCGTTTACGGACGCTCCAAATGGCGCGGCGAGCAACTGGCCGCGGCCAGCGGCGCCTGCTGTTACGTCGTCCGCACCGCGGTGATCTTCGGCCCCAAGGGCTCGAGCGACCTTTCCAAGAAAAGCTTCGTCGACATCATGCTCGATCTGTCTGCCAAGCGGGATTCCATCCAAGCGGTGTCGGACGAGATCAACAGCCTGACTTACGCGCCCGACCTGGCGGCAGGCACGCACCATTTGCTCGAAGCGTTGCCTCTTCCGGGCATCTATCACCTCGCCAACAGCGGCGCCGCAAGCTGGTTCGACTTCGCCCAGGAGATCTTCCGCATCGCGGGAAAAAACGTGACCGTGCTTCCCGTCCCCTCGTCCCATTTCCCGCGCAAGGCGGCGCGCCCGCTCCGGGCGATTCTTCTCAATACGAAACTGCCGCCCCTGCGCCCCTGGAAGGCCGCCCTCGCCGAGTTCCTTGGCGCTATGTCCCCACCCGGGCCAGCGGGACCGATGGAATGAGCGCCTCAATTTGCTCGAATAGCTCCTCTGGGCGAATCGGCTTCGCCACGTAGCCGTCCATCCCCGCGGCCAGGCAACGTTCCCGATCGCCGTCTATCGCGTGGGCCGTCAGGGCCACAATCGGAATGTGCTTGCCTGTGCCTTTCTCCATCTCGCGCACTGCGGCGGTGGCCGCGAATCCCCCCATGACAGGCATCTGTACATCCATCAAGACCAGGTCGAAGTCCGCTTTCTCGAGTTTCTCCAGCGCCTCACGCCCGTCGCCGGCAACCTGCACATGATGCCCTCGCTTTTCCAGCAGTCGGACGGCCAGCATCTGGTTCACCACGTTATCTTCGGCCAAGAGGATGCGAAATCCCTTTGGCCGCTTCGGCAACGGAGGATGGATGCTTGGCTGCGATGCTGGGGCCACGGCCTGTGGCTTGCTTCCAACCGCCTGTAGGATTGCCTCCAGCAACTCCGACTGTCCAATCGGCTTGGTGAGGTACCGGGCCACCCCCAGCTCCCGGCATCGAGCGGCGTCGCCGCTCTGGCTCGCCGAAGTCAGCATCATAATGATGACCCCCGCCAGCCCTGGGTTCCGCCGGATCTGCTCCACCAAGGCAAACCCATCCATCTCCGGCATGTTGGCGTCCACCAGAACCAGGGGAAACGGAAGGCCCGCGTCGAGCGCCTGCTCGAGATGGCTCATGGCTTTTCGGGCGCTCTCCGCCAGTACGGGCTTCAAACGCCAAGCAGTGAGCATCTCTTCCAAAATGCGCCGGTTTGTGAAGTTGTCGTCCACCACCAATACCGCCAAGCCCTCCAGGTTCGCCGGCTCCGGCGTAGCCCGCGCGGTTTGATTTCCTCTCCCCAACCACGCGGTGAAGTGAAAGGCCGAGCCTTTCCCGGGGGTGCTCTCGAGCCACATGCGGCCGCCCATCATTTCCACCAACCGGCGGGAAATGGTCAGCCCCAAGCCGGTGCCGCCGTAACGGCGTGTGGTCGAGCCGTCCGCCTGGGCAAAGGCGTCGAAGATCCCTGTCTGGCTCTCCACGGGGATGCCGATTCCCGTGTCCTGGACCCTGAAGTGGAGGCACGCCCGCCCCTCCTCTTCCGACTCGCGCTCCACCCGCACGTTTACCTCGCCTTGCTCGGTGAACTTGATGGCATTCCCCACCAGGTTCACTATGATCTGGCGAAGAACACCCGGATCACCCACCAGCGTCTCCGGCACGTCCTGTCTCACCTGATAGTTGAGCTCGAGGTTCTTTTCATGCGCCCGCAATGCCAGAGTCTTTAAGGTGGGTTCCAGCGCGTCTCGCGGGCTGAATTCGATCGACTCGAGCTCCAGTTTTCCCGCCTCGATCTTGGAGAAGTCGAGGATCGTGTTGATGAGTTCCAGCAAAGAATCGCCGGAACTCTTGACCATGCCGAGATACTCGCGCTGCTCGGGGCTCAGTTCGGTGTCGAGCGCCAGGGCGGTCATGCCCAAGATGCCGTTCATGGGAGTCCGGATCTCGTGGCTCATGTTGGCCAGAAACTCGCTCTTGGCCCGGCTGGCGGCTTCGGCGGCTTCCTTGGCTGCGCGGAGTTCACTCTCCGCCAGCCTGCGTTCGGTGATGTCCTGAGAAATGCCAACCAGGCGGACCGGTTTGTTCTCCGCGTCCCTTACTAAATGCCCGCGACCGAGGAGATAGCGAACACTGCCGTCTGGCAAGCTGACGCGGGACTCCAGGTCGGGCGGTTCTTCCCCTGCCAGACAGGCGCTGAGCCATCCTTGCATGGCGGCCCGGTCATCCGGGTGGATCAGACCCAGAAGCGTCTCAGGGGACGGGACGAAGGTATCCGGCGAGACTCCATAAAGACGATACGTCTCGGGCGTCCATGCGCTCGCGCCTGTGTCAATGGGCACTTCTGTGCTCCAACTGCCCACATGGGCAATGCGCTGCGATTCGGACAGAGAATACTCTCTGGCTCGTAACTCCTCTTCCGCCTTTCCGCGGCCGGCCAGCTCTCGCTCCAGCTTGGTGTTGGAACCTGCCAGCTCCCCGGTCCGCCGGAGCAGCGCCTCCTCGGTGGCGGCTCGCTTGACGATCAGAGCCACCGTAGTGCCGAGTCCCTCAAGCGTGGCATCTTCATCGGCCAGGATCGGATGTTTGGCGAACAGGGCCAGAACGCCCAGAGTTTCTTCCCCCGACGTTCGCAACTGGTATCCCGCGAACGACACCAGTCCCAACTCGCGGGCCCAGGCATGATCGTGAACTAGCGGATCGTTCTGGACGTCGTTGCTGAGGAACTTGGCTTCTTCGTCCGATGCCAGGCGTCCGATCTTGTAACACCCGAATGGAACACGCCGGTGGCCGGGCCCGTCGATGTGGGTGTAGCGGCCGGAACTCGTCACCAAATGCAAGCACCGGTCACGGCGCCGGCAAACGTGCGGCCCCTCGTGCGCCTCGGCATGCGGGCAGCCCTGCTCGCACAGATCTCCGGGCCGGATCAGCCAGATGCGGCAGAAATCGGCGTCGAACAGGCCGACGATGGCGTCGGTAACCTTCCGGAGTTGGTCCTCCAGCGAGGCCGGGGCCAGCAGCGACTGCCGAAGCCTGCCGAGGCCCCGCTGCCGCGTGAGCGTCTTCTCGATGCGCTCCGCGGCCTGCTTCTGGGCCGTGATGTCGCGCACGGTGGCCTCGAGAAATGCCTGGCCGTCGGTCTCCATCCTGGTAATCAGCACGGTGGCGGGGAAATCCGCGCCGTCCAGCCGCCGGTGCGTCCATTCGAAGAACAGGGAACCTTCGCGCAGGGCCGCCTCGATCGCTTCCCGAGCCTTGTCCGCCGAGGGGCTGCCGTCGGGCTGCCGCGCGGGGGATATATCCCACGGCCCCAACGCGGTGAACTCCGCCACGTCCCTGGCCCCGAACATTTCCAACGCCGCCGGATTGCCCGAGGTGAACTTCCACGAAGGCGCGGCCATGGTCATCATGGCGTCCCGCGAGCCATCGAACAACAGGCGGTGCCGCGCTTCGCTCTCGCGCAGGGCATCCTCCTGCTGCTTGCGCGTCAACGCCACCCCGATGCTGGCGCTGATCCCCTCGAAGAAGTGGATCTGCTCCAGTGTGAAACGGTCTGTCCTCCGGTCATTGAGCTGCAGCAGGCCCACGATGTCGCGATTGACGCGGATGGGAATGAGCGCCACGGAACAATACCCTTGATGAATGCAGTTGTCGCGGGGATGAAGCCTCGGGTTCTGGCCGGCCGGAAGATCCAGCAACGGCAGCGAGTTGTTGGTCCAAAAACTTCCGTCTTGGCTAAAAAGGGGGTTCGCCGGATCGGTCTGCCCGGAAAGCACCAGGCCGCAGGCGCACTCCAAGCTGATGTTGCCGTTCTGATCCCGGCCAATCAGCGAATTCTCCGTAGCCAGGAAATCGGGCGAAAAGCCGTCCTGGACAAAGTATGGGAAGTCATCGCCGCTGCGTAGTCGAATCCCCACCGCGTCGAAGCCCGTTTCCCGCTTGATTGCCGCCAGAATACGGCCGATCGCGTCGCGCAGGCCAAGAGGTTCGTTCAGAGCACCCAGGATTTCGGCGGAAAGATTTTGGTAACGCTCCGCCCGTTGGCGCTCGGTGATGTCCCGGCAAATCGTCGCCATGGCGGTCCGGCGGTTGGTTCCTTGCTCCGTAATGACAAATGTGGATTGCCACATAGGGATCGACGCGCCGGTCTTTTGATGCTTGAATCGCGTTTCCCCCTCCCACCGGCCGTCCCGCGCGACAACTGGCAAGACCCGCTCGCGGAACCACTCCTGGTCTTCATCCATGAAATAGTCGAACACACTGGCGGCTATCGGCTCATCTTTATCGAGGCCCAACATCTGCCGCCCGGCGGGGTTGACAAACATTACTGAGCCTTCAATCGAAGCGAAGCCGATAAGGTCGGTGCTGTTTTCCACAATCGAAGCGATCATCCGGAGATCCTTCTCCATGCGCTTGCGCTCCGTGATGTCAATGGCTGTCCCCTCGATGAAGCCACCTCCGTCCTCGCCCTCCACCAGAGTCATGTTCAGCAGGCCCCACACCGGGCTGCCATCTTTACGCTTCCAACAGGTCTCGTGATTGGTGATAGCCTTATGTTCCTTGAGGAGCTTGATCGTCACCTGCCGGTCGGCAGGGTTGAAGTAGAGTTGCGCCGCCCGAAGCGATAGGAGTTCCTTCTGGGACTCATAGCCGAAGAGGCGCACCGCGGCATCATTGCATTCCACGGGCCGGCCATCGAGTGTCACGCAAAGAAAGGCGGCGGCGTTGCGCTCGACATACCGGTGATAGCGCCGCTCGGAGGCTTGCACGGCTTTTTCGGCTTTTTTTCGCTCGGTGATGTCGCGGGCGACAATCAGCACCGTCCGCTGGCCGCCCAGCAGGAAAGCCCTCGCGTTAATCTCGGTCGGTATCCCGCGGCCATCCCGGGTGAGGTGCTCCGTCTCAAAGAGCCATTGATCCCCGGCGAGTAAACGTCGCATGATCTGGGCAAAGTCCAGCGCCCCGGGCGCGTGAAGATCACGAGGGGACCGCTCCAGCAACTCCTCCCGGGTGTAGCCCAGGCGTTGACAGGCCACGTCGTTCACTTGGATGAAGTTGGTGGCGCCGTCTTCCCCGAGCCCAAACACAAACACCGCATCGTTGCTGTTGTTGAATATGACGCGATACTGCTCCTCGGCCCTTTTGGCCCAAACGTAGCGGTGGTAGCCAAAGAACCAGCCGGCCAGCGCCAAAACAAACACTGCGGCGGCGATGGCTCCCGCCCACGCGTCATGACGAAAGCCCGCCAATGCCCCGGCCACCACCACCCCGGCGATGAAAGCCAGGACGGGTGTCCAGGTCAGGCGTCCGGCATGAATCCGGCTGGTCATGAAAGTCGCGGCAATCGCGACCGTTGTCATCACTATCGGCGGATCTCAAGATTCCTTTAGCGCGGTTTGGAAACCGGCCCCGCCCCACCCCGGCTTATACTTGTAATTCACCATGACCCTCTCCCGCCGCCATTTCTTCTTCGGCAGCCTCGCCTTGCCGGCCCTCGCCGCCACCAAAGCGGCTGGCGAGCGGCCCCATATCCTGCTCATCCTGGCGGATCGTCTGCCCTCCTGGATACTGGGCTGTTACGGCAACCACGAGGTTCGCACTCCCGCCCTGGACCGGCTCGCCCAGACCGGCCTGCGCTTCCTCAATCACTTTGCGTGCGCGCCGGCCCCCGCGCCCGGCCGCACCACCCTGCTCACCGGCCGCACCCCCATGCAGCTTGGCGAGGCGGATGCCGGCTCCCCCGGCGAGGTCCCGCTTTCCAAGGTGCTCGAGGGCGTGGGGTACGCCTGTGCCGCCGCCGATAGCGCCGCCGCCGCCAAGTCCCTCGACGGCCAGGCCGCCGGCAAACCCTTCTTCCTGACGGTCGATTGCGCCCACCTGCGCCCGCCCTACGACCGCGTGCCGCGGAAGTATCTCGACCTCTACGCCCAGGTGAAGTTTGCCACCTTCAGCCAGGAGGCGCCGGCCAGGAATGCCGCCCGCGATAAGGAAATGCTGAGCGATCTCGCCCTCAACCAGCGCCAGGTCGCGGCCGCCGTCACGGCCCTGGATGACGATGTGGCGGCGCTCCTCGCCGAACTTTCCCAAAAGCGCCTGCTCGACCAAACCCTGATCGTCTTCACTTCGACTTGTGGTTCGCTGCTGGGCCGCCACGGCCTGTGGGATTCCGCGCAGGCTTCCGATCCCGCCAATATGTTCGAGGAAGTAGTCTCCACGCCGCTGGTGTGGAGCTGGCAGGGGCGCGTGCCTCCGCAACTGACGCGGCCGGAGCTGGTGAGCGCCTACGATCTGGTGCCCACCCTCTGCGAGCTAACCGGCGCCGCTCCGCCCGCCCGCCATCTGTGCGGCCGCAGCTATCTGCCGCTCGCCACGGGGAAACCGCTGCCCAAGAAACAGCCCTGGCGCACCACGGTCTTCAGCCACTGCCAGAACACTGATATGGCTCGGGACAAGCGTTACAAGCTCGTCCTGCGCGACCAAGGCAAGGGGCCCGGCGAACTGTACGACCTCCCCGTGGACCCTCGCGAAAGGGCCAACCACTACGAGAACCCGCAGTTTCTGACCGTCCGCACTTCCCTCGCCGCGGAGCTTTCCAAGTGGAAGCAGACCTACTCATAAAGGGGACAGACGCATTTTCCATCCAGAAAAATGCGTCTGTCCCCTTTTAAATTACTTCTTCTCCGGCGCCGGACACTTGGCCAGCGAGTGATCGTTATCTTTGTAGCACTTGCCGGTGTCGTTCAGGTCCTTCGATCCCATCTTGACGTGGCAGTACGTGCACGAGGCCACCTTCTCCTTGTTCTTGTACTCGGGCTTGCCGTAGGTGGCCGAAGTGCATAGCACGAAGCCAGCCATCAGGATCGCCGCCGGAAGCGCCACTTTCATCGCGCGCATGGTATCTCTCCTGGTTTTCACGCCTCAGGCGAAACCCATCCTGAGGTCTCAATAGCCTCAACGCATTATAACCCGCATCATCGCCACGAACGCCGGCCGGATGACCTGAAGTCATGGATTCTGCGCGGACGTCCGACGCTGGTCTTCCAGTTGCTTTCGGAAGGCGGCCTCCGATTTCTCCACCCAGCGGCGGTAGCCCTCGGGATCGACAAACGGGTTGCCGCCCGCGCCGTTCCCGCGCGCCTTCAGCTTCTCCGCCAATCCAAATTCCCAACTGTGCCCCGCCAGGAACACGTCGCAGGGCAAGGCGCGCAACTTCGCGAACGTCGCCTGGAAATCCTCGACGATCCCGGGATACTGCCGGTTGTTCACCAATTGGTACCCGGGAGCGCTGACGCTGCAAAGGATCGCGACGCGGTAGGACTTCCGCCCCTCACGAACGGTCGTGGTGTACGAGGTACAGCCCTTCGTGTGACCGGGTGTGAAATGCGCGGTCACGACCACGCCGCCCAACCGGACCTCGCCGCCGTCGCGCAGCACTCCATCCGGCCTCAACGGCGGGAAAGCGTAGGTATCGCCGAATGCGAAGTCCCCCTTGCCGCCACGTGAAAACGGCTCCACTTCCGCTGGGTTCACCAAGAAACGAGCTTTGGTTCGGGACTTTACCTCGGCCACTCCTCCCGCGTGATCGTAGTGGCCATGGGTGGCAAGCAGAATGCGAATGTCTTCCATGCGGAAGCCGAGTTTCCGCACACTCGAATCGACCAGCGCGACGGTCTCCGGAAAACCCGTATCCACGAGAATGTGCCCCTGGGGCGTGGTGATGAGGAACGCGGAAACGTCCGATGCGCCCACGTAGTAGACGTTTCCCACAACGCGGAACGGCTCAACGGGGCGATTCCATTCGGGCGGGGCGGGTGCAAACTGGCCGGAGAGATTGGCGCACCCGGAAATCAGCAGGAGGATGAGAGTTCGCGGTTTCATCGGCCCTTCACAGGTTCGCATCGGGTTCCAGGCTGCGCCACAGGTACCAGCTCGCCACCGTGCAGTAGGGGCGCCACCGCGCCGCCAGCGCCTCCATCTCGGCGGGCTGCGGCAATTCGGCCAAACCGTACGCCTTGCGGATGGCCGCGCGAATCCCCAGGTCCCCCAAAGGCAGCACATCCGTGCGCCGCAGCGCGAAGATCAGAAACATGTGCGCCGTCCACTCGCCGATGCCCTTCACCTCCGTCAGGCGCTCGATCACGGCCTCGTCCGGCAGGTCCGGCAGCTCTCCGAAATCTACCTTCCCGTCGCGCGTGTGCCGCGCCAGGTCGCGTATGTAAGCCGTCTTCTGCCCCGAGAGGCCCAGCGCCCGCATGCGCGCCGGACGCAGCTTGAGAATGTTCTCCGGCGTCAGCTTTCCGCCCGCCGCCTTCACCACCCGGCCGAAAATCACGTTCGCCACGCGCCCGCTGAGTTGCTGGTAAACGATCGACTTCACCAGCGTCTCGAAATCCGGGTCGCGGAATTCGATACCATAGTCCCCAACGCGGTCGATGATCCCCGAAAGTACCGGGTCGGACTGCTTGAGGTGCTGAATGGCTTCCTTCATGATGAAACAATCGCGCCGGGGGATACGTCACACCTATTGTATCCGGATGCGACTACCCTTCTTTTTTGCGCTCGGCGCCGCCCTGCTGGCGCAGACGCCGCCCCAGACCAAACCGCCCGATGACTTGCCCTCCATCACCGTGGACGTCGATGTGGTCAGCATCCTGGCCTCCGTCCGCGACAAGCGCGGCGCCCTCATCCCCAACCTTCAGAAGGACGATTTCACCATCCTGGAAGAGGGTAAAGCCCAGACCATCAAGTATTTCACCCGGGAAACCGACCTCCCGCTCACCATCGGCCTCCTGGTGGACGTCAGCGGCAGCCAGAGGAACCTGATCGATATCGAGCGCCATGCCGCCTCCCAGTTCTTCTCCCAGGTCTTGCGTAAGAAGGACGAAGCCTTCCTCATCAGCTTTGGCGAGGAAACCGAATTGCTGCAAGACTACACCGGCTCCGCGCGGCTGCTCAGTCAGGGGCTCAATCAGTTGCGCGTCAGTTCCGGCGTCGGCGGCATTTCTCCGGGGCCCGTGCCCACCATCGGCCAGCCCCGCGGCACCGTGCTCTACGACGCCATCTACCTCGCCGCCAGCGAAAAGCTGAAAACCGAAGTGGGCCGCAAAGTCATCGTCGTCATCACCGATGGCGTGGACCAGGGCAGCCGCATGACCCGCAACCAGGCCATCGAGGCCGCCCAGAAGGCCGACGCCGTCATCTACAGCATCGAATACTACGATCCCGGCGCCTACGGTTACGGCAGGTTCATGACCTTCGGCGGCAGCGGCGGCGAAGGCGAGCTGCACAAGATGTCCGATGAGACCGGCGGCCACGTCTACAAAGTGGACCGTAGCCACCCGCTCGACATGGTCTTCCGCGAGCTCCAGGACGAAATGCGCAGCCAGTATTCCATCGGCTACACACCCGTCAACGGCCTGAAGGACGGCTCCTACCGGCATCTCGACGTCAAGCTGGCCAACAAGGACCTCAAGGCCCAGGCGCGCAAAGGTTACTACGCCGTCAAGCCGGAATCCCGCTGACCGCCCGGCGCCGCTCCGCGAAATACCCCTCCAGCGCCTGGCGCACCGGCGGCATGGGCGCTATTCCGACCCGTTCCATCTTGGCGTTCGAGAGCGCCGAATACTTCGGCCTCTTCGCCCGCGTGCGGTATTCCCGCTCGCTGGTGGCCAGCAACATCGGCTTCGTGCCCGCCACCTCGAAGATCGTTCGCGCAAACTGAAACCACGAGATCGGCGCCCCACCCCCGATGTGGAATACGCCCGATGCCCCCCGGTCCGCCAGATCGATGGTTCGCGCCGCCAGCAGCGGAGCGAACGTCGGGGACGCCACGTGGTCCTCCACCACCCGGATCGGTTGCCCCGAACCCGCCAGCCGCAGCATCAGCTCCACGAAATTGCCGCGCGCCGTAGCCAGGCCCCCGGGACCGAACAGGCCCGATGTGCGCACAATCAGCACCCGGTCCAGGTACGCCTGCGCGTACAACTCCCCCGCCAGCTTCGAAACCGCATAAGCCCCCAGCGGGTGCGTGGGATCGTCTTCCGCGTAGGGGTGGCGGGCAAAGCCATCGAAAACGTAATCGGTCGAGAAGTGCACCAGCCGCGCATCCATCTGCCGGCAGGCCAACGCGATGTTCCGCACCGCCAGCGCATTTACTTCGAAGGCCGCTTGCGGCTCCTCTTCCGCCACGTCCACCTGGTTGTAGGCCGCTGCATTGAAGACCACCTCGGCGTCGAACCTGGCAATCGCGTGCTCCACCGCCGCGGCATCCGTGATATCCACTTCGTCGCGGTCCCAACCCATCGCCATGTAATCCCGCGCCCTGAGTTCCCGGACCAATTCGACCCCCAATTGTCCGGCCGATCCCAACACCACCGCTCTTCGGTTCATAGCGTCTCCACCATCACTGCCAGTGGTGGCTGAACACCCACGCCACCAGCGCCAGGGCCAGCAGCACCAACACCGCCGCCATCCCGCGCTTCAGGCCGGGCGTTAGCCACTCCGCCGGGCTTGACCCTTTCCGGCCGCCCGGAAGCTTCCCCACGACCTTGGCGATCTCTTTCCGTCCGCGCCGGTCGGCGATCAGAATGGTCCCGGAATTCCCCCCGCTGGTGGACTTCAGCAGCCTCGTTCGCAGGCCCGGCGGGATCTCCTCCACCGTGCGGTATACCAAGTCGGCGCCGCCCGCGGAGATCAAAACCGTGGACGTCTGGAACAGGCCCGAGCCGTCCGCCTTGGGCTCGTCACAATGAGGACACCGGGCTTCTTCTTCGTCGAACTCTTTCCCGCAACGGCTGCAAGTCATCGCCCTGCCGAGGCTTCCTCTCCCACATGATCCAGCACCACCTGGATGAATCCCAGCGCGGCCTTCGATAATGCCTTGTCCTTACGGTAGATCAAACCCAGCCGCCGGACCATCCGTTCCGGCGCGAGGGAAATCGCGCGCACCTTCCCCGCGGCTATTTCCTCGCCGCAGTTCGACACCGCCAGGAACGTCGCCCCCAGGCCCGCCATCACGAACCGCTTCATCATCTCCGTGGAATCCAGTTCCATCGAGATCCGGATGTCGTCTTCCACCGGCTCCAGCCATTCGTTCAGCCGCGTCCGCGTCTTGCCCTGCTTGGGAAGTATCAGGAAGTGCTCCACCAGGTCCTGCGGCCATACCGCTTTCTTGTCCGCTAGAGGATGATGCGCCGGAACAATCAGCCGGATCTCGTCGTGGTATATGTTCACCACCTGCATGCGCTTCTCTTCCACCGGCAGTTGCGTCAGGCCGAAATCCGCCACGTTCTCCATCACCGCTTCCACCACCCGCGCGCCGTAGGAACGCAGCACCTGGAGCTGCACCGCCGGGAAAAGCTGGCGGTATTCCGAAAAAACCTTTGGCAAAACGTAGATACAGGTGGCTTCGTTGGCCGCGATCGACAGTTCGCCGCGCGGGCTGCTTTCCAGCTCCGCTACCGCGTCTTGCGCCCGCCGCCGCAGTTCCAGCATCTGCTCCGCATATCCCGCGAAAACCTTGCCCGCGGTGGTCAGCGAAATGCGGCTCCCAAACCGTTCGAACAGGTCGGCCCGCAGTTCCTGCTCCAGTTGGCGCACCTGCGCGCTGATCGCCGGCTGCGTGCGGTAGCACGTCAGAGCGGCCTTGGAGAAGCTCTTTAGCCGGACAATCTCCAGAAACGTATGAAGCTGGTCGAAGTCCATGAGGCGCCCTTTGGGCGCGTTTGCTAAGCATTGTAGCAAGATACAGGGGCCAGACACCCGCGTCCCAAGGCGCGTTTCTTGCGCCGCGCGGACGCTGGTGTCCCCGAATTTGCGTGCGCTTGCGGCCCCCCTCCCATCGCGGATACCATCAAGTTACGTGGCGACGCCCAGCTTTCGCCACGCAAGCCCATGCTCCTGCTCCTCCTTCTCCTCGCGTTAGTTCCCGGCCTTCGGGCCCAGACCGGAAACAATGTGCTGCTGGTGGTGAACCGCAACGACCCCGTTTCCCGCGCCATCGCCGATTACTACCGCCCTCGCCGTTCCATCCCCGTCGGCAACGTCTGTTACATCTCCACGACTTCCGACGAGGAAATCTCCTGGAACACCTACGAGGAACAGATCGAGCGCCCCGTCGGCGCCTGCCTCCGCAAGGCCGGGCTTCAGGAAGAGGTGCTGTACATCGTCACCACCCTGGGCGTGCCCCTCAAGGTGGATGGCTCGGGAGGGTCGCTCTTCACCTCCGAGTACTGCTCCGTCGATTCCGAGCTGGCGCTGCTCTATTCCAAGCTGCGAGGCGTTCAGTTCCCGCGCGCCGGCGGCATTCCCAACCCCTTCTTCATGAAACGCGATGAAGAGTTCCGCCATCCCCGCTTTCCCATCTACCTGGTCACCCGTCTGGCGGCCTGGGATCTCGCCGACGTCAAGCGCATGATCGACCGCGCCCTGGCTGCCCGAAACCGCGGCAAGTTTGTCATAGACCTCAGCTCGGCCGACGACAAACAGGGCAACAACTGGCTCCGCACCGCCGCCATTCTCTTGCCCGCCGATCGCGTCATCATGGATGAAACCCCGCGCGTCCTGTACGATCAGAAAAACGTGATCGGCTACGCCTCCTGGGGATCCAACGATGCCAACCGCAAGCAGCGCTGGCTGAATTTCCAGTGGTTGCCCGGAGCCATTGTGACCGAGTTCGTT
>Ga0187877_1002756_pt1 | contig 15229 bp, 18 predicted proteins | sample June2016WEW_17_1_3_FD_132430 | JGI IMG/M metagenome (GOLD analysis project Ga0187877, IMG submission 132430) | Peatland microbial communities from SPRUCE experiment site at the Marcell Experimental Forest, Minnesota, USA - June2016WEW_17_100 | ecosystem: Environmental > Terrestrial > Soil >... | reverse complement strand
TCAGAAAGAAGGCCGCCGCCTTTGCATCTCCGATTTTTTTGCCGCGCCTTCATCGGGGAAGATGGATGTGATTGGCCTGTCGTTGGTCACGATCGGCTCAAAGGCTTCGGTAGAAACGCAGCGTCTCTTCGAAAGCGGAGAATATACGCGCTATCTCTATCTCCACGGCCTGAGCGTGGAGACAGCAGAAGCGCTGGCTGAGTTTCACCATAAGAAGATGCGCGAAGAGTTAGGCATCGCGGCCGAGGACTCACCGCACATTCGCGATCTATTTCATCAGAAGTACCGCGGCTCGCGCTATTCGTTCGGCTATCCAGCGTGTCCGCACCTGGAGGACCAGACGAAGCTGTTCGCCTTGCTCAAGCCGGAAGAGAACGTAGGCGTGCGCCTGACTTCGGGCTTCTTACTGGAGCCCGAGCAGAGTACTTCTGCGATTGTGGTGCATCATCTGGGGGCGAAGTATTTTGTGGTGTGAGAGAGCTTTCACCGCCGAGACGCGGAGAGCGCCGAGAGAAGCAGACAACCCCGTCCAAGCGGAGCTTGAACGGGCACCCTGAGGAGTCGAAGCGGCCTCATAAGCATGGCACCTGCCGGGTGGCCCATTTGATCGAGGAAGAGTTTCGACTATACTGGCTCGGGTTTGATTCCCAAAGGAGAGAGAATATGCTGCGTAACACTTCGCTGATTCTATGTCTGGCAGTCGCCGCACTGATCGTCGGTTGTGCGAATGGCCCCGCTCCACCACCTCCTGATACGCGCGCCGCCGATGTGCAAGCGGTCAAGGACGTCGAGGCGGCCTCGTTTAAAGACCTTGCCTCCAAGGACGACAACTGGGTCAGCTACTTTGCGGAAGATGCTTCCGGGCTATATCCTGGGGCCGCGACACTGAATGGGAAGGCGGCCATTAAAGCGGCGATGGCGCCGTACCTTGCCGATCCCAATTTCTCGCTGACTTTCCAGTCCACGCGGGCGATGGCCTCCAAGGGTGGTGACATGGTCTATTCGCAGGGCACCTACACCATGACCACGACCAACCCGAAGACCAAGAAGCCCATGACGGAAAAGGGAAAGTATCTGACGGTCTATACCAAGCAGGCCGACGGAAGCTGGAAGGCCGTCGCCGATACATACAATTCCGATTCGCCTATGTAGCCGGACCCCACTCATCGCGCACCGTGCGATGAGTGGGATTCCGCAGGCGGGTAGTGCAGCCTATCGCGATCGTCTGAATTCTTGAGGGTGCCCCGTCCAAGCTCCGCTTGGGCGGGGTTTTTTCGTCAGAATATAGAGATTGAGTCGCAGACGGCTTGCGCGGCGGAAAGAGCGGGCTGTCTCTTTCGGGCATTTTTATTGGCCGGTAGCGGCACGGCTGAAGCCGTGCCCTGCCCAAACCCAACTATGTGTAAGCTGGGGAGATACTGCGATCTAACTGCCTTCTTCGGCGTACTCCGGTTGCACGCGGGAGTGTACTCGAACTATCAGCAGTCCGACCAGAACCGCGCTTACCAGCATGACCACCCGGATGTAGAGGCCGGCGTGAAACTCCTGATCGCCGGCAGCGATTCGGAGCAGGCCCGAGGTGGCGCTGATGGTGCAGAATCCGAAATAGAATTTTTCCATCCATCCGCGGGAAATGAGTAAGAGCCACAGAAGAATGGAGGAGACAATGGTGAAGATTCCGCAGAGAACCCACGTGCCACGGGACACTGTGGACGGTACCCAGATGCCGGCGGCGGAATTGGCGGCAACCATCTGCCGGACAGCGATCAGTAGGAACACGACGGAATGCGCCAGTGCGACGACGGCGCGTCTGCGGTTGGTGAGGATGGAAAATCCGTCCATGCTTGAGCACACTGTAGCGGAAGCGGCGGGCATGAGGCTGTGATCCAGATCACGCGAGGCGAGAACCATGCTGGGCGCGCAGTTTGTGTCGCGTAGTCAAAGGGCGCGGGCGAGGGTGCCCGCGCCGCACGAGCAGTGGAAACTGTGCGATAGTGCACACTTCTAAGATCGGAAAGAGAGTAGCCTGAAAATGTCTCTTCTAGCATCCTTCCGCCGCGCCTTACGGTGACGGTTCCTTGCGAAGTTGGACAGCGCTGCGCAAGGAGTCGTTATGGCCATGAAGCCCCGTCCGCCTGCAGAGTCCTTTCCGATGCCACCCAACGCTGACGGCGACGGCAACCATATCCATAACGAGATCCTAATCGGCCTGCCTCCCGGAGAATGCGAACTGCTGTACCCGAAATTGGAACTTATGCGTTTTAAGACGCACCACGTGCTGCACGAGCCGGGCGATACCTTGAAGTCCGCCTATTTCTGCAACAGCGGCTTAGTGTCCATTCTGAGCGTTCTCCCGGATGGAAAGAGTGTGGAAGTAGGCCTGGTGGGCAAGGAAGGTTTTATCGGGTTGCCGCTGGTGGCGGCCTTTCGCACCGCGCCCACGCGGGCCGTTGTTCAGATTGAGGGCTCGGTTTTTCGAGTGGACGGCGAAACGTTGAGGGGAGTTCTCCGGCAGTGCCCCGCATTGGAACTGCGGTTACAGCAGTTTTCGCAGGTCATGGCCATGCAGGTCACACAGATTGCAGCCTGTAATCGTCTGCATGAAGTGAATGAGAGATTGGCGCGATGGTTGTTGATGAGCGCCGACCGGATCGCATCGAATTCGGTGCCGTTGACCCACGAATTGCTTGCCCAGATGCTGGGCACGCGCCGCTCCAGCGTGACCGTGGCGGTCGGAATGTTGCAGAAAGCGGGACTCATCGCCCATAGCCGCGGGGACGTAAAGATTATCGACCGGCAAAAACTGGAAGAAGCAGCCTGTGAGTGCTACGGAATCATGCTGGGGCAGATCGAGGAATGGCGGGGCGAAGCGCAGTAATTGCTGTGCGCGTCAGCGCACGTTCGGCAGTTCCGCAACGTACCGACATATTGCCCGCTTGCGGATAATGTGAGAGTAACGCCACCAATGTCCGTGATCGGAACCATTGCTCCGCATAGGAGCTGGGTTATGCCGGAAGTCGATCTTATCGAAATTGGTTTCAATAGGCATTTGATCAGATGTCCACACTGCCAAAAGCAAACCGTATACAATTGGCCGGGAGACATGATTCTCTTTGCCATGGCGAAGTGTTCGCACTGTGGCAGGGCGTTTCTCATTAAGCTGAACAAACCGTGGTTAGCGTCCTGAGCCGGAGATACGTTTGCAACTTGGGGCAAAGTATTTTGTGGCGCAGGGAAGGCGTTGTACCGCCGAGATGCAGAGAGCGCCAAGAGAGGCCGATGGAACGGCAAACGGTCTCATAAGTTAGAATAGGCCTGGCTTGGCCTTCCACTTCTTGCTGTCGGATTAAGTCAAGCGTTCTAGACGATGTCCGATCAAGCGCTCGCTCCTGAACTCGTCCGGCGATATCTCGCCGCACTCCGTGTAACGCAACAAGAACCTGCACTGGGAGCGCTTCGCGAACTGGTGGCCGCGCATCTTACGCGGGTTCCGTTCGAAAACATTTCGAAGCTTTACAACCGGAAGCGCCATGGACTAACTGGTCTGCCATCCATCCACCTGTATCTCGAGGGCATTGAGCGCTACCATTTCGGCGGAACCTGCTACTCCAACAATTTTTACTTCTATTCGCTGCTGGTGTCTTTGGGATATGACGCCAAGCTGTGTGCGGCAGACATGAGCGTCCCCGACGGTCACGCCGTGTGCATGGCGACGGTGGACGGGCACGAGTACTTGATGGACGCTGGCTATGCGGCACCGTTTCTGTCGCCGATGCCTCGCGATCTGGCAACGGACTACGTCGTTGAGCTCGGGCGAGACCGCTACGTCCTCAGGCCGCAAGATGCCAATGGCCACTCGCGTTTAGAGATGTATCGAGATGGCCAGCGGAAACACGGCTACGTGGCCAAGCCGGCGCCCAGGAGGATCGAGGAGTTTGGCCGCGTGATTGCCGGATCCTTCAAGCCGAACGCAACTTTTCTGAACTCCCTGCTGCTGACGCGCTTTTATTCGAACCGGGGTGTAATGATCCACAATTGGACGCTGGTCGAGTCGCAGGGAAGCGAATCGATCGTTCGATCGCTCGCGAGCTGCGAGCAGCTCGCCGCCGCGGTGGAAAAGCATTTTGACATGCCGCGGGCCATGGTGGCCGAAGTCGTCAACGAACTCGGAGACTTGCAGGACTCGTGGACCTGAAATCTCGCGCCAAAGAGCGGACAGATCCTGCCCTGAGCGAAGTCGAAGGGAGCGTCCACGCTACACTGACCCGTCGTTGCACCGCGAACCTGCCGTTACACTGGGACGCACTCGTTTCTTTTTGACAGGAGGTCTGGAGTCGGGGAAAATGGCGTGGTATCCGTGCGAGCCGGGGAAACTCAATCCACAACTTTGAAAGGGAAAAATATGACGAAAGCGATTGCAGTTGCCGTTCTTTGTGTGTGTCTTTCGTTTGTTGCCGGGATCGCGGTTGCCGATAAGGTCCGTGACTGGCACGACCTGGACGCGGTCCATAACCACGTGAAGGAAGCGATTCATGAGCTGGAAAAGGCCCGCGCCGCCAACCACTACGATATGGCTGGGCATGGCGCGAAGGCGGAAGAGCATCTGCGGGCGGCGGAGCGTGAGCTGCACGAAGCGGTCGAGGCGATCCGGGCAGAGTAGTAAGAGCTGACAGCTGATGGCTTTTTTGCTGTCGCAAGAAATGGGCGCGGGCCTGTTCCCGCGCTTTTTTGTTGGCACACATCTTCTCTGTGAACACGGGAGTGAGAGGAGGGGCACCCTCCGCAGGCGGAAGGCGGAGGGTGCGTCGCCGGTGGGTTGTCTCCGCTAGGGCCGATCAGGCTACTAGCGAGACGGGCAGGTTGCTGAACTCGGAAGAGTCTTCGCCACCGAGGGCGAACTGTTGCAGTTGTTGCTGCAAGGTGGAGTAGGCCTGTTGAGCGCTGGAGAGGTTGCTGGAGGTGAGGCTCTGTCCAAGCTGGTTGAGGTCCTGAAGCAGGGAGTTCTGGCTGCTTGAGTTTCCGCTTCCGCTTCCGCCACTGCTGTGGTGGTGATGGTGGAAGTGGCTGGTTGAAAGATTGTTCTGGAGATCCTGTTGGACGGTGGAGAAATCCTTTTGCGCGGCGGAAAGATTGCCCGACTGGAGATCGGTGCCGAGCTGGTTGAAGGCTTGGGTGATGGGGTTTGACGTGGTGGAAGAATTTGAGGTGGTGGAAGAAGTGGTGGCGGGCTGCGAAAAGGCTGCCTGCAGGGTGGCAAACTCGGACTGCGCGGACGAGAGATTGCCGGACTGGAGCGCCTGGCTGAGCTGTTGCAAATCTTGTTGGAAAAGATTGCTCGAGCTGAGCTGGTACTGATTGGAGCTGCTGCCTAAAATCCCGGAGATGGACATTGATGTACCTCGATGTAAAGTTTGCAAGCGTTCGCGGGGGAATTCGCTGGCGACAAACTGCAGCTTGGTGCTGACGGCCGGCGAAATTCCGAGTGAACTTGGCGGTGTTGGAGCACGCTCGATTCCATTCGCGCGTGGAATGGTGCGGAAGAAATGTTGGAGCATTTTGTGGCGCTTGCGGGGAACGGCGCTTGGCGAGATGGCGCGCCGCGGGACGAGTGGGCAAAGCGTGCAGGGATTGGCGGGGGCAAGAGTTGCCGGGGCGCGGTGGGCTCTCCCCCAGACGGATCGTGTAAAGTGTAATAGATCAGACTTGATCTGACAGGGTGGCTAGATCAAGTCTGAGCTATTGCAGTTAAAGAAACCCGCCACGCTGTTCTTAACTGATTTACAATCTTTTAATCTGTGATTCACATCACATTAACCTGTGCGGCCTGAACATGACGAATACTTAATGCCTCGGCTGTATTCAAGGAGGCTTAAAGTGTCCGATCGTCGTTTTCTCCCCCTCGGGCTGGCTGCTTTGGCGCTGGTGAGCCTGTTTTCGTTCACGGCTGCCGCGCAAACAAACAGCAAGATTCAACACGTTCTACTCATCAGCATTGACGGCATGCACTCGCTGGATTTCGCGAATTGCGCCAAGGGCGTTCCGGATTATGGGAATCAACCTTACTGTCCGCATCTGGCGGCGCTTTCGTCAACCGGAGTGCATTACCTGCAAGCGTTGACTTCGAAACCTTCCGATTCGTTCCCTGGGCTGGTGGCGCAGATCACGGGCGGGACGCCGCGTTCCGCGGGAATCTTCTACGACGTCAGCTATGATCGCGCGCTGTCTCCTCCGGCGAAGACGACGCCCTATGGAATTGTCGGCGGACCCAAGCTTTGCCCGAGCGTGATTGGTACGCAGGTGGGGTTCGACGAAGAGATTGACTACAACTATCTGAAACTCGACTCCGGTAAGCCGGACGGCAGCTCCGGGATCAACGGAATCAATCCCGACTATCTGCCGCGCGATCCGAAAAATAACTGCGCCCCCGTGTATCCGCACAACTACATCCGCGATAACACGATCTTCAACGTGGTGAAGAATGCGAGTGGTTACACGGCGTGGTCGGATAAGCACCCGTCCTATGACTTTACGAATGGACCGAGTGGCAACGGCGTGGATGATTTATGGTCGCCGGAAATCAACTCGATTCCGGTGCCTCTGCCGACGGTCCAGGGCTGCGATCCGCTCCCCGATCCAGGCGCAGCGAAGTCGAGCAACGCGTGGACGGACAGTTTCCAGAACATCCGTTGTTATGACCAGTTCAAAGTGCAGGCGGTGTTGAACTGGATTGATGGCAAAAGGCACGATGGAAGCGCTACTGCGCCGGTGCCGAACGTATTTGGCATGAACTTCCAGGCGGTGAGCGTGGGCGAAAAGCTAGTGGAAAAATCGCTCAGCCTTACGGGCGGTTATGTGGACGCGCTGGGAACGCCGAGCGATTCGCTGTTCGCCGAGATCCAGTACGTGGACGGTGCGATTGGTCAGTTTGTTTCGGAGCTGACGAAGCAAGGGCTGTTGGACTCGACGCTGATTATTGTGTCGGCCAAGCATGGACAGTCGCCGATTGATCCTAATCGCGTGTTGCGCATTCCAGGAGATGTTCCCACGGATGAACCGCCATCGCAGATCCTTTCACCCAGCGGCGTCGGGCCTGGTTTGCCGGTTGCGCAAGCAGACGAGGACGATATCTCGATGCTCTGGCTGACCGATCAAAGCCAGACGGAAAGCTCAGTGGCAACTTTGGCCTTGGCTGCGAATGAAAACCTGTTTGGGCAAGGAGAGATTTTCGCAGGGCCGTCGCTGACGCTGCAATTCAACGATCCGCTCACCGATTCTCGGACTCCGGACATCATCGTGGCTCCGAACGTGGGTGTTATTTACACGGGCGGGACGAAAAAAGTCGCCGAGCACGGCGGCTTTGCCTACGACGACCGGAACGTTCTGCTGATTGTCTCGAACCCGAGCTACAAGCCGCTGACGTTTAACGATCAGGTCGAAACGCGGCAGATTGCTCCGACCATCGTGAAAGCTCTGGGGTTGGATCCGAACCTGCTGAGCGCGGTAAAGTCCGAGCATACGGAAACATTGCCAGGGCTGCCGTTCACACAGAAATAACTGGTGGGGTTGGAAGAAATGCGGGAAGCATGATGCTTCCCGCATTTGTATTTGCAGGCGATTCGGCGTCTTACCGTGCCCCGCGCCTAGTAGCGGTTTTGCTCCGCCCACAGGCGAACCTGATCCTCGACAGAGAACTTCTCCACCACCGGTAGCGCAAACTTCGATTCAAGAAAGAACGCGTGCGCTTCCAACGGGACCAGGAAATGATATCTGGTGTTCACAAAGCTGCGCACGAAGAGCTCGGTGTAACGCTCCAGTCCTAGGACCTGACTCTGGACGGCGTGAACGAGGGCGTGAAATAGAGATCGCTCCATGAGTCCCTCATTGAAGACCAATACATCGAGAAAAGTCAGAGAGTTCATGTGAGGTATGTCCGGCAAGCTCACAAATCCCAGAGCTTTCGCTTCCGCGTAGAACGGCGGGTTGGGAATGCGCGCCCCGTGGCGTTCCACCACCTTAACCTGGTAGAGCAGGGCCGCTGAAAAATAAGGGCACATGCGGGCTTGGTGCTGTTTACTCAGCGGTGCGGCCAAAGGCAGGTATCTCTCGCGCTGCTCCCGCAGGTAGGACGAAACGCATTCAATCGCCTGAAGGGTATGGTTTTCGTTCAATCCGGCGGCGGGTGCGGAGACCGCTTCCTCGGCCGGGATCTGCTGTTCGATCGACGAGTAATAGTCGCTCAGCGCGCTGGCCGTCTCGATGGACTTGCGCAAGACATCGCGACGGCCGTAGCGGGCCAGGTTTTCGGTGGAAAAACGGAGGCGAAGCTCATGAGTGGCGCAATGCGCGCTGATCAACTCCAGTTGAGCGCGCTGCAGCTCCGAATTCATTTGTACGATGGAGATTCTATCCTCCGGGTTTTCGGTTAAGTACATCTACAAAACTCCTAAATGAAAATTGCCCCCCTAGAAGGGGAAGGGCCCGCCTTGTTTCAAACATACATCATTCTGTTAACGCTGTAAACGTAATCGTTTAGGCCGTCCCTCACACCCTTCAGACCAGTGCCGAGGGGTCAAGCCAAGTCAAAGTAGAGTTCGCGGGCGACACCCACCAGCAGAGGGCCGCGGGTCATTACCACAACCGCAGCCAGTCTTGCGGACATCCTGCCTATGCCAAGATGGGGGAGGGAGGAGGGCTGAACTTGCCCTTTGTACCGCATTATGTGTACACTGTCAACATAATTCGAAGGCCGTCCGAAAGAGGAGAAAACATGGCGCGGCAACCCGATCCTGATCTCGAGGAGCGCATTTTGAATGCAGCCCGTCAGCTTTGGAAGAAGGGGGCGGATAAGGCCCTCACCATGCGGGCCGTGGCCCGGGCTGCGCGTACTAACACCCCGGCGGTGTACCGCCGCTTCCGCCACAGGGACGATATCCTGCGGGCGCTGTTGCAACGAACGAGGCAAGAGTTTTTCCGACTGATTGAGGCTTCCTCCTCGGTGGCAGAAGCGGGCGAGCGCTATCTTGACTTCGCCTTGAGCCACCCCCACGAATACGAACTGTATTACCTGAACGAACACGAACTGCTTTTTTCGGCCAAGCCGGCCCGCGGGTTAACGCTGAACCAGATCTTAAAGCAGGAGAGACCCTCGGTGGAGTTGATGAAAGGCAAACTGGCCGCACAGCTCGGGGGATCTCCGGATGACTACACGCGTCTGGAGCTCGCGCTGTGGGCTCTGCTCCACGGAACTGCGATGCTGCTGATCGCGAAAACGATCCAGCCGCCACATGCAGCGGAAATGCGCTCCGCTTGCCTCAAGTCCGTGGAAACGCTGCTGCGCGAGGCTTCCCGCTTGCCGCGTCGAAAGTAGAAACGAACCTGGTTCCTCGGCTGGACATGCGCTGACCAGTGGTCAAGACAAGAAAAGACCCCGGGTGAAGAAACTAACGAGGACCCATAAACAAAGCCATTGAAAAATGGTTTAGGAGTCCTGTATCTTCTGTTGACTGAGGGTCAAAATAGTTTATTGGAGATGTGCCATGGAAGGAATTACGAGCAGTCTGGCGAAGCCGACGCAGATGAGGCGGGACGGGAAACCGCGTCCGCGCTCGGAAGCGAAGCGGGCGCGGATTGTGGAAGTGGCGATCCGGCATTTTGCGGAGCGCGGGTATAGCGCAGCGCGAGTGGAAGATATTGCGGCGCAGTTAGGTATTGCCAAGGGATCAGTGTTCCAGCACTTCAAGAGCAAGGACGGATTGTTCTTCGAGGCGTACAAGAAGGCGGTGCAGTCGTTTCCGAAATATATGCAGGCTCCGGCGGCGGTGCAGGAGCGGGGATTCTTTGAACTGCTGCGGTATTGGTTGGAGCGCACGGAGAACATGGTGCGGGATAACTGGTCGTCGTATCGGATCTATCTCGTGGGTAACTATGGGACGGATTTGGCGCTGCGGAGGGAGATCAACCGGTTTCTGGTTGCGGAGGACCCTTACGGATGGCGCGAATTTGTTACCTTCGGAGTTAAGCGGGGAGAGTTGCGGACGGACCTGGATGTGGACATGGCCGGATCGATCCTGGAGTGGACGATGGACCGGTTTCAGGATGCGCTGCTGACGGAGGAGTTAGATCCGGGATTGTTCCGGAAGTCGGGACCGTTTCCGGAGGAGAAAGAAAGGCGGATCGAGCAGTTTGTGGAATTATTGCGGCGGGCGATTGGATCGGAGAAAGCGCAAGTAACGGAAAAGAAAGCATGAAGGCTGGGAGGGCGGTGGAGCAAATTGTTGGTGGAGAGCTATTGATGGTCTCTGGGAATCGTTTCTTCCCAGGTCTTCTGCTTGATCTGCTGGCCGTTTCTTAATAACTGGCGGGTGTATTTGTAGTAGAAGTTTTGGGCGTCGCTGGTCAATGTCAGGTGGCCTTGCCAGGTTAGGGTTTGTTGCTTGAGAGCCATGACGATTTCGGCTTCGGCTTGGACGGAGCTGGTGTCGGAGTGATTATCGTCGGCTATGTAAGTTATGCCTTCGAGGTCCGTTTCTTTTCCCCAGGGGTAAGTCTCTTCGGACTTACCGGTCCAGGTCACCTTTGTTTTTCCATCGATTTCGTCGCGCTCAGTTTTCCAATCGCCGGGCCAGGGAAAGCGTGCGGATTGAATGTCGCTGCGTTGCTCGGAGGGCGCCGGGGGCGCGAATTGCGGGGCGGCGTACATGGAGGGCGGGACTAGCGGGAGGGTCAGGCGCGATCCGGTGTCGCCGCCAAGTTGAAGAGTGGTCGTCATCGCATAGGGGGTTGGCCAGATCATGGGCCAGAGCGCGTTCGAAACTGCTAAACGAATGCGATGGCCTTTGGGGAAGGTCCAGGTAGCTAAGTGCATTTCGATATCTAACGCATAAATTAGGTTCGGCACTAAGTCTTTGGGGTCGGAAGAGTTGTCGCGCTGCGCGCCGTTGAGTCCGGCTCCGGTGACTTGGGTTACTGTGCCGTCGGGCGCTACGTCGGAGAGGCGGGCGAACCAGTCGGCTTGCGGAGCGGACGCACTTGCCTGAAGCAGGGCGTGGGGACGTCCGAGGAGGGTGAGGTCTGTTTTGAGCGGAGCGGAGTCGTAGGTGAGGCTGAAGGCGTCTACGGGGCGCTGGTCGGTGAGTAGTTCTCCCCACCAGAAACCGGCTTCCACGCCAACGCTCGGAACGTAGCGGAGTTGGTGGACGGCGGGTTTGGCGGGGTCGGTGGAGAGGACGTGGGCATCGTAGAGATAGAGCGTTGTGTCGGCTGCGTTCCTCGGAGGCCAGCCGATTTCGCCGCGCCATTTTCCGGGCACGGTTTTTAGGTGGGGATCGGGGGCGTGCCAATCTTGCATATAAATGGATAGCGGCGGTTCTTCCATGATTCCGGTGTTGCGGTTTTTGAGCCAGTAATCCCACCAGCGGAGGGCTTGATCTCGCCATTCGATTTGGGGCCCGGGTTCGGCGTCGTTGGGGAAGGTGTGATTCCAGGGGCCGACGATAGCTTTCAGCGGAGCTTTGACTTGCTCGAACATGCGGGGAATGGAATCGCGATAGCCGTCGAGCAGACCTCCGATTAGGAAGCAGGGAATTTTGATTTCGCTCAGCGGGCGTACGGGGGCGTGCCAGAACTGGCCGTCGCGTTGATGCTTGAGATAGAGCAGGGACCAGGGAGCGGATTCGAAGCGCGGGCCTAAGATTTTTTCGTCGAGCGAGTAATCGGGAGCGCTGGTCATGGCGGGGGCGAGATCCATGTTGAGCTCAAACTTGTCGAAGTGCATCATGCCGTCGATGTAATGGATGCCGTCGTGGAAGAGTTGTTCGGTGGTATCGACGGCGAGAATGGCTTTGAGCGCGGGCGGACGGCGCATAGCGAGCTGGATGGAGTTGAAGCCTCCCCATGAAATACCGAACATTCCTACTTTGCCGGTAGACCAGGGTTGGGCGGCTAGCCAGGCGATGACTTGCTCGCCGTCGAGTTGTTGCTGCTCGGAATATTCGCGGTCGGTGGGCGTGCCTTCACTGGAGCCGAAGCCGCGGATATCGACGCGGACACTGACGTATCCGCGGGCGGCGAACCAGGCGTGAATGGGATAGTCGCGGGCGGCGGTGGCGTCGTCTTTGCGATAGGGGAGATACTCGAGGAGGGCGGGGAATTTTTCTCCAGGCTTGGCGTTGTCGGGCATATAGAGAGTGGCGGAGAGGCGGATGCCGTCAGGCATGGGAATCCACTGCTGGACCATGCGGACGGGGCGCAGAGAAGGCGGCGTTTTCGGGACAGGAAGCGCGCAGAGGCTGGCGGAAACCGCGAGCGGGGCGAGGATGGCGAAAGCTACACGAGAACGTAAGAACATGGGCGCGCAAATCATAACAGGAGAGAGTGCTAGTGTGCAGGGGTTGGGCCCGCGACTTTATGCCGCGGGCTTTTTACGCAACCATGGGTGAGAGGGTCTCGCCTGTTCTATCTGCCTTGACAGGGTGTGACGATCTTCTTATTGTTGCTAGCCGTCTTATCATTGGTGAACATCCATGAACATTGTTAAGGCTACGAAGAAGTTTGAGGATTGGCTGCGGCTGCACATCCGAATTGTCGAGCCCGATTTGCGGTTCAAGCACGAGCAAATGGCGGCCGCCCTTTTTCCGTTCTTTCGCGCGACGTTCTATCGCTGGGTGCAGGTGTGGCCGGAGGTGTGCGCGGAACTGGAACGCGTGCCGCATCTTTTGTCGGTGGGCGATCTGCACGTGGAGAACTTTGGCACCTGGCGAGACACCGATGGGCGGCTTGTGTGGGGGGTTAACGATTTTGATGAAGCGTGTTTGTTCCCCTACACGATGGATCTGGTGCGGCTGGCGACGAGCGCGTTGCTGGCGACGCGGGAAGAGCATCTGACGATGAAGGCGAAAGAGTCGGCGGCGGCGATCTTGGCGGGGTACGAGCGTGGAATGGAGGAAGGCGGGCGTCCGTTTGTGTTGGGGGAGAGCCATGAGTGGTTGCGGGCGATCGCGGAGAGCAAGCTGCGGGATCCGGTCGTGTTCTGGCAAAAAATGGATCGGCTTCCGACGGTGAAGGGAGAAATCCCGGAGAGCGCGCGCGAGGCGATTGAACACCTGCTGCCGGAGCGGGGCATGCGGTACCGGTTGGCGCGGCGAGTGGCGGGGCTGGGAAGTCTGGGGCATCTGCGGCTGGTGGCGATCGCGGAGTGGAAAGGCGGGCGAGTGGCGCGGGAAGCGAAGGCACTCACGCCATCGGCTTCGCACTGGCTGAATCCGAAGCGGGCGCCGGCGGAGATTCTGTACGCGGCAATCCTGAGGCGGGCGGTACGCTGTCCGGACCCGCATGTGCAGATGCGGGGGCACTGGGTCGTGCGGCGGCTGTCGCCGCATTGTTCCCGCATCGAACTGGATGCGCTCGGAACCAGCCGAGGGGAAATGCGGTTGCTGGAGGCGATGGGAAGAGAGACGGCGAACGTACATGTGGGGACGGAAGAAAAGCGGCGGGCGACCCTGAAGGATCTGCGCGGACGAAAAGGGAACTGGCTGGCGGGAGCGGCGCAGGCGATGGCGGACGCGATGGAGAAAGATTGGCGAGTGTGGAAGGAGCGCTGGCAGAGATAGACTCTGCCAGCGCCTTATTGGAGTGAGAGTCCGTGCGAGGACTCGGGTGGGTAGAAGGACTGAAACCCCAGTGGTTGGGATTTGGCTTCAGCTCCGATGGTGAGGAGAGCGTCGAGGATGCATTCCAGAGCCTCGGGAGAACCTGACCAGACGCGGGAAAAGGACTCGCGATGAACCGCCAGCTCGCCGACCAGGCGGCCAACCGAATGGGGGCCGAGATCGAAATCGGTGAGAGTTGGGTCGCTGCCAATAGGCAACGGAGGGTCGTATGCCGGAGGAAGGCGGAGGCTGGCCTGGTTCAGCCAGTGGGCGATGAGGATTTTGAGATGTTGCCTGCAGCAGACGCTCTTCATGTCCTTCTGCGTGGCAAGCGAGGAATGCCAGAAAAGGATCTTGAGGCGGTCGAGCCAGCGGTTCTCGACCACGAGGAACCATCCTATGTGGCGAAAGCTGTCGAGACCGCAAACGCAGCAAGGTGCGCGTTTTGTGATTGGGTAATCCATAAGAGGTCCCATTTGATAATTAGCAAGCGTTGACCGCGGCGCGGGTGAGGAAGTGTGGACTCGCGTGCTCGCCGAGGGGGACAGTCAGCATCCCGAGGGTGGGGTCGAAACGCAGCGTGAAGTGTGACGAGCAGGCATCGCACAGCCAGAAATGTTCACGCCGGCGGAGCTTCCGCCGGTTGCCGTCGAAAGCGGCGCTGAGGTCAGAAGGAAAAGTTTCCGCAAGAAAGAGTTTGCCTTCGCGAAGGGAACGGAAGGGAACCGTGCAGGCGGGATTTGCACATTTGTGGAGCATGGGCTGCCTCCAGTCTTCTCTTCTGTGGAACCTTAGCCAGAGAGAATACACGCACGTTGCACGCGAGAGGCCGAAGAGTTGGCGGGCACATTAGAAGTCATTCACTTGCGGTTGCAGTGAGTTAGATGGTGGAGGCGTGGTCTGGATCACGCTGCGCCAACAATGCTGACGGAAAGCGGTCGCGGCCGACGAATGGCCGTCATTGGTTGCCGAACATTTCTGTCGTGACGGGAATCACAGACCAGTTGATCACAGGGGAGAAATTCCTGGAGCGAAATGCTCAAGACTGCGTTGCTTTGTCCTCGAACGTGCTTTGACGTGATCGACCGGAAGAATCACTACATGGTGGGGGCGAGTCCGGTGGACAAGGCGAAGGCGCATCCCTCAGCGGCTAAAGCCCGCATTCTTCCAGGTCCTGAACGGCACACTTCGGCTTCGCTCGGGGCTTCGGCAAAACAGGGCAGGCTCCTGAAGCCGTGCCCTACCCAAAACCGACTTATGAAACCAGCCCTAATCAATATACTCATCCCGATGAATGACACGACTAGGACAAACTGCAGTGAGGGTGACCACGAACGCTTGTAGCGGACGAGCAGCATCCGCGTTTCGAAAGCGGAAAAACGAGGGACACTCGGCCCTCAGCGTGGAAGCATGCCTGCCACTCAGCCGCCCAATCCTGCCCTGTGGTACAGCATGGCCATTGGATCGGCAGGCCCATGACCCTTCCCAATCGCGAGGCCGGCACGGATGGCTGCGGTGATGAAATCCTTAGCGGCAGTCACGCTCTCCAGAACGGTTTTCGTTTGGGCCAGATTGGCCGCAAT
>Ga0187877_1002751_pt1 | contig 15246 bp, 15 predicted proteins | sample June2016WEW_17_1_3_FD_132430 | JGI IMG/M metagenome (GOLD analysis project Ga0187877, IMG submission 132430) | Peatland microbial communities from SPRUCE experiment site at the Marcell Experimental Forest, Minnesota, USA - June2016WEW_17_100 | ecosystem: Environmental > Terrestrial > Soil >... | reverse complement strand
CGCCCTCGATGCTTACGACGCCGAGAGAAAGTGGCAGGCGGCAAGAATCCGGCAATTGGTGGGGAATCCATTCGATGACGCGCCGAAGCGGCGGCCCAGCGGTCGCCGCTGCCGTTGATGGTCTCTGCGCGCGCACTCAAGCGCACCCGGTCGCGGGCACGATCGGTCAGGCCGACCTGGGCGATTAAGCCCGTGGTGGCATCCCCCAAAACGCACCCTGCCTCGCCCAGGGTCACCGCGAGTTCACTACATGCGGCAATATGCGAAATCTGCGAGAGCGCTTTGGCGACCCCGGCCACGCCGGGGCGCTGTGTGTGATCAGCACGCTATGGGCGGTCAACGACCTGTCCAGCGCGTTGCTGAGCGCCCCTTTCCACGCCGAACTGGAGGCCGGCCGCTGCCCGGCTGCGGCGCTTGGCGAAGCTCAACGCTGGCTGCGGGAGGATATTCGCAGCGGAGAAGAACTGCGGGACCGGTGGCTGCCTCCATTTCTGGCCCTCCTTGAAGACGAGGAAATGAAGGTCAGGTGTCGGGAGGAAGCTAACAAGTACGCCAAGACCCATCCGGACAGCCCACCATTCGAGTCTCCGGCGCACTGGGCGCCCTTCATCGCGAGTGGCCTGGCTTTCCCGTTTGTCAGTACCGAAACGCGCTGAGCTTGCCCGGGCAAGCCTCATGGTCGCGACAGGCCTTCATAGCCCAGCCAGCCGGGGGTCAATGAGAATTGGTTTGGGCTCGGCTGGCTGTCCACTTGAGCCGATTGTGTATCAAAACAGCCGGGAATTGGGAATGCCAACTTCCTAATGTTATCTCATTTCCGCCTGTTCCTGGTGAAACCGTTCTAAGTTGCTGTGGTTGTGCTTTTTGCAACACGGGAGCATCTGCGAGGCCGAGGGCATTTTGAGGCGCTCGGGTCCCAGGCGTAGCGCGATGGGCAGAGCTGCCCCGGGGCCGCCCATCGGGTGCTTCAATCGCATTCGCATCACCTCTATAAGCGCCGAAAGGCGAAAAAGCGCACCCGAAAAAGAAAGGACTGCGCATGGCTCGCTCTTGTCAAGGCGACGATGCCTAACCTCCCCTCCAGTGTGGCACTCCAACTTGGGACTGCACGCCAGCGTCACAAACTGGCCGCGGTCGCATCCGAGGTCGTGGGCATCCGAGGCGACGTGGCCGTCGCAGGGACAGTGGCCGTGAGCTCACGCCGGGCGGGACGAGATAACCACCGCGGCGTCCGGTGGATGCCCGCGCTCGCCGATTGATGTCCAGATCCCGGGCCTACGGAACATCTCGGGGGTGTCCTGGTCACGCGTTGGAACGTGGTGGCCTACCTCACCCAGCCGCCTCGTTGCATCCGCCGTGTGGAGAGAAATCGACCTGCCAGATCTTCGCCGGGGCAGGCGAAAATCCCGTTTGTTGTTGCCTTGTGACCTTTGTTGTTCCGGCTGCCGAGAAGAAACGGGATTCAACCGCTGCACCATCCACGCCATAATCACGTCTGCAGACTCCATCAATTGGTGCAGGTAAGGGTCGGGATTGGTATCCACGTTCAGGTCGCGGAAGTAGGCCGGCACGCCGAGCATCACGGAACAGCCGCCGTATTCCGGATCGCTCTTGAGAAAGCGGATCACCTTGTCAATCCCAATGTTCCGTATGTTGTAGCCGCGATCGGGAAAACCCAAGCCCCAAATCGTCACCAGGGGCTTTCCCCGATGGTAGAGGTAATGGTTTGTGGGCTGTGAAGTGACCTTCAGTTCATCCACCAATTGCTTCCAGTCCTGGATGATGGCAGAGCAATCCTCCCCCGCATCCCGAAGGCCCGAGAGGTCGTACATCACGGCGAATGCCTGCCCATATTGTCGTGAAGACCGGAGGCAGTTTTCCAGCACAACCCGGCTTTTTCGCCGCCTCTCCGGGGAACGCAAGCCGGCGAAAAAGCGCTGCACAAAAACCCCGTCAATCCCGTATTGTTGCATCCAGCGAAAATGCAGGTCCGTGGTGCTCTGGTTCCATGAACTGAAAACGCGCGCTGTCGAGCCGTCCCGATTCGTAAGCGAGGTCGGATAGGTCTTTTCGTATTCCGTCACGTCCGGCCAAAAATCGGGATGCAGCGTCGCGGCCGTGAGCGGGCCGCGTTCGCTGTAGTGGCTCCAGCCCTCGCCCGATCCGTCCCCTTCGGCGCGGAACCAACCCTGATAACCGACCAGTGGAACTTTTTTCATAAAGCGGCTTCTGCTCATCGATAGTGCATCATGTCGGGCTGGAGGCTCTCGATGTGGCTATCGATTTCCAGGACCCGGAATCGTGGCAGGGCAAGTTCACCGGCGGGGACTGGCCTTGTGCCCCACAGAACCAGCAGGCCGAGGATCGCGATCAAACGAGGATGCATGAGCACAAGTTCCATCGGCACGCCGCCCTGTCAATTGGTTGTGCGCGAGGCAATCTCGTCACTCGGTGACGAGGATCGGGATCCGGTTCACCTTGGCCGGGGTCTATGCACCCGCATGAAGTCCCTCGGCCGCAGGCTACGGGGGGAGTGCTGCCGGACCAGATAGACATTCCTGAATACACCAGACGCGCGACGCCATCGGCCGATTGCAGGGGGAACTCATTCGACGATTGGACCAGGTCCCAGACCGATTTCGCCGGTGCCGGCGAGGACCCGTGTAGGAACGCCAGGCAAACTCCATTCGCTGTCGCCGCGACGGACAGGATGGCCTGCTCACTTGCGCAGTGGGGCACACAAAAAGCCGAACAGCGCAGCCGCAGGAGCCGTGTTCTGATGAATGGTAAACTCGCTGCTCATCGGTGAACAGCGGTTGTCGAACCACCGTTCGTTTCCGGGCCAGGAATCGATGGGCGGATAAACGGTTCTATAGGGCCACGCGGCATCCCATGGACCCTGCCCCTGCTCTCTCTCCTTCCGCCACGGCCCATAGGGAATAATTCCTGGATGAAACTGTCCTTTCCCGTTGTACCACGCGTCCATGTGGAACACCTGCCGTGGGTGATGCGGCCCCAAGCCGGTGACCCAGGTCATGTTGAGTGAATTGCAGCCGAGGAAGTAGTCGCAGGTGGTGTAAAGCGCCGCCAGGCAGCGTTCCGCCCTGACCGGGTCGCTCTGCCTGGTCAGCGCATAACCGGCGACGGTCTGGAGCATAAGCGGCGTCGTTTGCTGGCCCACGAGCATGGGCATAAACCAATTCCCGCCCCAGCGCAGGCTTCAGCCCCCTCGTTTGCCCAATCAACACCCTCGGGGTCCCGGGTGTTAGCCATTCCCAGGCAATATGCAAGATGAGCCGCAACCCCGGCGTAACGATACGTGGACCACGGGTCCTCGCCGGAAGCGACCCAGGTGCGATTGACGTTTTCCCAGGAGCCTTGGCCCACTTTCCTGCCGTCGGGCAGCTTCTTTTCGTCGTCCCCAAACGCATCCCCGGCAATGCGCAAACCCAAACCGCCGCTCGCGCAACGCTTGGCCATCAATTCGTGACGGAGACGATAACAGAACCGCGGCAGCCAGGCCGCTTCATCCAAGATGTCCGGGACGCCGTTGCCGCTCTCGGGAATGTTCAGCTCTCCATCGGTGAAATTCTCCGGTGCCATTTCGTAGGCGAGCAACAATTCCTGCGCGACGCGCAGATGCGAATAATAGCTGTCCCAGTCGCCGGCATCCTGATACCAGCCCGCGGACTCGATGGGGCCTTTGGAGTTGGCGAGCACCTGTTTGGCGTCTCCCCCTTCGGAGCCCCATTCGGTGAAACGCAGCGTGGTATAGATGAGCTTGCCGGCAAAGCCCGGTGTCAGTTTGGGATTGTGCGGAGCGGGACGAATGAACTCGGTGTAGGGCCTCTCCAGGGCGATGCCGCTGCGATTGTGGTATAGCCCGCGCGCCACGGTGCGGAACGCCTGGCGATAGACATCGGCGCCCACCGAAAACGGGAACGAGCACCCGATGCCCTCGACGGCCAGCACATTCCTCCCGGGCCGCCGGAACGAGGAAAAATCGCACTCATACACGTCGGCTTTGAGGAAGTTCCCGTCCGGTGGCGAATCGTTCTCCTGAAAGGTCTCCGGCTGATGGGCCGACATGCGAAAGGCCAGCTTGCCGGAAAAGGCAGTCTGCCCAGTGGCCTGGTCAACGAGGTGAAAAGCATGCCCCTCGTACGGCTTGAGGTCGAGTCCACCCTGGTCTCCCAACCAGTGGAAAACGTACCCGTACTTCCGCGGCGACCGCGTGACCATTTTCCCATTTATCCACAAACCAGGCGAAATCGGCGCCTTTGCTCTTGCGCCCAACGCGCTTTGGATTTCGTTTCGCCGCATACCGAGGGTCGTCCGGGCTGCTGATCGAGTAGCTCGAGGGCTTCGAGGCCGCAGCCGTATCCAGCGGATTGACCATCACCTTCTCATCCGAACGGCTCTGCCCGCGCAGATGGTGCTCCACGTGGCCATCATTGAAGTGGAGCGTCACGATGCGGTCGGTCAAGGGCAATGCCTCCACGAGTTCGGAAGCGCATACACACAACTGGACCAGCAGACAAAAGGACAGGGCAACTCCGGCCAGGTTTCTTGGCATAGTAAGGAGGGTTTTCACGGTCGATCGGGGAGATCCACACCGCAGCCGCTTCGTGCTCATTGGAACATCTCATCACCTGGCCGCGGCTTTGGCCTTGTCGATGGCTGTGCGCAGATACGTGTCGTCGTGCGGCTTCCGCCAGCCGTCGGTGGGCGGCAGGCCTGGGCCACTGCGGTACCGAGCCCACATTTCGTTAACGAATGCTTCCCAAGCCTTGCCTTCCTGAGCCCAGTCCGGCTCGTTCATGCCAGCGTCCTGCCGCAGGGTTTTCAAGGCCTGGGTTTCGTCCTCGCACATCCAGCGGTCGCAATAATCGAAAAAGGCATCGTGCCCCCACTGCGGCTCGGCCTTGAGTAGGCGCAGCGACAGCGCCTGGGCAATCCAGGCCGCGCTCGTGCAGCAACGACGGTAGGATTCACTCAACTTCTCCCGACCCTCTTTCCAGGTCGACGGCGGGCTATGCTCGTAGGGTCCCGTCGCCGGCCGAGCGATGCCGGTGGCCTCGTCGATGGCCCGATGCCCGGTAAAGACGACCTTGGACCCGGTCCAGGCGTCGCCGTAAGCGGTTTGCTCATCCTCGCCGAAGTGCGCTCTGGGGAAGCTCCGGTTGATATTGGCCAACTCGCCGTCTCCCAGCAGCAGTCCGGCAAAGACGATAGGCAGCTTCCGACCGCTGCCGTGCCCGCCAAAACCCTCCCAACCGGGGTGCCCGGAACGGATCATGCCGCCCAGGTCGATGCCCACCTGGACGAAGTCCACCAGGAGTGCTTCCTTTTGCTCCGGCTTGAGGTCGGTGCAGAGCAACAGCGCGTCCAGGCCCACCACCCGCGCGTAATCCCGCCCGTACTGCGGCATGTTTTCCACCGGCCCTTCGAAGCCGAAGAAACACGTCCCCACCCACGGCCGCTGCGTGAACCGGACATATAGCCCGACGTCCGGCAGCCCCTTGGGGGCAGGGAGACTCGGGAGCAAGTCCCTTCTCAAATCGTGCGAGTAGTAGATCCTGGACTGCCGATCGCAGAATGCCGGGCGGAAGGCATCCGCCGGCAAGGGGCCGGGGACGCAGGTCAGGACAGCGGCAGTGCGGATCGGGGTGCTGTCTTCCACCCCGCGCTCAACCTCCTCCCACAACTGCGGTTTGAGGACCAGGCCTTTAGGCATGCTGATCGTCGAAACGAGGGAGTCGCCCGCCTTGAGCGCCACCGGCAATTTCTGGATCAGCGCCGGGTCGAAGAAATTCCGTACCCCGCTGTCATAGGCTACGGTCATTCGAGGCGGCGGGTTGAGCATAAAGCCGTTCCGCACGCGCTGCTCGACCGGATGGGCCTTGTCTCGGCTGTCCAGTTCGGTCTCCGGAATCTCGCTGCCGTAAAGGGGCTTTGGAGAAATGGCGGTCACCGTCGCCGGGCCGACCACGTACCAGTCCCCGTTCACGAAATGGCCGACGCGGGCCGGCTTATCGAAGGTCCAGGTGATGCCGGACTGCGACACACTCCCTTTTAGCGCCAGGTCTTCAAGCTTCGGCTCGATCGGGGCTTGGGCTTTGGTGCAGATGACAACTCTCTGGTCCGAGGGGGCCCAGAAGTCCAGCGGCTTGGCTCTTGGCACAGCGGGACCCGTCGCGGGGGCCGCGACCGCGCCCGGAACCCGGAAGCTTCCGGCCAACGTCGCACAGACGAAACCGGTCCGAAGAAGGATTGCTAAAGCTCTCATGTGAGGATCGATAAATGGCACAGATGGCTCATCAGGTCCGGCACTTTGGCGCGGTCGTCCACAAGAATTCAACCCTTTTCTCAGCCCGATCAGCCGGGGAATGCCCGACCGGCAGTCCTTTCGGTCGCGGAAAGCCGCGGGTACCGCATCAATTCGAGGGCTGGGTTTGGCTGGGAGCGCCAGGCGGAGAATAGAACCTCGCCGCCTGCACCGCCTCGGCCAAATCCGCTCCGCGCAGTTCGAGCACGTGGTGACCGGGCGGAAGGCCTTGGGCCACAATGATGCAGGCTTCCACGCCGGGTGGGGTTGTCTGAGGCACGACTGTGTCGGCGCCACGGAAGACAGCTCGCCAGGCGGCAATGTGAACCTCGGGCAGCGGGCGCCTAAAGACCGCCACGCTGTAGGCGACGTTCCAATCGTCCGGCTCAATCACGATTCGCCCGGAGCGCGAGGCGAACCGGTTGGTGCTATAGCCCTCGCCGTCCTCCCCGGTAACGCTGCCGCGCAGAGTGAAGTGGCAGAGCTTCCCGTCTGGGGAGGCGCTGTCGATTTTGAGCGACCAATCCTCCGCGACCAGCGGCGACGACGCGCTGACCCTCAGCAACACCGGCCAGTCGCTCATCGGGAAAGGAGAGACGCGCGTAAAGCCATACAGTTCAGGTATGGCCGAAGGCTGCTTGCCATCCACCAGCACGGAGATGCGCCCTGTCGTTCCCGGCTTGATGACCAGGTCGGCGCCGCTGCCGGTGAATTCCATCCGGGCGGACGATTGCCCGGCGTCGAGGGTCAAGGGAACCGTGCGGACCCGCGGCTCGCTCAACGGATCATAGCCCGGTTTCGGCGGAAGCGGCGCCAGGTAGGCCTTGAGCAGTTCGGCCATCAGCCATTCGCCGTGAGCATTGAGATGCACGCCGTCTCGGAGCAAATCGGCGGCTTTCAGATTGTTGGCCTTGAGATAGGCCTTCCACAGTTCGTGGATTTCGGCTCGGCAAGCGCCGTATTTCGCGGCCGTAGCCGGCAGGAAGACGTGGTTCATCCAAGCGTCCCACTGCTTCGGCGTCAACTTGGCCGCGTCGGTCTCTTCGGTCAGGCTTGCATCGGTGGTGATGTGATCGGTTTGGGGGAGAATATCCGCGCAGGTGCGCTCCCGGACTCGGCGGATGAGATTCTCGTATTCGATGTGCGAGCCATACACGTGAAAGATCAGCAGGTCGGGCTGGAACGGGTAGAGGTCGGCTTCGGCAGTCTTGACCAGGAGTTGGGAGGCGTGTCCGCCGATGGCGCGGTTTTCGATGATGAGGTTGGCGTTGGTGTAGGTCGAGCGCAGGTAATGTTCCACTTCTTTCCACCATGCTTGCTGGGTGATGGACTGGCCGTAGAAGAGGACCTTGACGGTTTTTCGGTCAGCCGGCGTGCTGGCCCTGAGCAGCGTCAGGGAACGGCGCAGGTGCTCGCGCTGCTGGAGGTCTGGCTGCCACGGTGGCGGGGCGGGATAGGAAACAGCCGCGTGGAGCGGGGCTTTCCACAGCAGACAGGCAGAGGTCAGAAGAAGGGTGAAGATGGTGCCTAGTCTCATAGTCTTATTCGGGGGGGCAAGGTGTGCTGGAAGTGTCATTGGTGGGTTCGGAATGATTCAGGCAGGATAGCCGTGCGATAGCCATTGTCGGTTATGGGTTTCGGGCAATTCTCGTATTTCGTGCCGCGGATGGTGAAGGCAAAGCTTCCGTTCAGATCGAACCCGACGGCACTGTTCTTGATGGTGTTCCCTTCGCATAGCGTGGCGAAAAGGAGCGGGGTATCGGCGCTGACGTTCATCCAGGACTGGTTGAAGGTGGCAATGGCCGCATTGCCCGCCAGGCGCTGGTTCTTGTTCGAACAGGCACTGCGGTCAATCGTGTTGTCGCGAATTTCGGTCCCGTAATCCGCGATGCCGCGGTAGGTCTTCGTTTCGTTCTCGACCCGGAGCGTAATCCCCAGGGTTGAGTAGGCCGGCGACATGCCGGAAAACTCGCTTCGTTTGAGCTGGCTGAAATAGACCGGGCAATGCCAGCGGTTGTCCGGGAACTCGCCGATCCTCCCCCAGTTGTACCAACCTTCGGTGTTCAGGGAAACGGCCTCGGCGTCCACGCAATCATAACAACCGCCGTAGTACATGTTGTAGGGGGACTTGCAGCCCTCGGCTCGATTCCGGAAGAACACGTTGTTGACATGCCAACAGCCCACGCTGACGACGCTGGTAGTATCCGGCGGCACGTCCCAGGCCGGCGCCACCGTGAAGTGGATCACCGCCGGGTCGCCGCCCAAATTCCGGCGAGCCGATACCCGGCGTAGTTGTCCCAGCCCTCGTCCCTGGGCGACGACCATCTCGAGTTCATGGGTGTCCAACCCTTTGAAATCGCCACGCAGGTCGCTGCGCACCTCCACGGTGTTGGTGCCGGCAGCCATGACTCCTCCGGCCAGACACGACCAGGCGGAGTCGGCTGCATAGGGCTGGCAGTCGCCCGGGCCGTTGAGGTCGTGCGCGTTGTTCCCGGCGATGCAGGCATTGTAAATGTTCCAGCCCATCCATCCCTCATCGAGGAAGAATCCATTCATTTGGCCGGCATAGGGCGCCTGCTTCACGGAGACATCGGGACTTCTCAGCGGCTCGAACCTTACGTCGTGAACGAACAGCGGGCTGGCCTCCCCGCCGATCACCACCGCGGAATGATTTGCCGGCACCTCCGGCTGGAACTTCAAGGTCAGGCTGGAGAAGCCCTGGCCCTGGCCCTTGCAGACCACGGCGGCTTCGCCGACGGGTGAAACCATGACGACCGTTCCTGCCCGACTCTCCCCTTGCAGAATGGTCTTGCGGCCAAGCGTGAGCCCGGCGACGCGGTAAAGGTCGTCCGGCAGGCGGACCACGCCGCCGCCTTGGGCGGCAACCCGGTCGAGCGCCCGTTGAATCGCCCCGGTGTCATCGGCCACACCATCCCCTTTGGCGCCAAACTCGCGGCGGGCATCCACCACCAGCTTCCAGTTGAAATCGTTGGCCCACCCCACTCCCAAACCCAGGGCCGTCGGATTGTCAGGCGCCTGGTCCACCTGGATGATCGTGTAGCGGATTTCGTCTGGGAATTCGCTATGGTTATCGAGCCGCACCCAATCCTCCCCAAATTCGGCGGAATGCGCGTTGGCCTCCACATAGTAACGCCCCACGGGAATATCGCGCGGAAGGTTGAAATCCACGGCGAGTTCGTAGGCCCGTTCGGTGGCGAGCATCAAATCCACTTGCCTCAATCCCTTGGCCAGCCATTCGACTCGCGCGGCGGCGAGGGCTTCCGTCCCCGCGTCGGCGCGGGCCTTCGCAAGCAACGACCAGGCGTTGGTCATGGCGCCAGGTGTAAAGACCTCGCCCGCCAGGATGTAGAATGGCCCATATATCCCGGCCCCGTACTTTCTCTTGGCCTTGATCCGGCTGGCTTGTTCACCCGCCGAATAGTCGGGGTACACGTTCTCCCATAAGGCAAAATACTGCCTGACGGCGTCCTTGGCCGGGCCAAAGGCGGCGCAAAACTCCTCGACGACCGTTTCGGACGATGCATCCGGGTGGTTCAGAATCGTGGCCAGCATGTGGAGTGACGGGCCCTGGGCCGAGCATTTGCCCGTGAGCGAATCGAAGTCCGTGCCCTTCAGGCCGTGGGCCATCGCGAACTTGAGGTCTTCGCCCGGGATGCGCGCGTAAAACGCCGGGAAGTTCGACGCCGGGAGGGTGTAGTTGGGCCTCAGAAACAGTGCGCACCCCGTTCTTTCCCAGCCGGTCCAATCCCGGCGGAAAACCTCAGAGTCGAACTTGCTATAGCCAAAAATGCTCTCCTGCGGCACGACGCCGCAGAGCACGTGCTGATCGAGCCTGGCCCTCACCGGCGGTTTGCGGCAATTATCATACACGTAACTGACCACTTCGACCTCGGGCCTGATCTGCACGGCCTCCTCGGCGACGCGCTTCCAGAACCTGGCGAAGCGGTCCGAGAGCGACCCCAGTCGGAGTATCCATTCGTCGGGCCTGGCTTCCTGCCCGGCAAATGCCTTCTTGGCGGCAGCCAACCGATGGTCAAACGGAACCGGGTTGTCCGGGTCGGGCTCATCCCGGGACAGGCACGCTGGGCAAGCGCACCCGGCCCAGCCATCGTTCTCGCAGACATTCAAAAACTTCGGAGCGCCTCGGGCCTTCCAGTCCGCAATGATCTGCGCGGTCAAGCCGGGGCTGGAGACGCATATATGGACCCATTCCGGTCCCGGGTCCGCAGTGGGGTCCAACCGCCGCGTCCCGTCCGGGAGCATGGCGAAGTATTCAGGATGCCCCTGGCCGAACCTGGGCCAGTATTGGCCAAAGGAATGCCCGTATTGCGGCTGAACGCTCCTGCCAAACCGCTGCCGCTTGAGCCAGACCCGCTCACCCCGCGACGAGCCTCCGCGCCAGTGTTTGAACCACAAGAGCGGTTCGACGCTGGCGTCGGCAGGGGCGAGGGAGAGGTCCTTTTGGCGTGGAATGACTTCGCCCAGCTTTCCCGGCCAAAGCCAGCGGCACGCCCGGATAGCCCCATGCCGGTTCGTCCGCGGCAGCCGGGTGACGAGGATCTACGTAGTACACGCTGGGATATTCCAGGGCGCCGATCGTCACGCCGCCCTGGCCCGCCCCGATGGCGGGGCTGCCCTTCCGCAAGCGGAAATCCCGCTTCTCCGGATCCGCCAACAACGGGTCCTTGCCGTTGAGGTTCGTGTCCATCGCCAGTGGCGCGGTCTTGAACGCCAGGTTGTACTCGATCACCGGATTGGCCGGGGTGAAGTCGTCCTTGGTGCCATCCAGAACGGCCTGCTGCATATCGTAAAAAAGGTTATTGCGGACTTGCCCGTTGGTCGATTCCTTGCCCCGCAGGCCCACCCCGCACCAGACGATCCCGGCGAAGGTGTTGTTTGGCATACAAATTGTCCAGCGAAGCGATGCCCGGAACCAGCGGATGCGCGCAATTGCAGAACATCGTAATGAAACAGGTGTCCCACAGGAAGATGTTCTCATTGAATGCGGCATCGATGAACTGGGAGACGTAACCGCTGCCCGAGGCCGGTTCATGGAAGTTCTTGAACGCCAGTTCCCAGCTTTTCCAGTACATGGAGACCCACTCAGGCCTTTCCTCGAAAAGGGGCGACGGCAGCCGGTCGCGGATTTCGGCAAACCGGGGTAAGGGCACTGGTTGGTAGCTCTTCTCACTGCTTGGCCAGTGCCGCCCACGTGTGTTACAAGGTCTGGCCAGATGACAAAGCGATACACCCGGCGATGGTGGCTCAAGAGCATGGGGGCCGGCGCGGGGCTTGTGGGAGCCTCGCGCCTGTTCCAGGCCCCGTTCGTCCTGGCCGATTCCAGGCCCAATTCAAAGCTCGGCACTGCCGTGATCGGCTGCGGTGGCCGAGGCGAGGCGAGCCTGGCGGCGGCCTTGGGCGAGAAGCTGGTTGCGATCGTGGACGTGGACGATGGCCGCTTGGCGGCGACCTCGAAGAAGGCGGCTAAGAGCGGGGCCAAGCCGCGGGCCTTCTTTGATTACCGCCGGATGTTCGACGCGATGCACCGGGAGATCGATGCGGTCTTTGTGGCGACTCCAGACCATCATCATGCCCCGGCCTCCATGCGTGCCATTCAACTCGGCAAACACGTGCTTTGCGAGAAACCGCTCTGCCACGACCTCTGGCAAGCCCGCGCGTTGGCCAAGGCGGCGAACGAACACAAGGTCACGACCATGATGGGCAACCAGGGCCACTGCGACGAGGGCTACCGCCGGCTCTGCGAGTACCTCTGGGCCGGCGCCATCGGCGATGTCCTTGAAACTCACAGTTGGAGCGGTTTTGTCAACGGCGGTGCAGGCGGTCGTCCGCCGATCAAGCCCGTGCCGGCCGGCCTCCATTGGGAGCAATGGCTGGGCCCGGCGCCCTACCGTGATTATCATGAGGGTCTGCACCCGCTCTATTGGCGTTACTACTGGGACTTTGGCACTGGCGGTCTGGGCGACTGGGGTTGCCACAACCTGGACGGCGTATTTTGGGCCCTCAAACCAAGGCAACCGGCCAGCATCGAATGCCTGGGGACCATCGGCGGGGGCAACGAGAAGTACCCGCAGGCGAGCGTCATCCGCTGGACCATTCCGGCTCGCGAGGGGCTGTCCGCGTTCCAGGCTTATTGGTATGATGGCGGCAAGCTCCCAGCCGATGCTGCCAAGGATCACGAGGGTTCCATCCAAGTTCCCAACTACCCGCCGATGCTTGCGGAATTCGAGAAAAAGTACGAGTGGGACTTCCATGAGGGCTGGGACGGCGGCACGATCTACATCGGGGCCAAGGGCGTGATGCACACCGGGTGTTATGGCCAAAGGCCACGGCTCTGGCCGGAGGCGGCGCACCGGGCGTTTCCCGTGCCGGAGCGCCGCATTCCCCGAATCAAGGGCTCGCACTTCGATCACTTCATCCAGAGCTGCAAAGAGGGGAAACCGACCTGCGCGGATTTCGGCTACGCCTCGGCCATAACCGAGTTCCTATTGCTCGGGCACCTGGCCATCAGGGCGGGGGTCGGCGCTAAAGTGGAGTGGGACAGCGCGAACCTGCGCTGCCCAAACCTGCCGGGGCTGAACCGCTGGGTGAAGCGGGAGTGCCGCGCGGGCTGGGAATTCAATCCGGGCTGACGAGCATTCTTAACGAACCGCGATACAGAATGCTGTCCCGTCGAATGCTCTCAGCGGGGATATTAAGGAAAAGAGCAACGCTGATATGAACGACTGGCAACTCTTGCAGGACTACGCAAAACGCGGCTCTGAGGCGGCGTTCCGTGCGCTGGTGCAGCGGCACCTCGGCTGCATACACGCTGCGGCCCAACGGCAGGTCAACGATTCCCAACTCGCGGAAGAGGTGACGCAGGCCGTGTTCATCCTGCTGGCCCGGAAGGCCGGCAGTTTTGGACGGGAGGTGGTGTTGCCGGGCTGGCTGTTCCGAACGACGCGCTTCGTAGCGGCGCGCGCCGTGCGGTCGGAGCGCCGGCGTCAGCAGCGAGAACGGGAGGCCTTTGAAATGCAACAAATCCAATCCCCGAAATCCACCAGCCCGGCACCGAGCCCGTTGCTTGATGAAGCACTCGCCCGGCTCGGTGAGCGGGACCGAAACGCGGTGCTGTTGCGGTTTGCCCACGACCAAAGTCTGCGCGAGGTGGGCGCGCAACTGGGCGTCAGCGAAGAGGCAGCCAAGAAACGCGTGAGCCGCGCGTTGGAGCGGCTGCGCTCCTTTTTCGCCGGCCGTGGTTTTGCCGTCTCGGTGGCGGCGTTGGCGGGTGTGCTTTCGCAGAGCCTGGCGCAAGCTGGACCCGGCGTGGTTGTGACCTGCCGTTGAAACGATGTGGAAACAACAGCGCAGAAGAAAGCTGCAGTCCGCTCCCTTTCCCCAGGATTGGAGTCGGATTCTCGAAACACATTGCCCGTTCTATCATCGTCTGCCCGAGGAGGATCGGCGGGAACTCCGGGGCCACATTCAGGTCTTTTTGGCGGAAAAGAGCTTCGAGGGGTGCGGCGGCTTGGCCCTGACGGATGAGATTAGGGTTTGCATCGCGGCTCAGGCCTGCCTGCTCCTGCTGCATCGGGACACCGACTACTACCCCGGCCTGCGTTCCGTTGTGGTTTATCCGAGCACCTTCTTCGTCAAGACGACGAGACCCTTGGGCGCCGGTGTCCTGGAAGAAAGCCCTCATGCCCGGTTGGGCGAAGCCTGGCAGCAGGGCGCTGTGGTCCTGGCCTGGGACGCGGTCTGCCAAGGCACGGCCGAACCCGAGGACGGGCACAACGTTGTCTTTCATGAGTTTGCCCACCTATTGGACTTTGAAGACGGCCGGGCCGACGGGTCTCCCGTGCTCGGCACGGGAGACAGGCGGTCCACGCGAAAGAGCCGGTGTGCGGCCTGGGCCCGCGTGCTGAGCGCGGAGTTTGAACGACTGCGGGCCGAGGTGCAGGCAGGGAAGACGGGCTTCCTGGACGGATATGGCGCTACGGACCCCGCCGAGTTCTTCGCCGTGGCGACGGAGACCTTTTTCGAGCGTTCGCTTGAGATGCGGGCCAAGCTCCCGGATCTCTACGAGGAGCTCAAGCGATACTACCGGCAGGATCCCGCGCAGTGGCCAGCTTGATGAACCGCTCACAGCTCGATCTCCACAGTGGAGACTGGACCGGCTATTCCAAACTGATTCATGGTTCTCAACTCCAGCCGATTCAAGCCCGGGTGAATGCTCCAGAGAAAACTCCTGTCAATCAGGGTCCACATTCCGCCGTCGACTCGGGCTTCGTAGCTCTTGAAATTCGGGGTCATCGTCCGAAGCGCGACCCGGACTTTGTCCTGCTCAGGGGCAAGGCTCAACGCGGCCTGATTGATGGGGAAATACGGATCGACCGCCGGATTGGCCGGATTGGCGCGGGTGTGCCAACGAGTCCCTTCACAGAGCTTGTCCTTGACGATGAACATCCGCCCGTATTCCGGCCCGGTATCCATGAGGTCGGTGTTCGGGATATAGCCGATGAAGCCGTACTTGCACAATTCATCCGCCGGAACAGTCAGGTCGCCGAAACCGGCAAACCGCGCCAGGAAGATCGGCAACTCCGCCTTGCGATAGGGCTTGCCTTCCTTGCCGACGACGAAGACCAAGTTGGTGCCTTCGTGGTAAAACCACTCCTGCCGAATCTCGAACCCGCTGAGCGGAATCCCGTCCTTCTCGAGGTGCATGTTGGCGGTGGGGTCCATCATGACCCATTTGCGGTGCTGGTTGGACCAAATCTCGGTGGCCAGGTGCTCGGTGGATCCGCCGTCGGGTGGGTCCTGGTGCCGCCGCAGGGCCAGTTCCCGGTCCACCCAGCCCAGGCTCGCCGCGGCCGAGGCATACACGTGCGCATATTGGG
>Ga0187877_1002744_pt1 | contig 15265 bp, 9 predicted proteins | sample June2016WEW_17_1_3_FD_132430 | JGI IMG/M metagenome (GOLD analysis project Ga0187877, IMG submission 132430) | Peatland microbial communities from SPRUCE experiment site at the Marcell Experimental Forest, Minnesota, USA - June2016WEW_17_100 | ecosystem: Environmental > Terrestrial > Soil >... | reverse complement strand
GCATGATAGTGATAGTCCATTCGGTCTCCTGGGATTGCTTTTGTTTCGCAACTTCAGCTTCCCAGTTCTCGACCGAATGGACAACAACCTATTGAAACTTCACATTTAGCCCCTGAGGGAATGTATTTCAATAACCTGCATTCCCTCGGCGGCTAAAGCCGCGATCTATTTTGGCCGTACTTCGGCACGGCTAAAGCCGTGCCCTTTCAAAACTGCGACTGATTCAAAGATTTCTTAGCTCTCGCCTATTTCGCTGCCGCCTCCGGCAACCCGGCCTCCGCCAGCGAAGGCAGCGTATGCGTATCCCCCCACTGCTCCATCACCTGGGTCCGCCAGCGGTCGCTGCGTGCGATCCAAAGTTTCGTCGACTGGTCGTAGCGGGCCAGGTTGTTCTCCAGCCAGTAGGGCCGGTTGTCGCGCAGCCAGGCCTGCTGGTAGAGTTCGCGCGTCAGCGCATAGCCGTCGCGAAGGTCCAGAAAGCGGCCGTTGTCCAGCCCGATGCTCCACACGATTCTATCCACTTCACTCTGGCGGTTTTTGTCGCCGGCCAGCGCCTGCGCCTGCTCGTAGAGCGCCACTGATTCGTCGGCTGCCTGCACCTTCAAACCCACAAAGTCGATGCGCCGCGCGCCCAGCTCCAGCGCGTCCAGCGCTTCAGGATTATCCAGCTTCCCAGCCGCCCGCGCCTCGGCCAGCAGCGTAATGGCGCGCTCGGCGTGCAGGCGCAGTTCGCTCGCCGCCGGCCGCAGCTTGACGGCCAGGCGCTGGCCCTCCGACGAAAACGGATCGACCCAGAAGTAGCTGTCATTTGCGTCCCCAAGCCCGGCCCTGGTGAGCACCGCGTGCGCGGCCATCAACTCCCGCTGCGCCTGGCTGATCTTGCCCGTCTGGTCGCGGTGAAACGCCAGCCCATACGAATCCGTAAAGGCGTCTTCCGAACTCTCGCCCGCCTGCCAGCCCGCCGCCGCGCCAAACAGCACGCCAAACCAGTTCTCGTCGAAAATCCCTTCCCCATCGTCGTTCCAAACCGTGTTCAGCTCGCCCGTCGATCCCAGCTTCTGCCCATCGCGCACAAAGCCGCGGATGTTGCCCAGCGCCTCGTTGTTGTTCGGATACAAGCGGTTCCAGTTGCTCACCCCCGGCGCAACCCAGGTCTCCAGTCCCGCCTTGGTAAAGGGCAGAATCGCCGGCGTAAAGTCCGGCCTGGCGTCGTAGATCCAGGGCACGGCGATCATGTCCTTGGGAAGCGTGCTCACCAGCTCCGGCGACTTGAGCGCAATATCGCCCCAGAACAGCAGTTGCTTGTGATTGGGCTCGAGCGTCGAGTGGATCTTCGTGAGAAAGTCGATATAAATCTTGCCCAGCCCCTGCTGTTCGACCGCCTCCCGCGTCTTTCCCAGTCCCAGCTCGAAGGTCTCGTCGGCCCCCACGTGCGCCCAGGGCCCGGGAAACACTTTGGCCAGCTCGGCAAACCAGCCGCCGATCAGGGGTAGCGAACCAGCGTCGCCCGGAGCAAGAACGGAACCGTGCGTGGTCTCGCCCAGCGGCGAAAACTGCTCGAACTTGAGCACGTTGTGCAGGTGCCCGAACGACTCCTGCTCGGGGATGATAGTGATGTGGTATTTGGCCGCGTACTCCACCATCTCTCTCGCCTCGTCGGGGGTCATCGCACCGCCGGGATACGCCGCCACCGGCGAACTCGCGTAAGCGTAGGTGTGTTCAAAGTAAGGCGAAAAAATGTTGTACTTATAAGCCGCCAGCGTACGAATCTCGCGCTTCAGAAAATCCATATTGGGCAGCGGCCCGCGCGACCAGTCGTCGGAGAGTCCGCGATGCGCCATCGCCGGCCAGTCGCGGATGGTGGGAACATAGAGCTGTGGAAATGGCTCTTCCCCGCGTAGTAATTGCTTTAACGTCTGCGCGCCATAAAAAAGACCTGCTGAAGTCTCGGCGATTACCGCGATCCAATTCTGGCTGGTGAGAGCAATGACATAGCCTTCATCATGCATCACAGCATCAAATTTAAGATGATGCAGCGCCAGCGTCTCAATCGCTACCTTGTCACTTGCAAATAAAAAGAGGACGTGTGTAGCGTCCAGATGAAATCGGACTCTATCTTTAAGAGACTCATAGTAATCGTCGCGGATGAATTTTACTTCGGGATTTTTTATAGCAAACTGGGGCTGCCCAAAGCCTGTGAGATCCTGGTCTCCTCCGGGCAACCACGTCACCTGTGAGCACTCCCGCACAGCAGGCACCAGGTGCAAGTCCGCACAGGTGGGCGCTGCCGTTTTGGGCGATTGTCCCGCCGCGCCAACTCCAGCGCACAACAGCAGCAAGGCCACAACAGAAAAATGAATACGCATCGGCTCTACCTCTCCCTCACGAATCGCCTGTCAGGTTAGCGCATCTCCTTCTCCGCTGTAAACCGGAGCAGGGAAGTGGCAGGTGGTTGGTTTGAGGGTAAGGGCTGCACAGGCTGCGGGAAAAACCTGTTTTGTGTCAGGGCTCGACTTCAGTCGTGCCGTAAATAGCAGCAAAATCAACGCGGGCTTTAGCCCCTGAGGGTTAGCTCTTTCAAACTGACCAATTACCTCGAAAGTTCCGTGCGTCCACTCAAGCCAGGCTACAGCCCAAGAAACCCGCGCAACGCTTCGTTGACAGCCTGCATGGTGGTCCCATCCACCTTCCCGATCCGTGCTCCCAGTTTGACGCGCGGTACTGTCGTTGCCTTGTCCACCATGATCTGCGAGGGCATGCGCAACCCTGTCTTTTTACCGGCTGCCACCTTGACCCGGAAGAGCGGCGTATCGTGGATTTCGCTGGTAAGGGGCAACACAATCACCGAAGGGTGCCCGTCGAAGACGTCCGCCTGCACTACCAGTGCCGGGCGCGGTTTCCCGTAGTCCCCTGAAACAGCCACCGTCACCAAGTCGCCGCGCCTCATTGGCCGCTGTCCAACGCGCTCACGTCCTGAATCCAGCGCATCACCTCCGCCTCATCCTCCGATGCGGCGATCAGTTGAGACTGGCGCCGCGCCTCGGCGGCAAAGCGACGCTTCCGCGCTTCCTCCACATAGTCGCGCATCAGCGAGCGCAGCACCTCGGCGGCCGGCCGCTCCTCCGCCTCAACTACCGCCGTAAACTCCTCCTTCAGATCGGCGTCGATGCGCAGGTTGAATGTCGATTCTCTGGGATGAATATTTGCCAGTGCCATATATTCCACTCCTACATACATAATAGAATAACAATATGTAATTACAAAGTCAAATTACGAAATATCCATACAAACTCGCCTTGAAATCTGTTCATCTCGCAGAACCACATTTTTCTACCGCAAACTCTTTAGTGCCGGGTACAGCTTCCGCCACTGCGCATATCCAGCCCGGTAAGCCTTCAAATCCGCCGCATCCGGCTCGATGCGTTGCGCAACCTCGATCGCCTGACCGCAGGCTTCGTCCAGATTGGCCCAGTGCCCCGCGCCCACTCCGGCCATCAGCGCCGAGCCAAACGCTCCGCCCTCTTCGGCCGTCAGCACCTCGACGGCGTGCCCGTAAATCCCCGCCTGAATCTTCCTCCACAGCGGCCCGCGCGCTCCGCCGCCGCCCAGGCGAATCCCGCTCACCGGAATGCCCAGTTCGGCAAACAGCGTAAACGTATCTTCGAGCGAGTAAGCCACGCCTTCCAGCACCGCGCGCACAAAATGCGCCGCCGTATGCACGGTCGAAATGCCGGCAAAGGCCGCCCTCACCTCCGGGTCCAGGTGCGGCGTCCGCTCGCCCAGCAAATAAGGCGCCCACTCCAAACCCTCGCTGCCCGCCGGAACCTTCTCCGCCGCGGCGGTCAACTCGTCATAGTTATGGCCGGGAAAGAAGGTCTTCCTGAGCCAGTTCAAGCTCAACCCCGCCGACTGCGTTACGCCCATCACGTGCCACAGCCCCGGAACCGCGTGGCAAAACGTGTGCAACCGTCCCCTGGGGTCCCTGGTCGGGGCAGCCGTCGCGGCAAAGACCACCCCCGAAGTGCCGATGGTCGCCGAAACCGAACCCGGCTGCAGAATCCCCATGCCCACCGCGCCCGCTCCCTGGTCGCCCGCCCCGGCCACCACGGGCGTCCCGGCGTCCAGCCCGGTCAGTCCCGCCGCGTCCTTGCTGATGCGCGCGCAAACCTCCGGCGACTCATAAACCCTGGGCAGCCAGCTCTCCGCAATCCCCGCCGCCTCCGCCACTTCCCGCGACCAGCGCCGGTGCGTCACGTCCAGCAGCAGCGTCCCCGAGGCCTCCTGCACGTCGATGGCGAACTCGCCCGTCAGCCGGTAGCGCACATAGTCCTTGGGGCACAGAATATGGCGGATCTTCTTGAAGATCTCCGGCTCGTGCTCACCAACCCACAGCACCTTGGTCAGCGTAAAGTTGGGCAGCGCCGGGTTGCAGGTCAGCTCGATCAGCCGCTCGTAGCCAATCTTCTCCGTCAGCCAGTCGCACTGCGGCTGCGTCCGCGTATCGCACCAGATCAGCGATGGCCGCAGCACCTGGCCCGCCTCATCCAGCAGCACCGCCCCGTGCATCTGCCCGGTCAGTCCAATGGCGGCAATCGGCTGGCGCGGTTCGGGCGCGGCAGCCAGCGCCCCGCGAATCGCCTCCTGCGCCGCACGCCACCAATCCTCCGGGTCCTGCTCCGCCCAGCCGGGGCGCTCCGTCCTGAACGCCGCATGTTCGCTCGATGCCCCGGCGATCAGCTTCCCCCTGGCATCCACCACCACCGCCCGCGTCCCGCCCGTGCCCACATCCATGCCCAGAAACCACATACCCGTTCTCCCTCTTGCCTAAATCGCTTTTCCTGGCGCTGGCAAGAATATCATTCCAAGCTGTTATAGAGACAGGGACCCGTACGCGGCGCGCAGCTCACCTAGTCTCTGATCAGTTTCCGCAGTGCGGAGAATTATTGCGGCAGTACTTCAATCCCGGTCACGGTCGCATAGCCCTGCACAGGAACGAAACTCAGAAGCAATTTTCCCTGCGCATTCGGTTCGAGGCCCGTGGCCTTGCGGATGACCACGTCCGTCCGGCGCGCCTCCCTGGAGAGATTGAAGTCTTTGAGCAGCGTGCTTCCATTGCAGAACACATTGAAGATATGCGCGACTGGAACCCTGTCGCCGTTCGGCGGAGAGGAAGGCTGATCCCAGTTGCCGTGGCGCGCCGCGAAATGCAGCCATACGGAGTACTTTCCCGGCGAAACGGGAATCGCATAGGAGAAGTTGCCCCAGCGCTCGGTTTCATACAATTCAGGATCGTCGGTCCCTCTTACCGGCGCCGTGTAGGCAGCCATCTGGCCACCCTCGAAATAGTTATCCGGACTCCACCAATGGCTGTCGTTGGAGTAATAGGGGGTCTGGCGGGCCAGCAGGCGCACGGGCCGGATGTGTCCTCGAAACCCGGGCAGAATCTCAATGGCCGAAAGAATAGCCTGCTTCCCATCCTCGCCGGCAAACTCCAGGTGCAGCAGCCCATCCGTCGCCGGCGCCATATCGGTGAATACCTTCACGTCGGCGGTGCGGCTGCCTCCGGCATCGGCCACGATATCGAAGCGGTTCAGCAGCGTCCTGCTGTTGGCGCGCACGGTCAGGATGCGGCTGCCTTCTCCGCCTGTTTCTGTTGACTCCGGGCCATAAACCGTCTCCGCAAAGTGCAGGCGAAGTTCGTAGATGCCCTTCTTCAGCGGAATCCCGTAGCTGAATTGTCCTTGCCGGCTGGTGCGGTAGAAGTCCGGGTCCTGCGTGCGCCAGACATTCTCGACGGAGCTTTTCACGGCGGTGCCGCCGGCAAACCAGGCATCGGCGTTCCACAGCTTGCCCGCATGATCGACAAAGCTGCGGCTTGAGCCGGCCAGAATGCGCACCTCCTCCCCCATGGGCGGGCCAACCTGCGATTCCGCGGGCTGGGCCAAGGACTGATTCGATGCAACCGGCTGTCTCTGCCTCTGCTGCCGGAGGGTTAGCAGGACAAAACCGGTAACCAGGAGCACAAGCGCCAGTGCTGCGACCAGCCACCTGGTCCGGCCGTGCTGACGAACCCAGTGTTCCGCCAGTCTGCCGGCAGCGCCTCCGATTCCTCGCCAGCCTGCAACGGGCGAAACATTTTGAGCCGTCTGACTTTCTTCCTGTGCCGGGGCGGCAATTTCGAACTCCGGAACATATTGTCCCAAAGGAATGGCGATATGGAGCCGATGCGATGCGCAGTCGCCGGCATAGTACTCAGCCAGCCGCTTGCGTAATCGGTTGGCCTCCACGCGCACGATGGAATCGGAGTCCTGATCGAAGGAAGGTCCGCGATGGAAGACCTCCACTCCCACGGAATATTCCTTGATCTGGTTGGCTTCTCCGGCAAAGAGCTTTTCGCATAAGTAAGACAGCAGATTGGCCAGCGTAGGCGCGCGCGTAAAGTACTTCGACTGAAGCACTGCCTCCAGTTCCGCGCGCTGCGCTTCGAGTTTGCTCGATACCTGGCTGTCTACCGCCATCGTTTCCATCCCCGGACTGATTGTAATGCTAGTACTCCTTGATGATTTGTATAGCGGTTAACGGTGAAGGCGGCGGGAAAGAGATGTTGTAACAGAGGGATTCTCTCCATCGATGTAAGTGCAGGCAGTAACAGTAGTTCTCCCCATCTCAGCGGAGATTTAACCCCGCCGGAACGGGCAGGTAGCAGGTGTAGCGTTGTGGTCTGCTCCTGCGGCCTTTCTACTGATATGGATGCAGGGAGTCTATCGCGGAGGGAGGCAGGTGCTTGAGCCTCCTCCCGCCGGATGCCCATACGCAGAAGAGGTGACCCATGCGAAAACTCGTGATGATGTTCGTAGCCGCAAGCCTGCTGGTTTGCGCGGCCCCGTACGCCAGGCCGGACCCCCTTCAGGACGCGGCCAAGACTGACAAACTGGAGGGCGCCAGAATGGCAGAGGAGAACGGAGACCTGGCGCGCATCCACAAGGATTATGCGCTGGCAATTTCGTCCTATCAGGCAGCCCTGCGCCTCAACCGCCGGGATGCCATGCTTTATGACAAGCTGGGCATTATCCAACTCCTGATGGACCAGAGGGGTGCGGCGCGCAAAAACTTCGCCCAGGCGCTGAAGTACGATCCCGGCTACGTTGCCGCCATCAACAACCTTGGAGTCGTAGCCCTTCTGAACAAGAAGTACAAGACTTCCGTCAACTATTTCAAGCAGGCGCTGGCGCTGGAAGAGTCCAATGCGTCCATCCATGTCAACCTCGCGGAAGCCTGGATAGGACTGGACGAAACCGATCGCGCCATGACCGAATACGCGCGGGCTCTCGAGCTGGACGCCGATGTGCTGACCAACAGCACCGAGGGAATTCTGGCCCAGCTCAGTACGCCGGAACAGTACGCCCGCGTTGCCTACATCATTGCCAAAATGTACATGAAGCGCGGCAACATCGACGGAGCCCTGGACTATTTGCGCAGAGCCAAAGAGGCGAACTATCCCGATCTGGCCAGGGTGTATGCCGATCCGGATTTCTCCGCTCTCTGGAAGGACCCCCGTCTGGCTAAAATCGTCCGGCGATAGACCTTCCTGTCCATCCGGACCATTCTGCCTGCTCCCGGATGAAGGCCGATTGACCGATTGCCCCACGGGCGCTGCCCGTGGGGACGCACTCCCGCCGCGGCCCTGCTGCGGCCCGCCAAACCCATCCCGCCATGCGGTACAAAACCCCGTACTGTGATCTTTGGCACATGAATTTGCCCTCCGCGGGGCCGAGAATAAATGTGTGAGGCCAGCCAGCTCTCTGCTCGGCAGGCCAGGAGAAAATGCACATGAGCGATCTCGCCCAGCTGGCTGAATCCGTTGCCCTTGATCCGTTGGTCGGCCACCCCGCCGATTATCACGTCTTTCACAAGTTCATTCAGCGCTGCAAGAATTTGCCAGCCCTCTCCACCGCGGTCGTCTGGCCGCTCTCGGAAGTTGCTCTGAAGGGAGCCGTCGAAGCAGCGGTCGAGGGCCTCATCGAGCCCACGCTCATCGGCGACGAAGCCGGCATGAAGGAGCTGGCCTCCAGGATCGGCCTGGATATCAGCGTCTATCCCATCCTCCACGCCGAAACCGAGACCCGCGCCGCCGAACTGGGCGTGGCCATGTGCCGCTCAGGCAATGCGCTGGCCATGATGAAGGGCAGCCTGCACACCGACGAGCTGATGAAGGTGGCCATGCAGCGCGATACCGGGTTGCGCACTACCCGCCGCATTTCTCACGTTTTTATCATGGATACGCCGGCCTATGCCCGCACCCTGCTCATCACCGACGCGGCCATCAACATCACTCCCGAGCTCGAAGACAAGATCCACATCGTCCAGAACGCCATCGACCTGGCCCATGCCCTGGGCATTCCCGAGCCCAAGGTGGCGCTGCTCTCGGCCATCGAGACGGTCAACCCCAAGATCAAGTCCACCCTCGACGCGGCCGCCCTGTGCAAGATGGCCGACCGCGGCCAGATCACCGGCGGCATCCTCGACGGCCCCCTGGCCTTCGACCGCCGTCAGCGTCAAGGCCGCCAATATCAAGGGGCTGGTCTCTCCCGTCACCGGCCAGGCCGACATTCTCGTCGTTCCCGACCTCGAAAGCGGCAACATGCTGGCCAAGCAGCTCGAGTACCTCGGCGGCGCCCAGCTGGCCGGCATCGTCCTCGGCGCCCGCGTGCCCACCATCCTCACCAGCCGCGCCGATTCTGCCGAAACCCGCCTCACCAGTTGCGCCGTGGCCGTGCTGCTGCACTATGCCACCCACCCGCAGGTCAAAGTCTAGAGCTTAACCGGAGTGAGCGAGTCAGCGACCCCAAACCTGCTGGCTCGCCAACCCGCCAACCCGCAGACTCGCCAACCCGCCCACCCGCTAACTTGTAACTCGCTAACTTGCTAACTTGCTAACTTGCTAACATGCCGACCCGCTGCCCCCCTCCATTTGGCCCGCCGCGCTCCACTCTGCGAAACTGAAAACGTGTCCACCCCACTCCCCGCCCTCATCTTCGACCTCGATGGAACTCTCACGGACTCCAAACCCGGCATTCTCGGCTGCCTGCGCAAGGTGATCGAAGCCTACCAGATCAGCTATTCAGGCCCGCTGGACCGCTTCGTCGGCCCTCCGGTGGAAGAGTGGACCGTCGAACTGATGCCGCAGGCAAGCGAAGAAGCCCGCGTCGCCCTGGCGCGCGACTACCGCGCCTGCTACGACCGCGAAGGCTGGAAGAACAACTCCGTCTTTCCCGGCGTGCGCGAGATGCTCACCCAGCTTCACCGGCAGGGTTTTCCTCTCTACGTCTGCACCTCCAAGCAGCATCGCTTTGCTGTCCGTATTCTCGAGGCCTTCGAGCTGGCAGGCCTGTTCACGGCCATTTATGGCGACAAAGCTGAATTCGCCAACCACAGCAAAGTGGGCTTGCTTGCCGCCCTGCTCCGCGAGTCTTCGCTCGAGAGAGATTCTGTCTGGATGATTGGCGACCGTATCTACGATTTCCAGGCCGCCCGCGCCAACCATATCCGTTGCCTGGCCGCCGCATGGGGATACGGCTCGCCCCAGGAGTCTGCCCTGGCCGACGCCGTTGCTGCCACTCTCGCGGACGTGCCCACTCTCGTCGTGCCGGAAGACCTCGGCGCCAATCTTCGCGATAAGACTGGCATCCCAACTGCGTAACCGCGCGAAAGAGGAAGCAAGGCCCCAGGAATCGTTTTTTACTTGAATACGAAACCTGGGCAGCCCGGTTTACCGGGAAATCCCGCCTTCCGGGAGAAAAAAAGTGAGTATAACCCGTATTCGGAGTAAACTCGTAGGCAATTCACCCGATCCTTGACAGATTCTTAAAGGTCGTCTCGCCTTTTCCGATAAGAATGGGATACCGGTTTTTAGGGGGACTTGCATCTTGAGTTGTTCCGGGCAAGCGGCCGCCATGGTTTGTTTGCCCATGTCAACCCTCAAGGTACGCCTCTGCTTTTGCCCATAAGGCATCCCCGGTCGGAAAAGGTCGAAATGCCCAATCAAGCCAAAGCCAATCTCTCGGCCTTGATCGAAAGCACGGAAGACCTCATCTGGTCGGTGAACCTCGACTATCGCCTGATCGCATTCAATAGCGCATTTCAGAAGCACATTGAGGACACATTCGGCGTCCGGCCCGAAGTGGGAATGTGCCCCGAGGACTTCGCCCCGCCAGAAAGGGCGGCGCTTTGGCCTCCGATTTATGAGCGCGTACTGCGGGAAGGCCCTTTCCGGGTCGAGTATCCTCTGCTTCTTTCCCGGATATTGGAGCTGTCCTTCAACCCCATCGTGGTCGCTGGGGAAACCACCGGCATCTCCGTCTTCGGCAAAGACATTACGGAACGAAAAGCGGCAGAGAGCGCTCTCAAGGAAGCCGAGAAAAAATATCGCGACATCTTCGACGGGGCCCTGGAAGGAATCTTCCAGGCTTCCCTTGAAGGTAAATCCATGGCTGCCAACCCGGCCCTGGCCAGGATGCTGGGTTACGACTCCCCGCAGGAACTCCAGTCATCTATCAAAGACCTGGGGAAGGATGTCTGGGTAGACCCGGATGAGCGCACCAGGTATCTGCAAATGGTCAAAGAGCAGGGCGCCGGAGCCGTTCTGGGCTACGAGTGCCGGCTCAAGCGCAAGGACGGAACCGTCATCTGGGTTTCGCTCAACGGCCGGCTCGTCTGCGCGGCCGATGGAACGCCGCTCCGTAACCAAGGCTTCATCATCGACATTACCGAACGTAAGCGGGCTGAGGAATCGCTGCGCGAAAGCGGGGACTTTCTGAAAGAAGCGCAGATGCTTGGATTCCTTGGCTGCTATGTCCTGGATATTCCCTCGGGGGTGTGGACAAGTTCGGATGTACTGGATGGGATCTTCGGAATCGACAGGGAATATGCCCGCACCATAGAGGGATGGATGGCCCTGATCCATCCCCATGACAGCGCCATGATGGCTGCTTATTTCCAAAACGAAGTTGTTGCGCGGGGAAAGCCCTTTGATAAGGAATACCGCATCATTCGGCAGGCAGACCAGGCGGAACGCTGGGTGCATGGAACGGGCAGCCTCGAATTCGATGCCCAGGGCCGGCCCCTCAGGATGCACGGCATTATTCAGGACATCACCGAGCCCAGGCTGGCGGAGATGAAGCTGCGCGAGAGCGAACTGCGCTATCGAACCGCATTCCAGACCGTCCCCGAAGCCGTCATTATTGCGCGGGTGGCCGATGGGACGATCATCGACGCCAATCAGGCATTCCTCGATTCGTCGGGGTACGAGCGCGACGAAGTCGTCGGGCGCACCACGCTGGAACTCGGAATATGGATCGATCCCTCCGACAGGCAGAGGCTGCGCGACGCCTTGACCCGGAACGGCGAGTGCCGGGATTTGGAAGTCCGGTCCAGGAGAAAGGACGGGGAGATATTCTGGATGCGCTTGTCCGCCTCCCTGATTGAGATCGGAGGCAGCCAATGCATGCTGACGTTCGCCAAGAATATCTCTGAGGCCAGGGCCGCCGAGGAGCGCCTGGCCGCAGCGATGGAAGCGCTGCGCTTAAGCGAGGCTCACTACCGCACCGTCTTCCAGACCAGCGTCGATGGCATCGCTCTCAGTCAGATGAGCGATGGGAAATACATCGATGCCAACGCGGCGTTCCTCCATCTGATGGGGTACGAGCGAGATGAAATCATCGGCCGCACATCGCTGGAACTCAACTTCTGGTTCGATAAGGGAGATCGGCAGAAGATGCTTGCGGCGCTCCGCGAATACTCCAGCTTGCGGGACATGCAGATTCAGCACGTAAGGAAAAACGGGGAGATCATCTGGATCCTGGTATCGGCGACGACCATCGAGATAGACGGCAATTTGTGCATGATCAGCGTCATTCAGGATATCTCCGCTGCCAAGGCCGCCGAGCAGCGCCTGGCCGCGGCTGCTGAAGCCTTGCGGGCCAGCGAAAAACGCTACCGCACCGCCTTCCTGATGAATATCGATTCCGTCGATATCTGCCACCTGGAAGATGGGAGGTTCATCGACGTCAACGACGCATTCCTCGCCAGCATGGGCTTTGAGCGCGATGAAGTCATCGGCCGCACAGCCCTGGAACTGGGCATCTGGGCCAATCCCGGCGACCGCAAGCAACTGCTCGAAACCATGCGCCTGAATAAATCCTGCCGGAACATGGAAGCCCAGTATCGAACCAAGGACGGAAGATTGCGCTGGGCTTTGCTCTCGGTGTCGGCAATCGAGCTTGACGGCCTTCCTTGCATCCTTTCCGTCACCCGGGATATCACCGACGCCAAGGCCGCCGAGCAGCGCCTGGCCGCGGCGCAGGAAGCGCTCCGCGAAAGCGAGGCACGCTACCGTTCCACCTTCGAGCAGGCCGCGATCGGCATCGTGCACGCCTCGTTCGACGGCCGGATTCTCCTTTGCAACGCGCGCTTTGCCGCTATCCTCGGTTACGGTGCCGGGGAGCTTTCCGGAATCAATGTTCAGCAGGTCACGGCGGAGGAGGATCGCCCCGCAAATATCGAGGCTATGCAACGACTCCTGGACGACGCTACTGTCAACGAGAGCTTGGAAAAGCGCTATCTTCGCAAGGACGGCAGCCCGACCTGGGTGACAGTGACCCTCTCCATCCAGCGCGACGGCGGGGGGCGCGCGCTTCACTTCATCGCCGTAGTCGAGGACATCAATGCCCGCAAGACGGCCGAGGATAAGCTGGCCGCGGCGCAGGAAGCGCTGCGGGGAAGCGAGGCACGCTACCGCGCCGCATTTCAAATCAGCATCGACGAAATCGCCATCAGCCAGGTTGAGGATGGAAGGTATCTCGACGTCAGTCAGGCGTTCCTTGACGCCAGGGGATTCCAGCGCGAAGAAGTCATCGGGCGGACCTCGCTGGAACTCAATATCTGGGAGGATCCGCGAGATCGGGATAGCTGGATCGAGTTGATGCGCCGGGACTCTGTCTGCCGCGACCTGGAGGTCCGGCTGCGAAGGAAGAACGGAGAGGCCTTCTGGGGACAGTTGTCCGCGTCGCTCATCGAGCTGGACGGCGTTCCCTGCATCCTCTCCTTTACCCGGGACATAACCCCCGCCAAGGCGGCCATGGAAGCCCTGCGGGCCAGCGAAGAACGTTACCGCGCCACATTCCAGTCCAGTATCGATGCCATCAATATCAACCGCATGAGCGATGGCGTCTTTGTGGATGTGAATGAAGCCTTCCTCCGCTTCGTGGGATTCGAGCGCTGGGAGGTGATTGGCCGCACCTCGCGGGAGCTCAACTTCTGGGTGGATCCCGACGATCGGCAGAGAATGATCGAGACTCTGCGCCAGAATGGAAGCTGCCGGGATTTACAGGCCCGGTTCAGAAGGAAGAACGGGGATATCGTCTGGGGGCAGTTGTCGTCGTCGATCATTGAAGCCGACGGAGTCCCCTGCATGCTTTCCGTCACCCGCGATATCTCCGCCGCCAAGGCCGCGGAGGAGCAGATCAGGGATCTCGCTTTCTACGACTCGTTGACCCACCTGCCCAACCGCAGCCTGCTGATGGAGCGGCTGCGCCAGTCCCTGGCCGCCAGCTCCAGAACCAACCGCAAGCGGGCGCTGCTGTTCGTCGATCTCGATAATTTCAAGATCCTCAACGATACCCTCGGTCATCGCACCGGCGACCTCATGCTGCAGGAGGTCGCCGTGCGTCTTGCCGCCTGCATCCGCGATGCCGACACCGTGGCCCGATTGGGCGGAGATGAGTTTGTGGTCATGCTTGAAAACCTGAGCGACGTTCCCGAGGATGCGGCCGCTCAGGCCGAAATCGTCGGCGAGAAAATCCTGGCTGCCATCGATCAGCCTTTTTGGCTCGCCGGACGCGAGTGCCTCAGCACTTCCAGCATCGGAATCACTGTCTTTGGGGATAAGCGGGAAAGCACCGATGAGGTCTTGCAACAGGCCGATATTGCCATGTATCAGGCCAAGGCGGCCGGCCGCAATACCATGCGCTTCTTCGCCCCCGCCTTGCAGGCTGCCGTCAATGCCCGCGTTGTGTTGGAAGAAGATATTCGCCAGGCCATCAAGGCCAGCCAGTTCGTGCTCTACTATCAGCCCCAACTGGATAGCATCGGCCTGGTTGGCGCTGAGGCTCTCATCCGATGGAACCATCCCCGCCGCGGCCTTTTGCTCCCCGGCGAATTCATTCCCCTGGCCGAGGAAACCGGGCTCATCCAGCCTTTGGGTGACTGGGGGCTGGAAACTGCCTGCGCCCAGGTTGCGGCCTGGGCTGACCGCCCGGAAACCGCCCATATCTCGCTGGCCATCAATATCAGCGCGCGCCAGTTCCGCCAGCCCGGCTTCGTGGACAAGGTCCTGGCGGCGCTCTATCGCACCGGGGCAAATCCGCAAAACATCAAGCTCGAACTCACCGAAAGCATGTTGGTGGAAAATATCGAGGATATCATCGCCAAAATGACTTTATTAAAGTCCCATGGCCTGAAGTTCTCCCTGGATGATTTTGGCACCGGCTATTCCTCGCTGGCCTACCTCAAGCGATTGCCCCTCGACCAGTTGAAGATCGACAGTTCCTTCGTCCGCGACATCGCGGCGGATATCGGCAGCCGCGCCATTGCTCAATCCGTCATTTCCCTGGGCCGGGCATTGGGCCTGTCGGTGATCGCCGAGTGCGTTGAGACCGAAGAGCAGCGCGCCTTCCTCAGCCGGCTCGGTTGCCATGCCTTCCAGGGCTTCCTGTTCAGCCAGCCGCTGCCCCTGGCCGAGTTCGAGAGGCTATGGCTGCCCTCCTCCGCCTTCTCCATCTCCGTCGCCGGCTAAGCCCAAAACTAGGGACTAGGGACTTAGGGACTAGGGACTAAGGGACTAGAGCGTGTTTCATAAACATTTTCAAAGCTGTAAACTATTGATTTCAATAGGTGGGAAGTGTTGAGATTGCATTTATGAAACACGCTCTAGGAACTAAGGGACTAAGGGACTAAGGGACTAAGGGACTAGGAATAAGACCTATCTATCGTCTCAACTGATAAAATCAGTCCACTTTAGGAAGCAATCTTTTGCAGACTCATTGGTACACCGCTTTTCTAGTCCCTAGTCCCTTAGTCCCTTAGTCCCTAGAGCCTGTTATTAACTTCAAGCGAACAGCCTGAAGAGGTTAGCGATCATGAGGCAGGCGAAGGCGAGGAAGTGAAAAGCTCCGAGGGTTGAGGCGAGTCTTTCGTAGTCGCGAGCCAG
>Ga0187877_1002739_pt1 | contig 15293 bp, 9 predicted proteins | sample June2016WEW_17_1_3_FD_132430 | JGI IMG/M metagenome (GOLD analysis project Ga0187877, IMG submission 132430) | Peatland microbial communities from SPRUCE experiment site at the Marcell Experimental Forest, Minnesota, USA - June2016WEW_17_100 | ecosystem: Environmental > Terrestrial > Soil >... | reverse complement strand
GCCGACGAATCCACGCTCGGGCTGCTGACTCGCCAAGGCATCACTTACCGGACCTGCCTGGCGAGCAGGGGATGGTTCTACCGGGAGCCAGACATGTTAGGAACCTTCAGCCCCGACTCAACCAACTCCAGCGCTCAACCACACCCGTCAAGCAGCGGCCGCCCAGGGCTGAGCCAATCCACCTCGGCGCTGGGCATCCTCGTGCTAGCGGCAGCGGCTGGAAGCCTTTTGTGGTGGGTTGTGAGAAGCAGGCCCATTTCCATATCGCCCATCTGAACAAGCACGCTCGACTGGAAGTCAAGCAGTTGTTATTCGGGCGATAGAGTCGTCGTCGCCGTTGAACTAAACCGCTTTGCGGAGGGGAGAACACCATTGGTTCCGCAGCGAATTGGTTTAGTTCGACCCTCCTTAACCATGTGGCCCCTCAGCCGCATACGCCGCAACCGCCATCAACGGGCCGGATCAACGGCCTTGCTGACCAGCCTCTGACCCCTAATGAGCCTTGGTGGCCAACTGCAACGCCGCGGCGTCATGGAACCGGCCCGCCTCAATAGTGGCCAGCACCCCCTCCGCCAGCGTTTGCATCTGCTTGCCGAACCCCTACCCCTCCCTGCATTCCGCCTTTTCCGACTGACGCTTCCTGGCCGGCCGCTCCGGGCCGCACATTTAGGTCGGGAATCCCATGATCTAAAGTCTTGAATTCCCACCTAGGGTTGTCGGTGTTATGGTGGTGCGGTCAGCCAGAATAGGAACCTGGCCGGAGAGATCTTCCGGTCGGCGGATTATGGCGAGAATACCTAAAGTCGTTTTGCTGATTGAGTCCTCCCGCGCGTCGGGTCGGAACTTGCTCCAGGGAATTGCAGACTATGCCCATCACCATGGTCCCTGGTCGTTTTATTGGGAGCCGGGAGGGTTGGAAAAGGCATGGCCGGTGCTGAAGAAACTCGACGCGGATGGCATCATTTTGCGGGACGCGGACAAACTGGACGAGGTGCTCGCCTTCGGCATCCCCGCAGTTGTCGTGGGCCATCGCAACGAAGAGATTTCCGGGTTGGTCAATGTGGTCACAGACTCGGCAACGATCGGGCGCATGGCTGCCGAGCACCTGCTTCGCTGCGGCTTCAGGCACTTTGCTTTCTGCGGCTATGCGAGCATCCCGCTTGAACATACACCTTGGTCCAGACTCCGTCGCGAGTCCTTCAGTGAACGAGTCGTTAAGGCGGGTTTCGAGGCGCCCGCAGATCATGTGCTATTGCCGACGAGGACGGACTGGCAAGAAGAGCGCCGCTTACTGGCCCGCTGGCTCGAATCACTTCCCAAACCGGTCGGCCTGATGGCCTGCAACGACGACTGCGGCCAACAGGTCATGGAGGCCTGCAAACTGGCGAGTCAGCCCGTTCCGGATGCGGTGGCCGTGATTGGCGCGGACAATGACGAGCTCGTCTGTGGGCTTTCAGACCCGGCAATGTCCAGCGTCGGAGTCAACTTCGAACGGGCCGGGTACGAAGCGGGCCAGGCGCTTGAACGCCTGATGTGCGGCTCCAGGCAGGTCCCGTCCAAGATCACCGTGTTCGCCACGCACGTCGTTGCCCGCCGGTCCACGGATGTCGTTGCGGTCGAAGATCATCATCTCGCCAAAGCCCTGCGCTTCATCCGCGACCACGCTCGCGAACCGCTGGCGGTGGATGAGGTGGCCCTGGCCACGGCACTATCGCGGCGTGCGCTCGAACGGCGTTTTCGCAAGGAAATCGGCTGTTCAATTTTGCATGAAATCCGCCGCGCGCGCACCGATCAGATACTGAAGCTGCTGGTCGAGACGGACCTGCCGGTGGGAGAAATCGCTTGCTCGCTAGGCTTTGAGGACGTGCAACATTTCGCCAGATATTTCCGCGCCGCCAGGAAGCTAAGCCCCGTCGCCTACCGCAAGAGCTACGGCCCACGCCCTGCCGCCCGACTGTAGCCGCAAATTGGCGGTTCTTTTCCGCAAATTGGCGTTGTAGCCCCTCAGAGCAAGGAGTGAACAAGAGGCAGTAAGCGACCTTTGGTCTGCTATTGCAGAGGTTGCTAGTCTCTTTCACAAACTGAGAAGAACCGTGAGACGTCCTAGTTCAGGCCAGCGCGGGTTTACCTTGATCGAACTGTTGGTCGTTATTGCCATCATCGCCATCCTGGCAGCCCTGTTGTTACCGGCCCTGAGCCGGGCCAAAATGAAGGCGTTGCGCATACAGTGCCTCAATAACACCAAGCAAGTGACCTTGGCGGTCCATGTCTATGGAGTCGATAACCAGGACAAACTGCCGGTCTGGCAGAACCTTGGCAACTGGGCTTGGGATTTTCCGTGGGGCGTGGGTAGCATGCTGGAGGGCAACGGGATCAAATATAAATCGTGGTATTGTCCCGGCACCGCACCCCGGTTCACCGACCAGGACAATTACAACCTCTATTATGTGTATGCCACCAACTCGTTTCATGTCCTGGGCTACGCAATGACTTTTGCGGGCGAGGCCAGCCTGGACCCGACCAACTATAATCGCACGCTGGTGCCGCAGGCGCTCACCACCGCGACCGGCACAACCGTCGGCCCGGCGCCGTCATCGGCGACGCGGGTCCTGACCGCCGAGGCGACGATCTCCGCGCCGGGCCAGAACATGATGGCGGCGGCAGCGCGGTACAACTGGACCGATATTGTGGGCGGGTACACCAAACACCACTTGACGCCCCACATGAACGGGAGCGTTCCATTGGGTGGCAACCTGGGAATGCTCGATGGTCACAGCGAGTGGCGCAAGTTCCAGTACATGTTCCCCCGTGATCAGGTCGGCAGCGGCTCCCCCGTTTTCTGGTGGTGAACGGCACACCCCAGACCCAAATGAATCCCTCGCTCCGGAAGAGGCATTCTTTGGTTAACCCAATCTGCCGGGTTACGCTAATAAGTTCCGATAACTAGAAAGAAATCCCGAATACACGGTTGCCAGACTAACTCATTAACCCCTCAAACCAAATTCTGATTATGAGCCAAAAACATCCTACTCTTCGCCGGGCCCGCTGCGCGGTTCCGGGGGTTTGCGCCGCGTTGGCGGCCTTCCAACTCACGGTCTCAGCCCAGACGCTGGTCAACCGGTACTCCTTCAGCGAGACGGATGACGGCGCGGGTAACATGAACGCCACCGTGCACGATTCGGTGGGCGGGGCCAACGGCACGCTGCCCTGGGGCGGCACCTTCACCAACGCGCAATTGCAGATGCAAGGCGGTCTGCTGCAGTATGTGAATCTTCCGGCTGGCATCCTCAGCAACTACACGGCTGTGACCGTCGATGTTTGGGCCGAGGCAGACAGCGGTCTCGCGTGGGCCTCCTTCCTTTTCGGCTTCGGCGGCACGGACGGGAGCGGCTTGGGAGATTACTACATCTTCGGTTCCTTGGCGCGGCAGTACGCTTGCATCTCGGGGGCGGACCCGGGCTATAACGGCGAGCAGGGAACTTCCTCGGGAGCGTTCCTGAATAATGGCCCGGTCCATTTCACCGCTGTTTTCGACCCGCCGGATGGTTACGTCGCCCTGTACACCAACGGCGTTCTCCAGTCGATAAATAGAAACGTGACGACGCCCTTGAGCGCGGTGCAGGACACTGAGAGTTATATCAACCGGTCGCTTTACAGTTCGGACCCCTACAGCGACTTGAACATTGACGAATTCCGCATCTGGAACGGGGCGCTCAATGCCCTGCAAATCGCGGGCAGTGATGTCGCGGGACCGGCCACGATCGGCTTGGACCCCGGGACGGTCACGAATGTCCAGTTGAACGTGCCGTTCTATCAACTGGCGCAAGGGACCCACGAGCAGGCGCAGGTGCTTATCCAGACTGCGCTCTTTGCAGGCGCGGTCGATATCACCTCGCTGGGGACGGTGACGTACACCTCCGCCAATACGAACATCGTTACGGTGAACACCAACGGCGTCATCTACGGTGTCGGGCAAGGCGGCGCCAAGATCACGGCCACCTACAACGGCGTGAGTTCGAGTCTGACCATCACCGTGGTCCCACCGACGTCCGTCCTGGTCAACCGCTACAGCTTCGGCGAGACCGATGACGGCATGGGGAATGCGGGCGCGACAGTCCACGACTCAGTCAGCCGCGCCGATGGCACCCTCCCCAACGGCGGGACGTTCACGGGCTCGCAGTTGGCCATCGACTCCGCCAGCAAGCAGTTCGTGAACCTGCCCGCGGGCGTTCTGAGCAATTACCCGGCGCTGACCATCGAAGGCTGGGTCAGCAGTCCAAGCACGCTGCCCACGACCGCCTATTACAGCTTCTACTACGGGTTCGGCAATACCGACTCGGGCGGAACCGGTGAGACCTATGTTTTTGGCTCGCTCACGCGCAATTATGCCTGCATTACGGGTACTGACCCCGGTTATAATGCCGAGCAGGGCGCTTCTGGCGGCGCCTTCGCCGGCGTCACCAATTGTCATTTCACGGCCGTGTATAATCCCGGGGGCGGGTATATCGCGCTTTACCAGGGGGGCCGGCTCGTCGGCAAGAACCTGAATGTGACTGATCCGATGTCGGCGGTCAACGACGTGTACAGCTACATCGGTCGCTCCCTCTACAATGGCGATCCTTACCCGGACCTCCTGCTGGACGAGTTCCGCATTTACAACGGCGCGCTGACGTCACAAGGGGTGGCGATGAGCGACCTGGCCGGCCCCAACGCCGTTCCCAGCACCGTGACCAACGGCCCGGGCCCATTGCAGTCGCTCTCGATGCAGTTCCCCACGACCCTCGTGTGGATCCAGGCCGCGCCCATCAAAATCCTCGCCAACTACGCGAACCTGACCAACTACGACCTCGCGGCCAACAGCGTGCTCCCGCTCGCTGGCTTGTCGGTGACTTCGAGCGACACGAATGTCGTTACCCTTGGCGCGGACGGCCAACTCCACGCCATGAACCCGGGCACGGCGACCATTATCGGCATTTACCAGGGCGTCACCAACAAGGGGACGATTACCGTCAACCGCTCGCCGCTCACGCCGACCCTCATGCATCGGTACAGCTTCACGAACGACCCCAGCGATTCCGTCGGCGGGCCCGACTTTGCCGGAACGCTCGTTGGAAACGCTACGATCAGCGGCGGCCAGTTGCTGATCCCCAACAGCACTTCCGTGTCCCCCGCGACCGACTACCTCGAATTGCCGGCCGGCATCATCACCAACTCCGTCAACGGCATCGGCACGAACGCGAACAATCCGGCCGTCACTGTCGAAGCCTGGGCCACGGTTTATCCCAGCCAATACACGTGGGCTAATCTCTTCGACTTCGGCTCGCAGGATGCGGGCGGCTCTGCGGCCTACGACATCCATGTCTGCGTCCACGCCGGCGATGCGGGCACCGTCATCGGCATCTCGGATTCCGATAACGCGAACGTTGACTATCAATCCTGCGATGTCGGCGCCGGCAGCAAGTTGGACGGGAGCACGAATATGCATATGGTTGCCGTCTTCAACCCGCCCGGGGGATACGTCGCCATTTACACCAACGGCATGCTCATGGGATCGAGTTCGATCACGATCTCGATGGCCGGCGTGGTCGCCGTCCTGAACAAGGTCGGCGCTGACAACTGGCCCGACCCCGGGATGCAAGGATCGGTGGACGAGCTCCGCATCTACAACGGCGTGCTCGAACCCGACAACGTGCAGATGGACTACGCAGCCGGGCCCGATCAACTGCCCGCCCCTAAGGTGACACTGTCCGCCTCCGTCTCGCAGGGTGCCTTGACGCTTTCGTGGCCTGGCAACGCGACCGGGCTCACGCTCCAGTCTCGGAGCGGCCTCTCGTCCGGATCGTGGACGGCCGTTACATCTCCAACCGCGCAACTTGTTAACGGCAGGTGGCAGGTCACCCTGCCGCCGTCCGGCGCGGCCCAGTTCTTCCGGTTGGTCAAACAGTAGGATCAGCCGAACAGTCCAATCACACCCCCGCGTGGCCCAGGCGAGGCCGAGCCACGCGGCGGGTGGCTTTTGTCCGGCATACCCTTCCAACTGGAGCGAGGCATGAATCGAAAGCGAGCGCGCACTGCGGTTCTTTTGTGCGGGTTGGGCTTGCTGGCGGCGAGCGTGCTCTGCGCCCAAACCGCCGCCACCGTGTCCATTGCGGCCGATCAACCCGGCGCCGTTGTCAGCTCCAACCTGTTCGGCATCTTCTTCGAGGAGATTAACTTCGCCGGCGACGGCGGGCTGTGCGCGGAATTGGTGCGCAACCGTTCTTTTTTACAACTCAATCAGCGCAGACTACTGGGCCCTGGTCACCCAGGGCACGGCCAGCGGCATAATGAGCGTGGTCACCAACCGCCCGTTGAACTCCTCTATTCCCAATTCGCTGAGACTCACAAAGCAATCCGGCGTCGGGAGTGTGGGTGCGGGCAACAGTGGTTTTTGGGGAATGTCGCTGCAATCGAACGCGATCTACGATTTGAGCTTTTATGCGGCCGGGTCAAATGGCTTCCCTGGGCCAGTCAATGTCCGGTTGGAGAACGCCGACGGGAGCCAACTTTATGCACAGGCGCCCTTCAGCGGGCTGGCGACCAACTGGCAGCGCTTCGCCGCGTCGCTGGTTTCGAGCAGCGCCGATACGAACGCCCGGATGGTGTTGAGCATTACCAATAACGCGACGGTGTGGCGGGATATGGTTTCCCTTTTCCCGCGCGCGACGCTTCGCAACCACACCAACGGTTTGCGTTCCGACCTGGCCAATATGCTGGCGAGTCTGCGACCGTCTTTCCTGCGTTATCCGGGCGGGAATTTTGTCGAAGGCAATTATCTTACCAATGCCGTCCGCTGGAAGAAGACCATCGGCGACATCGCCCTGCGGCCCGGCCACATGAATGACGCGTGGGGTTATTGGTCCAGCGACGGCTTTGGCTATTACGAGTTCCTGCAGTTTTGCGAGGACGTGGGAATGGAACCGTTGTATGGGATCAACTGTGGTCTGTCGCTCGGGTACAACGGCAACACAAACAACACGGTTCCGCTCAGTCAGATGGGCCCGTGGGTGCAGGACGCGCTGGACGCGATTCAATACGCTAACGGCGACACGAACACAACGTGGGGAGCGTTGCCCGCCGCCAACGGTCATCCTGCGCCCTACAGTTTGAGATACATCGAAATCGGGAACGAAAGCGGCGGCACTTATTACAACGACGGCTACGCGCTGTTTTACGACGCCATCATATCCAACTATCCTGAGGCGCACCTCATCGCGAACGTCTGGGGCGGGATTCCATCGAGCCGGCCCGTGGAGATTCAGGACGAGCATCATTATGCCAGCCCGGCTACGTTCATTTCCTACGCGACGAAGTATGACAGTTACAGCCGAACAGGGCCGAAGGTGTTTGTGGGCGAATACGCCGTCTGCTGCGGCGGCAACGGCAATCTTGCGGGCGCGCTCGGCGAGGCGGCGTTCATGACCGGACTGGAACGGAATTCCGACGTCGTCCAAATGGCGTTCTACCCGCCGTTGTTCGCGAACGTGAACGGCATCCAGTGGCTTCCGGATTTGATTTGCTACGGCAATGCCCGGCTGTGCGGCACGCCCTCCTATTACGCGCAGCGGATGTTCTCACAAAACCGTGGCGATTACGTCTTACCCGCTGCCCTCTCGGGGAATTTGAACATAACCAACCCGCCACCCCGTGGCACTGTTGGCTTGGGCTCGTGGAACACCTCCGTGCAATACACCAACGTCGTCGTCGCCAGCAACGGGGTGACGCTCTACCAGAGCGATTTCGTTGCCAACGGCACGAACGGCTGGCGTGTTTATAATGGGACGTGGAGCGCGAAAAATGGCCGCTATCAGCAAACAGCCATCATCACAGACTGCCGCTCCACCACGGGCAACACCAACTGGGCTAACTACACTGTTACGCTGCGCGCCCGCAAGGTCAGCGGCAACGAGGGCATCCTCATCCTGTTCAACTGGCTCGACGATTACAATTGGACCTGGTGGAACATCGACGGCTGGAACAACTCCCAAAACGCCATCGAGCAATGTGTCAGCGGCACCAAATCCACCATCAGCCAGGCGGTTTCCGGCTCGATCACGACCGGCCAATGGTATGACATCCGCATCGTGCTTACGGGGTCCAGAATTCAATGTTACCTGAACGGGCTGTTGATTCATGACGTTAATTACCCAGCCAGCACTGGCGCGGTGCTGGCTTCCGCCAGTTACGCCAAAGCCAGCAGCCAAATCCTCGTCAAAACGGTCAACGCCTCCGCCGTCCCAGTCGCCACGACGTTCAATCTCAACGGGGTTAGCTCAATCGCGCCGACCGCCACGCTCATCCAACTGACCTCCAGCAGTCCTACGGACGGAAACTCACTCGCCGCCCCAATCAATGTCTTCCCAGTTACCAGCTTGATCAGCAACGCGGGAACCAATTTCACCTTCACCCTGCCGGCCAATTCGCTCTCCGTCCTCCGGCTGCAGGCCAGCGGAATCAACTTCATCACCAACTTGCTGCTTCAGATCCCTTCACCTGTCTATGTAGGCCAGATTGTCGCCTCAACGGTTCTCGGTCAAAAGCCCGACCTGACCGACCGGATGAACCTGACCACCAATTCCAATCACGCCATTAGTTGGTTCTCGGCCAATCCGGACGTCGCCACGGTGGACGGCACCGGCAACGTCGCCGGCGTTGGGTCGGGAACGACTAGCATCATTGCGACCTACGCGGCTCTCGGTTTGTCCGCCACGCAGTCCATTCAGGCCGTCAGCGTGCCAACGACGCTCGTCCATCGTTACAGCTTCAGCGAAAACGCCGGCACGAACGTCGGCGATTCCATTGGCGGCCCGGCTTGGAACGGCGTGTTGCCACGAGGCGGCGTCTTTGCGAGCGGCCAGCTCACTTTGTCTTCAGGCAGCCAGCAATATGTCCAGTTGCCCGCGAACATCTTGAGCAGTTACACGCAGGTCACCGCCGAGGCGTGGGTCACGTTCCCGAACCAGCTTCCGATCAATTGTTTCTTCTTCGGTTTCGGCAACACGAACGGCAGTTCCGGAAACAGCTACATTTTTTGCGCGCCGCGCGCCGGGCGCATCGCCATCACCGCCTCCGACTACACCGGCGAGCAGAACGCCAACTGCGGCGTTGATTTCAGCTTCCACACGAATTTTCACTTCCTCGCGGTTTTCAGTCCCCCGGCCGGTTATCTCGCGCTTTACACCAACGGCGTCCTGGCGGCGATCAACCAGTCCGTGACCGTGCCGCTCAGTGCGGTGAACGATGTGTTCGCCTACATCGGCAGGTCGCTGTACAGCACCGACCCGTATCCCGACCTTGTTCTTGATGAGTTCCGCATTTACAGGGGGGCGTTGCAGGCCGACAAAATCACGGCCACCCAAGCGCTTGGGCCGAACCAAACGTTGAGCGCTGCCAGCCCAACCATCGGCGTTTCCGCAGCTGGCGGCAACCTGACGCTGTCGTGGCCGTTGGCCTCGGCCGGCTTCACACTCCTGTCGCGGACAGACCTTACCTCCGGCAACTGGACCCCTGTGTCATCCCCGGTTCCGCAAATTGTCGGCAGCCAATGGCAGGTCATCGTGCCTGTTTCCGGAACCCCCCAGTATTATCGCCTGCAAAAATGAACTGTCACTGGCCCCATTTAATGATTAATACTAATGCTGGCCTCAAACCCGAAGACTCGAATCAGAGAAAGGACATGACTATGAATCGGCAATTACAACTTGGATCCTGCGCGCTTGTCGCTGCCGGTCTGGCGATCGCTGCGACCCTGAATGTAAAAGCCCAAGGCCTCGGCCTCTCGGCATCGGGAGCGGCGGTGGCTGAGGTCAGGGTGGACGCGGCGCAGACGGGCCCGCCGATCAGCAAATACATTTACGGCCAGTTCACCGAGCACCTGGGCCGGTGCATGTACGGCGGCATCTGGGCCGAAATGCTCGAAGACCGCAAGTTCTACTTCCCCGTTCCAGCGCCGGGCGACATCTGGCGGCTGACACGCGAGCAGGCCCGCGTGCTGGCTGCCTCGCCGTGGAAGGTGATCGGTCCGCAGGGCACCGTCAGCATGGGCGAGAAGGATGCCTTTGTTGGCAAACACTCACCGCACATCCAGGCGTCGGCCAATGGGACGACCGTGGGGATCTGCCAGGAAGAACTCGGACTCCTCAAAGGCAAGGAGTACACCGGCTACGTCATTCTCGCAGGCGACGCCCAGGTGGCGCCGGTGACCGTCAGCCTCGCGTGGGGCACCGGCGAAAACGAGAAAGCCGTCCAGACGATCAGCCAGGTCACCCCTGCGTTCAACAAGGTGCCGTTCAAGTACACCGCTGGCACCGACACCGACAACGGCCGCCTGACGATCAGCACGGCCGGGAAAGGCACGCTGAAAATCGGTTGTGTGTCGCTCATGCCCGCCGACAACGTGGATGGGTTCCGCAAAGACACGCTCGAACTGGTCAAACAACTCGACGCCCCGGTCTATCGCTGGCCCGGCGGCAACTTTGTTAGCGGCTACGACTGGCGCGACGGCCTGGGTGAGCGGGACAAGCGGCCCACCAGGACGAATCCCGCGTGGACCGGCATCGAGCCGAACAACGTGGGAATGGATGAGTTCGTTCACTTGTGCGAGTTAATCGGTGCCGAGCCGATGATCGCGGTGAACACCGGTTTCGGCGACGCCTATTCGGCCGCGGCCGAGGTGGAATACGCCAACGGTTCCACCGACACCCTCATGGGCAAAACCCGTGCCGCCAACGGCCACGCCAAGCCGTTCGGGGTCAAGTGGTGGTGCGTCGGCAATGAGATGTGGGGGAACTGGCAGCTCGGCTATATGCAGTTGAGCCAATACGTCCTCAAACACAACTGGGTCGAGGAGAAAATGCGCCAGGTGGACTCGACGATCAAAACCGTCGCCAGCGGCGACATCGGTACCAGGGTCCGCACGAACTCCTGGAGTCAGGGAATGCTCAAGAGTTGCGCCGACCACATGGATCTGATCAGTGAACATTTCTACGTGTCCCGGCCGGATGAAGACGTCCCCGCGCACGTGCAGCAAGTTCCCGCCAACATCAAGCGGATTGCGGACGCGCATCGGCAATACCGGAAGGGAATCCCGTCGCTTCAAGGCAAGGACATCCGCATCGCGCTCGACGAGTGGAACTATTGGTACGGCCCGCACGTGTTCGGCGAGTTGGGCACGCGCTACTTCCTCAAGGACGCCCTCGGCATCGCCGCGGGCTTGCACGAGTATTTCCGCAACACTGACATCATCTTCATGGCCAACTACGCCCAGACCGTCAACGTGATCGGCTGCATCAAGACCACCAAGACCCACGCCGATTTTGATTCCACGGCGCTGCCGCTGATGCTCTACCGCCGGCAGTTCGGTACGATCCCGCTGAAGGTCGAGCATCAGGCCGCACCTTTGGACATCTCGGCGGCGCTGACGAGCGACAAAAAGGCTTTGACTGTGGGTGTCGTCAATCCCAAGAGTGAGGCGATCCAACTCAAGTTGAACCTAAACGCCATCCAGCCGACGGGCAAGGCCCAGACTTGGGTCATCGCGGGCAGCGATCCGATGGCCTACAACCAGCCGGGCGAACCGCGCAAGGTGGACGTCGAAGAAGGCGCGCCGACCGACCTGGGCGGCGTGGTGTCTGTGGAACCGCACAGCATCACGCTCTGGCGAGTGTCGGTGCAATAGCTACGAGCTGCCGTGTGTAACAGAATCATCAGGCTCGCGGGCCTTGTCTGTCTGACGACCGCCATTACCGCAGGAGCCGCCAAGAACGCATCCTCGTCGGTTTCCCCGGAGGCTGGCGTACGGCCGACGATCACAGTTGACGCCACCACGCCATAAGTGTCAGCGAGCTCGGAACTGTACGGCATTTTCTTCGAGAAGATCAGCCACGCCGGCCTGCTCCTGGGCTTGGTGTGTTCGGCACATGCTGCCGGCCTCGAAACGCCGACGGTGCGCACCCTCGAAGGGGAATTGCGCATCCACGACCCCTCGACCATTGTCCGCTGCAGCAGCCGCTACTGGGTCTTCGGCACCGGCTGGGGGATTCACTCGTGGTTTTCCTCGGACCTCTCCCGCTGGCAGGCCGGCCCCCCGGTGTTTCCTTCTCCACCCAACTGGACCACCAACACGGTGAAGGGCAATCATGGCTATTTCTGGGCGCCGGATGTCGTTCAAGTTCAGGGGCGTTACCTGCTTTATTATTCCGTCTCGACCTGGGGTTCGCGCGACTCCGCCATCGGCTTGGCCACCGCCTCGGCTCCGGCCCCGGGCTCGACGAATCTTGCCTGGCAGGACCGCGGGCTTGTTCTGCGCTCGACCGCTGAGGATCAGTTCAATGCCATAGACCCTAGCGCGCTGCTCGATGCCTCCGGTCGGCTCTGGCTGGCCTTTGGGTCTTATTGGAGCGGAATCAAGTTGGTTGAACTCGATCGCGCCACGGGCCTGCGGTTGGCCAGAGATTCACTTATCCACTCCCTCGCCTGGAACGAATCCATCGAGGCGGCCTGTCTCTACCAGCACGGCGATTTTTTCTATCTTTTCGTCAATTGGGGCCAGTGCTGCCGGGGGACCAACAGCACTTACCAAATCCGCGTCGGGCGTTCGCCTGCCGCCACCGGCCCGTTCCTCGACCGAGCCGGGACGGACCTGATGCAGAGCGGCGGCAGCCTCCTCCTGGGCACCGACGGGCCTCGAATCGGCCCAGGTCACGCCGGAATTCTCAAAGAGGGCGACAGCCACTGGCTCAGTTACCATTACTATGACGCAAATGAGCATGGCATTGCCAAGTTGGGGCTCGTCCCGTTGAATTGGAGCGCCGATGGCTGGCCCGATCTGGCTGCATCGCGTCCTGAAAGCGGAATCCCAAAGCAAGCACATTGAAATCAAAATCATGAACTCTCCCATTCATGGGCTGGACAAAGCTCTGCCCGCCTGGGGCAGTGAGCGCACTCCAACCTTCTGCTGAGTCGCCCTTCAACGCCGCCAACCCGCACTATCTCCGCATTCACTCGGACGGGAGCAACTCTTTGGGCATCGCGAACCAAGGGTTCCGCGGCATTGGCGTGCGCGCGGGCGAGCCGTATGATTTTTCTGCCTGGGTGCGTGTCCCGGAGGGAACGCCCGCGCTTGAAGTTCAGCTTGCGAGCGCCGACGGCAAGGTGCTTGCCTCCAGCCGCTTCACCGGGTTCTCGCAGGAATGGAAGAAGTACTCGAGCAAACTTGTGCCGACGGCGACTGATCCGAAAGCAAGCCTCAAGCTGTTTCTGGCCACCGACTGAAAGGTTCGCCGGGTCGCCGCTGACCAGCTCCCGGGCATCATCGCTCAGCACAAAAATGCCCGATTCGAGGTGTTTGAATACAGGGATGGCTCCAGAAAACTGTGGATCTCCGACCTTCGCTCTGCCGACTTCATCGCCCCCGCCGACGAATCCACGCTCGGACTGCTGACTCGCCAAGGCATCACTTACCAGACCTGCCTGGCGGAAATTCATGGTTGGTGGTACCGGCACCCAAGCATGTTAGGGACCTCCAGCGCTCAACCACACCCGTCAAGCAGCGGCCGCTCAGGGCTGAGCCAATCCACCTCGGCGCTGGGCATCCTCGTGCTAGCGGCAGCGGCTGGAAGCGTCTTGTGGTGGGTGGTGAAAAGCAGGCCCATTTCCATATCGTGCATCCCGGCAGTTACATTCGACTGAAAATCAACCTAAACCATCCTCATGCTGACAAGCAGCCGTCATACGGCCTTTAATGTGGCTGGCGAGGATAATGTGAAACGGAATGCTCGAAATCATCGGTTGCCCGGCGTCACTGGGCTACGTTCGAAACACGGTTTTACCTTGATTGAACTGCTGGTGGTCATCGCGATCATAGGCATCCTGGCGGCGTTGCTCCTGCCTGCTTTGTCCACGGCAAAAGCGAGCGCCCAGAGGATCAGTTGCCTCAGCAGTCAGCGCCAGCTAGGCCTGGCATGGGTGCTCTATGCCTCTGACGCCGACGACCGTCTGGCGCTCAATCTTGGAGGCGTCACCGCCGACGGCGTTCACCGGAGTCCGGCGGGGTGCTGGGTGACAGGCAACGCCGCCCAGGACGGAGACCCGGCGACTATCACTCAGGGCACTCTGTTCCAGTACGCGAAGGCCCTCAAACTCTACCATTGCCCGGCCGACCGGAGTTGTGTGGCTGGCACAACCGCGCCCCGGCTGCGCAGCTTGTCTTTGAGCGGCTACATGGGAGGCGAGGACTACCAGACCAACTTCCTGGTCCAGCCCTTGATGAAATCGAGCGCAATACCGCGGCCCTCGAAGTCGCTCACGTTTCTTGATGAGGATGTATTGACGATAGACGAGGGCCTTTTCCTATATTCCTCCCAAGTGGACGAATTGCTGAACATCCCGGCCCGGCGGCATCAGAAAGGCGCTGAGTTGCTTTTTGCCGACAACCATTCGGAATCCTGGAAGTGGAAAGGACCGGCGCCAAAGGCCCCCTATTTCAATGGCGGCCGTATCACCAACCCGGTGGAACTTTAGGACCTCAAGCGTCTCCAGCAGACGGCCCCGGACGTAGAATCATCCCTGTGCTTCTCATGATCCGCCTCATGCTCGCTCGATTGGCCAGCAGTTGATGAGTTTTCAAACACGCTCTAACAGAAGCCACAAAGACAACGAAGCTCTTCGTTTTCTTCGTTTTCTTCTGTGAGGTTAAGTGGCACCGGCGGCACCGGCCCTCGCACTGCGCCCAAATAGCGGACCCTTCTCTCCCGCAGAACCCGAAATGCCGTCACCCACGCCACCCTCTTTATGGCCAGTAGTGAATTAACCATGTGGCCCCTCAGCCGCATACGCTGCAACGGCTCGGAGAAAGCCGGCTCGTCCCACCGACCGCCCAATACTTCATGAAAACATGACAATCTCACGAACCGACCCCGGCAAGCGCAGTCTCGCCCCCGGTCGGTGCGGCCGCATCGTCCGGGGGCCCAGCATCCCTTTGGGGCTCAACCGTATGACAGACTCCCGGCTAGCCGCAACCACCAGCAACGGGCTGGATCAACGGCCTTGCCGACCAACTTCTGGCCCCGACCCCGGCCTGACCTCTGGCCGGGGAGCTGCGCATCCTGCATCGGGGCGGATTCCGCCAGACCATGAACCGCAGCGCGGTCGAGCATCGGCAGCCTGGGGCACTTGGCGGTGTTGTCGCAACGGTTCGCAGAAACCCAGTTCGTCCCACCGACCGCCCAATACCTCATGAAAATATGACAATCTCG
>Ga0187877_1002730_pt1 | contig 15336 bp, 10 predicted proteins | sample June2016WEW_17_1_3_FD_132430 | JGI IMG/M metagenome (GOLD analysis project Ga0187877, IMG submission 132430) | Peatland microbial communities from SPRUCE experiment site at the Marcell Experimental Forest, Minnesota, USA - June2016WEW_17_100 | ecosystem: Environmental > Terrestrial > Soil >... | reverse complement strand
GCCCACCCGGCTCTGCGCGGAACCCGCCCCCTCCGCCAGCCCGCGCGGACGACCGCAGAAAGACGACCTTGTCACTGCAAGGCAATCGAAATTCGAAAAAAGTCACAGCCTCTCAGAATGACACAGGGCGGGGTTATCCTCTACGAATGACGGACGATGCCTATGAGACGCCCCTTTTACCTCAGACGGTCAGGTTGTGCAGGTAAGTGTAGCTGATCTTCGCGCTTTCGAGTGAGTCGCGATCGCACTCGTCCTGCTCCACGTAGAAGTGCTTCAGGCCGCCTTTCGGGGCGGCTTGGAAAATCTTCTTCCAGTCGATGACTCCCTGGCCGACTTCGGTGAAGGCCCCTTTACGGAAGTCCTCTCCCGTGGTTGGGGGATAGCCGGGTTTCAAATCCTTGATGTGGAGCTGCGGAAACCGGCCCGGGAACCGGTCGAAGTAGTCTACTGGGTCCTTGCCCGCGCGAACGCACCAGAAGCAGTCGAGCTGGAAATTCACGGTCTTGGGGTCCGTGCGTCGGATCAGTTCGTCGTAAATGACTGCCCCGCCATCCACGGGTGCGAAGTCGAAATTGTGGCCGTGATACTGGAAGTGGCAGCCGGCACGGTCGATGGCCTCTCCCATCTTGTTGAACCATTCGGCATCGCGCTTGATGGCGTCGAGCGACTTGCGATCCTTGTCGTCCAGGCTGGCCAGTCCGACGTAAGTGATCCCGCATTCCTTGGCATTCGCAAGGTGCTTCTGGAGGTCAGACTTGAGTTGGTATTCAGTGTAATGCGTGCTTATGGCTTTAAGACCGTGTTCACTCAGGATGGCGCGGAGCTCTGCGGGCTTCTTTCCATAATAGTTGAAGTCGCCCACCTCCACCTCCTGGTATCCAATCTCGGCTACCTTCGCGAGCGTTCCAGAAAGGTCCTTCGCCAGGTGGTCGCGGACCGTATACAGTTGTAATCCAATGGGCAGGTCATAGGGGTTGCCAAGGACGAGCCGATTGCGACTCAAAGCGAAGGCTGCGACGCCGAGACCAGCGCTTTGCATGAAACGTCTTCTGTTGATCGAGTTGATCATGTCATTTCTCTCCCTCGAGGAATTTACAAACATACCGCGTACTCGCTTGCCCAATGCACTTCTTCTTCTCAGGGGCGGTTGTGGTCGGAACGGTCTGCAGGCGCGCGTCACCAGAAGATGTACTGCAGCAACAGGAAAATCGCCAGGGCAATGCCCGCCCAGAAGACCGGCCGTTTGTAGAAGGGCATCTTCCCTTCGATCGGCAACGTGGCATGTCCGTACACCAATCCCGCCAGTTCTTCGACAGGCTTGGGGCGGGTGAAGAGACTCACCCCAATGGTTACGATGAAGCAAAGGAGACCTGACCACATAAGCCGAAACATGGTTTCCGACATGTCTTTGGCGTGAGGAGACAGTGCGATCACCGCCACCTTGCTGGGATCAATCCGGACCCAGGCCCACATGGCGATGGAGGAGACCGTCCCGCAGAGAAGGCCCCAAAATCCTCCCGCGGGCGTTGTCCTTCGCCATAACATGCCCAATAATACCGTTCCGAATAATTGCGGAACAAAGAAACTGGCGAGGGCTTGGACGTAGTCCATGATGCTCTTGGAAAAGGGCACGAGGTACGCCGCGCCGATGCTGACCAGAACACCCAGGATGGAACACCAGCGTCCCATCGCCACGTAATGAGCATCCGAAGCATCCTTACGAATGATCAGACGGTAAATGTCGTAGGTCCAGACCGTGGAGAATGCGCTGACGTTCCCCGCCATTCCCGACATGAACCCGGAAATCAGGGCGATGACCCCCAGCCCCAGGAGTCCGGGCCCGCAGTAACGCACGAGCATCAGCGGAAGGACCTCGTTATAGGTGTGCTGCCCGGCCTGAGCAGCGCTTTCCGCGACCAGAGGAAAAGGCAGAAGGGCCAGCGCCAGCAGGCCGGGAAGAATGACGATGAAGGGAACAGACATCTTGAAGAACGAGCCGATAATGGGAGCCAGGCGGGCTTCGGGCAGACTCCGTGCGGAGAGAGCCCGCTGCACAACGAGGAAGTCGGTGGTCCAGTAACCAAACGAGCCGATCGCGCCCAGCCCGAATACCAGCGCGACCCAATGGATGCCCATGGGGTTATCCGCAAAGTGGGCCGTGGTGCTCCACAGGTGAACGTAATCACGCTGGGGGAAGTTTTGGTGGATGCGAGCTAGCAGGCCCGGCCAGCCTCGTACCTCAATCAGGCCCAGAATGGCAATTGGCAAAGACCCCAGCCAGATCAGCACGAGCTGCAGGACTTCGTTGAAGATGGCGGAGAACAAGCCCCCGAGGGCCACATAAAAAGCCACGGTCAAAGACGCCACCCAGATGCTGAAATGCATATTCCACCCTAAGATTACTTTCATGACCACGGCCATGGAATACATGTTGACGCCCGACATCAGGATGGTCATAAAAGCAAAACAGATGGCGCTTAAGGCGCTTGTCGGCAGTCCATATCTGAGTTGTAAATATCCGGGAACGGAATGTACTCTGGAAATATAATAAAAAGGCATCATCACGAGGCCCAGGAAGATCATGGCAGGAATGGCGCCGATCCAGTACCAGTGCGCCGTGATAATGCCGTATTCGTAGGTGGAGGCCGCCCAGCCCATCAGCTCCAGCGTTCCCAGGTTGGCCGCCACGAAACTGATTCCCGCCACCCAGGCGGTCATACTGCGGCCGGCAAGGAAGAAGTCCTCGCCGCGGCGGGTATAGCGCTTAAAGTAAAGGCCGATCCCCAGAACGAAAAGGAAATAAACGACGATGATGGCGACGTCGGGAAGCCGCAGGCGAATGAGTTGTGCGGAAAATCCCGTCAGCAGAACTGTACGGGAGAGTGCCACGCCGGCTAGAAACATGCGGACTCCTGATCTGATCGATGCTAAGCTGCCAGCTTCCAGGGAGATCGATACTCGCGGCCGAGCAGCCTCTGCGCCTGCGGGCCGCCCTGAACTAGACGTTGGTTTGCCGCGTCCCAGACAAGCTGGTCTTTTGACCGGTAAGCGATGTTCGCGAGAAAACAAATGTTGCTTGATCGCTGACCCACCTCAATGTCGCAGACCGCCCGTTTACGCGACTTGATCGAGTCAAGGAAGTTGGTCGCGTGATCGTAGAGCGCATCATTCACCGATTCCATTTTCATGGAAGCCGTTCTTTCGGCAGGTTTGGGTTCGAACTCCCATTTCTCCGGGAACACTTCAAACCCGTCACGATCCAGGAAGAGCGTCCCGTCGGTCCCGTGAAACTCAATACCAAAGCCCTTCCCATACATTGAATTGGAGTTGATCTCCCGCATCTCGTAAGTGCAAACGAAATCGGGGAACTCATACGTCACCTGTAGCGTGTCAGGAGTTTCACGGTTGTCCTTGATCGAATACTTTCCGCCCGCAGCCGTAATCACCCGAGGGCCGTCGGCTTTCATAGCCCACAGCACGACGTCGAGAAGATGGATTCCCCAATCGGTCATCCAACCTCCCGCGTAGTCCCAGAAGTAACGAAACGTGCTCCACCTGTTTCCAATGCCACAGCGGTTGCGGTTGAAGGGCCTTTTCGGCGCAGGTCCCAACCACATGTCCCAGTCGAGTCCGGGAAGGGGATCGGAGTCCGGCGGATTGCCGAATCCGCCCGGCAAGAAATTGCGATAGTTCCAAGTGCGGGCGAATCTGACCGGTCCAATGATCCCATCCTGGACCGCCTGCACAGCCTTTTGAAAGTGGATTCCGGATCGCTGCCAGGTACCGACTTGCGTTATGCGGTTGTGTTTTCGTGCCGCCTCGACCATCAGCTTTGCCTCTTCCAGGGTCGTGGAGATGGGCTTTTCCACATACACGTCTTTTCCCGCCTGGCAGGCCATGACCATTTGGAGAGCGTGCCAGTTGTCCGGTGTGGCGATGATGACGACGTCGATGTCCTTGTCATCGAGAACCTGTCGAAAGTCCTTGTACGCCTTGGCCTTGCCCCCCGCGTCCTGGATCCCCTTCTCGAGTCGAGGTTGGTAAACGTCACAAACCGCCCCGATTTCCACTCCTGGATGCTTCAGGAACGATTCCATGTTCTCGGTTCCCATCTCGCCGTAACCGATCACTCCTGCCAGGACCCTATCGTTCGCGCCGAGGATCCTTCGCGTTTCGCTTCCTGAAAGTGTCACGGCGAGGCCAGCCGTCACACCTGTTACCTGCGCAAGGAAGTTCCGCCGACTCTGATTATTTCCCATGATGACAGCTCCTTTTATCGTCCCTGTCAGACGAGGGAGGTTCAATTAAACGGGCATTATACGTACTTACTCATGCAGTACATGTGTTAAACCGGGTTAGTGTAATGCTCCTTTCGTGAAACCGCAATATCGAATTCTGTCAATACCCCGCGCTCCCCGCTCCCCTCCGCAGGGGAACACGAAGCCTGGGGTTATCGTTCGCCTGGCGTCCGGCTCGTGGAAATCCGTCCGCTGCGCAGGCCAAATTTACAACCCTCCATACTGGAGCGCCGCTTCGAACATGGCGACCAGGTTTTCGGGCGGGACTTCGGGTTGAACGTTGTGGACAGGAGACAAGACATAGCCACCGCCCTCGCCGAGGTCCTCGATCCGGCGTCTCACCTCTTCTCGAACTTCGGCGGGTGTGCCGCACGGCAACACACGCTGTGTGTCGATCCCGCCCCAGAAGGTGAGGTCGCGGCCGTACTCCTGCTTGAGGCGTTTGGTATCCATGCCGTCAGCCGCCACCTGAACGGGGTTGAGGGCATCGATGCCCACGTCAAGAAGATCGGGGATGAGACTGAAAACCGCACCGCAGGAATGGTAGATGATCGGTTTGCCAAACCGCTTGATGGCCGCTGCCATGCGCTGGTGGTAAGGCTTAATCCGTTTGCGATACAGTTCCGGCCGCATCAGAGGCGAGTGCTGCGTGCCGATATCGTCCCCGTAACTCACGAGATCGATGTAGTCCTTGCTTTCTTCGAGGACGCGGGTATTCATTTCGAGCCAGAAATCGGTAAAACGCTCTGCCAGCGCGGCAACGAACTCCGGGCGGAGGAGTAAGTCTTCCAGCCACTCGCCGTAACCACGCATGAACTGGGATTGGTGAACGGGCCCATTGAGTAGATTCAAGATGACAGCACGATCTGTCTCCTCATGCAGCTTACGCACCCGCTCACCCAAGCCGCGGCAGTACCCGGGATCGCTGGGGTTGGGCCAGCTAAACCCCTCCAGGTCGCGGGGTGTGGGATCGGTAAGATGCTGGAACGGGCCGTCCACACAGATGAAATGCTCACCCGGGGCTCGGTGCCAAGTGACCCCCCACTCATCCGCGAAGGTGTTGGTGTCGATTTCCCGCTCCGCGGCGACATCCGGCCTTCCGGGTTTGGCGGGCCGGGTGTCGATCCCGAAGCGCTCGATGATGACCCCGTCGGGAAGCGCCGTTGCGCTCCGCTTGGAATAAAGAAACGGTGGTGGCTCGGGAGGGATATTCAAATAAACTCTCAGACGCTCGAGGGCGCGGACAGAAATCGTGGAAGATCCCGTACCCCCCAGGTCAATGGGCACGCGATCCGGGGATTGGTGTTTGAGAGCAGCCATAATGCGTTCACGATGGGTCATCAGTGAAACTCCGCCGAGGGAAAGTGTGCACCCTTTGAAGCGAAACGGCGCCGTGAGGGGGTCTTCGCTCGAACCTGGGGAGAGTCTTCCATGACCATGCCTAGGTGCTACTTCCTTCAGCCATCTGGCCCACGGCCCGATCGACGGCTTCGACAAAGTTCAACACCGTTTCGTCGGATACCTCGGGGCCGATGTCTGCGACCCAGATGTCACGTACCCGCGATATCGGGTGGGCCTGTTGAAGCATGCTGGCAAGCAGGTTGCGCATTGCCGGCATCGACATGTTCTGAAGGTCGTAGATATTGATCATCAGGTCGAGTTTCGTCTCCGGAAATGCCCTGCGGACCGCCGCAACATTGCTGCCCCATCCCACCTCAAGGTAATCGATAGGTTCGAGACTCTGATAGGCTTCAAGATAACGGTCCATCGGGCCGCAGTGGTGCAAGCCGAACCTCTGCACTCGTTGGCGTAAACGCAGATCGACGGGCAGGACCGTCTCGCAGTAGGTTCGGGGGTTAATCATCATCACCGGACAGTTGCCGATGAACATCTCCCTGCCCACCGGAGTTTTCGGGTCGAACGCCACCGTCAGCCGGTCGTAGGACTCAACGCATACGTTCGCAATAGTGTCGAGAAAGGCGCCCATGATCTCCCGGGACTCCGACAGGTAAAGGAATGCGTCATTGCCAAGGACAGTGGTAGCGACATTCAAGGGACCGCCGTGATTGATCGCGGCGTCGGTCGAGCCGTAGCGGCGCAACAAGACAGCACCTTGGCGGCGGAACTCCTGCGCCCAGCGGTTGGTCTGGAAGTCAGGTTTGGGAATGGCAGCGACGTCCTGTGCGGAGGTGACGGGGAGGTGACGGCAGGTGGGCGCCTGGTCATCTTGATACACGACCTCGCAACCGAAGAGAGCCGAGATAAGGCGATGGCCGCAAATCTCCAGATGGGGGCGGGGCGGTGGGTCCTTTTCGCCGATGCCCACCTGGCCAAAACGGCCGAAGAGCAGCCGCAAGGCTTCCCGGTCCTGCTCAGTGCGGAAAACGGGATCCGAGCAATACCTCTCGCCAAACGTCATGCCGTAGTTGGAGTGAAACCAAGCCTCAGAGAATGTGGGCTTGGCGTGAGTCAGTGGCAGGTTCTGTCCTGCGTACCATTTCATCGTGGATAGCTCCGGCTTTTTCGCCCGCGCCGCGACTGCCGCGACTAATGAAATGCAGAGATCCTTCCTCGCTTCCACCCAGGTTCCCAGGAATGTACGACCTTGCAGGACATGCTCCAGCGCCGCGGTTCGAGCTGTCCTTTGAATATTAGCGGTTCTCTAGGCGCGGCCGGCCGCACCGGTCAGATGCAGCCACTTCTCCACCACGGGGGCCAGGGCTTTGATCGACGCGGCGATGGCGAGGGGTACCCAGAGGTTCTCGCGCGCCCCCCATTGGTCCAGGAGCGACTGCCGAATGGCGTTGACCAGCTCGCTTGCCACGTTCACCTTGGCAATCCCCAGCGACGTCGCACGTCGCAAATCTCCGCTGGCCGTGCCGGAACCTCCATGCAAAACGAGGGGGACAGGAACGGCGGCGTGGATCTTTGCCAAGCGGTCAAAATCGAGATGGGGGAGTGTTGTGTACATACCATGGGCATTCCCAATGGAGACAGCTAACGCATCGATCGCCGTCCCCTTGACAAAGGAGGCCGCTACCTCCGGGTCGGTGAGAGTCGATGCTCCTCCACCTTCTACAGAGGTCTGGTCCACTTTGCCGATAACGCCCAGCTCGCCTTCCACCGTCACATTCAGCGGACGGGCCATTGCCACCACTCGCCGCATGGCTTCTGTGTTCTCCTGCAACGGCCGGCTCGAGTAGTCCGGCATGACCGAAGTGTAGCCGGCGGCCAGGCAAGCCTCAACCAGCTCCAGAGAGTCCCCGTGGTCCAGATGCAGTGCAGCCCGCACCTGGAAGCGCCGGGCCACGGTTTGAGCAATGGCCCCCATGTCAGCCGGTTTCAGAACAGCGAATTCTGACGGGCCGTTCATCATGATCACCGGCGCCTTCAGCTTCTCAGCCGATCGCAGGACGGTCTCCATAGTCTCGGCGTTCCAGACACAGAACGCCGGAACTGCATAGCCTTCCGAAACTGCGTGTTGCAGCAAATCCGCCATGGGAACGAATTTCACGGGTTTCTACTCCTACCAGACTCATATTAGGTCTGATTCAAAACGTACACCGCTTGTACTGAGCGTCGAAGCGCTGGCTCTGGGTGCAGGGTTTTGGTCTGCGTAACCTGGATTGGGCAATGTCAACTGCCCCTTATTCGTGCAGAATAACAACACAATTAAGCTAAAAACATGCAAAGCCGGGCAATTCTAGTGCTCCCTGATAAGAAACGCAAGCCCAAAACCTCATGCCTTTCTGCAACTGTCGAGTTTCTTCAGCATCAAGGTTCGTGTTTTTGGGGTGCGATCAACTTCGACATGGGAAAATGATTTGCGCATTTGTACCGCATAACCGTAATATGATACAAATGTTGGTCGTCACAGATACGAACGCAGGACCGGAGTTTCTCGTCGATTGTGACTTGCTAGTCCCTTTGTGCTTATAATATGGGGCTGGGGGTTTCGAAAAGTATTTGAAAAAAGACTGGGATTCACTGTGGTGGACAGACGCAACGGTCGAAAAACAGATGGCTTGGAACGCCGGCAGCACATCTGTGAGCAGTTGCTGGAGCACGGATATGTTGATGTAGGCGAACTCTCAAAGCAACTGGTGGCTGATCCTGCCACTATTCGGCGCGACCTGCAAAAGCTGGAGGCCGAAGGCGCCGCGCGGCGGGTGCATGGGGGTGCCTATCCCGAGTCAAGACGGCAAGAGGTGGAAATTGAGTTCAGCCTGCGTATGAACTTCCATACCGACGCCAAACGGCGATTAGCCATCCGGGCTGCCGCTCTGATTAAGAACGGGGACACGCTGTATCTGGATGCAGGAACGACAGCCTTTATGGTGGCGCAGGAGTTGGTGAACCACCATGCCCTGGTAGTGGCGACAAATTCCCTGGCTGCCGCCGACGTGCTGCGGACCGCGGGGGGAGTCACCTTGTTTCTGGTGGGGGGACGGTATCTGTCGCGCACCCGCAGTCTCACGGGCCACATGGCGGAGGAGGCGATCCGCTCATTGCGGTTCCGGAAGATGATCCTGGCGACGGCGGGAATTGATTACAAGAATCAAGCCTTGACGCAGTCCGCGCTAGAGGAGGTGCCGATCAAGAAAGCGGCGATGTCACAGAGCGAACAGGTGATCCTGGTGGCGGACCGCAGCAAGTTCGGCAAGCCCTCGTTGATCAGCATGATCCCACTTGGCGGAGTGCACAAAATTGTGACCGATGTACCGCCCCCCGAAGATGCGCTCCCCATCCTTCACGCCCTCAATATTGAACTGGTCACGGTTGATAGCTGAAGCGGTGAGGTCGGAACGGTCATGGTTCGGCTTCGCCGTGACCAGCGATAAGGTTGTGCGGGGAACAAACTCCAATCTTCCAATTCATCCCTACTACCTGAACCGGCAAAGTATAGCAGCCAACGACGAGGCTCCTTCTTGCTTGGGGAGGCCGACAAATGTAAGGGTGTCGAGCACAAAATCCCCTTGACAAGGCTAATTGTGTTTGGTAAACAGGCTGTGAGTATGCGCGATTGTGCGCCACATGAACTGCTTTATGTGTCGGTATTGATGGAACTCGGGCATCTGCTGCGCCGGGTTTACGCCGAGACTCCAAAAACTCTAGAGAAAGGGGTGCACATATGCACACGTCGAATCGGCAGGGCGGAAATTCTTTGCGCCGCAAATCAATAGGCCTAATCTTGCTAACGTGCGGCCTGGTTTTAATAGCAATTCGGACGCAGCCGACCTTTGCCCAGGGCGGCAAGGCGACATTGAATGGCACGGTCACGGACCCAACGGGCGCCGTGGTTCCGGAAACGAAGGTTACTATCACCGAGATGTCCACTACGCAAACGAGAGATGTGGTTACAGGCACCGATGGTGGCTTTACGGCCCCCTTTTTGCCAGTGGGTCAGTATTCGGTGACGGTCTCCCATCCGGGCTTCAAAACCAAGACCCAAACCGGCATAACCTTGACCACCGACCAAGTAGTCACTGTGAACATCTCACTCGACGTGGGCCAAGTGACGCAAAGCGTGGAAGTCTCCGCCAACGCGGAAATGATCAACACGACGACAGCCGCCATTGGTCAAATCGTCAACAGCAAATCCGTCGTAGAGCTTCCCTTGAATGGTCGCAACCCGGCCGCGCTCGCCTTCCTGGCTCCGGGAGCAACGGACGGAACGAAGACAGACCTTGCCACTCCGGGCCAGGGTAGCGGCATGCCCACCGAGACGGCGGCCGAGGTCAATGGAAGCCGAATGGGCGGTGTGTTCTACATGCTGGACGGCACCGAGCACATGGACAGCTACTTCCAGACCGCAAATCCGTTTCCTAATTCGGATGCCACGCAGGAATTTCGTGTGCTGACCAACAACTTCGACGCCCAATATGGCTTTGCCCCTAACGCGGTAGTCAGTGTGGTTACGAAGGGTGGCACGAACAACTGGCATGGAGACGCGTTTGAATTCGTTCGCAACGACAAGATGGACGCCGCTGACTTCTTTTCCCATGTAACGGATGGCCTGAAGCGTAATCAGTTCGGCGGCTCACTTGGCGGGCCTATCAAGAAGGACAAGGCGTTCATTTTTGGCAACCTGCAATTCACGCAGGAACATATTAAGCAATTTAGTTCACCCGCTCGTGTTCCTTCGAACGCTATGCTGAACGGCGACTTCAGCTTTATGGAACCCATTCAACTGACCGATTATGATGGTACCCCCTTCAAGAATGACCAGATCCCTACTAGCATGTTCAACCCTGTGAGTCTGGCCCTGGAGAAACATTTGCCGACGAGCAGCGATCCGGGCGGCTTAGTTTACGTCCCGGGGGTTCCCCTGGTTAACGACACCCGCGAATTCACGATCAAGCATGACTTGTACCTCAATGAGAAAAATCGCATTTCGGTGCGTGCGTTCTTCCAGAACTTTACCAGCCCCGCCAACAGCGATAACGACTGGCTTATCGCGCACCGTTCCTGGCTTGCCCGCAACCAGAACTACGCTGGAAGCTGGACTTACACGATCAGGCCCAGTCTCATGAATAACTTTGTTTTCGGCTACAATCGGGTAAATAGCGCCACTCTCTCGGGTGTCCATGAGGGTTGGTCCTCGTTGGGCGCTAATTTCCCGGGGCCAGACCCACAGAATATCGGAGTTGTGAGCACGAATGGTTTTGGTTGGTCCGAAATCAATGTTATCCAGCAGCGCCACAACTACAACCTTAGCGACACCGTGTCTTGGACAAAGGGCAGGCACCTGGTCGTGGCCGGGGTCAACGTCTTGACGCACTATTCCTTGGAGCAGGCGTCCTGGCTGGCCGATCCTTTGGTCAACTTCAACGGGGAAGTTACAGGAAGCTGGTACTCGGACTTTCTCCTCGGATACCAGAATGAATTCGACCAGGGAGGGGGCGAATTCAACAAATATGCGGGAATCCAATGGGCGGGGTTCGGCCAAGACACGATTCGCTTGAAGCCGAATTTGACTCTGAGTTTGGGTGTCCGTTGGGAACCTTGGTATCCTGCGCATTCGATCCCCAACACCCGAACCGCGGTTTTCTGGCCAGGACACCAGAGCACGGTCTATCCGAACGCCCCAGTGGGCCTGGTTTATACGGGTGATGCGGGAGTTCAAACGGGAGGTTATGGCTCGGAAGCTACTAACTTTACTCCCCGGCTGGGCATTGCCTGGCAGCCTCATGCGCTACCCAACACCTCGATCAGGGCCGCGTTCGGTTCGTTCATAGTTCCCTACGACTTCTCTTACTACAACCACATCGGCTCGAATGCTCCCTTCAGCCCTACATTTAACATTGTGTACTCAGGAACTCCCGCGCCCTACCCGGTGACCCTCGACAACCCCTGGGGGCATTTTGCCGGTACAGGAGACAAGGCTCCATTTCCTCCCTTTGCGTTATCGGATTACGTGCCCCCCTCCACGGCTGCCTTTGCCTTGCCCACGGCCATACCTGCTGCCTTTACCCCCAATTTTGTCTTGCCGAGGCAGCAGAGCTGGAACTTCTCGATTGAGCATCAATTCGGCCCGGACTGGCTCCTACGTGTCGCGTACGTAGGGAATGAGTCGTACCACTTGGCCACTGCAGTAGACCTTAACCCCGGGTTCTATTCGGCGGGGGGAGCGCGTATCCTCTTCCCCGATTACGGCAACATCCTCACCTATCAGTCCGAGGGCACGGCCTCCTATAATGGTCTGCAAATAAGTGCGGAGAAGCGTTTTTCCCACGGAGTTCAATTCACCACAAATTACGCCTGGTCGAAGACGCTCGACGCCGCGTCCGTAAGCTCCATCTCGAACACAGGCAGTATTCCTGATCCCTACGATCTTCGCCAGAACCGTGGCATCTCAGACCTCAATTTCGTTAACATCTGGTCGACTACGGGCCTCTGGAATACGCCCAGCCTGAAGTCACACGGAAAGCCGGTAAGCTCGGTGTTCGGAGATTGGGAAATCTCGGCGATAGTCACTTTTAGTACCGGCGTACCGTTCAGCATTGGCGGGGGAGACGGGTACAATAACTCCGGGTCACAGGAGTTTTCCGACCGGGCAGACTTGACCGGTCAACCTATAAACGCTCGCCAAGGGCCCAAAGGTCAGTGGTTGCTCCAGTACTTCAACCCGGCAGCCTTCAAGCCAAACGCCCTTGGAACTTGGGGGGACTCAGCCCGCAACTTGTTGGTGGGACCTCCCTTCCGCAACCTTGACTTACTGCTTGCCAAGAACATTCCGTTTAAGGAACGGTATCGGGCCCAGTTCCGATGGGAGATGTTCAATGCTACGAACACGCCTTCGTTCGGGACCCCCGATACAAACCCCTCAGATGGAGTGTATTTCGGACAGATTTTTGGCAGTAATCGTCCTCCGCGCATCATGCAATTGGCACTCAAGCTGTTTTGGTGACCTGTCTAATCGAAGAGCGAGTATTATCGAAGAGGGTCCCCCCGAAGGGGGCCCTCTTTTGTTAGGTGATCTGGTCACGGACGGGCCGCCTTCGGCTGGGAAGACAAGGAATGTGGTGTCTCAAGAATGCTGGCTTGTTTCCCTTGTTGATTTTGCTGCTGGGTCAGTATCCCGCTGCGCTGGTGCGCCAGGCTCAGGACGATTTCAACGCCGGACGATATTCAAGTGCTGAGGCCACACTATCCCGCGCTCTTAAGGCGGAACCTGGAAACTGGAATCTCTGGTTTTATCTGGGTGTATCGCGCGCACGGTTAGAAAAGACCGGTCCGGCAATCCAGGCTTTCGAGAAAGCTCGTTCCTTAGCCCCCCGGGAAGCCCCTGTTTATTTCAATCTGGCGCTTCTTTACATGCAACAGGGTGATGTCGATAAAGCGCTAGGGGTGTATCGTGAAGGACTCAATCTCGATCCAAAGGATGAAGCTGCCAATCAGAACTATGCGCTTCTGCTTATGCAAAGGGGAAGGTTTCGAGAGGCGGTTGAGCCACTTCAGAGACTGAAGAGCATTAGGGGCGGCGAGGTATCAACGCGGGCGACCCTTATTGAGGCCTGCCTGAAAAGCGGGATGAAAAGCGAAGGCCAGAATGAAATCGACCAACTCCTAACGGCTCGTCTTGCTACGATGCAGGAGGAGCTGGCGCTGGCTAAGCTCCTTAGCGCTGATCGAGAGACGGAGGCAGCAGAACAGATTCTCAAACACGTTACAACCTCGTGGCCTGCCTCTGCTGAAGCGCATGGAGAGCTGGGATTGCTTCTCATTCAAAGGGAGCAGTATGAAGGTGGGGTCGGTGAGCTGGGTCGTGCCGTCCAACTCGATCCCAACTCGGCGAAATACTCATTGGGTCTTGGGGAGGCTTTATTGCGCTGGAGGCATGACCCCATCGCACTCCAATTCTTACTGGCTGTCAGGCAAAAGTTCGGAGAGCTTCCGATCTATAAGTTCCAACTGGGGCTGGCCTATTTCTACTTGACTCGCTTTCCCATGGCCATTCAAGAATTCGAAGATCTTGCCCGGGAGAAACCGAAGGCGAGTAGGGTTCAGTACTTTCTGGGCGGTTCTTATCAGGCAATGGGTGAACTGCGAAAGGCGGAGGACGGCTACAGGAACGCGATTGCGCTCAACCCAAACGAAGGCTCGTACTACACGGCGCTTGCATCCTTGCTAAGGAAGGAGGATCCTGCAGACCTCACGGAACCCGTTCGTCTGCTGGAGAAAGCGTTGGCTCTGAACCCCAAAGACGACGAAAGCAAACTTGTTCTGGCGTCGTGCTTCGAGAAGGAAGGAGAACTAGAAAAGGCCCAAGCTCTGCTGGAGCAAGTTGTCAAAAGTGAGCCGGGTTCCCGTCGTGCCCACACCGCTCTGGCGGGGGTCTACTATCGTCAAAAAAGGGTGGATGACGCGAAGCAGCAGGAGTCGATCGCTGCCAGGCTGGAGGCCGACAAGCTGAAGGAGGTATCACCCTGGGGGCCGGGGGAAGCTATCAATCCTTAGCTGGCTGCTTGTGCTGCAGAGGGTGCGAAGGCTTTCTTGGGCGAGCGGTTAGGAAAAACGGCATGGTATGCTTGCCGTGAAGAGAAGAGGAGAGAAGAGAAGAAGAGAGGAAAGAAGAGAAGAGACATCGCAGAAATCTGGTCTAGGGGGTAATGATGAGCTCGCATGTGAATCGGAGAGACTTTCTCAAGGCGGGAACAGTACTGACTACGGGGAGTTTCCTCGTGGGTGGGACGCGGGTGCATTTGCTTGCGGCGGAGCCGGGCGAGCCTGCACGTCCGCATTCGGCAAACGACCAAATCCAAATTGCTTTGATCGGAGCTGGACAGCAAGGCCAGTACGACACAGGAATCGCCTTGCGGGTGCCGGGAGTCAAGCTGCTGGCGGCGGCGGACTGCTACGATGGGCGCTTGACTCACTGCAAGGAACTTTGGGGCAAGGACCTCTTTACCACCCGCGACTACCAAGAGATTCTCACCCGCAAAGATATTGATGCCGTGATTATTGCTACGCCCGACCTTTGGCACAAGCAGGCGGCGCTGGATGCCATGAATGCGGGTAAGGACGTGTATCTGGAGAAGCCCATGATCCACGTCTATTCCGACGGGCCGGAGATCATCGACACGGCGCGAAAGACACAACGCATCTTGCAGGTGGGGAGCCAGCGGGTTAGCTCACTCATTTACAAGAAGGCGCAACAATTCTACCAGGCCGGGGTCATCGGCGAGCTTAACAGTGTCAACGCCTGGTGGGATCGCAACTACGCGGTGGGCGCCTTCGAAGCTTCAATCCCACCCGACGCTTCGCCGGAGACCATCGACTGGCCGCGATTTCTGGGCACCGCGCCCCAGATTCCGTTCAACGCCGAGCACTTCTTTCAATGGCGGAAATGGCGGGCCTACGGCAGCGGGGTTGCGGGAGACCTGTTCGTGCATCTCTTCAGCGGCACGCATTTTATCACCGGGACTCACGGTCCCACGCGCGCCATGTCTACGGGGGGACTGCGCTTTTGGAAGGACGGCCGCGATTTTCCGGATGTTTTGATGGCGCTGTTTGATTTCCCGCAAGGGTTCAATCT